>Ga0207704_10000061_pt1 | contig 76480 bp, 59 predicted proteins | sample KBSMisM12_FD_184308 | JGI IMG/M metagenome (GOLD analysis project Ga0207704, IMG submission 184308) | Miscanthus rhizosphere microbial communities from Kellogg Biological Station, Michigan, USA - KBS Miscanthus M1-2 (SPAdes) (version 2) | ecosystem: Host-associated > Plants > Roots >...
CCATCCCAAACGGAGTGGTAGTTCAGCTGGTTAGAATACATGCCTGTCACGCATGGGGTCGCGGGTTCGAGTCCCGTCCATTCCGCTTTTTCAATATCAAAAACAACAAAAACCCTTCAAATGACACCATTTGAGGGTTTTTTTGTTTTTAGGACATACCAAATTATTCATGTTTTCGCATAGAATTCGGGAGTAATTCGGGAGTCATTTCAAGTCTGCAAAAGAACTCCCGAATTAGCACGCAAATATTTGATATACAGCGCGTTCAATCATTGAACATCTTGACTCCAGGTGATTAATTAATCAATTTTGTTTCACTTTTAATTAATCAAAAGTCATGAGAACTACTCTCTTTGCTTTTTTTCCTTAGAAAGCCTAAAAATTATGAATCAGAAGACATGCAAACGGAATATTGAACGGTTTCCTTATCATTTTATGTTTCAACTACCAAACGAGTAAGCAGACGTTATGGTATCGTAAAATTCGGTACCTTCCCGACAGCACTTAGGTGGTAGTTTACCTTGCGAGACGAATCCTCAAATTGATGTTGCAAATTGGAACGTCAAGTTGAGGATTAACATTCCATTTGAATGACTTAGATATTATTCTTGACTTAATTAATTCAACAATCCCTTTATCTTCTGAACCACCTTCTTTAATGATTCGGTATTTCCCCAAACATTCATGCGTTTGATTACGGCTTCATTTTTTAAACCTGTCATATTCGTAGATAAAACTTCTGCATAAATTTCCAAAAGCTTTTTTGTACCACTTATAGGGGAATCGCTCATACGTTCAATACACGCTGTTAATAGATTTTCCAAAGCCTGGTTATGCTTTTTAGAAATTTGGAACATATTCGAAATTACCAGATCTGTAAAACGCTTCAGTGGCGCGAGCTCAATTTGTTCGTGCTTACCGATGATTTTACCTATTTCATGGCTATCTATATTATTTTCGGTTACTCCTTTAATCCATATTTCCGCGGCATAGGTCCTAACCGTTTTATCACTGCTGATCATGCAAGAGGCGATGAGCAAATCAGACATCGTTCCATGCCGATAATTTAAATTCAATAGCGTTTCAAGGGTATAAATGATCAACTTTTTATCGTTCTCCCCGGTAAAGTCGATGTAGCGCAGTCCCTTATTAATAATATGGGCAATTAGGATACTCGGTTGACGTGGAGTTAAATAAAGGAAACGTTTGATGTCATTATGCTCGGCTGAAATGTATTCAAACTTCAATTCAGTAAGATCATAAATCGACGGCTCAATTTCCTTTTGGTTAGGAAGTATTTTACTCAATACTGTTTTGAGTGAAGAAGTCTTCCGTTGCTTATCGCCGAAATTGACCCGTATGATTTTTCTTTTGGCAGGAACGTCGACATTTTTTTTCAATTGGTAATCATATTGCTGCCAAACATAATCTTCTACCAATGACTCCCATTCAAATTCGCCTGTCAGATAAGCATCTGATAGTCCGGACAAAGAAGTCCATTCTGCATTGATATTTGGTGAAAATTTGGTTATGCCCGCAACAAGCCAGGCTGACTTGAGTTTGGAATTATCTTTTGGGTGCCTGTCTTCATCGAGAATTAAACCGATTAATTCCCGATACTCTCCTTTGAGTTTTTCATTGGCTAGTTTGATCGCTTCGGCTTCCTTGCCCGGAAGACAACGGGCAATTGCGATTTGAATATCCAGGTCTCCCGGAAGCGCATTCGCATTTTGGTACACACTCAAACGCTCGATTAATGTCATTGGAGACACCCAGCAAGGCTCATGGGTGGGCGTCGAAAGTAAGGGCAAATTGACTTTTCTTTCGAGCATATAAAAAGCATATAATAAGATATGTTTATGCGGTTTATAGCCCGATGAATGGGTATAGATATCCCAGGGCTTTATGCCGCCGAGCTTCATTTTATAACCATCCCATTTGGATTTCCTTTCCTCTTCTAACTTTACGAAAGATCGATGCATTGAACTTATCGGTTCAGCAGCTTTAGAGTTAAAGCTGACCAGAAGCTGACCAAAACTCATAAAAAACTTAGCCAACATATTGTCCAAATACCCCATTGAACTCGTCCAATCACTGGTTATCATTTTATATGCGCGCTGAAAAGCCGGCATTAGCTTAAGGATATTATCCGCAGTCATCTCATTTTGAAATTTAAGAATGGATGCCGGTAACAGGTCAAAATGGTAAGTTTCATTTTGATCAAATGCCTGGCTGGCTAAAAACACAAAATCATCAAAGTTCCTGGGCATTTCGATCGAAACCAGATCTGCTTGGTCGCGGGTTAAATCGTCCCCTGCTGAAGTTTCCTCGTTTGCAACCTCTCCGATCAAATCAGTTAACACATTCCGCACATCGGAAAACAAGGCGTCATAATAAGGTTGAACATTTTCTTTAATGAGCTCGGAGTTTGTCTGACCATATTTCTGTATCAGCTTAGCTGCTCTAAGCTGTATACTGTTATCGCGGTGTATAAAAGCCTGGCAAGCAGTGACACAAATTTGTTCCCGGATGTTAGGATGTTTCTTTGCGATCGCCTCTAAAACCATTAACGCCGACGACACTGCCGTCTTAGATTCGCTTGCTAGAACCAAAGGTACATGGTCCAAAAAGGACGGAACAGAAAACCCCGGCTCCGGCACCAGATCCTTTAGTATTTTTAAAACCAGATTATAGGGTTTGCTATTGGCTGAATTGAAGGTGTTCAAAAGCTCGTTTTGAAAGTGAAGCAGCTCAGTCTTACCCGGCTGCAAAAACATAAACAGGTCCATAAACCAGTTGGACGCCGCTTGATTGAAGTTCTTTGTAGCGCAGCTAATGCTTTCCTTTAAAATTCTTTCCCGGTCAATCTTTCCCTCTTCCATGTAGCGCTTAAACGCATCCATCCATCGGCCCGGAACAGAATTGTCCTCAAATTGCTTATATCTTTCAGCTCCATGAAGGTTCGTTTCAAACTCAAAAAGATACCAGATGTGTTCTTGTAAGGTAACAGCCCTTGTTAAAAGATTTTCTGGCTTGTATTCAAACCTCCAGGTCTTTTCTTTTCTGGGAAATATAAGTTCGGGCAATATCTTAGCAACCATTTGCCTGTTGATCTCCAGGTAGCCCTGCTCAACCAATTCTAAATACCAGTCATAGTCAAAGTAATTACCAACGTATTCCTGCAAAGAAAGCTTATCGACATAAGCATTGAACCAGTTCGGGCAGTACCATGGTAAGATTGGTGTCAAACTTTCGCGATTCATGATCCCATAAGAGATGCTTTGCTCGAATTCTTTTTGATTGAAGCAAATAAATGCTGCAAAGCTCAGAATCTGTGTTTGGGCTCGTGTTCCTCTTGATGACCAGGACGAGGTGTTTCCTTGTTGAACGTATTCAGAGTAATATTTTTGAAGTTTCTTCAGCGTGGGATAAAGCTCCTTTTTCTGCTCTGTATTCAGGCTTTTTAAAAAAGCGGTGGCGTCCTCTTCACGTTCAACGATACCCTTGAATTCTTCGGTAATAGTCATAGCAGCTTAGTTAACAATTAGTTTTTTCACTGCCAATATATGTTTGCATACGCCCCGCTCGCCCTGGTTTTTACTGAACCACGTGCAGGTACATTGCTCTTTATCAGCACTAAGAATAACGGTATGTTTAACTCCGGTTCCTTCTACTTGCGCTTCTATCTTATTGTCATTCCGCGACACGATATTCACTTTTCCCTCGGCCAATAATTTTTCAGCATCTTTTAGCCTTGGATTTAGGCTCATAATGCGACTTAGTTTAAATGGTAGTCGCCTGTAAAAGAAATTATTTTCGTCCAGGTCATATCCCAATAGACCGATTGCTGAAAGCCGGCCAGTTATATTTCCCACTTTTTGCAGGTCCAATCCCTCGTTAACGGCAAGCAAGGTTTCATTGAATTCCTGGTTGGCATAACTGTAGTTGTCTACGAGTTCCACCCATTGGTCTGGAATATCTTCGATCAATGATTCAAGCGCGGCGCCCTCGCCGGAAAATCCACGCCAGGCATCCCTCGACAATGATAATGTAAATCTGATTGCGCCAATGTAGACCTGCCAGGTAGTCGCCTGCATTGTATTATGAGGAAACACTCTCAATTCATCGGCAATCGCCAATAAAGGTTCAATTAATTTCAGCCGATGGATTCCGCCGATAGTTATTGCATCGTTTGATTTTACAGGCGAAAATATCGGTTTACCGCCTCTGATCAATAAATAATAATCTGATTTAGGTTTGCCGGTTGGTATAGTCTTAAAGAGTTGGAGCGCCTGCAGTCGATTAAAAGAATGAACCTTTTCAGATTCAGAGAGGAACATCTGTACCGATGTTAGCCCCTTTATCCATTTAACCGGTAAAGGGACTTTCCGCTCTATTATTTTTTCATTTTCCCGATGTAAGCCGACCTCCTTTTGACCTATTGAAAGTAATACATTCTCGTTTTTGCGGACATTGCTTAACGCAGAAAGCATGGGCTGATTAAAATCCACATTCGTTGTGCCGCTTTCTAAAAATTCACCGTCGTGTCCTTCGCCTAAAATATCTACGCGTGCATATACCCCAGCACAGTGCGAAAATCCCTCAAATCTGATTTTTTCATTTCCAGCAGTAACAATAGGGTCTTTTAACAAAGCAAGCTGAAATGGAGACAAGTTAAAACTGGACTGCACAACATTGGAAAGAGTAAGAAGACATCGCGCCGTTGTATAGGGATCTGTTAAGCGCCCCAAAAAAAAGCATGGCGCATTTTTCTTTTGTACCTCACTATATTTTGCCAAAAACAGCTCGTCTAAGGAATTTGACTTGTTTAAAGCAGAGGATTTGTTGTATTGATAGGTAATGGTATCCGACATTGTGATAAAGGAATAAGTACATTTACTCAACTAAAATACGCAGAAATCCAATTAAATAAATAATATTTATCGCGCTGGTTCAAAAATGAAGTGCTTCGGCCAAGGATATTAGTTAAGCAATTGAAAGTGTAGCTACGCAAAACGTTGGAAAATTACTATGTTGAAAATTTTACCGCACAGCTAATCGAAGAACAAGAGAATAATGAACAATAACAGCATCAGGCCAGAATGGATACCTTCTGCATATACTAAAAAAGGAGAAAAGCTAAATCTAAACACCTGTAAAGATCTTCTTTTCGGCGTGGCCGTTGGTGATGCATTAGGTGTGCCTATCGAATTTAAAAGCAGAGACGAAATAAGCAGGCAGCCGGTGACAGACATGATTGGCTATGGTACGCATAACCAACCGGCAGGAACTTTTTCCGACGATAGTTCTTTAACGTTTTGTCTAGCCGAAGCCATTGCTTCAGGATTTACTTTAGAAGGCACAGCTCGCAATTTTATCAATTGGCGATATGATAATTACTGGACGGCAGATAACGAAGTTTTTGATATTGGGATGACTACGCAACGTGCTATTGACAGACTGGTAAAAGGAACACCGCCCCAGCATGCCGGCGATTTTGAGGAAGAAAGTAATGGTAACGGCTCGTTAATGCGCGTATTGCCTCTGTTGGTCTATATCAGGGATAAGCCGATAGATGAGCGTTATCAATTGATAAAACAAGTTTCGTCTATGACTCATGGACATGTCCGTTCGGCAATCGCCTGTTTTTATTATCTTGAATTTGCTTTGGGGTTATTGAACGGAGAAGAGAAACTTGCTGTTTATAATCGATCACAAAAAGATGTATCAGAGTATTTAAGGTCGATAAATATGAGTAGGGACGAAACGAGTTTATTTGACCGGTTGCTAATAGACAGAATAGATATGATACCCGAAAATCAAATTCGCAGTAGCGGGTATGTTTTACATACATTGGAAGCCAGCATTTGGTGCCTGCTAAATACAGATAATTATAAAGACGCTGTTTTAAAAGCCGTTAATTTAGGACAAGATACAGATACAACAGGTGCCGTAACTGGCGGTCTTGCCGGGCTGTTGTACGGATATCAAAGTATCCCGGAAAATTGGCTGAATCAGCTTGCAAGGAAAAATGACATAGAAGATCTTGCGCAAAGGATGTTCAAGTCTCTTTAAGGGACTTGATCAGATTGATTTGCAAATCAAGTCCGCTAAGCTTCTCACCTCCACAAATTCGTCGTTAATATATTGTGTATTTATATGTGAGTCTGTACAGATCATCTTCTTAACTAATCCACTATCTTTTAGCTTGTTGATGCCATCGTTCACAAATAACCCATGGGTGGCAATAACGTAGATATCGCCAGCGCCGGCATTTTTATAGGTTTTGGCCGCATTGATAATGCTGCCGCCCGAGCGGATCATATCATCATAAATGATAATCGTTTTGCCATTAACATCAGCATTAATAGCACTTACCTCAGTATGGTCACCTTTCAAACGGCGTTTCAGGATAAAAGCGGCGTTCACACCCAGATCGTTTGCTAGTGATTCTACCCATTTAGCGCGACCTGCATCGGTGCTGGCCATTACAAAGTTATCGCCACCATATTCCAGGGCTGCTTTAATCACAATATCCTTGCAGTAAACATGTACCGGGTAAAGATCGTGCTCAAAGTAATACTGAATACCTTCTGAGTGCAAATCAAACAACAGGACCTTATTGCCCCGGTTTGATTTCGGGATAGAAGAAAGCAGGCGTGCACGCGTTTTTGCAGTCACAATTTCTCCTGGCAGCACGGCTCGCTCCATAGTAGAATAGCCAAAGTAAGGGATAACCAATGTTAACGAATTGGCTCCGTAGCTAACCAATGAAGATGCCAGATCATATAGTTCTAAAGTAGCCCCGTCATTTACAGTGCCGCCAATCAATACAACATTTCTGTTTTCTATTTGGGATATGATCCTTTGATAGCGCTCTCCATCCGTGAAATGACTTATTTCCAGTTCGCCTTTTTCAAAATCGCCGCATGCCATTACTTTTTTGGCCAGGTATTCATAATCTTTTATGGCAAATAATATTTTCTTCATCGCATTGATTTATCTGTAATGAGCCTTGATATTTCCGAAACGGCCTGCTCAAATCTGTTTTGCCAGTTTCCTGCTATTTCTACAAGTTTGATTTGATGCTCAGTCAAAACTTCCCGGTGAGATTGATCAAGTAAATCCCTGTCTACTTTACTTAACCGGGTGCCGTCCTGATAATAAGGAGCATCGTTATTTAAGTAAAGGTATAAATCAGCTTTATTTGTATGGTAAACATGATTCTCAACCGGAAGTTCCCTATCAAAAGTAAATCTGGCGTATGATTTTGTAATATGTATATCGGTATCAATAATTATCAAAGGGCTATCACCCAAAATGGCCTCGTCTATTCTTCTGGCATGTTCATTGGCTACCAAATGCAGATCCTCAAAAGTATATTTGGTTGAATCGGAAATTAACTCCCTCCCTGCTTCTAATACATAACTACAATTAAAGTGTTTAGCAAGTTGCTCCGTCAGGGTTGTCTTCCCGGTTGATTCTGTTCCCAAAATGGCCACCTTAATAGCGAAGTAAGGTTTAACAGCAGCAGGCAGATAATGCCAGTTAGCGAAAAGGTCATTCCTTATTCTGGAGGCCGAAACTGGGTGCAGCACTTTATTTAAGTCAAAGGGTATGTGTCGTATGCCCATAAAATCGGCAACTAACTCGCCGTAAAGTTCAGAGGTAATCAGCAGGGTATAATCAGGGTAGTGCTTTTTAAACTCAACCGACCAAATTTCTGAAACGCTTGCAGATGTTTGGGATGTATTTGGCAATACCCTGTTATCGTAATGAAGTATTTTTACTTCGATGGTTTTTGTATCAGCAAAAGTAGATTCGATCCAACTTTTTCTTACTTCTGCGGGAGTGGTTTCTTCGTTATCACAACAAACCAACACCGATAAATAATCGCATTTAGTTAGTGCGAACTTGATCATCGCTTCGTGGCCCTTGTGAAAAGGCAAAAACTTCCCAAATACAAATGCTTTAACCATCGGCCAATTGCTTTTTCCAGTTATATAGCCCGTATGATGCTAATCCGAGAAAGATCAAATACTCAAGCGATAGAAAATAAATCCCTTTTTTAAAATACAGAATTACGCAAATTGCATCTACCAATATCCATATATGCCAGTTTTCAATTTTCTTTTTGGCCAGTAAAACCGTGGCGACGATACTTAAAACCATGACAAAAGAATCGGTAAAAGGATAAGCCGCTGCAATTTTGAAATAATCGGGAAGGTACACGTGAATATTTTTAATAAAGAAACCGGTTAGCAACGAGACGATTATAATAATAACAGCTGTTAGCCAGCGTGCGGTTGAACTGATTGCCGCTATTTTATTTTCAACTGCCGTATTGTTCCAATTATACCAGCCATAAATAGTGACTACAAAAAAATAAACCTGCAAAAACATATCAGCATAAAGATGTACCTGGAAAAATAGAATGAAGAGAAATATTTCATTAACAATGCCGGTGCCCCAGGTTAAAATATTGGCCTTTGATGCAAAATAGACAGAGATCAGACCAAACAGGGTACCTATTAGTTCAACATAGCTGATGGGATACCCCATTACGATAAAAGCTGTATTTGCTATTTCAAAAAAATGCATCAAAAAGTATATTTTACCGAGGTGTAAAAATTTGTTGGCGATTGAACAAAATATTTTTTAGTGCCATCAGTGTCCACATATCCGTCATTAAAGTATTTGGTGTTGGTAATGTTGTTTACGAAAATACCAAACTGAAAGTGGTTAATGTCATACTGCACCCTGGCGTTTAAAGTGACGTATTGATTAACCTGTGCAGTATTGGCAAAATTAATGAACGACCGGCTTTGAAACCGTGCTGATACACCTATTAAAAATGCTTTACGATTATAGGTTACTTCCTGGTTAATAATAACCGGTGGCGTCAGTATGGGGGCAAACGACTCCGTTTGTTCTTTAATACGGCTATAATTGTAGGATGAGTTGTTGATAAGGTGGATATGATCATCAATTTTATAGTTGACGCTTAGTTCAGCCCCGGTCCTGTAACTGCGGTCTACTTCATTAGTAAGAGCCAGGCCATTAGGGCCTAATTGTCCATTCAGCACAATTTCGTTTTTAAAGTTCATGTAGTAAAAATTCAAGTTAAAATTGATTTTGCCCGATTGATGACGCAATCCCAATTCCTGATCTATTACATACTCCGGAGCAGTCACTGCAATAATGGCGTGACCCGAACTATCGGCCAACAAATTATCATTGCCGCCGAACATATCATTTCGGGTAGGCTCGCGACCGGTTCTGCCAATGCTGTAGTATAAGATGGAATGATTATTAACCACAAAACTCAAACCCGCTTTGGGATTGAGAAAATACCAGTCCATTTTATTTAAAGGCACATCGCCGTGATAATCAAACGTGGCGTATCGCGATTGAACATCGGCAAAAAGCGTTAGCTGACCAATGGTATAATCGACCTTGGTAAAAACACTGAATTCGTCTTTATAACCGGTATTTTCATACAAATGACCATAGGTGTTTAAACTTCCGATATGCCTTCTGTCGTATATACTCCCATTGATCCCGGTTGTCCAGTTAAATGATCCTTTGGAGAAAGTATAATTGCTGAACAGGCCGATGAGGTTCGATAGGAAAGCATAGTTATACAATTCGTTGGTTGTTGGCAAACCTAAATAAGCATTCTCGTTATACCCATAATGGCCGTTAAGATAGGTGTAGTAAACACTCGATTGTATGCTTGATGTGCTATTAGGATGCCACACATGTTGAAGCTGTATCAATAATTGGGTGAAATTATCCCTTTCGTTACTATCCAAATTTGTTCTTCGGTCTTTTTCAATTAATGCTTCAGGTACGCCCAGCCAGGCCAGCTGATTTTGCTGATGGCCCACTAAAACATTCATTTTTAATGCCGATTTATCATAAATTAAATCGCCGCTCATAAAAACAGATTGCGAACTATTTGAAGAATGATATTTATACCCGTCGGAATAAATTTGCGAGGCCCTCACATAAAATGCTTTTTTGTTTTTTATTCCGCTGTTATATTCAGCAAATGCCCTATGGCTGTTAAAGGAGCCGTAACCAATGCCGACGCTGGTATGGGTAGAATCGAAAAGGTTAGGAGAAAACAGTTGGACACTGCCACCATAGCTGGCTACGCCGTTTTTACTGGTACCGATGCCACGCTGTATTTGAATTTTACTTACCGAATTCATAATATCGGGATAGTTTGAAAAATAGGCTCCCTGATCTTCTGGCTCATTTAATGGAACGCCATCCAATGATATATTTATCCTGGTTTGGTCAATTCCTCGCATTCGAAAATAAGAATACCCCTGCGTGCTTCCCGCATCAGAATATACAGTGATTGAAGGCGTTTCTGAGAGCAAATAAGATGGCTCCTGCCCGGTTGATTTAGCTTTAAGATCTTTCCCGCTTATATTTTGAAACGTGACAGGCGTTAACTTATCTGCCTGATAAGTTACTACTACTTCCTTCATCAGGTTCGAGCTATCATGTTTAATGGTAACCTGCGCTTTGAGTTGTGTGGCTGCAGATAGCAGAACAATAAACAGAATAAGGTTTTTTAGCATAAAAGTTTAGGCTTTATAATTCGCAGTGGCTTTTACCTGCTCAAAAGTAAGCGTATTGATCAGTTCACCATTTTCAAATACAGTACGCAGCTCATCAGTTAATTCCAAATATTTCGGCTCGTTTACGGTTTTAAAGATGCCATTTATTTTTACCAATTTTAATCGTCCGCTTTTACTCTTTTTAAAACTTGGTGTGATGTTGCCTTGTGCGTCCATTTCAGTCGGGCTTTTTTCAACAGCTACTTCTTTGCCTTTAATAACCGCACTGCTGCACTTTAAGGCAAACTTTTGGGTATCGCGATCAACCTTTTGCAGCAAGGCACCTCCCATTCCCAATACAAGATTTTCGGCGCTGATGCCGTTTTCTTTTAAGGCCTTGTAAATGTTTTTTATCTCGTTATAGTTCACACCATCGCCTTGTATCACTCTTACTTGTGGCGGTAGCACTTTGTAACCCTTCGCATTTTCTGTAAACCCGAATTTGGTAAACAATATTTCAAATATCTCGAGCAGGGTCATAATGGGATCACCACTATCGGGGCGGATCACCAGGGTGCCTTTGCGGTTCAAAATTTCATCACGTAATTCAGTTCCCCAGTATTCTTCGCAGGCTTTAAAAATATTAAAGCTGTCCGATACGCAGGCAATCGTGCCGGTCGGGAAAGTCCTCAATACATGTTTAAATATTTCCAGCTCGCCTTCGCGTCCCAATAGGGTACATATGCTATGTTCGGTAGCGGGGACACTTAAGCCATACACCTTTTTGGCATCGTAATAATTAATAGCCATACCACTACCAGCCAGGTTATCGCTTCCGCTAAAACTGAGCAAATGCGCCGCACCACCAATCTTCGCACTCTCCACACTGCTTACACCACGGAACCCAAAGTCATTCAGTACAAAATCAATCCCTGCTTCGGCACCGTCTGTAGCGGTTTCGTGATAGTATTGCGTAATTACTTTTCTGATCTGGTTACTCAAAGTAGCTACAGTACAGGGATACCAAACCTGCATCAACAGTGTTTCTAAAAAGTTGGTCAGCCAGTAACATTCCGGATCGGTATTTTCAATAGTCATCAACACGTTGCCAGTTGGTACGGCGGTACCTTCGGGAACCGCTTTTATTTTTACGGGCAAATGGCCATTGTACCTGTCCAGGATATATTGAAACTTTGATTTGTCGAACACATCGTCACGCTCAAATACCTGTTGTAAGAAGCTATCAGCTTCATCCAGATCCTGCTGAGTAAATGCAGGCCCTTGCAGATATTCTTTCAGAAAATATTGCAGACCGAAAAAGATGGTCTCATTAAACATACCTCCCCGGCTTTCCAGGTAGCTGTAGATCTGCGTAGTTCCGGGATAATAGAATTTATGATGTGCATATTTATAAGCATCCGCTAAAAGGATCAAATTTTCGCGTTTCATGATATTAACGATTTAGGTATTTGGTTATGATGAAATTAAATAATCGATGGTGCTCATCGCTGAGCAGATTGTCATTAATTAACTGTGGCAGATCGGATAACTTGAACCAATCGAGATCAATAATGTCATCCTGGGCTGCTGGGGCGCCACTGATATAATCACAGCTGAATAGCAGAGTAATGATCTTGTCTGCCTCATTGCGGTAACGCCAGTCGTTTATTTTGCGGGATGTTTCATAGGTCATTTCACTGGTCTCCATTTCACCGCATTCTTCGGTCAGCTCACGTTTGGCGGCCGTTTCATAACTGTCGTCTTCAGGATCGGCAAAACCACCGACAAAACGCCATTTATTATTAGTTGATTTTTTACCCAACAATATTTCCGTCTTACTATTTCTGAATAAGGCAATATCAACTGTAGGATATACTTTGGTGTATTGGTTATAATATGCATATAAAATACCCGCCCTGAAATCATTAGAATCAAATACCTTATCGGCATATTGCTTGCGCAGTTCGGTCGCGTTGTAATCGCCATGCTCAGGTAATTCTATGGTTTCAAACCTGCCAGAATAATAGGGGATAAAGCTATCTCTGCTTCCATACAGACAAAATTGCTCAGCAGTGAAAACGCTTTTTAAGAGGTTATCAATATTTTCAGACCATGTTTTGTCGCTAGGATGGTCGCTTATTGGTAATACGATCACATTAGGATAATCCTTTTTGATCATCTTCTCGCGTGTGTAGTAATCATAAGGATTTTTACGACTGCCCATAATCGAGCTTACACCTAATAATATAATAAGCTTAGCATGGTTTTCCGTAACCTGGTTGATTAATTGCTTATGCCCTTCGTGCAGGTAAGGTGTTTGGAAACGGGCGATAATAACTGCTGTTTTCATTGTTAATTTGCGTCAATTATACGCAAATATAAATATGCGTTTTAAATACACAAATTATTTTTTCGTTTTATTTTATTTTAATGATTTTTATATCTCGAAGTTGATGCCGTCTTTCTGTAATTGAAGGTACTTCGATTCATTAAACCGAAATAAATTTCCCGGACGCCCTGCCCCCTCTAAAGCCTGTTTCACATTGGTTTCCTCTATAAACCCAAATTTTGCCATTTTCTTTTTAAAATTCCTTCGGTCGATGGGACGGTCAAGCACTGCCATGTACAGTTTTTCCAACTCAGAGAAAGGGAACCTTTCTTCTAATAGTTCAAATCCTACTGGCTGATAAAGCATTTTGTTTTTTAAACGCTCATGGGCGACAGTCAAAATTTCTTCATGGTCAAATGCCAGCTTGGGTATCTTTTTAATATTGAACCAGGCCACTTCTCCGGCATCGGTATCGGCATGCAATTCAAAGGCATCCGGCTTAACCAGGCCATAGTAAGTGATGGAAATTACTCTGTTTCGGGGATCGCGGTCAGGTTTACCAAAACTATAAAGCTGCTCCAGGTAGTTAATATTAACTCCTGTCTCCTCTTTTAGTTCCCGTTGTACCGCGTATTCCAAAGATTCCTTATCGCCGACAAGGCCACCAGGTAGCGCCCAGCTATTTTTAAAAGGCTCAATAGCACGTTTGATTAGCAGTACTGATAACCCTTCCTTAGAAGTATAACCGAATACTACTGCATCTACTGCTACCTTAATATTTTGTCTGCTTGGCATATCGCAAAGTTATCAATCGATATAGGGTTCACAAGAATTGAAATTTAGATGATTTGAGAATTTATTCTTCAAGGACACTACTGCCTTTTCAAACCCTTTATGGCATTACACGCAACGTCCCATTTTCACCGCTTAGGCACCAAAAGCGAAAGGCGGATAAAATGTCAAGGGCGAAGCACCACTGAAAAACAAAACACCGTGCTTCGCTTGTATACCCTTGACCTTTTATCCGCCGGTCGGTAACTTTGCCGGCTGCGGTGAAATGGAAAGAATGAATTATTAAAGTGAAAGCAGGTGTGTTACGAGGAACGAGTTTCACTCCTGATTGGGACAGTGAGGCTGACGGCGAACGAAATATAGCGTGTGACAACGAGCGTGATGTAGCGCGCCATTTGCCGCAGCGTGCATAAGGAATAGACCCAATGTCACTTCTTTAGAAAATAGAAAATGCTTTGTATTTCGTCCTCAGTGAAATATCTGTTTTTACCAACCTTAACCCCTTTAATGATTCCCCTTGCCATCCAATTATGAACCGTGGCCTTACTGACCTTAAACCTTTTTGCTATATCACCAATAGTCAATAACTTAGGGGAATCGAACTTGATTTCCTGCCCATTGACTTACAGTATTTTATAAAGTGTTTAATCAGCTACGCACCGAATTACTCACCAATTTTTTGATGCAGATTAAAGCAAATCTTACGATATAAAGATACCAAATATTGAGACTTTAAACGTGGCAATTGAAATTACTTTAGCAGTAAACCTTAAAAGTCATTTCAGAATATCCCGAAATATGGCGGAAAAAACGATAAGCCGAACTCTATTTAAAAATGTTAATCAAGAATAAGAGAGCAATTTCTTTCAGGTGCTCGCGCAAAAATTTCAACGCAATGGTTATCTGATTCTCAACCGTCCGCTTGGATATATTAAAATGAGCGGCGATTTCATCATTTGTCATGTGTTGCATCCTGCTCAACAGAAAAATCTCGCGACAGCGTTTCGGAAGCTGAAGTAAATGTTCTTGAATTGCATTTTCCAGGGAAATCGAGTTTAATTTTTCTTCACCGTCATTCTCCTGTTTTATAGAAATCTCATCATTATAATTTTCTACATAAACTATAGCTGATGCTTTGCGCTCCTTTAAACATTTATAAACATGATATCTCGTGGAACTTGTCAGATAATTCTTTAAGGAAATGATTTGAAAGTCTTTCCTTTTCTGCCAGATGTTTAAAAAAATGTCATGTACAATTTCGGCGCTTAATTCTGAATCCCGCAAATAGTTATAGGCACTGGTGTACATGGCAGACCAATACCTTTCAAAAAGCACATCAAAAGCCTTCTTATCATCCAGCTTTATTGCCTGCCAGAGTTCACTATCTGAAAGCACCGGTTTAATCATTTATAATTAGTTAATACATAGATACATTTTTAAATGCGTTTTTTACCATAAAAATCGCACAAATTGATACCCTGGAAATCAATTTTTTTATGCTCAAAAAAATAAATAATTATTTATGTGTGTTGTGCCCGAAAAAATACTCTATCACATTAACAACCAATTATAATTTCATGACTACTCAAGAATACATTTCATTATACGAGAAATGCGAGTCCGGTAATTGTACCCCTGCCGAAAAGCAACTACTGGAGGAGTATAAGGACAGTTTTGAGCTTACCGAACGCACGTGGAATGCTAATATGGGCGATAAAGAACTTGTAAGATTAGCTATTTATAACAAACTACAAAAGAGCATTAGTCCTGGGCCGGTCAAAAAACTTATACCAATCAGGTATTGGGCAGCAGCGGCTGTGCTGATTCTGGCCATTTCTGCAAGCCTCATGTTATTGAATAACAAAAAGGCCAGTGAAAGCCTGGTGAAAAACAATCTGAAACATAATCAAAGCAATATTTTACCGGGCAGCAACAAGGCCATTTTGACACTTTCTGATGGAAGTAAAATCAACCTGGATAATTCCGCCAAAGGCACATTAACAAAGCAAGGGGCTGCAACAATTAATAAATTAAGGAACGGTCAGCTGATTTATAGTGCAAACAACAGTTTACAACCGAACACGATATTATATAATACCGCAACTACACCAAAGGGCGGCCAATATGAAGTTGTCCTGTCCGATGGTACAAAAGTATGGCTCAACGCAGCTTCTTCACTTAAATACCCGGTTACATTTTCGGGTAAGGAGCGGCATGTTGAATTAACAGGCGAGGCATATTTCGAAGTGGCAAAAAATAAGAATATGCCTTTTTCAGTAGCGGTAAAAGGGACCAGCATACAGGTATTAGGAACTCATTTTAATGTAATGGCATATGATGATGAAAATAACCTGGTAACCACATTGCTTGAAGGGTCGGTGAAATTGAAAAAGAATGGCACCGAGGCTTTATTAAAGCCCGGACAAAAAGGGGTGTTAGGCAGTGGATCGATGGATTATCAGGTATCAGATACCAATACAGAGGAAGCAGTAGCCTGGAAAAACGGATATTTCATGTTCGACAATGAGAATATCCAAAGCATCATGAAAAAAGTTGCGCGCTGGTATGATGTGGATGTAAACTACACCGGTAAGACGAGAGCGCTGAATTTCGGCGGTACAGTTTCCCGTTTTTCTGATATCACTGAATTATTAAAAATGCTAGAAACGACCGGGACAATTCACTTTAAAACCGAAGGGAGGAAGATCACAGTAATGCCTTAACGCATCAATAGACCCTAAAAAGCCAGGAGCGTTGACGCGCCCCTGACTTCATACTGCAAGGCAGTATAAGGTAAATCCACTAATTGCTTTCAACAACCAATTGTAATTTAACCCTTTTAACAAATGTATAAACTTTACACTGCATTCATATGCGGTAATGCACCGCGTATGAAAAATAAATTTTTGCTCATTATGAAGCTCGTTGTGGTTTTATTGATATCGGGCATTCTACAGGTGAGTGCTACTACCAAAGCACAAAATGTCACATTATCTGTAAAAGATGCCTCGTTAAAAAAAGTATTCAGAGAACTAAGGCAACAAACCGGATATAATTTTTTGTACAATTCAGAAATGATGAACCAAACCACGCCGGTTAGTTTATCAGTTAAAAACTTGCCTTTTAATCAGGTACTCGAAAAGTGTTTCAGCAATCAGCCGGTAACATACGTAATCGACCACAATACGGTGGTTGTTAAGGGAAAACCCGCGGTTGGCGGGGTGCCGGCTTTTCAAATCACTGCTATACAGGGGACCGTGACTGATGACAAAGGCGCGCCTTTGATTGGAGCCTCTGTCAAAGTAAAGGGCACGACAAAGGGTGCCGTTACGGATACTACCGGAAGATTTTCTATAGATGTTAAGCCGGGTGATGTACTTATCATTTCCTTCATAGGATTTCAAACCAGGGAAATCATAGTTGGTTCACAACCAACTATAGAAATCAGGATGACTGCGCTCAACAACTCATTAGGTGAAATGATAGTTATTGGATACGGTACGCAAAAGAAAGCTACCTTAACCGGCGCCATTTCGAGCGTAAGCGCAGATGACCTGAAAGGTCAGCAGATCGCCCGCGTCGATGATGCGTTGCAAGGCCGCGCAGCTGGTGTTTTGGTTACACAAAGTTCAGGTGCTCCGGGTTCTGGTCCGAGTGTTATTATACGGGGTGTTAACTCATTAACCAACTCCAGTCCTTTGTACGTCGTTGATGGACAGATATGGGATAATGGTGGTTACGATTCCATTAATCCCAATGACATCGAATCGCTCCAGGTATTGAAAGATGCCTCGGCGGGTATTTACGGTTCGCGTTCAGCAAATGGGGTTATATTGATCACCACTAAAAAGGGTAAATCAGGTACACCGAAGCTTAACTATAATTTCTATTACGGCTCACAAACAGTTGCCAATAAGCTTAAACTGGCCAATGCAACGCAATATGCCCAGTTAAGAAATGAAGCGGTGACCAATGATGGCGGTACTGCACCATTTACAAACCCTTCGCAATTTGGTACCGGAACAAACTGGCAAAACGAAATCTTCGGCACAGCGCCCGTCATGAGCCAAAACTTGTCGGTAAGCGGTGGTACCGAAACATCAAACTATTTTACCTCGGTGGCCTACTTTGATCAGAAAGGTATTGTTGCCACCGATCAATCAGACTATAAGCGGATGAACTTCAGGGCGAATACCAGTTTCCAGCCTAAAAAGTACATTAAGTTTGGTGAAAACTTTAACTACAATTATACCAGGAGCACAACCTTTTTTAATACAAATTACTGGAGCAGTGGTCCGCTGAATGATGCGATCAACCTTGACCCTATCACTCCCGCGGTTGTAACAGATATCAATGCACAGCCTAATGCTGCTGTATATAACAACAATGCGGCATATATTTTAAGAAATGCCCAAGGCTTGCCTTATGGTATATCAAACTATGCGGGGACTTTGCTTAATCCATTGGCAGAAGTACAATTATTTAATGGTAATTATAACTGGTCGCATAACTTATTCGGCGATGCGTATTTTGAACTTACCCCGATAAAAGGGTTGTCAATTAAAAGTGAAATCGCCGCCAAGCAATCGTTTTATGGAACGGAATCGTTCAAACCACTTTATTATTTAGGCCCGACCAATAGTAACCTGGGACAAAACAACCAGTCGCGCACATCAAATCAAAACCTCGAATGGAACTGGGATAATACAGCAACGTACGCCCGTTCAATTGGTAAACATAATTTTACGGTGTTGGCAGGTACAAGCGCTGAACAGGAAAGTGGTACCTCGGTTGGTAATACCAGTTACGGAGAGCCTATTTCTACCTATCAGCAGGCTTCATTCAATTTTAGCTTGCCACAATCACAGCGATTTGGTTCTGCCAGCGATAGCCAGCCCATCAAGCATGCTTCCTATTTTGGCCGTGTTACTTATGATTATGATCAGAAATACTTGATCCAGGCTGGTTTCCGCCGTGACGGCTCTTCAAAATTCGGCCCTGATAACATCTATGGTAATTTCCCTTCGGTGTCGGCAGGCTGGATCCTCACCAAAGAAGACTGGTTCCCTAAAGATACCTTTATTGATTATCTGAAAGTCCGTGCTTCCTATGGCGTTTTAGGTAATGAACTGGCATTGGCCCCTTTCCAGTATTCGCCGATAGTAAGCGGTATCGGAAGCTACGTTTTTGGCCCTGCAGGCAGCCAGACATTGGTTACCGGTTACGGCCCGCAAACATTGGCAAATGCGAATTTGCAGTGGGAACGGGACAAATCAACTGATCTGGCAATTGATGTTACGATGTTTCATGACGTTACTGCAACACTTGATTTTTATAAAAAAGTTAGCGACCAATTGCTGATGCAGGTACCGCTTCCCGCATATGCGGGTGTTAGCAGCGCCCCATATTCAAATGCGGGAGGTATCACCAACAAAGGTGTTGAATTGCAGTTAGGCTACAACCATAAATTTGGTGACTTCGCTTTAAGATTAAACGGAAATATTTCCTACAACAAAAACACGGTTACTAACCTGAACGTGCTTCCATTTATCAGTACTGGCGGCTGGCAGGGCGGTAATCCATCACAAATACAGCGTATTTCTGTTGGTGAGCCTCTCAACTATTTCTACGGTTACAAAGTATTGGGGATATTCCAGTCACAAGCCCAGGTAAACGCGTACAAAGATGCAATTGGCAACCTGTTTCAACCTAATGCTAAACCTGGTGACCTGATCTATGCCAGCACCACAGGCGCAGGCCCTATCGGCCCAAGCGACCGTCAAAACCTGGGCAGTCCCATCCCGACCTGGCAATATGGTTTTAATTTTGCTGTAAATTACAAACAATTTGACCTTAACATATTTGGCCAGGGCGTTTGGGGTAATAAAATATTCCAGCAATATCGTCGCCTGGATGTAACAACTTCCAATTATCCGATATCAGCGTTAAATGCCTGGACACCAAATAATACCAGTACCAGTTATCCAAGACTGACAGACAATGACCCGAACGGCAACTATCATGTTCCCTCAAGTTTCGAACTGCAAAGCGGTGCTTATCTGCGCATAAAAACATTACAGCTTGGGTATTCATTACCGAAGTCGCTTACCGGCAAATGGGATGTTAGCCGCATCCATGTATATGTAGGTGCTGATAACCTGTTCACCATAACAAAATATGACGGTTACGATCCTGAAATATCCAGTGGTGTTGACCAGGGCGTGTATCCTAAAGCTAAAACTATCCGGTTTGGTCTGGATGTAACATTATAATTTGAACTATTAAAAATATTATCATGAAAAAAATTGATGTTAAATATATAGCTGTTTTTTTGCTGGGATTATATACACTCTTATCCTGCAAAAAATCCTTCCTGGAAACTACTCCGAAGGGACAGTTTCAACAGGCGAACTACTATTCTACACCAGCCGAGGCATTTGCCGGCCTGGCAGCAGCTTATGATCCGCTGGTATCTGAAACCGGAGGTCTGGATGGCAGTCTTTCTGACCCGCGCGGACTATTAAACTCGGGTTCGGATGATTGCTACGCCGGCGGCGGCGGCTCTGGCGACACACCAAACTGGCAGTTGTTTAACAGTTACCAAATGACTGCGGGTGCAGGACCCCAGTTAAACTTCTGGGGTATAGAGTTCCTGGGGGTAAGCAGGGCCAATACCATTATTAACGTATTGCAAACTACCTCTATTCCGGGTTTGAGCGACGCGCTGAAAAACAGGTACATTGCCGAGGCCTCATTCCTGCGCGCGCACTACTATTTCGACCTAGTTAGATTATTTAAGAATGTCCCTTTGATGACCAAGCCACTGGCACCTACTGACATTTACACGCAAACCCAAGCCACTCCTGAAGCTGTTTACACTTCGGTTGAGGCTGACTTGCAGGCTGCTATCCCTAACCTGCCGGTAACTGTCAGCGGAAGTGAACTGGGCCGTATTACACAAGGTGCTGCTATTGCATTACTTGGTAAAGTTTATTTGTATGAAAAAAAATATACCCAGGCGGCAACCGAACTGGCCATAGTGAATGGTACGCCAGGCGGTACGACAGCTGTTTATGGCTATCATTTACAGGCAAATTTCGGCCAAATATTCAGCCCGGAGAACAAGTTTAACAGCGAATCTGTCTTTGAATGGAATTTTACACCTAACCAGGCTTATGACTGGGGCAATTGGGGTACATTTAAGGGCGACGTTTACGTCCAGATGGTTGGCGCCAGGGACTACAGTGGTCCGATATATGCGAACGGCTGGGGATTTAACCCGGTTACAACGCAATTGGTATCTGCATTTACTACACCTTATTATGGCAGCGTTAAAGACCCTAGATATGGTTATACCATATTGAACATGGATAGTCTTGCAAAGGTACAGAGTACTACTTATACGCCAAGCTACCAGAATACCGGCTATTTTACCTTAAAATATGCCCCGCTTAACAAATATAAATCGACACAGGGCCCTCCTGACCTTAACTACCCGAACAACTATATCGAGATACGTTTGGCTGATACTTACCTGATGGAAGCCGAAGCTTTAATACAGGGCGGCGGCGACGCTACAAGGGCTGCTGCTTTGTTAAACGCAGTGCGTACCCGTGTTGGCTTAGCACCTGTAGCGGCAACAATGGCTAACGTTAAAGCCGAACGCCGTTTGGAATTGGCTACCGAAGGGCACCGCTGGTTTGATCTTGTAAGGTGGGGCGACGCGCCGTCGACACTTGCCTTTAAAGGTTTCACAGCCGGGAAAAATGAAATTTTGCCGATCCCACTTACCGAGCTTGCCAATACCAAGATAGTCCAGAATCCTGGATATGCTAAGTAATAGTTAACAGTTAATTTGTTAGATAAGACTGCCGGAGGAATACCGGCAGTTTTATGACGAACCATCCGTTGTACAGATTTTCGACCTGATTTTTAATTAAAAATGGTATCCGACATTTTAAACAGTGCAGCAGCTGCATATGCCCGATAATAAAACCTTCAATTTTTATAATGAACAATAAACTAAAAACTTTGCTGCTTTGCTGCGTAGCCGGATGCTTTTCTGTTTTTTCTATCCATGCACAAACACATTATAGTGATGCACAGATAGCGGCTAAAAGCGATAGCCTTATTAAACGGATGACCTTACAGGAAAAGGTGAACATGATACACGCCAGTTCGTCATTTACCTCGGGCGGGGCGCCGCGTTTGGGCATTCCCGAACTGGTGACTTCAGACGGACCACATGGTGTACGTGTTGAGCATGGGCGTGGATGGGACGAGTTAAAAAATGTACCCGATTCTGGTACTTACCTACCAACGGGCGTTTGCCTTACTTCAACATGGAACCTTGCTTTAGGTTATGCATTCGGTTCGGTATTAGGCAGTGAGGCCCGTTTCAGGGGTAAGGATGTGATATTAGGCCCTGGTATTAATATTATGCGTTCGCCATTGAACGGACGCAACTTTGAATACGAAAGTGAAGATCCTTACCTGGTCTCAAAAATGGCGGTTGGATATATAAAAGGTGTGCAGAGCCAGGACGTAGCCGCTTGCGTAAAACACTATGCCGGCAATAACCAGGAAACTAATCGTGGTGCTATCGATGTGCAAATGAGTGAAAGAGCATTGCGCGAAATTTATCTGCCCGGATTTAAAGCAGCCATAGAAGCGGGAGGTGCTTATACCCTGATGGGATCATATAATAAATTTCGCGGTGAGTGGGCTACTCAAAATAACTACCTCATTAACCAGATATTGAAAAAAGAGTGGGATTTCAAAGGTGCGGTAGTGAGCGACTGGGCGGCTGTGCATAGCACATCGCAGGCGATATGGAACGGTACGGACATTGAAATGGGCACCGATCTGAACCAGAACCCGATAAACTACCATAAGTTTTATTTGGCTGATACGGTTGTAAGCCTGGTGCAAAACAGCAAACTCCCCGAATACCTGATAAACGAGAAGGTAAAACGCATTTTATATGTGATGTATAAAATCAATATGATCGGCGGCCTTCCGCGTAAAAAGGGTGAATATAATACTAAAGCCCACCAGCAAATAGCTGAAAAAATTGCGGAAGAAGGTATAGTGCTGCTTAAAAATGAAAATAAAATACTACCGTTAAGTTCGAACATTAAATCAATTGCAGTAATAGGCTGCAATGCCACCAGGAAACAATCAATGGGTGGAGGCAGTTCGCAAGTAAAGGCGTTTTACGAGATAACACCTTTACAAGGACTGAAAAATGTAGCAGGTAGTAAAGTAAACATCACCTATGCACAAGGCTACAAAATAACCCGCGATGCCGGTCCTGATAAAGAAATGATAAATGAGGCCGTGGAGGCCGCATCAAAAGCTGATGTTGCTATTATAGTAGGTGGATGGAGCCACGGCTATAATTATTCAAACTGGGGCGATAATGCCTATGATGCAGAGGGAATTGACAAGCCTGACATGAATATGCCTTTTGGACAGAATGAGCTGATCAAAGCTGTTTTGGCTGCAAACCCCAACACGATTGTGGTATTAATGGGCGGTGGCTCCATAGACATGTCGCAATGGGTTGACCAGGCAAAGGGCATAATACAGGCTTGGTATCCGGGCATGGAAGGCGGTAATGCGCTGGCGAAAATCATCTTCGGACAAATAAACCCTTCCGGTAAATTACCGGTTAGCTTCCCAAAGAAACTGGCAGATGCTCCGGCTATTAAGCTGGGCGAGTTCCCGGGCGATAGCGTTATCGTCAACTACCTCGACGATATCTATGTAGGCTACCGTTATTTCGATACCTATAAGGTTGAACCTCAGTTTGCCTTTGGTCATGGTTTGTCCTATACTACTTTCAAATACAGCGATCTTCAAATTAAAACAAGTAATCAAACTGCTACTGTTACTTTCAGTATAAAAAATACAGGTACAATGGCGGGTGCTGAAGTGGCACAACTCTATATAAAGCAAGAAAAGCAGAATCTCCCGAGACCCGAGAAGGAATTAAAAGGCTTTAAAAAAGTGTTTTTGAAAGCGGGCGAAGAGCAAAAAGTGGCCCTTACCTTAAATAAAGAAGCTTTTCAATATTTCAACGACGTTAAAAACCAATGGGAAATGGATCCCGGTGTTTTTGACTTTATTATCGGCAGCTCATCCAGGGATATCAGGTTAAAGGGTACAGGAATTTTATAATCAATTTGAAACGACTAAATCATAAAATATGAAAACAATAGGCCTGACAAGTAAACAACAGCTCCTTTATATCATTTTTTTAACTTTTGCCACTTCGCTTTGCTCAGCGCAAACAATTGACCCCTGGAAAATAACCGCGACAAACATTGACCCTTCAAACTATTATGGTGTTACCATGGCCAATGGAATGATTGGTATGGTTTCGTCGCCCGAAGTATTTAAGATAAAAAGTGTAACACTTGCGGGCGCCTATGATTTATATGGCCGGGGCAGGGTAAGCAATTTTTTGAATAGTTTTAATTTATTGAATATGTCGCTCGACATTAATGGCAAACGTGCCGAGGTCAAAAGCGTCAGCAACTATAAGCAGGAGCTTGATATGCAGCACGGCTGCTTTACCGCGACCTTTGATTTTGGCGATGAGGCCTCGGTAAAATACACTTATTATGCGCTGAGACAATTGCCTTTTACGGTTTTGATGGATATTACCATCACGGCTAAAAAAAATATTACGATCAATGCTACCAGTGCCCTGGAAACGCCGGATGCTTTGCGCGATGTTCAAAACTATTATAACGAGGTTGGCCCTATTAGTCTGCTTACATCAACAGCAAAAAGCCCGACCGGCAAGTTGCTGCTCTGTGCATCAAATACTTTTTTGTTTGATGAAGAACGCGGGCAGGAACCACGGGTGACACACGAAATGTGGGATAGCAATCTGCATCAGATGAAATTCAGCAAAGCTATCGCCGCAGGACTAACTTATCAGTATGCCGTTGCCGGGTCATCAATTACGTCCGCGCATGATGCTGACCCGTTGAACCAGGCAGAACGTCTAACCATCTTTGCCAAACTGGAAGGCAGAGAACGCCTGATCAGATTTCATAAAAAAGCCTGGGATGATCTGTGGAAGAGTGATATCGAAATTGAGGGAGATCCGCAGGCGCAACAGGATGTACACAGCACGCTATATCATTTGTATTCCTTTTCCCGTGCCGGTAGCGCTTATGCACCTTCGCCAATGGGGCTGTCGGGTCTTGGCTATAATGGTCACGTATTTTGGGATGCTGATCTGTGGATGTATCCCGGCTTGCTGGTTTTGCATCCTGAAATTGGCAGGTCTTTTGTAGAGTATCGTTATCAGCGCTTAGCCGCGGCGAAGCAAAATGCCTTTGCTCATGGCTATAAAGGAGCCATGTTTGCCTGGGAAAGCGCCGATAGCGGTGTAGAGGAATCACCGGTTTGGGCATTAAGCGGCCCGTTTGAACACCACATTACCGCCGATGTTGCTATTGCCGCCTGGAATTATTATTGTGTTACCCAGGATAAGCAATGGTTACAGGAAAAAGGCTGGCCTATATTATCGGCAACGGCTGATTTTTGGACAAGCCGGGTTGAAAGAAATGGCCCGGGGCATTATGATATTAAAAATGTTGTTGCGGCTGATGAATATGCCAATAATATAGATAACAATGCCTTTACTAACGCCGCTGCAAAAGCCAATCTACAAGACGCCGCCGCTGCCGCAAAAGTATTGGGACTAAAACCTGACCCTGACTGGGAAACAGCCGCTCAAAACATACCAATAATAAAGTTTCCCGATGGCGTAACTAAAGAGTTTGAAACCTACAAAGGCGAAAATATTAAACAGGCAGATGTTAACCTGCTGGCCTATCCGCTCCACGAAGTTACCGATCCCGCTACTATAAAGAAAGACCTTGAATACTATGAATCCAGGGTGGACAATGGACCAGCTATGACACATGCTATCTTTTCAATATTGTATGCAAGGCTTGGCGACGGCGAGAAAGCGTTCCTTGCATTTAAGAACGGATATAAGCCAAACGCCTTGCCGCCATTTGGTGTGCTTGCTGAATCAGCGGGAGCAACCAACCCATATTTTGCCACCGGAGCTGGCGGATTGATACAGGCGATGCTGAATGGATTTGGAGGATTGGAGATTACTCCCAACGGAATTATCCAGGTAAAATCGAAATTGCCTGCCCAGTGGAAGTCCTTAAAGCTGACCGGAATAGGAATTGATAAGAAAACATATTTGGTAAAATAAAGAGTCTGAACGGCGAGTTCAGGCAGATTTAAGACCTTCCATCCTTGAGAAAGATGGTAAACAAAAGATCAATAAAATGAGGTTGATCAGGATTTAGTTGGTGGCGTTCCGGGGTGAGATCCGGAACGCTTTTTTGTGTTGGGGACTTTCTCTGTGACGATAGTTTAGTAATAGATAGTGATCAACATTTCACGCATTATCCCATTTTCACCGCTTAGGCACCCAAAGCGAAAGGCGGATAAAATATCAAGGGCGAAGTACCGTTGAAAAACAAATTAAAGTGCTTCGCTTGTATACCCTTTACATTTTATTCCGCCGGTCGGTAATTTTGCCGGATGCGGTGAAATGGGATACCGTAATATTAAGGAAAAGGCAGGTGTGTTATGAGCATGGCGAATTTCACTCCTGCTGTGCGGCAGGAAGGCTGGTGGTGTAATGAATTTAGCGTGATAACGCGCAATGCAATGAAACCGCCTGCCGCATCTGCACGGGCTGTCAACTAAGAGCGTGAGAAAGTGGAGTTGCTAAAAAGCAGAGACAAATAAACACTCACTCTAAATTTATATAAATGAGGAATGCCGGAAAGCATTCCTTTTTGGTTAAAAATAAAGTCCCCTTGCACTCGCTGCTTGGAGACTTTTACCTAAACCTTATCACATAGCGCTTTTGGAAGCGCTTTTGTAACACAAACATAATATTTATATCGTGGCAGATATTATCCTATTTGTCGGCTGTCTTATCATAAGCTTAATTGATCAATGCATCAATTTCCCGTTCCTTTTTAGGACAGCGAACAGCTTTGGATATTCCACCTGCATCAACTCTACGACATGGGGTAAGGTGCAATATTTCCCATGCTTATATTTTTTTAAATACCAGATCATTGCGGTCACGTAGATAATAGGTGACTCTACGAAAAAATCCCCTTGCTTGCGTATCCACTCCCGGTTCAGGCCCATCATAATTGTCCGTGCTGCTTCCATCGCATCAGTTATATCCCAATTATTCATGTTTTCGCAAAGAATTCGGGAGTCATTGCAAATCTGCAAGAAACTCCCGAATTAGCATCAAACACCTGATAAAAAAGTTTAGGCTTTCATTAAATTGAGTCTCGAATGGCTCGGAGATTGCTTTAGCGTTACATTTTTAATTATTTTGTGTAAATTGGCGCTGTTGCTGAACTGACTTATGATTAAAAACCTTATCCTGTTTATTTTTATATCCGCCGTACTTTATAGTTGCCAAAAAGCCCCCAAAAGTATCACTCAAATACCAACAGACCAGGCAAGTCATCCCAGCCAGTTTGCAGTTACAGTTGCCGACAGGGAAGATTCGTATGCTATCTTGCGATGGACAAAGTCGACAAATAGTGATAGCAGTAAGATAGTATATGACGTAAAAATAAACGGCAATACAGTCGCTTCTAACCTTACAGACACTGCTTATAAAGTATTAAACCTAAATGATTCTACTCAATACGCCGGCCAGGTTATTGCCAAAAACACCAAAGGTTTGATGACCACTGATACTTTCGCCATTCATAAAAACCTGGGCAACATTTATGCGTCGGATGGTTACAATTTTGCTTGTTATAACCTTGGGGGGGACCTCAAATGGCGTTTTGGTTCCGGATTACTGACTTATCCGGTGCTTTCGCACGATACTATTTTTATTCAATGCACCAGTGGTTCTGCAAGTACTATTTATGCATTAAATGCCAAAACAGGGGCAAAATACTGGTCGGCCATACCAACTTCAGAAACAGGTACCGGACTGGTATATAGCAATGGTGTGGTTTACACGTCGTACCCAAAGTCGAACAAAATTGTAGCATTTAACGCCTCAACCGGCGCGCAGATTTGGCAATTTAATGACGGAGGAAATTATGACCCAACCGTAAGTCAGGGCGTATTATTTTGTAAAACCGGCAATGGCCTGGGTAGCAAGTTATATGCATTGGATGCAAAAACCGGAAGCCAACTGTGGGTTCATAACTTTATAAGCTTTGTCGGGCTGCCGGCCGCTGCCAACGGAGTAGTTTTTATAGAATCGTCCTCAACCGATCAAACCGCTAACGCCATTGGTGAGTTTTCCGCATTTGATATAAAAACGGGAGCAGGAAAATGGACTTTTTCTTTTACTGGCGAAGTATCTGTCACCCCATCACGACCAGTTATCGTTGGCACTTCCGTTTATTTTATGGCTTATACCAATGATTATGACGCGCCAAATACCCTGTATGCCGTAGGCATATCCAGCGGCCGCCAATTGTGGAACACAAAAGCGTTTGGTGGCGCGATATACAATAACATAACCGGTGACGCTGAAGGTATATACGCTACAACTTATTCATTCACCAACAAATATGACCCTGCATCAGGAAAAAAACTCTACACTATAAATTACCCGGAGGCAGATGCTCCCGCAAGCGATATTATACTGACACCGGGGAAATTATATAACCATTATCCCGATACGAATACCGGTATGTACCAGGTGCCACATCGAACCATAGACACTTATAATATAACAACCGGGGCGGTTATTAGCTCGCAGTTGCAGCAACTGCCCGCTGTTGGTGGTATGATCGTTGTTGTTGACGGAAAAGCCTACTATTCGTTTCAAAGCGGTATGTTTTCGACAAATTGACTCAAAACAACATCGTTGCCCATAGCTAGCAACTAATACTGGCCGGTAAAAAAAGCAAGGGAAGCATTTGAATACCTCTTCTGTTCATCATATCCATGATGTAAGCGGCATTTTTTTGCTGGCCAGCAGGGTCGACAGCAACATTAGGTAAAGCAAGAAGCCCTGTAAATTCATTGACAATATCACCGGCATTTTTATTTACGTATTTCCTGGTCTCCAAAACCTCAGGTGATTGAGCCGAAACCATTTGACTGATCAAAAAGCTCAAAAGGAAAAAGACGAAACGTTTACTCATGAAATTGACGGGATAAGTTGCCTGCAGCACATACATAAATATGTGCAATTTCGATCAAAATCAATTGATCAGCTGCCATTTTTTTATCATATACCTGGTATTTTTGAATTGCCCGCTCCGCTTAACTATGCCCTTATTTTTTTGCCATAAAAGGGTTACTATGTTATAGTTGCCTTTTTCATAGTTAAAGGTTGTTCCGTCATCTTCAAATAAGGTCGCTTGAGTTTGACCATTCCCATAAACGAAACACGTTATTTCAAATTTAGTGTCTTGCCCAACATACTCAACAGGTGTGGCCAATGGCAATATAGTTCCTTCCTTGATAAATATAGGCAATTGGGTTAATTCCGTTTTGATGGTATATTCTTTGCCGCCAATGTATTTCTGGTTGGTATTATAGTCGTACCAGTTACCTTCAGGAAGATATACAATCCGTTCATCCTCTTTTTCTGTTAATGGCGCTGCCAGGATGCTATTGCCAATCATATATTCGTCGGAAATATGAAACGTTTTTTTATCATCCGGATAATCCATTACCAGGGCCCGGAACGGCGGGATGCCCTTAAAATGATAGTCGGCATAGGCATTGTAAAGGTATGGGATCAAGCTCATCCTGAAGTTAAGCAACTTACGTATATCGGCTTCAACTGTGCTGGCATTATCCATCAACTCGCCGGCATTATTCTTTTGTCTGTTGATCTGCAGCCACGGCGGACTTTTTAAATACCAGGAATTATAAAGCGCCTGCGCCGACAACACGGCTGTCTGGCTCCTGCGCATCAGGTCTTTGATCGAATTTGACTCCCGTACTTCTGGCGACCAGTTCATCCCCGAGAATCCCGAGTTGGCAATCAGCCTGATGTATTGCTTATGATCATAAGTATCGCTATATAATGATGAGGGATACGGAGAAGCAAAATCATTTGATGCCCTTACATCGAGGTAGGTACGTAAATTGTTCTTCTTATAAATATTAAAGACAGTCTTTTCATAAAGCAAGCCGAATAACTGGTGCATCTGTTCCCCATCAATGCCGGAAGGAAAGCTGCTGAGTTCGGGGAAACTCCAGGCGTGACTTCCAAAAGCGATATTTGAGTTATCGCACTCATCCATTTTAAAGCCGGATATTCCTTTCTTTACAAAGGTCTCTTCATGATAATTTGCAAACAGGCTGCTCGCGGTACTATCGGCAAAATCAGGAACAAGCCCATTCCAGACCAAATAATTTCCAGCCCTGGTTTTCAAAGGTTCATAAAGAGGCGACGCCGTTGATACAAATGCATGCTCCCATAAATTAAGGTGGAAGCCCTTGTTTTTCATCGTATCGATAAAAGTATTTGGCGAAGGAAAAAGATTTTTATTCCAGACATAGGAGCACGAGTAGGCTGCCGTTTGCCATTTCGGCTCTAACCCCAGTATGTCGCAGGGCATATGGTTATTTCGGAAATAAGCGGCCATTTTGCCAACCTGTTCCTGGTTAAAATCGGCCTTTACCCGGTATTTAATGCCCAGCCCCCAAATAGCGGGTAAGGCACCGCCACCTGAAAATAAATTATACCGTTGCATTGCTTTTTTAACATCAGTTCCTTCAAACACAAATACCTCTATTCCTTTAGCGCCGGGAATGTCAACTAATACACTCCCCGATACTTTGTTATCATTGTTATACAACTCCTGCACAGAATTTCCGCCTTTGTGTGTTTCGGCAGGGGCTTTGCTATGGTCATTTAACGCATCAGTATTCCCGCAATAAAAAGTCACGTACCTGGCCGTGTTTATCAAAATGCCATAGCCTTTGGTTGATAGATAAAAGGTAGTGGGCCCGTGTGTGTATCCCAGGTCGTTCAAAGGGTTATCATTTACAATAGGTTTTATTTTTAATCCCAACTGATCAAAGGAGCCAAACTGCAAGCCAAAGCCATATAATTGTTCGCCGGTGTCAAGCGGAATTTTAACGATCACGCCCCTGTTGTTGACACTTATGTTAATGTCATTGATATTAAACGGCAGCTTACCTGCCGGTAATTGCCCAAGCGCTGCTGTCATTGGCAGGTCCTCGCGAAAACCATAGGGCGTAAACTTATCAGGAACACCTGCGGATATCTTTTTTACACCTGGGGCAAGACTTTCTACCTGGGCATTTGCCGGAATAAAAGCCGCCTGAAAAATTATAAATAAGATTAGCGTAAATAGGTAGTTTTTTTTCATCGTAAAATTTAAAGATAATGCTTTATATGATCAGGTCTTTAATCGCTGCTCCGTTATTATCGCTCGTTTCGTATCGTTCCAAAGTTTTCTTCAACTGGGCTTTTAATTGCTTAACCAATATTCTCGGGCCCAATACTCTCATTTTGGGGCCAAACCCCAGCAACTCACGCTCCAGCTCAAAGTTCATGATCACTTTTATGCTGAATATCTTTCCGTCAATATCATCACGCAACAATTTCTGCGTGTGATGCAATGGTTTGGTTATTACATAAGGCGCATTATCGCTATCGATCCAAAATACAACCTCGCAGTCGCGCTGACCGGGTGATTTGGTTACGCCGATGCAATCATTGTAATAAGTCGCCAGATCAACAACACTGTTTTCCCGGTAATGATCCTCATGTTCTTCAATCGACTCAATACGGTCAAGCGCCAGGTTTAATAAATGTCTGCTTTTTCCGTGCCTCATTCCTAATACAAACCAACGGTTGCGGTATTCCTTCAACAGGTATCCGCTAAAGCAAAAAGTGCTGGCTTCCCTGGCTTTGAAGGATTGGTAAGTAATGCAGATGGTTTTCTTCGCCACAATAGCCTTGCGTATCACTTCAATCCACTCCAGGCCTTTCAGATTGTCATTCTTTTCGAAATCAATTACCGGCGCGCTCTGTGTTTTTTGAGTATATATCTTGTCCTCCAACTTACTCACCATTTCGTTCAGATCGGCAAAATGGTTAAAGCCTTTAAACTGTTTCAGCAGATCGGATACTTCGCCCAGCACCTGCATGTCCTGATTGTTGAGCGGAATATTGGTGATGCTGTAGCTCTTGTCCTCGTAAGTGTAGTACTTCTTATCAACCACAATAATAGGCGCTTCGTAACCCAATTTATTGCTGCGCATCATCTCGATATCTGCCTGAATAGTACGACGGCTCACACCTGTCATAATACCCTGGTATTCGTAAATAGCATCAGAGCAGGCTTCAATCAAATCATCCAGCGTCCATTTTCGGCGGCGATTTTGCAGGCAGCTATCAATGGTGCGGTAACGGATAAGGGCGTTGCGGTTAACTGGCATGGGGGGAATTAGTGAATGAGTGAGTTTTTTAAGATTGTTTTATTGTTCATTGATCCATAGCATAAAATAAAAGTAGCTTATAATAATTCTCTCCCTAAACTTAGGGAGAGATGTCGAGCGAAGCAATGACAGAGAGGGTAAAAATTTAGGACAAGTAGCAGCTTGCCGTTAGTTTACCCCTCCCGGCCTCCCCTGAATTCAGGGGAGGGGTTTGTTATTTTGTTTAATTCTCTCCCTAAACTTAGGGAAAGATGTCCATCCGCTAGCTAACGGAGTCGACAGAGAGGGTAAGCTATACGGCATGCTGTGATTCCAGATTTATTTTGATGAAATTATAAATTATTTTTTACTGCGCAAATAGATTGCGCAGTTGGTGTTTTCCTTTGTATCGTCGAAAGGCTGAACGCGTTCACGAACGTCCCCTCTCCTGATCCGGGGAGAGGGGTTTTGGCCCGGAGATATTAAATTGTTAAATGATACCTTTAAGAATATGGAAAAGGAAAAAATAGGCAACAATGAGCTGAAAGCACTGGGGATTAACGATGTGGAGGTTTTGGCGAACTTTAGCCGCGTGGCCAACGGTTTGCTGGAACACCGTGTGATGGATAAGACGCAGATACTGGCCAACCTGGAAGCCTTGATAGACGACCCCATGCCTTATGCCATGAAGAAAGGCGGTAAGTTTAAAAACCTGGCCGAGGATGTGATCACCTTGCGTAAGGAAGGAAAGTTTGTAAAGCAACAGCGCAGCAATTTTGCCCTGAAGGAAGAGATAGCCGATTTCCCGGTGTGGGGACTGGAACATATTGAAGTGGGCGCCTTAGCGCAGATGAAAACAGCCGTGCAGTTGCCGGTGGCTGTTGCGGGCGCCCTGATGCCCGATGCGCACCAGGGCTACGGTCTGCCTATTGGCGGCGTACTGGCTACTACGGCCAATACCATTATCCCCTTTGCCGTGGGCGTGGATATTGCCTGCCGTATGTGCCTGAGTATTTTTGATATGCCCGCCGGCGTGGTGGATGCCGAAACCGACATGCTGAAGAACTTGCTAATTGACCATACCAATTTTGGTATTGGTGGGACGACTAAAAAGTATCATGATACCTCGCTATTCGATAGCAAAACGTGGAGCGAAACCAAGGTGATCCGCAATTTGAAGGATAAAGCTTATGCGCAACTTGGTACCAGCGGCACAGGTAATCATTTTGTGGAATGGGGCGAACTGACCATAGCCGAAGGCGCTCTGGAAGGCATACCGGCAGGAGAATACTTGGCGCTACTCTCCCACTCCGGCTCGCGTGGATTTGGGGGAAGTATTGCGGATTATTACTCCAAAATAGCCATGACCAAAACCAAGCTGCCGGCCGAAGCGAAGCACCTGGCATGGCTCGACCTGGATAAGGACGAGGGGCAGGAATACTGGATAGCCATGAACCTGGCCGGCGAATATGCCAGCGCCAACCACCACGAGATACACAACAAAATTGCCAGTGCGCTAAACCTTAACCCACTGATGCGTATTGAGAACCACCACAATTTTGCGTGGAAGGAACAACTGGCCGACGGTACCGAAGTGATGGTGCACCGCAAGGGCGCAACTCCCGCCGGTGAAGGTGTGCTGGGTATTATACCCGGCAGCATGAGCACGCCCGGCTTTGTGGTTCGCGGCAAAGGCGATGCAAAATCTATCAACTCTGCCTCGCACGGCGCAGGGCGACTGATGAGCCGCAGCGCAGCCTTCAAAACGCTGGACAAAGCCGCCATAGCCGCAAACCTGGTTGAAAAGCGCATTACCCTGATGGGCAGCGACATGGACGAAGCGCCTATGGCCTACAAGGATATCCATACTGTAATGGCTGCACAGAACGATCTGGTAGAAGTGTTGGCGAAGTTTCAGCCGAGGATTGTGAGGATGGCGGATGCGAAGGAGAAGCCGGAGGATTGAGTTAGAAGTGTGAGTCAGTTTATAATCAACATAAAGATTGAATATGTGTTACGCCGTATTTTTGGCTACGTCGAAGCCTGTACAAACGGGGGAATTTATCCCAGACATCACCAAGATCTACATGGAAATTCCCGAAGAGGAAGAATTAAGTGCATTGCGGAATAAATTTTCTTTACCGCATATTTATTATGTTGGCTCGGATACAAAATGCTCTTGCGGATTTGAGTTTAATTCAGAACTTTTTAATGACCCTGAATGGCAGGATAGCAAAGAGTCGCCTCAGGCTTTGCTTGATTTATTAAATAAACTGACGATCGACAAAGCGGTTGAATATTACTGTTGCTGGGATGGCGATTGGGATGAACCTATCGACCACCGAAGAAAGTTGAATAGCAGAGATATAAAACTTGATGTAAATTATTTTGAACTTGTAGAAAGGGAGTTGATTCTTTTTGAAAAGCAGAGATAAAACTAACCAATGTAATTATAAAAATTATGAACGATTTGCAGCTTATTAAAATAAATCAAGCATTCGAAGTTTATAGGCAGAGCATATTTGCTTTGCAAAATGATATTCAATTTTGGAGATTATTTTTAACGATCTCAATTAATGAGTATGTCCAGGGTAAACCTGCAGAGTTTACAATGTCTTATCATCATCAAATTTGTTGATACCCATTCATGATCAATTTTTGAACTTTCTTGTTTTTGTAAACGACTTTATAATTAACTCTGTTAAGATAGTAATGGAGGAAGATAGCTTTGCATTTCTTAAAATGGCGTGAATGCTCCGCTTATTCGAATGTCCGCGCCTGAACATAAAAAGTTGTAAGCGTCCACCGCTTACGAGCAAAGAGTTTTTATCGCATCTTTGATGTAAGCAAGAAATATTAACGAACCCAACCTTATCATGACCATAAACGAAGCCATCGATCTACTTAAAGCCTACAATGGCCCACTTGGGCTAACACTGCATGAGGGTGCTAGCGAGGACTTGATAAAAAAGGTAGAACATATTTATGATATCACCCTTCCCGATGACTTTAAGGCATTATACCGTTTCAGTGATGGTTTTGAAAAAGTTGAGGATATTTTTAACATGATACCGCTTGCCGAGGTCGCAGAAAACTATCACGAGCCCAAAAAAGAGTTATGGATAGCAGAATATATGATCTACAGCGAGATGTGGGAGTTAGAAATAAATCCTGCATACGCTAACAATTATAACATTTTCGGTGGAGATAGTGAAGGCGAGGAGAAAGTGCCTCTAACCAAATCACTGGCAGAGTTTATAGCACGATTTTTAAAGGGTGGTGTATTTGAAATTGGCGGGCTATATGCATGGAAAGATGAAATTAAAGCCAAACTTCAGGGCAATACAAGGCCCGAACAAATAAAACGGTTATTAGGAGTATTTCGTGAAGGTATCAAAGTGGGCCTGATCACAAGAAAAGAAGTGATCGACCGGGCCGACTGGATCATCGCGACTGAAGATGAGCCGGATTATTTCTTCATCGAACTATCTCTTAGTCATGATGTAAATGAGTTGCTTACCGTTTTAAATTCAATAGATATTCCAGAAGATGTTTTATACCCGAGAGTACTATTAGGTGTTATGCGTACTCAATTGTCTGTTGACGTAATAACCACTGATAAAGTCAGAACCGTGTTGAATAAATTTATTTATCAGTCCAGGCTTACCCGGTACGAACGTGGGCATATTTATTCAATAACAGATGATTATGGTTACTCAGGCGAAAAACTGGATGAACGGGCACTACAACAGTTTAATCAGCATGTGAAGGATTTCTTAAATAATTACTCGCAATTCAATCTATATAATTATAAAAACTGGAACAATATAAATAACGAGTTAGTAAAGCGATTTGAGCTTAATCAAGGGGAAGACACCCTAGCTTATTATGTACCGCCCAAAAAAATAAGAATTAAATGGCGGCTAACCAGGAGAACATTGGCACTTACAATCGGAACATTAGCGACAACAGCTATCCTGGTCGGAGTATATTATTTTAATCCAACAATGTTCCCTATTTGTGCGGTGGTAATTGGCATAAGTTTCGCTCGAAATTTTAAGCGTGTTAAACGCAGGTGATCCTTCGATTCCGCGGAGGCTAGCTTACTATTTAAAGATATATCTTTAATATAAACATACCCCTCCCTTACCCAATCCATCACCAGATTGAAAAACAAACCGTGCCAGTCGAGCCAAGTTTCTTAGCTTCAAATAATACTTTCCCCGCGTAGGTTCGAACCACGATTGTCTGAACCAAAATCAGAAGTGCTACCATTGCGCCACGGGGAAATAACCGAGGTCAGGACCGGATTCGAACCGGTGAAAAACGGTTTTGCAGACCGCCCCCTTACCACTCGGGCACCTGACCTTGGTGGAAATAGCTGGACTCGAACCTGCAACCGGCACCGTATAAGGGTGCTGCTCTCACCATTGAGCTATATTTCCATTTAAATTCCAGTAGCGTAACCCGGACTCGAACCGGGAACCTCTCCGTTCCAAACGGAGTAATCTAAACCAATTGATATACTACGCTATAAAATCGCCCTAAAACAAAAAATCCCCTTAGAGCTAACTAAGAGGATTCAAGTGTTTTTTGATATGTCAAGTCAATACATAGCTATCCTCTCTGATAAATCAGTTGGGGTATACAGCTTTGTATTGTTGTTGTATTCATGGTACAATGATACGTAATTATTTTATAAAATCAAGAATTTTCTTAAAAAAATTAAACTTCTTCCCAATTCCATTTCGGCCGATTTTTTAATGGATTTACATATTTCAGCTTTTCGGAGAAAGATTTTGAATACCAGTTCTTATACTTGCCACCTGTAATGCTGGTCAGCTGCATCCAATTGGGCATGTTATATAGCGTATCATTAATATAAGCCAGTTGTTGCTCCAGTGCGTCGTCCTGCAACTTTACTTTATCAATAATACGTGGCAATACCGCAATGGTGATCAATTCAGGAAAGGCAAACTCATAATAAGTTTTCCAGCAGCGATCTTCTTCGTGCCAATACTTAGTCTGTTTAAAGCATTCCTTTTGGTCTTCTGTAAGCTTATACCAATTTGTATTCCAATAATAGTCGCTGATAGCATACAATTTGGGTAATTTATCAAAATAGTACCGGTGCCATGCGCCTTTTCTTTTTGGTTGTTTAAATGATTCATCATAGTGGTATTGCACTTCGGTCAATTTATCCAATATACCCTGGTACATATCCGCTTTATCAGTTTTTGCTGCTTCCGGCCTTAAAACCCATAATCGCTTCCAGCCTCTTTGATAAGGTTCATCCAGCGGGATATGAGGCAATGCTGACTGAATATCGTTTAGCCTGTCGAATTCCTTTTGCATCCGGTGAAGTTGCTTATCGCGGTCCTCTTTTACCAACCGTCTTTTTCTTCGTGCCGATTTTATCCGGTACGATAATAATTGTGTGTCCATTGGGACTTGCGCCTAAATTTTTCATGAAATTTTATTGATTGAAAAATTCATCCTTGAAAGGAGATACCCTTTTGAAGCGCACAAAAGTTTAAGCCGAATGACTTGTTCAATAACAGAAGTTTGAAAATAGAATCTGTTTCCGCCTTAATTAGGCAGTGTGCAAAGGGATTATATGCAGCTAAGCGAAGTTTTCATTCCCGTGGAATTAGGACAAAGATGCGATTTTTAAAAATAGTTTCAAATATTTTTCATCTGCGCAAATACACTGCGCAGTAGCCTTTAATCTTTGTTCCAACAAAAACAAAAAAGGGAGGTTCCCAATGAAATTTAATTTACTCAATAAGGCTAAAACACAGGTTACCAATTACGAAGGCGCAAAAGCCTTCGCGATGAGTGCCGAAATGGAACTCTACACTGCTGTAGTTACCTGGAGCCTAAACGATTCGTTCTATGAAAAGAACGAGGACCGAATGAACCGCTTACGTGCATTAATGTACAAATGTAAGCCCGAATTTGTGGGCAAGCTGGCTGTGTATGCACGTACCAAAATGTATATGCGTTCGGTACCGCTGGTGCTGGTTACCGAATTGGCCAAGCTGCACTCGGGCGACGATCTGGTCGCCCGGGTTACCGATAGCGTGATCGGTCGTGCCGACGAAATCACCGAGTTACTGGCTTGCTACGAGCTGATGAACAAGCGTACCGGCACTAAAAAGCTGAACCGTCTGAGCAAACAATTGCAAAAGGGCTTGTCAACTGCGTTCAACCGCTTCGACGAATACCAGTTTGCCAAGTACAACCGCGATGGTGCTATTAAATTGCGCGATGCCTTGTTCCTCGTTCACCCTAAGGCAAAGGACGAATTACAGCAGGTACTGTTCAACAAAATTGTAAGCAATACGCTGGAAACGCCTTACACCTGGGAAACTGAACTATCGGCATTAGGTCAGTTGAATTTTGATAGTGATGAGGCAAAGGCTTTGGCGTTTCGTGCTAAGTGGGAGGAATTGATAGATAGCGGTAAGCTGGGCTATATGGCTCTGCTGCGTAACCTGCGTAACATACAGGAAGCCGGTGTAAGCTATGCGCATTTCCAAAAGGTATGTGCAACATTGGCCGATCCTGCACAGGTAGCTAAAGCAAAGCAATTCCCGTTCCGTTATTTGGCGGCTTACCGCGAATTGATTAACCCGGTCACTAAGGTACCTGTACAAAGCATGCTCAAAAAGCTGACTGCTTTAATGCAAAGCAACAATAAAGGCTATACTGGCGAATTACTGGACGCTTTGGAAAAAGCAGTACAGGCAAGCGCCATCAATATCAAAGGGTTTGATTACAATACCCGCGTATTGCTGGCGTGTGACGTATCAGGATCAATGCAGACGGCTGTTTCTGCAAAGTCGAAAGTATTGCTATACGACGTTGGTTTGATGCTGGCTATGCTGTTGCAGTCGCGCTGCAAAAATGTGGAAGTAGGTATGTTTGGCGACACATGGAAAACCATAACAGTGCCACGCGGTAACATCTTAGGTAACGTGCAGGAGTTTTATCGCCGCGAGGGCGAGGTAGGTTATTCTACCAATGGCTTCTTGGTGATCAAGGATATATTATCCCGCAAAGTAAAAATGGATAAGGTAATGTTGTTTACTGACTGCCAATTGTGGAACTCAGCCAATATAGCTGATCATATCCATCCGTTATGGCTGCGTTACAAGCAAGAAGTTGCACCAGACGCCAAACTATACCTGTTCGATTTGAAAGGGTACGGACAGGCACCATTGCAAATATTACGCAATGATGTATACCTGGTAGCCGGCTGGAGCGATAAGGTTTTTGAGGTGTTAGCTGCCTTAGAAAACGGAAGCTCGGCGTTGGATGCTATAAATAACATAGAACTATAACCAAGTATGGGGAAGCTAACACCCCATACTTTTAAAAGAAATTGAAAATATAAGGATGCCGTAGAAACGGGTTACTTCGCTACCATTGAGGGGGTGGGCAGTGTGGCGCAAGCTATGCTGTGGGTTCGAGTCCCAGAGGCGTTCCCCCGTCCCGCATTCGCCTGTTGCTCTTTATTAAAAGAAAAAAGAAGGTGCCGTAAATAAGTCTTACTTCGACCAGGAACCGTTGTCGGGCTACGTGCTACGTGCGGTATGAATGGCTTATTGTTTTTTGCCCTTCTTTTTAAAGAAATTGAAAATAAAAAGGTGTCGTAAATAAGTGTTACTTCGAGCTTTTAACTCCCAGGTCGCCGGTTCGAGTCCGGCCTTTAGTGAACACTAAAGTAGCTCAGTTGGTTAGAGCAGGATGGTCACTTGTTGCTTTTTACCCTTTTTAAAAATATTAAGGTGCCGTAAATATGAGCTACTTCGTGTCGCCGGTTCGATCCCGGCCTTTGGAGTGATCCATTGTAGCTCAGTTGGTAGAGCAGTAAAGCCCATATTGATGATTGCCCTTAAGACTAAGAGGATGCCGTCAGGCAAGCGTTACTTCGAAACCTGTTAAGTTTGAATATTTAGTCGTTTGTCGTCTGTAGCTCTTCTTTTAATAAAAAATATGATACCTAAACCTAAAAGGTGCCGTAAACTGGTGATACTTCGGTTAGAACGCCCCGATAATATCGGGAAGGACGTTGGTTCAAACTATTCTCTTGAGCTGGTTGTGGCTGGGTAGAGCGAGCGAAAAATCCAGCCAGTGATTAATTTCACGAGTAGTTCAGACAATAAAATTCACCGATTGCTTTTTGCCCTTTTTTAAAAACATAATGAAAGATGCCCTAGGTGGGTGATACTTCGCTGGTTGAAAACATGCTGCAATGCATAAATGCAGGTTCGAATCCTGAACACACTTGCCGGGTGTTGCTCTTTCATTTGTAATATCCAAAGCTGTTCAGGTGCGGACACTTGAATGGGCTGAGTCTGATCACTTAATTTTTCGGAAAACCCGTGTCAGCCTTCACTTCATTAATTTGCTGCGTATGCCGGTCGCTATGGGCAGAGATAAGCAGGATGAATTGATAAGAATCGAATGTGCCAAGTGGCAACTCAAGCACATGATTGCGCAGGTCGGCTTGAGTGCTTCCAACAAAAGCGATCAGCTTTTCACGATTTTCCTTAAATGCCTGCAATGCTTCAACCATAGTCTTATAGGGCGAATTTGCTGGTTCGAGTGCTGCAAAAGTTTTTCTCTTTTGTGAGCGATCTTCTACTCCGCTCACCAGTTGTGCGTCGGTAACTTTGATACCGGCTCTTTTTTCCGGGTTAGCTGGCTGGTTTAGCGATCCTTCTACCATTTTCCAAAGTTCGTTTTCCGAGGCTGCAATATGTTTAACGCAGTCCTCCACGCTCCACTTATCGGCAGCCGGCTTGTAGGTTAACTGTGCTTCGCTCAGATTTTTTACCGCGTCAAAAACGCCCGATTCGGTTTCTTTTAAAAATTTGACCGCATAATCGCGTTCCTGCTGGGTAAGCTGGTTTTGTTGGGCATTACTTTTAAAAGCTATAAAGCTTAATACCGACAACAACAAGTATTTTTTGATGACTTTCATGATTTTAGATTTTAATCAAACAAATTTATCAATCCGGTATATTAATTCAAATGGTATAATTTGGACTATCTGACGGGCAGATTTGGACAATTGTCTTCTGCTCCCGCTCAGCAGGCGTAGTAAAAAGGCTTTCCCAAAATGACAGAAAGATTACATAATAATTTTGAAACGATCGTTTCAAAATTATATTTTTGTATCGTCAATCATTTAAAAACAATCAAAAAATGAAAAGCTTAGAAAATAAAGTAGCTGTAGTTACCGGCGGTAATAGCGGCATCGGCTATGCAGCAGCACAGGAACTGGCCAAGGAAGGCGCTCAAGTGGTCATCACAGGACGTAATAAAGAGGCCCTTGACAAGGCAGTTGCCGAACTCGGGGTAAGCGGCATTATTTCAGATCAGAGTAAACTGGATCAGATAGACCGGTTGGTTGCCCAGGTAAAAGAACAATTCGGCAAAGTGGATGTGCTGTTCCTGAATGCCGGACTGGCCAGCTTTAGCCCTCTTGCTACGGCTACTGAAGAACACTATGATGCCATAATGAATGCAAATGTTAAAGGAGTTTATTTCACCGTCCAAAAATTCCTGCCGATTCTTAACGATGGTGCTTCGATCATATTTAATACCTCTGTGAATGCTGTTTTAGGTATGCCCGATAGCAGTGTTTATTCAGCAAGCAAGGCAGCATTGCTATCATTAAATAAAGTGTTTGCACGTGAGCTTTCACCACGCAAAATACGCGTGAACGCTGTTTCTCCTGGCCCTATAGAAACCCCTCTTTATGGCAAATTGGGTTTGAGCCAGGAACAGGTGAATGGTTTTGGCGAAATATTGGGACAAAGGATATTGCTTAACCGTTTTGGCAAAGCTGAAGAGATTGCCCATGTGGTTCGTTTTCTTGCTTCTGATGATTCTTCATTCATCACTGGTACCGAAATCACTGCAGACGGTGGTTTAACAGTTAACGCAGTGGTATATTAATTGAATTGCCCATGCCAAAACGTTTGGCTTTCGGCATGGGCTTTAACAGTACCAACCCGTTAAAACGAATTGGTCAATAGAAATGTATTTTTGTGCGGAGGGAACTATGGCACGCAAAAAGGAATTTGACGAAGATGAGTTGCTCGAGAAAGCAACAAATCTTTTTTGGAGAAAGGGCTATAACGCTACATCGGCGCAGGACCTGGTGGATGAATTAAAGATCAACAGGTCAAGCTTGTACAATACTTACTCTGATAAAAAAACGCTTTTTCAAAAGGCGCTGAAAAAATACCAGCAACAACAAACCAGGGCTGTAGTTGATCTGCTGAATAATGCAGATGATCCTGAAAAAGCAATCAAGCAAGTTTTTGACACTCTGGTAAAAGAAAGCAGTGAAGATTCAACGGCTAGAGGTTGCTTTATGGTGAACACTGCAGTTGAAATTGCAGGGCAGGACGAGGAGATCGGCGCGCTGGTACATGCCAATAACCTAAGCGTGGAGGACGCTTTGACAGTCGCGATAGCGAAGGGACAAAAAATGGGGCAGTTCTCAACTAAATATACCGCCCGTGCTTATGGCCGTTTCCTTTTTGGCGGAATCAATGCTTTGAGGGTGATCGCCCGTTCAGGCGCCGACAAAAGTGCATTGAATGATGTTGCGGCTATAACATTGGCATCTCTGAAATAAATTCTTGTTTCAGAAAATCGTCCAAAAGGCCCCACCTCTTTCGGGGCTCATTCATTCATCAAATTATAAAAGCGAAAGCCCTTCAAATATTATCACTTGAAGGGCTTTTTATGAAGCAGATATCCAATTTTCAATTAGCTTTTTCCATCTGCTCTTTATAAATGCCAAAAGTGTGAATGGCTACACAGGCTTTCCCAGAAGTGATCCTTAACCGAACCTTAGAAGCTGTAATCGGGCGGAACTTAACCAGCCATTTATAACCAATAGACTGTTTTTCTGTCGCTTCGGGAATTGATGTCCAGTCCTTGCCGTTAGCAGAATAATCTACAGACCAGCCTGTAGTCCGATGGCCAAGTTCAATTACTTCTTGTATTTTGATTACATCAAATGTTTTCTTTGAATGAAGGTCAAAAGTGATGGTATCGGTTTTATTTGCGTCCATGGTTGCATAATAAGTAGCTTCCATATCGTCTACCATATTTTGCGGTTTAAAGTTAGCGCCGCGTGAGTGAAGCGATTTTATGGTGGCCTCTTTCAAAAGATTAGTTTTAAAAGTGCCTTGTATTAGCCGGTGCAAACTATCCGCTCTTTGCGCATCGGTAAGAGGAACGAGGCCCCTTTTATCAGGCGGGAAATTTAGTAACAACACACTGTTACGGCCTACCGAATTGAAATAAAGATCCCATAATTGTGAAACCGTTTTTACATGTGTGTCTTCTTCCGGATGGTAAAACCAGCTCGGTCGGATAGAAACATCAACTTCGGCAGGTATATAAGCACTGCCGTTTATTTCTCCATGATTCAACTGCGATATATGCTCAGATTCGTCCCGGATAGAGAAAGGCTCAATGGTAGACCAGCATGGATCGCCTGAAATACCCGACTCATTTCCAACCCAACGGCAGTCGGCAAAACGATAAGAATTCTTTGTCCCGAAAATAACGCAGTTGGGCTGCAGCTTGCGGACGGTATCCGCCCAGCGGGTATAAAAAGCGGTTGTCAGTTTATCGGCACCGGCGCCGTCCCACCATATTTCCCATATGGGCCCGTAATTTCTTAAGAGCTCGGATAATTGATTGGCATAATAGTCGCTGTAGTCCTTGGTGCCATACCTGGAGTCGTGCCGGTCATGCGGACCGAGATAGATTGCCGCTTTTATACCAGAAGCTTTACAGGCATCTGTAAATTCTTTGACAACATCGCCTTTACCATCCTTCCATGGACTATTTTTTACAGAATAGTTGGTGTGAGCAGTCGGCCAGTTGCAAAAACCGTCTGCATGCTTGGCTACCAAAATAGCAGTTGGAATACCCGCTTGTTTGAGCACACTTGTCCACTGATTACAGTCGAGCGCAGTAGGGTTGAATAGCTGTGGATTTGCAGTTCCGTCGCCTTCATTGTCATTGGTGAAGGTGTTCATGCCAAAGTGAAAAAAAGCAATGATCTCGCGGTGATACCACTCGATTTGCCTGGCATTGGGCACGGGACCTACAGGTGTTGGCGCTTGTTGTGCAGAAGTTGTAAATGGTGCAAATAAACTGGTAATACCAATGAAAAGCAGGTGTTTTTTTATTTGTTGAAGTTTCATAAGCCAGCCTGCATTTTGTTTTTACTAAACAACTGAATTTGATAGCTAAATGTAGTTGGTTTGGCATAGACAAGGTATTGCTCCAGCGGTCGCGGACCACAACCCCATGACCCTACCCCTAATGTTTTATGGCTAACAACAAGCACGGTACCTTTGCTCTTCGGTAAATCTATCTTGTATTCCACCGGTTCCATTTCTTCATCACTATACGGGAGCGCTGACACTTGCATCAAAGATGAATCTGCTTTAACAGAAAATGTTTGTCCTTTTTCGGATGTAAGATTGGCCCAGCGCACATCCTCATGGTTGCCACAATCCATCGGTTTTTCATACCCGGTCATCTGTTTATCAACACTGCTAAAATAATGGGCAATATCCGATCCCTGCTTCCGGTCAGCATAATTTTCCATCGGTCCGCGACCCAGGTAATCGAACCGGTCCAGGCCTTTATTCAGGAACATGCGCACGCCGATCCGGGCTAGCACGAGTTTTGGGTCGCTGAAGTTTACTTCGTTTTTAGCATTGATTGTCCCGTTAGCATAAATTGTATACACTACATTATGATGGACACTAAAACCCTGTTTGCCTGTAGTTGCTAAATTCACTGCGATTTCTACAATGCCGGGAGCGGTCTGATTATACTTTAATCCTTCCACGCCCCAGGTTAATTCTCTTAAACCTTTGCGTTCCCAATCTTCGTAGGCCCACATATCGTCCTTTTGATGCGGAGCTCTCCATAAGTGCAGCGCCGGACCTCCATTTTCTCTAAGCAGGTCTTCGCCATTTTCTTCCATTTTGGAAAAGGTACCCTTTGATTTATCAAACTCCAGGCTAAATTTGTACCCCTTAATTTTGATTAATCCCGTAGAATCAGTTAAGGTCAGACGACCGCCACCCGGCGTTTTGTTAGATGCGATAGCTTTTGCCACAGGGACCTCAAATTGCTGTGAAGCCACTTCATAGCCTTTCGGGGCCCATAGTTGATCGGAAGCAAGATCGAAAGACACACGTAGAAAATATTCTGCACCTGCTTTAGGCTTAATCGAATATGGGATTTTTATATCCTTTTCTTCGCCGGGATTGATATTACCCGGATTAAAATTGCCCGAGGCAATATCTGTACCATTTTCGCTCAGTACCCATTTTGCGCTAAGGCCATCCAGGCTGATAAACTGATACCTGTTCTTTATACTAAAAATTTTATTCGGAATGTCTTTTGCCTTAATAGTGATCCATTGATAAGCATGTTTCAGCTCTGGATAATGTGGCTTAGGCGATCTGTCAGAAAATACAACACCCTTGTGAATAAAATAACGATCGTTAGGATATTCGCCAAATCCGCCACCATAAGCGGTTATGTGGTGGTTAGGGTCGCGGTCGTTATAAACTCCCTGGTCCTGCCATTCCCATATCGCGCCGCCAAGTAATGTTGGATACTTGTCGAAAAGCGCATTGTAAATATCAACAGATCCCATCGAGTTAAACATCGCATGCGCGTACTCGCACAGGTAAAATGGTTTCGTCAGGTTATCGCTTTTAGCATTTTTTTCGACATCATCTACCGAGGTGTACATTTCGCTGTCCAGGTCTGCGGGATTATCAGTACCGATACCAAAACCCTGGTAATGCGTAGGCCGTGTATTGTCAATACCTTTAATGACTTTTAAAATAGCCCTGAAATTAGAACCGCCACTTCCGCATTCGTTGCCCAATGACCAAATAATTACCGATGGGTGGTTCTTGAAATTTTCAACGTTCGCGACATTTCTTTCTATCAAAGCGGCCTTTATTCTTGGCTCTTCGTTAAATTCATCCCAGGCGCCATGGCTTTCAAGGTTGGCTTCAGCAACCAGGTATATTCCATACTCATCACACAATTCATACCACCGCGGATCGTCTGAGTAATGACAAGTTCGCACGTGATTACAATTGGCCTGTTTAATCAGTATGATATCCCGGATCATCTGCTCTTCGGTAATCGCGTGCCCATCGTCCGGCCAGTTCTCGTGCCTGTTGACTCCTTTTAGTTTAATCGGGACACCATTAACCGTAAATACGCGCCCTTTTATCTCTATCTGGCGAAAGCCCGTTTTCGAAGATATGGTTTCAAGCTTATTGCTTCCTTCGCTTACCGTTAATACGGTTGTATAAAGTTTGGGTGTTTCTGCGGTCCACTTCTCCGGATTTTTTACAGGAATGTCCACATCAATTGTTACTTCTTCATTTGGTTGCAGGGCGGGTATCTGTTTCTTTACGGATGCACCAGGCACCATTGTCTCCCCATTGAACAGGGATATTTCCAACTCTCTGGACTTCACTGCAACATCGCTGTAGTTTTTCACTTTTGCAGCAACCAATAGGTGAGCATCATGAAAGTCTTTATCAAAAGTTGTTTTTATGAAGTAATCCCTGATATGTTCCTGCGGTGAACTCCATAAGGTGACATTTCTGATAATCCCGCTTAAACGCCACATGTCCTGATCTTCCAGGTAACTGCCGGTTGTAAAACGGTACACTTCAGCCGCAATTAGGTTATTGCCTGGTTTTACATATTTGGTTATGTCAAATTCTGCTGCGTTGCGGCTATTCACACTATAGCCAACTTTCTTACCATTTATCCAAAGGAAAAAGCCCGCATCTACACCGTCAAACGTCACAAATATGCGTCGTCCGTCCCAGTCAGCCGGAACTTCGAAATTTCGTCGGTAGCTACCTACCGGGTTTCTTTCCTGATACGCAGTGTAAGTCACCGACGGCGCGCTCATCACCCTCGGAAAGTCTTTCTGAAAGATATAAGTATAATTGCTGTAATAGGGGGTGCCATATCCTTTCAACTGCCAGCAGGAAGGGACCATAATTTCTTTCCAGGCTGATACGTCATAATCGGTTTTATAGAAGTTTACCGGGCGTTTCTGCGGCCAATCAACCCAATTGAATTTCCATTGGCCATTCAGGCTCCTGCTGTAGGATGAAGCATGCCTGTTGGCCGCCAGCGCCTCTTTCAATGAACCGTATGGCATTAAAGTAGCATGGTTGGGTTCCTTATTTATGCCTATACATTCCGGGTCCTCAATTTCTTTTGGGACAAATGCTGTATCGTTTTTGGAGAAAAGGTGGTTTTCCGAAACCTGCGCCAATACAGCCAAACTGTTAAAACTTAAAAATATCAATAAAAGGATGCATGGAATTCTTTTTCCGGATAAAGGTTTTTGCATAAGTTTTTATATTAAAGAAATTGATTAAGGCTTGAATACTCATTTATCCTGCAAAGTACAGGACGGGTTATTTGGTTAGTACTGTCAAACTTACATTTTTTATTGACGGCCCAATTATAAAAATTTATTTGGAAAGTTTGGCTAAGAAATTTATTAACTTATGTTGTATCGCAAATGGCGTTTGTTAAAGTTTGTTAAAGGTAATAGTACCAATGGCACGGCGCGGGTGTACCAAGCTAAAACAGCCCGTGAAAACACCCTTCAAAAATCCGTGAAAACACCTTAAAGTTAATCAGCAATGCTGCGTAGCTTTATGTAAAGTGACGCGCCTGGCGTTAATGGTTTATATTAACATTCCACAATTTAAATTCACATCATATGGCAACATTGCCTCCTTTTGAAGTCTATGGTACCAATGCTTCCGCGCTTTTCACACTTAAAATATTTCGTGGCGAAGGCATGGTACTCTTGGGCATGGACTGGCGTACCGGCCAACCGCCAACTGATTTTGTAGGATTCGCGATAGAGTATAAAGAACCGAATGGCACCCAGTTTTACCCGCTAAATAACCGGTTATCTTTTCTGGATAATAAAGGCAACGTTAACCCGAATATATCATCAACCCGTTTGTCGCCTATACAAAAGTTTCGTTGGGTGCATTTTCCGTATCACCCGGATCTTCAGGGAGATTATACCTACCGGGTAACACCCGTGTTTATGGACAGTGAAGACCGGTTAAGTTATGGTGATTTCCAGGAAGCTGGGATTAACATTCAGGGACAAACTTATCCGGGTGTTTTGAATATTGCGTTTACACGAGGATTTGTGGCTTCGCAGGCTTTCAGTCAGAGATTCAATAAGGACGGTCAGGCGGCAAATATACTGCCTGGTGATACGGATGATCCCCTAACGTATACATCGCCGAATCCTTTAGCCCATGAGGCGTTGATCTGGATGGGGTTCGAAGCGCGCAATGTTATAAGTGATATATTGGACGCTGCGGTCAATGATACAACGGCGCAAGTCCGAGTCACTGCCTATGATCTGGACCTTCCTGAAATAGTAGACAAACTGGAGAGACTCGGCAACCGGTTAAAAATCATTATTGACGATTCAATGAGCAGCCCGCCAAAGGCAAATGATCACGGTCAACCAAACTCCCCTGAAGCTGACGCAGAAAAGCGCCTGGTAATTTCTGCCGGTGGAGCGAACGTGCAGCGCCAACATTGTGGCGACTTGCAGCATAACAAAACTGTGGCGGTATCGGGAGATAATATCCAGGTAGCCTTTGGCGGCTCAACGAATTTTTCATGGCGGGGCTTTTTTGTTCAGAACAATAACCTTGCTGTGGTTTACGGGAAAGAGCAGGTGGGTTTGTTCATGGATGACTTTGACAATTTATTTGCTAACTCGGATGACGCGGCCGGTTTTGGAAAAACCAAATCTGCCCAATGGACCGACCTCAAATTGGACGGCGTGAAGGCAAGCATCGCTTTTTCTCCCCACAGCGCGACCAACGCCTGCCTTCAGGGCATAGCGGATGCAATTAACAGAACTGGCTCCAGTTTACTGTTTTCATTGGCTTTTTTGTACCAGACAAAGGGAGTGATTCGGGATGCAGTAACCAAAATCACCAACACACCTGGCTGTTTTGTTTATGGCATATCGGATAAGAAAGTGGGTGGACTTGACATTAAAGCGCCTGACGGGAATTTGCCGATTGCCTTCCCTTCCGCGCTGGTCAGTAATGTTCCGGCGCCTTACCTGGCCGAAACGGCAGGGGGTAGCGGAATCCGGATGCACCATAAGTTTGTGGTTATTGATTTTGATTTACCCTCAGCAAAGGTGTACCTGGGTTCTTATAATTTTTCGATTTCGGCTGACCGGAAAAACGGGGAGAACCTTTGGCTGATCGAAGATCGGCGGGTAGCGGTGGCATATATGATCGAAGCAGTGTCTATATTTGATCATTACGAATGGCGCGATGCCGTACAGCAAGCGAAAAAAACAGACGTTGGCCGTTTATTCCTTAAAAAGCCGCCGCGGGCTGCTGGGGAATTACCGTGGTGGAAGGAAGACTATACTGACAGTCAAAAAGTTGCTGACCGGGTCTTATTCTCAAAAGTAGTATAAGTAAAAAGCTGCCATATCAGGTGTTTCCGTATCAGCAGGTCTCCCAGTGAGGATTCTGTCCTCGAGTCTCATTTATTCCGCTAAAAGAGCTGCACCAAAATGCAGCTCTTTTTTATACCCTATTGCATTTATATCTTCAAGCTCTATTATTTGTTATATCATTGCATAATAGACCAGAATAATACAATTAAATTTTTTCCCTGACTTGTGACCTGCACTATTGGGTATCCACAACATTTGTTCATAGATACTATGCTAAGTAAAATCTTTATTAACTCCAGAAAGGCAATATTAGCCCTGTATCTGGTTATCGCAACAGTTCAGATTTCGAACGGGCAGCCAGGGACTGTTTCATTTACATCGGAAGATACAAGCGTGCAAAAAACGTTTGAATGGGCTAAAACAATGGCGCTTCATTATCGCGGAGATGTCAAAGACCCTGTTGGTCCATGGTATGAATCGGCTCTGCCGCCGAGGTATGCATTCTGTATGCGGGATGTCTCGCATCAATGCATTGGTGCTGAGATTTTAGGTCTGGATAAAGAGAATGTAAATATGTTTGGCCTATTTGTCTCGAATATTTCTGCCTCAAAAAATTGGTGTTCTTTTTGGGAAATCAATAAGTGGAACAAGCCCGCTCCGGAAGATTATCGGAATGACATGGCATTTTGGTATAACCTGCCAGCAAATTTCGACCTGATCAATGCCTGTCTGAGGCTTTATCAATGGACAGGTAACACTCATTATATCAGCGACCCTGATTTCACTAATTTCCAGGAGAAAACTGTAAATGAATATATTGATCAATGGCGCCTTCAGCCAGACTCTCTGCTTATACGCTCACCGCACCCGAATGCACCGGTACCGTTTAATGAAAATGACTCATTTAACCGGTGCCGTGGTTTACCTTCGTATGCTGAAGCGCGACAGGATGTAAAAATGGGAGTTGATCTGGTAGCTTCAATATACCGCGGGCTACTGACATATTCTTCGATATTGTCTCTAAAAGGGCATACAAAAGAGGCTGACAAGTTCAGAAAATTAGCAGAGTCTTATTATACCCGGCTTGAATCTGATTGGTGGAACGAAAAAGAGCGCAAGTATTACACTTTCTATGATAATTCGGGTTCTTTTGGGAACGATGAAGGTGAGGCATTCCTGCTTTGGTTTGATGCCCTGAAGGATAAGGACAGAATTAATAAGACATTTAAAAGTATTTCCGGAACTTTAAGAGGTGTGGAAGTTACCTCCTATTATCCCCTGATATTTTATAAATATGGGCACTGGGAGGATGCTCGAAAATATTTGTTGCAACTGGCCGACCCATCTACCAAAAGGCGGGAATATCCGGAGGTTTCATACAGTATCGTTGAAGGGGTTGTGCAAGGCTTGATGGGGGTTTCACCAGATGCAAGTATTAATACAATTACGACACTTTACAGGCCGGTCCACCCAGGCAGCAGTTCAATAAAAAACCTTAATGTTCTTGGTACAAAGATCGGCCTGACCCACAAAAGCAATAAGGAGTCAGAGTTATTTAATGATGGCAATAAGAATCTTAAATGGAAGGCGGTTTTTTATGGAAAGTTCAACACCGCATTAGTCAACACTAATAAAGTCAAATTAAAGAATGGTTTTAGTGAAGACGGAATGCCTGTTAGTTATTTAGTAATTGCAGTACAGCCTCATCAAAAGACAAATATCAAAGCACTCTAAACAAGGTATCTTACCAATCAAGTTTCACTAGCATAACACCTTGCCGCCCGAGTGACACATTGAGGGTAAGTTGCCCGTTTTTTGTATTCATATCAACCGGCGTACCGTCCGTTTCAAGCTGACCGGCTTTTTCAAGATCCTTTATTTGCTCCGCTGAGGGCAACTGTGGTGAGCCCATCTTTTTCCAGGCTTCATAGGAGTTGCTATGTTTGCTGTCAATAAGATATTTCGTCGCTATTACTTTTTTTGCGGATAAGCCTGATATGTTCAGGTCGATCGATTCGGCTGGTGCTTGTTTGTCTTCATCATGATAATTCCAGATCATTACTGCTGCAGATCGTTTATCTTTACTTGCCAATGCACCAATATCAGTTTGAGGACCCCTTACGCTCGAATCAACCACTTTTTTTAGTGAATACATGCGATTGCCCTGAACCTCTACCCGTTTGCCCGACATTTTGCCAAACATGCGAAATACGTTGAGCACCGGCTTATCTACTCCATTTGTAGCCAGATCGCGGAACCCATAAAACCAGGGTTGGTTCTCAAATTCAAATGACCATGACACTGCGCCGAGAAAGTTTGTACCGATTTGGTCGGACAAAAGATAAATACGGGCAAACGACGCAGCCGTATAACTGGAGTACATCGTACCATTGCGATAAGCATTTTCGGGATTGGTTGCCATACCGCATGCCGCGCACCCTTCGGGATCGCACTCACCAATAATAACCGGCAACTTGCTGGTTTCGGGATAAGCCATGGTGGTCTTAAAGCCAGTAGCAATATCACGTAACTGGGTCGACATATTCATAACAACCAGGTCGTTCGTTAAGTGTGGCTGTCCCTTTGCGTGGAAGAGAATGGCCTCTAGCGGAGCGCCTGTTTTCCCGGTCGCATAGTTTTTTCCCGAGATACAATGTTTAATAAAATTGTTCATCCACTCCTGCGCTCCTTTACTACCTGTTCCGGCTACGTTCATACCTCCGATCCGGGCGGTCGGAAGTGCTCGTTTTAATCCATCGGCTGCGTAATCATACAATTTAAAAAACTCCTCCTGCGACGCTTTCCAGTACGACCCGTTGGCTTCATTCCATACCTCCCAGTACCAGCTTTCCACTTCTTTTTTGCCATACCGTTCCACCGAATGTTTTACCCATTGGTAAACCAGTTCACGCCATTTGTCATAGTCTTTTGGCGGATAGGCCCATCCTGTAACGATATCTGAATAAGGATCACCCGGTTTCCAGTGGTGCCTGTAGGGTTTTGAATTATTTGTTGAAAGCGCCTCGGGCATAAAGCCAATTTGCGCCAGCGGTTTCATACCCCTTTGAACATAGGTGTCAAAAATGCTGTCAATTATCCGCCAGTTATAAATGGGTTTACCATTGGCATCTTCAGTATAGGCATTGGTTGATCCCCATTTTAAAGCTGCTTCGCCGTCACCGCTCACCAACAAACTATGTGTACGCACATAAACCGGCACCGGACTCAGAGCGGCTAATTCGGATAAGAGTTTTTTGCCGTCTTTCATGTAGGTATAATTCGGCTCATCATACCCAAACCATGCCCAAATGGGTTTCATGTCGCCCGTTTCTTTAGCGAGATCAACCTTGATATAAGCAGGTTGTTGCCCAAAAGCCTGAAAGCTTAAAGCTGCAAAACCAAGTAATGTGCCAATTCTTCTTAACAGACTCATATAAATAGGATCATTTAGCCTTCTTAACACCTTCCGATGTCATAACTACCCGTTTGATGGTACCATTTTTATTATAGTACAAATAATCGATACACACCGAGCGATGAAAACTGCCTGCATCGGCTGCAAGGGCTCCATTATGGTATATAAAATAGCTTTTGCCTTTAAAGTCGATTATTGCCTGGTGATTTGTATTAGAATTTCCCGCAAGCTCGTTGATGATGCCTTTGTATGCCCATGGCCCTTTAATGCTACGGCTCATGGCATAAGCTGTCTTCTCAGGAAATTCGTACGCGTAAGACAAGTAATACCAACCGTTGCGCTTATGCACCCAGGGAGCTTCGGTAAAATGTGGGAGATCAATGGTATTGATCGGCCCATCAAGTTCAGTCATGTTTCTTTTAAGTTTGGCATAATAGCATATACCGTTACCCCAGAATAAATAAGCCTGCCCGTCGTCGTCGATAATGACAGTTGGATCGATATCATCCCAGGAATGTGTTACCGCTTTGGTCATATCATTTGTGATCAACGCAGTACCCCTGGCATCGGTAAAAGGCCCGGTCGGAGAATCAGATACAGCGACACCTATCGACTTACCCGGAATGGTTGCATGTTCTACCGCCACATACCAATAAAATTTGCCGTTTCTTTCAATTACCTGCGAAGCCCAGGCATCGTCCTTTGCCCACTTAAATGCTTTCACATTCATTGGAGATGGGTGCTCGGTCCAGGTTACCATGTCTGCGGATGAAAAACATAGCCAATTGTGCATCATATAACCATTGTGCCCGGTAGGCGCTTCGTCATGCCCTGTATACAAATACACTTTGCCTTTGTAAACCATTGCAGCCGGATCGGCAGTAAAAACATGTGTGATAATTGGGTTACCCATTGAGTGGATAGTAGTATCGCGCCCCGCAGCGAATAATAAGGGAGTAAATAGCTGGATAAAGAAAAGAGTCAATAAATACTTGATCATAATTACTGGTTTGTCGCTTAACGCTACTTGGTAATACTTACACGGATGACGTTAAATGAGTAAGGCTTCATATTCAACTTTACTAAATTCTTATCAACTTCAATTTTGCTTTTTTGCGGACTTATTGTTAATGGCTCCGTTAATGAATTAACAACATTCAGATCATCACTTTGCATAACAGTTAAAGTTGCTTGCCCACCTGGTGCTGCACCATTTACAACAAACTGAGCTTTTTGCTCCTGCTTACCTGCATTCACAATTTTAATGATCAGTTCATGGGCATTGTTGTCTATCGTCGCAGATGCAAAACAGCTGTCCTGACCTGAAACCGCTTCATTGTTTAAAGTAAGCGGCACTACGTCCGTCCCTTTATTGAGTGAATACAATTGCTGAACATAATAATTAGGCGTGCCATAAGAATTCAGGCTATCAAACCATATCAAATCCGGCGTCCACTGCCAGCCTTCAACATGAGCAAATAAAGGCGCGTAGGATGCCATCGTTACTACATCGGCATTCCTTTCCAAGCCTGTCATAAACGCAGCTTCGGCCATGGCGCACTTCCAGGTATTTTTATTTTCCGGACTGCCGGTAACTACACTTTGTGCTGCATATTCGCCAGCAAATATCTTGGGGCCCTTACGGTCGTAATTGTCGTAACGTTTTACATTTTTCATGAACCATTCAGGCGAATTGTAATAATGTTCGTCTAAAATAGATGCCCCCAGTTTCCGGAAGGTTTTATTGGCGCTGTTAAATATATCACCTCCGGGGAATGGCCCCAGGCTGCTAACCAGTTTTATTTGAGGATATTTTGCATGTATAGCCTTTTCAAATATTTTATACCTCTCAATATACTGAGGCCCCCACTGCTCATTGCCAACACCCAGCATTTTCAGGTTAAATGGTTTTGGATGACCCAATTCAGTGCGTTTTTTCCCCCATTTGGTATTAACTGGTCCGTTTGCAAATTCGATTAGGTCAAGTGCATCCTGCACATAAGGGCCAAGCTGATTAACCGGAACCAACTCGCAAGTATTGAACTGGCAAGCCATGCCGCAATTGATGATCGGCAACGGAGAGGCACCTATGTCCTCAGCAATTTCAAAATATTCCAGGAAACCCAGTCCGAAACTTTGATAATAATCAGGAGTAGAGCGATGAGCAAATTCAGTATTCCAGCGGTTGATAATCATTCTGCGGTTGGCCACATCACCAATCGTTCTTTTCCATTGGTATCGTGTATCCAGTTCGCGCCCTTCAACAATACACCCGCCTGGAAAGCGTAAAAAGCCCGGCTTCATATCGGCCAGCTTTTGTACCAGGTCTGCCCGCAAACCACCTGGTCGCTGCTTCCATGTATCCTGTGGGAAAAGAGAGATCATGTCTAAGTCTACTGCACCGATGCCTTTTAACAATACCTTTAGACTGGCTTTAGGGTCTGTTTCTGCTACGGTAAAACTGGCTGTATACTTTTTCCATTCCTTTGATGATGGTAAAACTGTTGTGTTGCCAATAACATCGCCCTTTGCGTTAAGCAACTCTATTTGCAAGCTTAACCCTTTCGATTCAGTTTTAGCCAGTACCGAAAAATGATATTGGTTACCCTTTTTAACGCCCATACCGCGGAAGCCTTCATTACTTAAGCCATGGCCTTTTGCTGATGTGGAGGTAACATGAATAAACCGGGGGTTATTAGAGTTAGCTTCTCCCCTGTTCAATACCAGGATGCTCCCATCTACGCCATCTTTGTTTATTTCTGTCCATCCCATCAGGGGTTCTTTAAACTCAAACGAACGGTTTTTTACCAGCTCGGCGTAAACGCCACCATCGCCAGCCATATTAATATCTTCAAAGAAAATACCATACATGTTGGGTTGAACATGTGCTTTAATTTTACCGGCATCAATCTGATAAGTTTTTTCAGATTGACCGAATGCGTGACAAGCAATTATTGTCGTGCAGAGTGCTAAGAAGTATTTTTTCATCTGTTAAAGCCAATGGCAATTAGAGTTCTAAGGCGTAAAAAGTATAGTTTATTTATTGGGTTTATATTTGTGGGGCATTGGTATCGCCTGCAAGAATCTAAAGTAGCGTATTTTTTTTAATTGTTAAAAAAACACTTAAAAAAGTTCACATGATTTATAAAAAATAATTGGCGAAAAATTTGCGTAGTTAAATGGCTACATTTATATTTGTAGTCAAATAGCTACATAATGAATTTAAGACGAGACGTATTTCAAGCCATAGCCGATCCAACACGAAGGGCCATATTGCTATTGGTTGCTTCGCAATCACTAACAGCAGGCGCTATAGCTGCAAACTTTGATACCGCCCGGCCAACCGTTTCAAAACACCTGCAAATACTTACAGAATGCGAATTGCTGCAGCAGGAACAGACTGGCAGAGAAATTCACTATCACATAAATGCAAAAAAAATGAAAGAAGTAGCCGACTTTATCGAGCCATTCCGCCAGATGTGGGATGACCGCTTTAACAAACTGGAAGCCATCATGAAAAATTATAAACCAAATAAATAAGAGGTTATGGAACTGAAGACCAGGATCAACGCCGAAAACGGCAAACAGGAAATGGTGATAACCCGTGAATTCAATTTACCTGTAAATTTACTTTTTAAAGCTTTTTCGGAGCCCGAACTGATAGAGCAATGGATGGGCACCAAAGTGCTAATGTTTGACGGCAAAAAGTACGGCGGCTACCAGATTGAAACCAGAGATCCGAAAGGGAACGTAGCATTTAAGGCGAGTGGAGTATTCCATGAATTTAAGGCGGATGAAAAAATCACCCGCACGTTTGAGATGGAAAATACACCTTTTGGCGTGCAACTGGAGATATGCGAATTTGAATCGCTTACTGACGACACCTGCAAACTGAATATGCACGTTGTCTATGAATCAGTTGCGCAACGCGACGAAGTATTGAAGTTGCCTTTTGCTCAGGGCATAAACTGGGCACATAGCAGGTTGGAAGAGATGATGAGCAAATTGAAATAATATACTTATGAGCAAGCCGGATAATACAGCAGTAAGAACAGCTTTATGGCGTGCGTTGCATATTCAGGTTGATGCAAAGCCATATATAATTGAAGACGAAATCGGGCTACAACTGGTAGCTCCCGACTATGATTGGCAAGAGCGTCCGGATATGAAATATACCAAACGCCTTCGTGCTTCCATTGTTGCCCGTGCGCGTTTTGTAGAGGATTTGATCATCGAAGAGAACGAAAAAGGAATAGATCAGTACATTATTCTTGGTGCCGGGCTAGACACTTTTGCCCAGCGACGGCCTGATATCGTTTCTGGGATTCATATCTATGAGATCGATCAACCCGATACCCTGGCCTGGAAGCAGCAGCGACTAATAGAGCTTGGCTTTAGCGTTCCAGATAGCCTGCATTTTGTGCCTGTTGATTTTGAAATATCCTCATGGTGGGATCAATTACTAAAAGCCGGCTTCAATCTTAACAAACCTGCCGTAATTGCCTGTACAGGTGTTAGCCTGTATCTTACCAAAGAGGCCATTGCCGCCACGCTCAGTCAGATCGCATCACTTGCATCAGGCTCAACGCTGGCAATGACATTCTATCTGCCAATAGAGCTGCTTGATGATGAAGATAAACCAATGCAGGAAATGGCGGAAAAAGGCGCCCAGGCTTCAGGCACCCCGTTCGTGAGTTTTTTTGCACCGGATGAAATTTTATTAATGGCGAAAAATGCGGGTTTTAAAGATGCAAAAACTATCTCGACCAGGGATATGGTGCAATCCTATTTTAAGGACCGGATCGACGATCTTTTGCCTGCGAGCGGAGAAGTGTTTCTATTAGCAACAACATAAACAACCAATTAAATCGAACATTATGACACAGAAGAGCAAAACAATTTGGTATTGGATAATTACTGTCCTGTTATCCTTTTGCATTTTTTCGGGCGGATTGGCCCAGGCTTTACAAGTAAAAGGAGTTGTACAGGGTTTTAAACCATTGGGCTACCCTACTTATTTTATTTCGATCATCGGCGTATGGAAGGTATTGGGCATCGTTGCCATACTGATCCCCGGATTTAAGCTGCTTAAAGAATGGGCCTACGCAGGCATATTTTTTACCATGACCGGTGCAGTAATTTCGCATATTGCTGCCAATGATATTCATGCGCAAATAGTTGCCCCGATCGCATTGGCTATTTTTACAGTGTTATCGTGGTATTTAAGACCAGCCGACAGAAAAATCGTCTCTGCCAATTAATAAATAAAATGAAAAAGGAACTATCAGCAGAACAGCGTGATGAATTGCTGAACACATTAAAAGCTCGTTTTGAGAAAAACTCCGATCGCCATAAAGGTATTGAATGGTCAAAAGTGCAGGCAAAACTTGAAGCCAGTTCGGACAAACTGTGGTCTCTTAATGAAATGGAAAAGACAGGCGGCGAACCGGATGTTGTGGGTTTTGACAAACAAACAGGCGAGTACATTTTTTATGATTGTTCAGCAGAAAGTCCCAAGCGCAGAAGCCTATGTTATGACCGCGCGGCGCTTGATTTCAGGAAAGAATATAAACCCGAAAACAGTGCTGTCGATATGGCAACCGAAATGGGTATCGAGATACTGACGGAAGACCAATACCGTGAACTGCAACAATTGGGCAACTTCGACCTGAAAACCTCAAGCTGGATAAAAACACCTGAAAGGATCAGAAAACTTGGCGGTGGACTATTTTGCGATCGCCGGTACGACACAGTTTTTGTTTATCACAACGGGGCCGAATCCTATTATGCTGCCAGGGGTTTCCGTGGTTCTTTAATGGTTTGATGGCGACTATCGTTAATAATTTTAATTTTACATTTGACAAAAGCCTGTAGCATGAATCCTAAAGTTGATTGGTTTTTTGACAAGGCCACCCAGTGGCAGGAAGAGTATGAAAAACTAAGAATGATCTGCCTCGATTGCGGTCTGACCGAAGAACTAAAATGGGGGCAACCCTGCTATACTTTGAATAATGCCAACATCGTACTGATACACGGCTTTAAGGAATATTGTGCGTTACTGCTTTTCAAAGGGGCGTTATTAAATGATCCTAATGGCATCCTGATTCAGCAAACGGACAATGTTCAGTCGCCCAGACAAATACGGTTTACTTCTGCTAAAGAGATCGTACAGCTGGAACCTGTCCTGAAAGCCTATATTCACAATGCTATTGATGTAGAAAAAGCTGGTTTAAAAGTAGAATTAAAAAAGACCACGGACTTTGCCGTTCCCGAAGAGTTTAAAACAAAACTAGATAGCAGCCCTGTATTGAGAGCTGCATTTGAAGCCTTAACACCCGGTAGGCAAAGAAACTACCTGTTTCATTTCTCGAAAGCCAAATTGTCCAAAACCCGCGAAGAAAGAGTTCAAAAAGCAATACCATTAATTCTTAGCGGCAAAGGATTGGATGATTAGCCCCTATTACATTTAAGGATTATAAGACGGTAACATCTTCGGGCTAAAACTTTTCAAAAAATAGCATTAATTTTAGCGCTAATAAGTAAGCATACAATCAGTTCCCGCCCGGTTAATAATCTAAATTAGGTTTTATATGAAACGATGTGTTTTAGTTCTCTTCTTGTTGTTGTCTTTTTCGGCCTATGCGCAAAATACTATTAATAACTACAAATATGTAGTAGTACCCGAAAAATTTAGTTTCCTTAAACAAAATGATCAATATTCATTGAATACCCTGACGAAAGCTCTTTTAGAGGACAAAGGGTTTACCACATATTTTGATAATAATGACTTACCCACTGAATTAGCTAATAATAAATGCCAGGCGTTAAGCGCTGACGTATTGGAAAAAAGTGGAATGTTTACCACCACGCTTACGCTTTTATTAAAAGACTGCCAGGGGAACATTATATTCAAAAGTAAAGAAGGCAAAAGCCGGGAGAAAGAGTATGGCGTCGCTTATAGTGCTGCTTTAAGGGATGCTTTTAGTTCTTTAGACAAAGTTTCGTATATCGCTAAAACAGGATCAAGCAATGAGCCTGCTCAGCCAACAGGCTCATCAACTGCCCCGGAGGCACCTGCAAAACCAATAGTGGCGGTAGTTAATCAGCCAGTTCCGCCAATAATTACAACAACTTCTCCAGAGGCCCCTGCAAAGTCAACTGAAGTGGTAACCAATCAGCCAGCAGGAACATTATACGCTCAGGCAATCGCAAACGGGTATCAATTAATTGACACTACACCAAAAATAGTTTTAACTCTTTTAAAAACCTCGGCGGAGAATTATTTCATAGCCAGTAGCACTACTGCAAACGGGATAGTCCTAAAAAAGGATGGAGATTGGGTTTTCGAATACTATAAGGATGGTAAGCTTATTTCGGAAAAACTCCTGGTCAAATTTTAACCTTTCATAGGACAACCTTTTCATGAAAATTACTTTATCTTTAATCAATAAAGGCAAGTGATTTACTTATTGCATTGAAAATGAGCATTCCGCAAAACCAGAAAACGGAAAGCACCCGGCACAAGCGTTGGGTTAAAAGTACGCATTTTATTATCACGCTAAGTTTCCTGGCGCTTACTGTTAGCGGCTACGTTATTCTAATGTCGCACCCGCGCCTTTACTGGGGTAAAGCTGGCAACGATCTCACCCCCGCACTGTTCGAATTGCCTATAAGCCGCAATTACCACCATGGCGGTTGGGAAAAGAATATACCGTTCAAACACTTAACTGGTTCGCAGGTGAGCGCGGCCCGCACCTACGATATTTTCAATGAGAACGGCTGGGGACGCAGTACACATTTTTTAGCAGCCTGGTTCCTGTTCGCGGCCGGACTTATATATTTTGTCGCCGGCTTTTTCAGCGGGCATTTTCGCCGTAACCTTGCGCCGGCACGTAGAGAGTTTAGCATGAAGCTGCTTTGGGCTGATTTTGTCAGTCATTTCCGAAAACAATCGTATTCTTCAAGTAAATATGGGCTGCTGCAAAAGGTTACCTATCTCTGGGTCATCTTTTTTTTGTTCCCGGTTATTATCTTAACAGGCTTTACTATGTCTCCGGCCATTACCGCTTCATACCCTTTTCTGCTCAAAATATTTTTCGGACATCAATCGGCACGCACCATACATTTTTTTGCGGCGGTACTACTTGTGCTGTTCCTGTTGGTACACTTGGTCATGGTAATAAGGTCCGGCTTTAGGCGAAATCTTTGGGCTATCACTTTCGGCAAAGAATCATGAAAGAAAAACGACTGATGAACAGGCGCAAAGCCATTTTTACTGGGCTTACTTCAGCAGGGGCACTTCTGTTATCAGGCTGCCTTAAAAAAGCGCCGCCTACCTATGGTAATATCTTGCGAATGGGCGACGATCTCACTTACATGGTCCAGCGTGGTATACTTTCGCAGAGGGCGCTTGCTATGGAGTATCAAAGAAGTGATATAACATCCTTTCCGGTTACGGATATTGGTAACCCCGCTGACCCAACTAGCAAAAAGGCATACAATAAGGAATACCAGGAACTGCAACGTGACAATTTTAAAGATTGGGCGCTTATTGTGGAAGGCAGCGTGGCCAAGCCAGGCAAATATTCAATGGATGCACTTAAAAAACTGAGTCAACGTACACAAATAACCCGGCATACCTGTGAGGAAGGCTGGAGCGCTATTGCTGAATGGACCGGCGTACCGCTGGCCGCTGTGTTAAAGGATGCAGGCATTTTACACAGTGCACGTTTTGTGTCCTTTTATGGCTTCGACAGCTATGCTGAAAGTATTGATATGTTAGATGCCCTTCATCCTCAAACCATCCTGGCCCATACCATGAACGGCGAGGATCTTCCGGCACGTAATGGTGCACCCTTGCGCTTGCGTGTTGAAACGCAGATAGGCTATAAAAATGTTAAATATCTGCAGCGTATAGTAGTAACCGATAAATTTGCAGACCCGGGACCAGACATCAGTTCTGGATGGTCGTGGTATACTGGGATTTAGCTGTCAATACCAAAATTGGCAAATTGCTCCTATCTTTATCTCTCGGAACCAATTTCTGCCTATGTTAAAAGGAAACTAGAGATAGCTTTCAATAACCAGATTTCCTTATCCCTTCCTCTTCACCATCTCATTGATCCATATCGGAGCAAAGGGCGATGTACAGCCTTTTGACACCGGGTAATCCCGATAGATGCCTAATCGTTCGCCAATATCCAGGGTGCGTTTGCGGTAAGCTGGCAAATGTATGCCAATTTGTGCAAGTGCAGTGTTCATCGTCCATTGCACTTCTGGAGGTGCTGTTGGCATTTCAGATTCTATTCGATCAAGCAAGGCAGAGATATCCAATCCTTCGGGATTTCTGGCTATCCGTCCGCTGGTGAGGCTCCATCCCAGACGGGCACACATCACATCCCCAGCGTGCATCCATTGTTGCCGTAATTGTTCTTTGTCTGCATGTTCTTTAATAACATAAGCATACAACCATTCTATCACCTGCGTAAACCGCTCGGAGCAGACCATGCTTTCCAAATCGGCTGCTGACAAGCGTTTGGGGACAATGATGAGCGTTGCCAATAACCGGGCTTCAATATTGCCGGTTTCCCATAAAGCCAAAGCAAGCTCATGATCGGTTTTTATTTTCTGGCTTAATGTCCGGATGTCTCCCAGTTTGACACCGAATTGGTTGTCGCGGGCACCGTTCTTAGTATTATGCTGATGCATTCTCTCGTTTCCGAGCGCCTCAAGCCTGGCGAGCGTCTCGTTGACAGTCATATCATAAATGGATTGCGTTTGATTACCCTAAATTAATAGATTGAGGGTTCTTTGTCAAAATTTCTATAATGCTATGCTCCTTGCTAAGGTTAACTCGCAGGATTAAAGCCGCTTTCGGAAAGTATCAACTAATGAATTATTGTTAATCCGGATCCTTAAAACCACAGAAAATATATCTTTTTGATAACAGGGATATGTATTTTTAATAAAAGCTATAAAATCTATCTATTTAGTAGTATTTATTGAAATTGTTTTTATATTTGTCGCGAAGAACTATTACAAATGAAACTTTACTCTCAAAATCATAAGGGTATTTCCGGTTTTCATCGAATGCTTTGTTCCGCAAAAGCACTGGGTATGGTCTGTTGTTGTCGTCGCTAACGAACAGTATTCACAAATCATTCTTCATCCTGATAAATTTATTGTAGAAGGCAAAATGTCTTCATTGTATTGACAGCTTAACAACGAAATAAAATGTGCATGAACTAATTTTTACCTCCTAAAAATAAACCGGCAAGGAAGCCTCGCCGGTCTTTTCGGATGAGTGAACAGCCGTAACGCCAATCACTACTGTTCATCATCCCCGGTTTTACTAACGATTAAATCATTAACATAAAACAGTTAAATATATGGAAATATATATCCATGCAAAAAACTACGTCTCCCAATTTCTTAGAGTCTTATTTTTCTTAATACTGCCGGCAACGGTATTTGCACAAAACACCAGCGCACCTTTAATTAATTCGCACCAGGAAGGTATTGTTATCGACAGCGTCACCAAACAACCCATTGCAGGGGTGACGCTACAGATAAAAGGAGTAACACACTCCGTATCAAGCGGCCCTGACGGGCGCTTTACATTCATCACAGGTCAACGTTTGCCCTATGCTCTGATTGTCAGCTATATTGGTTATAAAACAAAGGAGGTAATTGTTGACGGCACACCTGTAACTATACGGTTGTCAGATATAGTCAGCCAGTTGGGTGAGGTAGTAGTAGTCGGGTATGGTACCCAGCGCAAAAGCGATCTAACTGGTGCGGTTGCTTCGGTTCCCAAAACTTTATTGGCTCAGCCGGCCTCATCATTTGATAACCTGCTGCAAGGCGGTGTGTCAGGTGTGGCGGTGACGCAAAACTCGGGTCAACCGGGCGGTACGGCCAATGTGCGTATTCGGGGCGGTAACTCTATATCCTTTGGGAACGCTCCCTTATATGTGATCGACGGGTTTATCATTTATAACAATAATGATTACACCAATGTCGGCTCAAACGGAACAAGCGTTGATGCATTAGCTACTATCGACCCCAATGATATCGAGTCAATTGAGGTGCTGAAAGATGCCTCTGCTACAGCGATATACGGTTCGCACGGAGCAAACGGTGTAGTAATTATTTCTACTAAACGCGGTAAAAAAGGCACCAGCAATATCAATTTTAGCTCGTACTACGGTATTCAAAAAGTATCTAAAACACTCGACCTGTTAAATGCCACCCAGTGGGAACAGCTGGTAAACGATGTAAACGCAAGTGATGGAGTCGCTTCGACATTCTCAGCTACGCAAATAGCTTCGGCGGGAGCGGGTTCAAACTGGCAGCAGGCGGTTTTACGTAATGCACCTATCCTGAATGATGAATTGACCATCTCTGGCGGTGATGAAAAATCCCGTTATCTGATCTCGGGCGACTATTTTAACCAACAGGGTACCATATTAAATACAGGCTTCAAGAGATACTCGACACGTGTTAACTATGAGAAAAATATCTCCGAAAAACTGAAAGTGACCGCAAATGCATTTGGGAGCCAGTCTATTGAGAATAAGCTTTACGGTAGTTCTTATAACAGCATTAACTTTAGTAATGCCTTTGCAAATTTGCTGACAACATCGCCGCTTGCACTGGTAAAGAATGCGGATGGCTCTTACAACACATCCAATCCATACCTGACTACGCCAACCAACCCGATACAGGACATTGTTAAAACGACTAATCAAACAACGCTTAACCGCTTTTTAGGCAATTTTGCTGCTGAATATAAATTTATACCCGACCTGACACTGAAGATTAGTGCCGGTGCGGATGTGCTTAATACTTCGCAGGATTATTATGCACCGTCTTATACAGGCTCGCCTGCAGGTGGTTCAACAGGATATGCAACAAGTGGTTACGCATCAATAGGATCAGGTAATGAGTTAAGCTGGCTGAACGAGAATACCCTGACTTACGATCATAATTTTAATGATAAGCATTTCTTAAATGTCCTTGTAGGCTACACCACACAATATACTCAGTTCAAATCAGTAGTTACTTCGGCGCAAAAATTCCCGAACGATTTGACGACTTACAACAACTTGTCCTACGCAGGCGTGGCTAACATACCAACATCTGTGGCATCCAGCCAGGCACTTAATTCTTACTTAGGCAGAGTTAATTATTCCTACCTGCACAAGTATAATTTTACTGCTTCTATCCGTGCAGACGGCTCGTCTAAACTGGGTTCCAATAATAAATGGGGCTATTTCCCTTCAGCGGGTTTCTCATGGAATGTTGACCAGGAGAACTTTTTCAAGCCACTTGAAAATACGATCAGTAATTTTAAACTGCGTTTAACGGCTGGTCAAACCGGCAATTCTGAAGTGCCGCCTTATGCTTCTCTTTCTTCGCTAGCACCAAGCAACTATTATTTTGGCAGCAAACTGGTTACCGGCATTGCACCGCTGCAATTACCAAATCCTGATCTGAAATGGGAAACTACAACGCAGTATGACGGCGGTTTTGATATAGGTTTTTTCGATGGCCGCATCAACCTGACTTTCGATGCTTATTATAAGAAAACGACCAACCTTTTACTTAACGTTCCGCTGCCGCTATATACGGGCTATGCCAGTGAGCTGGAGAACGTAGGAAGCGTTGAAAACAAAGGATTGGAGTTAGGCATCAATACAGAAAACGTTAAGACTGGCAAGTTTAAATGGAAAACCAACCTGCAAATTGCAACCAACAGCAATAAAGTGATGAACCTGGGCCCGGGGGTAACCAGTTATTTCCCTATTGCGCCTATCGGCCAGGTATCGCCTGTGATTGTTAAGGTAGGCTTACCAGTTGGTACGTTCTGGGGCTATTCGACTAAGGGATTGCTTACCGCTGCTGACCTGACAAATGGTGCTCCATTATTAGCAGGCGTTCCACAAAAGGCAGGCGACACCAAATACATTGACTCCAATGGAGATGGTAAAATCACCACAGCTGATAAGCACGATCTCGGTAGCGCTCAGCCAAAATTCACAGGCGGCATCACCAACACCTTTAATTACGGCCAGTTCGACTTGTCAGTATTTTTCCAGGGATCATACGGGAGCAAAATATTTAACCTGTTACAGCAAACGCTTGAAAGACCGACTACTTCTTTAAATGCATCGGCTGAGTTACTTAACCGGTATAGTGCTTCTAATCCTAACGGTACGGTTGCACGGGCAACTAACTCACCTGTTCCGCAGGTTACCGACAGGTATATCGAGAATGGTTCATACCTGAAATTGAAGAATGCCTCATTGGGCTATACTTTCAATGCCGTTGGCGCGTCGAGAATTCACGCCAAACAGATCAGGTTATATGTGTCAGGTCAAAACCTGTTCACCATCACCAAATACAAAGGCTTTGATCCTGAAGCAAACTTTTACGATAACGACAATACCAAACAAGGTATCGATTACGGTACCTATCCGCCTGTACGCACTTTCCTGGCCGGGTTAAATGTCACCTTCTAACACAATTGAATAAGAAAAATGAAAAAGATATCCAACATAAAATTGATAGTTTTCATCACGTTTGTTTCCGTTACTGGTATATACTCGTGCAAAAAGCTGGATGAGAACCCAAATTCAGTCATTGTATCCTCGCAGTTTTACAAAACAGCTTCCGATGCAAATTCGGCCGTGAATGCGGTTTACAGTGCCTTAAATAGCGACCCGGCGGGCGACTTCCCTTTATATGGCCGTCAGCTGAACTTGCTTACCGAAAATGCCAGCGATAATCAGGTTTATAGTCCAAGTAATACCAACCCGGATGTACGGGCACTGGGTACAGTGACTTATATCTCGTCCAACAGCCGCGTGCAAAAGGTATGGCAGCAACTGTACTATGGTATTAATCGCGCCAATATAGCCATTGATAATATATCTACTATCCAGATGGATACTGCACAGCGTGCCCGTTTGGTGCGCGAGTCGAAATTCATTCGCGGGCTGCTGTATTTCAACCTGGTGCGTCTGTATGGAGCAGTGCCTTTGGTCTTACACAATCCAACTACCATCAATCCAACCGCCTTGTTGGTTGGCCGCACATCAGTCGATTCTATTTACTCGCAAATCATTAGCGATTTGAAGGAGGCAACCAGTCTGCCTAAATCCTATTCAGGAACTGATGTAGGACGGGCTACAGGCGGCGCAGCACATGCCTTACTGGCTAAAGTCTACCTGACAAAACAGGATTGGACGGATGCTTTGACGCAACTGAATATCGTCATCAACGGAGGCTATGGTTATGCGCTTTTCCCTAACTATTACGATGCATTTCAAAAAGCTACCAAAAACGGGAAGGAGCATATCTTCTCGGCGCAGTTTGAAACCAACCTTGGGGCAGTAGGTAGTGAGCAATACTTAAGCCTGAGCTTTACCTCATTTAATACACAAACATGGCCGATAGATGTTCCTGCCGATAGCAGTGTTTACAAGTTGTTCAGCGCTACGGATACCCGCCGGGCAGTTACTTTTTATAATTCGGTTTACAATGCGGCAACCGGGCAAACGGTAGTTTTTAATAACCCTTATGTGCCTTACTTCAACAAGTTTGTCGACTACAGTTTAACGCCGCTGACTACACAGGCCCAAAGCGGTATCAACTACCCGGTATTACGCTACGCAGATGTGCTGCTGATGTATGCAGAAGCACAAAACGAATTGAATGGTGGTCCTACAAGTGATGCCTACGCAGCAATTAACCAGGTGAGAGCCCGTGCCAATGTGCCTGATCTAGCTACAGGTCTGAACCAATCAGGCTTCAGGGATTCGCTCTTCCTCGAAAGAAGAAAAGAATTTATCCAGGAAGGGCATCGCTGGTTTGACCTTGTGCGCCAGGGAGGAACGGTGTTAGTGGATGCTTTACATAAGATCCCGGCTAAATCGGCGGCATCGTCTAAAAACACCTTGTTCCCTATACCACTGGTGGAAACTCAGCTTAATCCAAAGCTGACGCAAAATCCGGGGTATTGATCTCGAATATTAACCATTAAAACAAATAATTATGACACTATCAGATGTATCACTTATCGGAAAAAAAATACTGGTAGGCATTATTGTCACAGTGATTCCCTTCGTAATTATCGTCGGCGGACTATGGTTCACCCAGCGTACACTTAGTACGCACGACGAAAAAAAAGATTCAGTACAAACTACATCCAAATCAGAAAATCATGAAAGTGGAAAAAGCAACTAAGGACCAGATCACCAAGAATGTGATCCTGAGCCTGTTCATTTATATCCTGCCCATCGCAGCGATGTTCATCACGTTTCTCATCACCGGGCAACGGCCTTGGGAAAAGAAAACGCAACATATAGAAAACACTAAAACAATAACCTCTAAAAACTCGCAAAACAATGGAAGCAACGATTGATTTCATCAAGAGGATAATCGATAATCTGAATGGTATCGGTTTTCCGTTCCTCGTCTTTTTTATAGGCATCCTTGAAGTAACATTTGGCCTTTACAAGAATAAATGGCCAAAGAATGAGCGTTGGGTAGATATCAGCTGCTTTATTCTGCCAAAGTTGGTGGTGCAGCCGTTGGTGGCTTATTACAGCCTCCATTTCCTGCCACTTATTTTTTCAGAAGCTAAGAATATATTTAGCTGGGTACCCTTTTTCTGGGGATTTGCCATCATAGCAGTAGCTGATGACCTGACCCAATACTGGTATCATCGCTTGCATCACCAAATCCCATGGTTGTGGCGCTTTCACCGCACGCACCATTCGGCATCCTATATGGGTATGGCAATGGCCAGCAGGCAGAATATTATTTATACCATCTTTTTCTCGCAGATATACCTGACAGCGGCTTTGGTATACTTGGGTTTGGGTATTCCGGCAATTGCGGTAAGGGTCATTAAATCGACCATCACCACGCTGGCGCATTCAAGTATTCCGTGGGATAAACCATTTTACAAATACAAAGCCCTGCACCCAATAGCCTGGGTATTAGAGCGACTGATCTCGACCCCGGCTACCCATCATGCGCATCATGCTGCTACAACAGACGACGGCGTTGGATATTACAAGGGCAACTTTGGTAATATGTTCTTCCTGTGGGATGTCATTTTCGGGACTGCACATATTTCAAGGCAATACCCGGCAGCATACGGTATCTCACACTATGAAGGCGACCAATGGACCGCACAACTGCTTTGGCCGATATTCAAATCAAAAGTTGAAGGCAGCGAGCTTGCTCCAAATGGTCCAATGGTGCGAACAGAGGATGACTACGAAGCATTGGCCCGAAGGGAAGCGAACAGGGAAAGAAAAAAAATAGCAACACCTCCATTAACAGCAGCACCTGCACTTTCTAATAACTAAACATGACACACACAATTCAAACAAAGGCCCTGTCATTAGCTGTATTGGCAGGAGCGCTTTTTACAAATATCGCCAGAGGGCAAAACTATACCCAGCAGCAACAACCGTTTAAGGGTGTTGAAGGTAAAACGTTTGCCGATTCAAAAGAATCATGGGTTACCAATCCAAAAGCACCCAAAGGCGCACCTAATGTGGTTTGGATCATTTTAGATGACGTTGGTTTCGGTGCATCGTCCACATTTGGTGGATTGATCGCTACCCCCAACTTTGATACATTGGCGCGTCAAGGCTTGCGTTATACCAACTTTCACACAGCCGGTATTTGCGCTCCCACGCGTTCAGCATTGTTGACTGGTCGTAACCATCATTATGTTCATGAAGGTGGTTTCTCACATACCCAGCTATCGGCTGGTTTCCCTGGGTGGGACGGCCGTATTCCTTCGGATAAAGGAACAGCGGCAGAAATATTGCGCGAAAACGGGTATAACACTTTTGCTGTAGGAAAATATGGCATTACGCCTGATGAGGATGCTACCGATGCCGGACCGTTTGACCGCTGGCCGTCTGGCAAAGGTTTCGATCATTTCTTTGGTTTCCTGGGGTCGCAAACCGATCAATATCAACCGGACCTGGTTGAAGACAATGCCCATGTTAAACCCGATGGCCGTAATCTGAATGATCAGATAACTGACAAGGCTATTTTTTATCTGACCAGGCAGCAAAAGGTAGCGCCGGATAAACCGTTCTTTTTGTACTATGCACCGGGAGCAACGCACGCTCCACACCAGGTAAGTCACGAGTGGAGCGACCTGTACAAGGGCAAGTTTGACGAGGGATGGGATGTATTCAGGAAGCAGGTTTTTGACAAGCAGAAAAAAGAAGGCATTATTCCGGCTAATGCGGTTTTGCCTGAGCGTAATCCTAATATAAAGGCGTGGAATACTTTATCAGTTGACGAGAAACGTTTGTATGCTCGTTTTATGGAAGTGTATGCAGGTTACCTCACTTATGCCGATCATGAAGTTGGCCGACTGGTGCAATACCTTAAAACCAGCAAACAGTTAGATAATACGCTCATCTTTGTCATCATAGGCGATAATGGCGCCAGCAAAGAAGGTTCATTAAATGGCGATATCGACAGACAAATTCTGCTTAAACAACATAGCGAGAAGGAGAATATTCAGTACAATCTGGCGAAGATCGGCGAGATCGGCACACCTGAAGGCACGCAAACCAACTATCCATTAGGTTGGGCACAGGCAGCCAACACGCCATTCAAATACTGGAAACAAGATGCCAATGCCGAAGGAGGGACACGCAACCCATTGATCGTTTATGCTCCGAAAGTGATCAAAGATCCGGGAAGTATACGCACGCAATACGGTCACGTAATTGATGTATTACCTACAACGTTGGAGTTAACCGGACTTAATGTGCCAGAATATATTCGCGGCATTAAGCAGGATACCTTGCAGGGCACCTCGTTAGCCTACTCATTTAATGATGCTTTGGCAGCTTCCAGGCATCGGCTTCAATATTACTACATTTTCGGCTCGCGCTCAATTTATAAAGACGGATGGAAAGCCGAGGTTTATCACCACCCGGACTTTACCGATCTGACCAATCCTGGTAGCCCATGGAAACCTGATTCAACTGCTAATAACTTCGATAAAGACGTTTGGGAACTATACAACCTGAACACCGATTACAATGAAAGAATCAACGTTGCCGGAAAATACCCTGAAAAGTTGAACGAGTTGAAGGCTTTATATGACGAGCAGGCAAAGAAAAATCATATCTACCCTTTTATCGACTGGGAAGACGTGCTTAAAGGACGTTTGCATAAAAAACCTGCTGCAGAGCCTACACAATCGAGTAATTAATGCAATCGGTGTCACTAAAACTAAAATCATGAAGAAGCTTCATATAATTATTGCTATCGGACTTATCATTACTTCGATACAGGCAATTGGTCAGCAAAATGTTTCTAGACTTACTATCGATGCACTCGAAGCTAAGATAAATCAATCAAAACAGCCTCAAATAATTGATGCACGGTCTGCCGCTGAGTTCGAGCAAATTCATCTTAAAAATGCAGTCGTTTTAAATAAGGATTCTGTAAAGGCAGCCGAGCAAATAGGTGCGCTCGACAAACAAAAACCTGTTTTTGTATACGCCATAGGCAATGCACGAAGTGCGATACTGGCGAAGCGGCTCAAAGCCCTGGGCTTTAATGAAGTATATGAGCTGCCCGGTGGAATAGCCAATTGGGTGGGCACAGGCAAGCCGGTCGAAAAATCGGCAAAAAAGGAGCTGGATTTAACAGCTTTTAATGGTTTGGTTGGTAAAGAGAAATCGATCCTTGTTGATTTTGGTTCTAAATACTGTCCCGGATGTATTAAAATGGTGCCGGTAGCGGATTCCGCAGCGACAGAAACCGGTGTTAAAATTGTAAAGATCGAAGTTTTTGACAATACTAAACTGACGCATCAACTTAAGATCAATGTGATACCGAACATCGCTCTGTATAAGGATGGAGCCGTCGTTTGGCAGAAGGAAGGTATATTTCCTAAAAGTGAGATAACGAAGGCTGTAAAAGCAAGTCAGGCGTTGTCGGCTAATTTGAAGTAATTTAATTAAAGTGATGAGATATAATTCCCTGCCATTTATCTTGTTTTATTGTGTAGCATCATTTGCATGCAAACAGAAAATAGCACCTACAAAACAGGCGGTTACCGGCTGCATCACAGCGACGGTGATCGCTGTTGTTCATAAAGCACCGCTTTGCTGCGAATCGAATATCCCCAAAAGATTTGCCTCACTTACCTCTGAAAGACCGGATGTATCAGTTATCACCTCAGCAAAAGATCACAAGGGAATGGTCTGGGTAAAGGCTGGAAACTTTCAAATGGGTGCCGATAATAAGCAAGCTTATGAGGATGAATACCCTAAGCACAAAGTAGGTGTACATGGATTTTGGATGGATGCCACGGAAGTAACTAATGCCGAATTTGCACGATTTGTAAAAGCAACTGGCTATGTCACCACAGCCGAGCGCAAGCCTGATTGGAGTGAATTAAAAAAACAGCTTCCTCCGGGAACTGCAAAACCTGCAGATAGTTTGCTGATAGCCGCGTCGTTGGTGTTTGATCCGCCAAAACAAGCAGTCGACTTAAACGATTACACCCAGTGGTGGGCCTGGAAAAAAGGCGCCGACTGGAAGCATCCGCATGGACCGGGAAGTTCAATTAAAGGAAAGGAAAACTATCCCGTAGTGCATATCTCCTGGTTTGATGCGGTAGCTTATTGCAAATGGGCAGGCAAGCGATTGCCTACCGAAGGCGAATGGGAATGGGCCGCACGCGGGGGATTACAAAACAAACTCTACCCCTGGGGCGATGAACCTATAGACAATGGTAAAGTGAAAGCCAACACCTGGCAGGGACATTTTCCTGACCGTAACACTTTAAAAGATAAGTATTATGGACTGGCTCCGGTTGGTTCCTTCGCGCCAAACGGATACGGCTTATATGATATGGCGGGTAATGCGTGGGAATGGTGTGCCGATTACTATAACAACAGTTACTATAAATCGGTTGCAAACGGCATTGTAGATCCGAAAGGCCCATCAAAAAGTTATGATCCAGATGAACCTTTTGCAAAAAAACGTGTGATACGTGGGGGCTCCTTTCTTTGCAATGAAAGCTATTGCACCGGCTATCGCGTAGCACGACGCATGAAAAGTACCGAAGACAGCGGCATGGAACATTTGGGTTTCAGGTGCGTGCAGGAAAATTGAATAGAAAGCTTTAAATAAATTTTGTTTATTGTATATATAATCTATAGATTTACTATGCATCAAATAGATGATTATGAGCAGCCGTACGACAAAGGATTTTATTAGTCTTCTTCATAAAACACACAAGGCCGAATGGGAAGCAACACCGTCGAACCAGCAGGCCATTGTCTGGCTGAGTGATCTGATAGAATTTCTGTTTCCCGACAATCACCTTAATAAGCTATCTACTTATGAAGGCAGACTGAAGAAGAACCAGATTGACCTGGAAAATATCCTGCTAAGTTATCTTGATCCTGCAGTTGTGAATATTGAAGGATCGGTTGCTGACTTTTACGGGACGCTCGAAACAATTTACAACGATCTGCGCCAGGATGCCGCAAAAATTTACGAGAATGACCCGGCTGCGACAAGCGTTCACGAAGTGATCGTATCCTACCCCGGATTTTATGCAATAGCGGTGTATCGAATCGCTAACAGGTTGTCGCAATTGGAAATACCCATTTTACCCAGGATTTTAAGTGAGCATGCTCACGGGAAAACAGGTGTCGATATTCATCCCAACGCGGTTATCGGTGTCCCATTTGTAATTGATCATGGCACGGGTATCGTTATTGGCGCTACCAGCATTATCGGCAAAAACGTTTGTATTTACCAGGGGGTAACACTTGGTGCTTCACAGGTAAACAAAGAGCTGTCATTGGTTAAACGGCACCCTACGGTAGAAGACAATGTAACGATCTATGCCCGAAGCACCATCCTGGGTGGCAGAACGGTGATAGGGCACAATAGTATTATCGGCGGAAGTGTATTCCTGACCAAAAGCGTCGAGCCTTACTCTAATGTTTTCAATACACATCAGTTACGGATTGATGTGAAGACACACGCTGTCGATCTTGTGCCGGCAAAAGCTGGTTAATGATCTCAGAAAGCCAAATCGACCCCGCTTTTTAAACCCGTTTTATATTTCTCTTTATCGAACTTGTAAAGATAAGGTGAGCGGTGCGGCCCTATTTTCCTGATTTCATTCAGTTTAATAATGATACCCGTAGCCATCAGGCGCTTGGCAAAATTCCTGTCATCAAGTTCTTTGCCCAGGATAGTTTCATAAAGGCTATGAATTTCGGGTAGAGTGAATTTTTCTTCCAGCAGTTCATATCCGATAGGATAATGAGCAATATGGAGCCGCATGGCTTTCAAGGCTTCCCTAATGATTAACTCGTGGTCAAACATCAGCGGCGGCAATTCATTTACGGGATACCAGGCACAATCAGCTTCCTGCTCCGATTTTTTGACGGTTACTTTGGAAAATTCCGTTAGCGTATAAAAAGCGATGGATACAAAATAATCAAATATCCAGGAATCAGCCGGTATTTCAAACCCGGCTATTTTTGATATTTTTTCGGCAGTAAATCCATTATCGGCTACACGTTGCGGATTTCCGAACGCATTAAATTTCTGCAAAAACAACCCCTTCAAACCTGTACGTAAGTAAGCTATGCGTTTTGCCGCTTCTTCAATAGACTCTGTCCTTTTGATATAGCCACCGGTTACCGTCCATTTCTCATCTGCAAAGGGTTGTTGCAGCAAAACTTTCAGTTCCTTCTCATGATAACCGAATATCACATTATCAACCGACACATTACGCAGATAGTCATTTGTAGGATTAAAAAAGTCATCAAATAGCTCTTCAGTCATGATTAATAGTTCTATTTCAAAATCAGATAATTATCATTGTGTAAAAAATACGCAATGAAATTTGCTTTTGTAAAAATAGCGATATATCTTTATTCCGTTAAAACTACGGATTATATTTAACTATTTAACCAAAAAGACATTATGAGAAAACTGACTTTTATTTTTACAGTGGCAATAGCCCTGTTTTTCGGCCTTAACGCAAAAGCGCAAACTGCCGATTATTTTCCAGGTAAATGGAACGTTGTTATTATGGGCACTCCTAACGGTGACGCTAAACTGACCTTCTTGCTTGAAAGAAAAGATGGTAAGCTGGCTGGTGCCGTACAGGACACTACCGGCAAGGAAATGACCAAGATCACTCAGATTGACGAGAAGGACAAAACCATCACTGCAGCATTTACCATCCAGAGCTATGATGTGTCATTAACATTAGAGCCGGTAGATGATGACCATGTAAAAGGCAGCCTGATGGGTATGTTCGAGGCAAAAGGAATACGTGTTAAAGAGAATCACTAATCAGATAAATCGAGTAGAAAAAAAATGAAGAAATTATTTTTCGCACAGATTGTTATAGCAGCAACTTTAGTTGTTGGTCAATCTGCTTTTGCACAGGAGAAAGAACCACAGTTTGGTAAGGACCCGATCAAAGCGATCGTGAAAAAGATGACACTAGAGGAAAAGGTGAAGGTAGTTGTTGGTAAAGGTTTTTCCATGCCAGGCCTGAGCTTGGGATCTAATGATAATACACCCGATAAAATGCCTACCATATCCGGGCACACTATAGCTAACAAGAGATTTGGCATTCCCTCAATAGGGATGGCGGATGGCCCATCAGGTATTCACAGGTTTGTGATGACTAAAAAGGATTCGTCGGATAATTTATTTTCAACTGCATGGCCCGTAGGGACATTGCTGGCATCAAGCTGGGATACCGCCCTGGTTAGAAAAGTAGGAGTTGCCTTTGGTACCGAGATCAAATCTTACGGCATCGATTTTATACTTGGCCCGGGTGTTAATATTCACCGCAACCCGTTGGGTGGAAGAAATTTTGAATATTATTCTGAAGACCCGCTGGTTTCTGGTAACATGGCTTCCGCTATTATTAATGGTATCCAGTCGCAGGGCGTTGGTGCCACCATTAAGCACTTCGCGGCAAACAACCAGGAAACGGATCGTGCTTCGGTGAACGAGATCATCAGCGAACGTGCTTTGCGCGAGATTTACCTTCGAAACTTTGAGATCGCCATAAAAAAATCACATCCCTGGGCGATAATGAGTTCTTATAACCTGATCAATGGGACCTATACATCTGAAAGCCGTGACCTGCTGACTAAAGTATTAAGAGAGGATTGGGGCTACAAAGGCTTTGTGATGAGCGACTGGTTCGGCGGTAAAGACGCTCCGGCGCAGATTTACGCAGGTAATAACCTGCTGATGCCGGGAAATCCAACCCAGGTAAA
>Ga0207704_10000062_pt1 | contig 76334 bp, 53 predicted proteins | sample KBSMisM12_FD_184308 | JGI IMG/M metagenome (GOLD analysis project Ga0207704, IMG submission 184308) | Miscanthus rhizosphere microbial communities from Kellogg Biological Station, Michigan, USA - KBS Miscanthus M1-2 (SPAdes) (version 2) | ecosystem: Host-associated > Plants > Roots >...
CAGTAACAGATTTACCATTAGCTACATTGGCATCAGAGAAGGCACCGGTACCGGCAGAGATACTTACGTTAGCAGCATCAGCAGGCAGGATACCGTTCAAAGTACCACCGGAAAGGATAGCTACGGCATTACCGTCATAAGTTTTATTAGCAGCAGTCACCCCGGTGATGGTTACACCATTAGCAGGCGTGATATCAGCATTCGGAACCGAAGGCTGAGCAGACAGGGTATAGTTAGTTGCGGCACCTGACAGAACATAGCCAGAGGCAGTAACTGTCTTGTTATTGCCCACGTTGGCGTCAGAGAAGGCGCCCGTACCTGGCGTGAAGCTAACGCTGGCAGCATCGGCAGGCAGAACACCAACCAGAGAACCACCAGACAGGGTAGCTATCGCATTACCATTGTAGATTTTATTTGCGGCAGTAACACCTGAAATCGTGACACTAGCGGGAGTGATATTGGCATTCGATACCGAAGGCTGAGCAGACAGTGTATAGTTACCCGCAGCAGAACCAGTCAGTGCATAACCAGCGGCAGTAACAGATTTACCATTAGCTACATTGGCGTCAGAGAAAGCACCGGTGCCGGCAGCGATGCTCACGTTAGCAGCATCAGCAGGCAGGATACCGTTTAATGTGCCACCGGAAAGGATAGCTACGGTATTACCGTCATAAGTTTTATTAGCTGCAGTCACCCCGGTGATGGTTACACCACTAACAGGGGTGATATTGGCATTAGGTACCGAAGGCTGAGCAGACAGGGTATAATTACCCGCAGCAGAACCGGTCAATGCATAACCAGAAGCAGTAACCGATTTACCATTAGCTACATTGGCATCAGAGAAGGCACCGGTACCGGCAGCGATGCTCACATTAGCAGCATCGGCAGGGAGGATACCGTTCAAGGTACCACCAGATAAAATAGCTACGGTAGTACCGTCATAAGTTTTATTGCTGGCAGTAACACCCGTAATAGTTGCTCCGATAGGCGTAATATTAGCATTAGGGATAATAGGCTGAGCAGCAAGGGTATAATTGGTTGCAGCACCTGACAGAACGTAGCCAGTAGCTGTAACTGTTTTACCATTACCTACATTGGCATCAGAGAAGGCGCCTGTGCCTGGCGTGAAGCTAACGCTGGCAGCATCGGCAGGCAGAACACCAACCAGTGATCCGCCAGACAGGGTAGCTGTCGCATTACCGTTATAAGTTTTATTTGCAGCAGTAACACCTGAAATAGTGACACTGGCAGGAGTAATATTGGCTGTCAGGCCAGAAGGCTGAGCAGAGAGGGTATAGTTACCAGCAGCAGAGCCGGTCAGTGAAAAACCGGAAGCGGTAACCGTTTTACCATTACCTACATTGGCATTAGCAAAAGCACCTGTACCTGCAGCAATAGTAACATTGTCGCTATTGAATACGCCATTAAGCGTACCAGCAGTCAAGGTAGCCACAGTAGTGCCGTCATAAGACTTGTTATTGGCGGTTATGCCTGTTATAGTCAGCGTTGCAGGAGTAATATTTGCAGTCAGGCCAGCAGGTTGCTGTAAAGTGTAATTCCCTGCCTGTGTACCCGTTATTGTACTTGTTGATGTTATTGCTTTGCCATTTCCAACTGAGGCGGTGGCAAAAGTACCCGAAAGGTTTAACGTAACACTACCAACATCACCAGCAAGGATACCGTTTAGGGTTCCTGTTATGGTAGCAGCTACTGAGCCGTCGTACACTTTATTTACCCCGCTTGCAGGATTAATTGTTGCAGTTACAGCAGTAATAGTACCGCCTGTAAGTATCATCGGGTTTAACGTATAATTGCCCGCTGCACTACCATTAAGGAAAGGCGATGTTAAAGTAACCGTTTTGTTGGTGCCTACGTTTGCATCAGAGAACACACCTGCCGGGTTGGTTTTGTTCTGTAAAGCTACAGCATCCCCATTGATAATACCCGTTAACGTTAGTGTACCTGTTGTAGTAGCGGTAGTCGTGCGGTCATATACTTTTGAGGTTACAGTGATTGTTGCCGTGCTAATTGTCAATGGTTTTGGCGTAATGGTTAATGTCTGATTAACAGGCGTTGCAGCAGCGTGTGTAGCGTCGCCCGATTGGCTCGCAGTTATAGTGGTAGTACCAGCCCCCACCATATGAATTTTGCCGCTTACAATGGTTGCAACATCAGTATTGCTGCTTGAATAGCTTATTGTAAGACCTGAATTTATTGTTGCACCAGGATTAAAATCGGTTGCGCCGTAAACAACTGAATTGGTAGCTGCAAATGTTATAATCTGGCCGCCCAATACGTTGCCGCTTGCAGCTACATTTACGCTTGATACACCTGTGCTGCTTAAAACTATATTGCCTCCATAAGAACCGGAAGCGTCTGCACCAGCTAATCTTACGTAAACAGTAGTCGCACTAATAGCGCCGCTTGTAGGAGCGATGTCAAGTGTACTTTGATAAGTGATATTGTCAGTACTTAATTCAAAGCCAGCAGGTGTTGTTACAAAAAGATCTGCAGTTAATCCCTGGGCTGAGAATGAAAATGTTTGAGCTGTAGAAGGTGTTCCCGAAGTGGCGTTAAACGCACTTAGAGTACCCGATTCCATAATACCACCTGATACCATAGCATTTACGGGTACGTTTACGCTGGTAGCTTGTGTTGTGCTTAAAACGATATTTCCGGATGATGAGCCGACAGGCGCAGAAGTGGTTAATCTTACATAAACCGTTGCGGCTGAAAGCGGGCCGGATGAGCCTACAGTCACTGTTCCGCTGAAAGTTGAATTGTTGGTGCTAACTTCAAAGCCGGTTGGGGCGGTTACTAAAACACCGGTTGCTAAATAATCATCTGATACGGTGAACGACTGTGATGTCGAAACTGTACCAAAAGTAGAATTGAATGTGCTGAATGAGCTATTTTGTGTAATAGGGCCAACTACCGTACCGGTAACCGCCACGTTTAAATTACTTAATGGTGAGCTGCTTAAAACAACGTTACCTGAATATAAACCAGCTGGGCTGGCAGATGTTAATCGTATATAAAGTGGCGCAGAAACCGAACCACTTGATTGCAATAGAGTAGCGGTAGGGCCAAAAATTGAATTGTCTGAACTTACTTCAAAACCTGTAGGAGCAGTGGCCGTAATATCGGTTGATAATCCTGAGCCTGATACATTGATCGACTGTGAAGTTGATGCTGTACCCTGGCTTGAACTAAATGCAGTTAACGTACCGGTTTTAGTGATACCTCCGGTAACGTTGCCTGTTGCAGCTACGTTTACACTTGTTAATCCGGTGCTGCTTAAAACAACATTTCCTGAGTATGATCCTATTACGTCAGCTGATGATAATCTTACAAAAACAGTAGTTGCAGAAAGTGAACCCCCGGTTTGAGGAAGTGTGAAGCCATTGGAGAATGTAGAATTATCAGTACTAACCTCATAACCTGATGGTGGAGTTACTAACACTCCTGCTGTTAAGCCTGTAGCGGATACTGTGAAAGATTGTGATGCTGAAGATATACCCTGGATAGTTGTAAATGTATTTAAAGTACCTGTGGCTGTAATTACAGGCGGAATTACAGTTCCTGTAACACCGACACTGGCGCCGGTGGTTTGACCACTTTGAGCTATAGCTACTGGGTTGGCCGAACCTCCGAACGAGCCGGCAGTTGCACCAGTAAGTCTTACATAAAAGGTAAGGTTTGCACCGGTAGTATTATATGCCTGATTTACACTGGCGCTAAAGGTGTTATTATCATTACTCACCTGGAAACCTGTTGGGGCAGTTAATGTGATTGTGCCTGTATTTGAACTGCTGACAGTAATAATTTGTGATGCTGAAGGTGTGCCCAGGATAGTGCTAAATGGATTTAAATTTTCGTTTGCTGTTACCCTGGAAACCTGGCCACTCAATGCAACATTAACGGTGGTTACACCAGTGCTGGCAAAAGATCCGTTACCACTATAAGTACCGCGGGTACCATTGGATGATAATCTGAAATATACGGTTGCATTAACCGCTCCTCCGCTTGGGTTCAGAATAACGGTAGTTCCGAAGGTTGCATTATCTGTGCTTACTGCGTAATTGGTTGGCGCAGTTACGGTGATTTGACTGCTTAATCCCACTGCAGAAACAGTAACTGCCTGGCTAGCAGATGCAGTATTTGTTACTGTGTTAAATACCAGGAAAGTAGGACTTACAGTAATAGCACCTGTAACAGTACCATTAGCTGCAACATTTACAGTCGTTTGTCCTGTACTGCTTATAGCTACACTGCCATTATAAGTTCCTATGGCATCAGATGACGCCAATCTTATCCAAACAGTTGTAGGAGGTACAGTTGTACCCGATCCAATGGTAGCAGTACTTGCAAAACCACTGGTGGAACCTGTAGTGCTTACTTCATATCCGGCCGGAGGGGTAACAACTATGCTGGCTGATAAACCATCTCCTGAAACTGAAAATGATTGTGCAGTTGATGCTGAGCCAAGAATTGCAGAAAACTGTGTAAGGCTGCCGGTTTCACCAATACCACCGGTAATATTTGCTGTTAACCCTGTTGGTTGTGTTAAAGTATAGTTGCTCCCACCAGTTAAAGTGCTTGTTGATGTTACTGGTATGTTAGTTCCAACTGCTGCACTTGCAAATGTACCTGTGCCGTTTAAAGTAACGACATCACTACCCTGTATGCCGGACAAAGTTCCTGAAATTGTAGCTGCGGTAGTGCCATCGTAAGCCTTGTTATTTGCAACGGCATTGAGAATGGTTAAAGGTGCCGCAGTTATAGCGATATTTGAGAAAGTTGGCTGGGTTAATGTATAATTAGTTGATCCCGTACCGGTTAATGTGCTTGTTGATGTTACCGTACGGTTACCAACATTCACGCTTGAGAAGGTACCACTAAGGTTAAGGCCTATATTACCAACATCTACGGCAGCCAACCCACTAAATACCGGTGTACCTGTTATAGTTGCAACATTTGTAGCGTCATATACTTTTGGACTTGCAGTTAAACCACTTGATACGGTTAAAGTTTTTGCAGTAATGTTTCTTGCAGTTAACGTCGGCTGCACAAAAGTATAGTTAGCTGCCGCGGTTCCACCTAAGGTACTGGTCGAAGTAATAGCTATGCCTGTACCAACATTTGCTGTTGCAAAAACACCGCTTGGTACAAATGTTACATTGTCTGATCCAACTATACCGTTTAAGCTACCGAAATAAGTTAAAGTTGCTGTTGTTGTACCGTCGTAAACTTTATTAGCGGTATTTACAGTGGTTGTTAGTGTTAGGGTTTTCGGAGTAATAGTTACTGCTCCCGGAGTATAAGTAATGTTATAGTTGCTTGCGAGAAAAGATCCGCTGGTTGCAACAGCTGCTGATGGCACAACCGCGCCAGGGTAACTGCCCACCGCTGAAGTAGTAGCAGTACCTGCAGTATAAGCTATCGTTACTGAACTTATCGTTTCTGAATTTACCGTTGGTGAAGAAGTGAAGGCTGTAGAGCCAGTACCACCAGTAAGTGTTGAGCCATAAACTTTTGGTACATTGTTAGCTGTAATTGTTAATGGAGCCTGGTTAATATCTGCTGTTAGTGCAGTTGGCTGAATCAAATTATAGTTTGAAGCAGCTGTTCCTCCAATAGTAAAACCGTTAACATTAACTGTTTTGCCGGTACCAGCTGCCGCAGTTACAAATGCAGAGGTAATTGAAGAACCATCCAACGTTACATTATTTACATCACCGGCCATTACCGCATCCAATGCAGCTGTACCTTGTATAGTTGCTGCGGTGGTTCCGTCATATGTTTTAGACACCGCTGTGATGCCGATCACATTCAATGGTGCCTTTGTAACAGTTAGAGTACCGTTTACATAATTAATTGCGCTGTAGTTGGCAGGATTAAAGCTACCTGCCGCTGCTGATGGCGTTATGGAGCCGCTATATGCGCCAACAAGATCAGTTGCTGCCGCGCCTGCCCCATAATCGAGGGTAACGGTTGAAACTGATTCACCTGGTGCTAAACCCGTAGCTACAAAGGCGGCAGAGCCTGTCACCTGACTCAAAGCAGTACCGTAGACTTTGCTTTGAGGGTTCGCTGTAATGGTCATAGTCCGTCCTATAATATCAGCAAACAATCCTGTGGGTTGTGGTGATATTGTATAGTCAACGGCTTGCGCACCGCTTAATGTGCTTGTTGATACTACAGGTATAGCGGTACCTGCAGCTGCAGATTGGAATGTTCCGGTACCAACTAATGTAACAGCGTCACCGCTAATAATACCATTGAGGGTACCGGTGATTGTTGCTGCAGTTGTGCCGTCGTATGTTTTGTTAACAGCAGCGGCATCAGGAATTGTCAACGCTTTCGGGCTGATAGTTGCCGTTAATGCAGTAGGCTGTACTAAAACATAGTTGCTTGCAGGCTGAGTGATAGTGAATCCTGATACATTTACAGTTTTACCTATACCAGCAGTTGCATTTACAAATGAAGCTGTTACTGATGAACTATTTAATGTTACTGTCTCAGAACCAACAACGCCAGAGCCTAATGCAGGGCTACCTGTAAAGGTCGCTGCTGTTGTCTGATCATATATTTTATTATCTGCTGTGATCCCTATTACATTTAAGCTGACCGGGGTAATATTTGCTGTTAACAATGTAGGTTGGGTAAGTGTATAGTTGCCTGCAGCTGAACCGCTAATGGTATATCCATTAACTGTTACCTGCCTGCCGGTACCAACATTGGCGTCGGGGAACGTAGCTGTTGGCGAACCGCCTACAGTCACATTTGCACCGTCCAGGTTACCGTTTAAGGAAGCTGTGCCCGTCAGAGTTGCTGATGCCGTACCGTCATATTGTTTGTTGCTTGCGGTTACGCCGGTTATTGTTAATGTTTTTGGAGTAATATTCGCAGCCGCGATGGTAGGTTGTGTCAACGTGTAGTTAGCGGCCTTTGCACCACCTAATGTACTGGTTGATGTAACTGCAATGCCACTGCCCACATTGGCACTTGCAAAAGTTCCGGATGGAACAAAGGTCACGGCATCAGCGCCTACCACACCAACAAGAGTGCCACTGGATAGAGTGGCGGTTGTTGTTTTATCATATACCTTATCGCTTGCTGTAACTCCGGTTACTGTTAATGCTTTTGCAGTAACGGTTAAGTTTTGCGTTACATTTGGTGCGGCAGCGTACGTGCCATTACCTGCTTGTGATGCAGTAATAGTTGTTGAACCAACTCCTACTATAGTTAATGTATTACCTGAGACAGTAGCCACACCCGTGTTGCTGCTATTATAACTTACCGTTAAGCCTGAACTGGCCGTACCGTTAAGTGTAATGGGAGAAGTTCCATAAACCTGTGGGCTTGATAAAGTAAAAGTTATTGTTTGAGCAGTAAGGTTTGTTACGGTAATTTGTATGTTACTTGTAGTTCCCGCACCGCTTGATCCATAAGGAGCAATTGTGTAGGTTGTTTGTGCAGATGTTGCAGTTGGAGTGCCACTGATAGCACCTGTAGTTGGGTTGAAAGATAGACCAGCCGGTAAAACAGGGCTAATGTCTAACCCAGAACTGATAACCTTTCTAACTGCTGCGTTTGCAGGATCGGCAACATATATATCACCAGAGCTATTAACGGCTAGATAAGCTAATGGTCTCCCAAACCTTGCGTTCGTACCCGTTCCATTTGCTAATGCTCCACCTGTGTTAGCGGCCCCGGCAAGTAATGAAACAGCACCAGCAGAAGTTACTTTCTCAATATAATGGTTACTATTTGCCTCTATCGATACAAAGAAAGTCCCGGATGCATCCATTGTTACACCAATTGCCGTGTTTGGTAATGTTGCAAAAGTGCTAACTACACCAGCAGAAGTAATTTTCTGCATAGCGGTTGTGCCCGAGCTAACAACATATGCATTGCCAGATGCATCAAGAACAATACCTGTAGGAGTACTTAACCCCGAAGCCAACGTAGTTCCGGCTCCTGTCGAAGTATTTATTTTTAATATATTGTTGGCACCTGAGTTAGCAACATATAAATTTCCAGAAGCATCAAGTGCTAAACCTCCAGGCGTATTTAGAGTCACTCCGCTTATTGTAAAGGTTTGTAAGGTTCCTGAAGAATTATATTTTAATATTTTGGTTGTACCACCCGGATTTGCAACATATACATTTCCTGAACCGTCAATTGCCAGGCCGGCAGGAGATGTAAGACCGGTCGTTACAAAGTTGCTTACAGTACCCGTTGGGGTAATTTTGAATATTCTATTAGCACTATTGTCTGACAAAAATATATTTCCCGAAGCATCTACTGCGATTCCATTTGGTGCAGTTAAGTTACCACCGCTGGTAAGCGTACTTGTTTGCCCACCTACAACAGTTCCACCTATAGTTGGTGTTACAGTTGTAATTGCTGTACCCACATTAAACGTGTATGGGCTGCCTGTATAGGTAACCGTTTGCGCCTCGGCTGTATAAGCAAGCGCTGCAAGCCCTAAAATCGACAATAAAATTTTGCCGCCTTTTACAAAAGACGTTCTTCCGAAGTAGTTAAACTTCTTAGCCGACCGCGGTAACTGGCCCGGACACCGGGCTTCAGCTATATAGTAGCTGTTGCATTCCTCCAATGCCAGTTCGGAGTTATCGAATGAAAGATCTTGATTTACCTCTTTTGGTAAAGCGAACTTTTTAATTGCGGTCAGTAGATTACGGAGTAAAAGTTTAGCAGCCATAATTCGTGATTTAAGGTTTTTATTGCCGGGCGTATTTTCACGTTTGTTCACGCTTGGCAAATTATGCAGGCACGTACTTCAATATCTATACCATCCATGCCAAAGGACGAAAAGTTGCCTTTTAATCTATTTTTATCGCTATGGTTTAATTTATTGTGGTGTTAATTAATAAAAAATCTTGATTTTAGTTAATTGATAATCAGCAAGTTAATGTGTTGATAAAAGTGTGGAATATTTTATATGATTTATTTTTGATGATTTATAAAACTATAAATATCTACTAATCAGTTTATTGCTTTGTTTATATAAATAAGATTAAGTTTTAATAAGTATTAACAAGGCGGTGTGGTGGGGAATAAGTGGGAAAAATGACCACGTTAAATCATTATTGCTTTAAGGTTGATGGCTTTAATTGGTTGATTAAAATAATTTTTAAAAAATAGCTTATTACTAAACACTACTAAAAGTATCGATTTTTATTTTATTGTAAATAGTTGATAATTAAATAGTTATTTAGAATGAAAGGTCATCAGGCATTAATCTTATGATTAAAAATAATTCTGTCGGCTAGAATAGAAGACCTTAGTGAGCCCTGGTGTTTACGCTGGACGTATGCAATTATAGAAGAGGAAAGGGAGGGATTTATTTGAAATTATTTTTACTTAGTAATACTAAATAATAAACAAAATAATATATATGCGAGTAAGTAACCATAGTGCTTGAGCTATGGTTACTTACTCGTTTAATTGTGGCCGATTGGGCTTTAAGATCCTATTTAATCAGTTACAGTTTAATAAATTTGGTTGTTCCTATCAGGGATTGTGTTTTGCCATCAAATACTTTAACCATATATGTACCCGGCATCCAGCCGGTAGCATCTCCTTGCCAATAAGGCTGATTTGATGTTACCTTTTTAAGCATGTTGCCCGAGCTATTTGTGATCATGATATTATACGAACTTGAAGCTCCTGCAACTGGCGTAGCTATAGCCAGGTTGATCTTACTGCTCGCCGGATTAGGGAATACATTAATACCATTTTGAGCCAGGTTGTTACTAAGAGTAGAGTAACCTATCGGCACGATAGTAGAATAAGTAATTTTACCATTTATATCCTCCTGCATCAGGCGATATAGGTTCATGCCTGAAACCGGGTTATTGTCTGTAAACCCATAGTTGCCAGCACCAGTAGCCGGTACACCGCCTAATATAGCGAAGGTGTTACCCCCATCTATGCTTCTTTGGACAGTGAAATTGGTGTAGTTTTCTTCGTATTTGGTATTCCAAATAACTTGAACTTGCCTGGCACTGGTAGCTTTTTTAGCGTTAAAGTCAAGCAATTGATAAGCATATACCGGATTTTGACGCATTACAATAGCAAAGCGGTTTTTACCAAAGGTGTTTGTGTCGGTCTTATTCAAATCAAAGCTATAGGAGCTGTTCTGACGCATGTCGGTTGTATCGTTTTTAAACTTGTCTACAAGCAATATGTCGAATAATTTAGGAATCGCATTGATCTCCAATAGGTTCAGTTGGTAATTCCCGGATGCTGAGGCGCCCACTCTTAATGGGATTGTTTGGCCCTGTTTGTTAAATGGGAGACTGTTTACGGCGAGCGCAGAATTATCGTTTGACATACTTGCCAGGTTTACTTTGCCCGATCCCATTTTGTAGAGCGCATCTTCCATAATATCATATCCTGATTTAGCATTAGGATCAAAACCTATAAATATGTTATCCTTGTTGATGGTATCTTTCTTCATTTCGATGCGCAGCGATTGCATTATTGCGAGCTGATCCGCAGGTTTGCCCATAAACCGGAAAACGCCGGTATTTTGTACTGTGGGTGATTTTGCTCCTTCGTTAAAGTTTAACTGTGCGGACGCGTTTAAGGCTTGCACAAAGAAACCCTGGCCACTCATGATCGTCTTTGTACCATTATTGGTAACAACATGAGTCGTCGTATTGTATGTATCGTAGTTATTAGTGTAAGGATTCAGTTCATATATGAAAGGGGACAGATTTTTACCGTAAATGGCTGTAGTGGCAGTAGTGCTTTGCATGGTGCTCAGATCGATGCTGCATGCATAAGGGTTAGCAACGAAATTAAAGCCCTGGATCGAAGGATCTACCCCCGTGTAACCAAGACTAGTTGAGGCTGGTGTATACCAATCCCTGAACACTACTTGTTGCTGGTTAAGGTATCCGGTAGTCGACATTACTGTTGGTTCGGCAGGTGTGCCTGAGGTGAATTCTTGCGCCGTGGTATAGGTTGAGCTATTCCTGTCCCCACGGTAGAAAAATAGAAAACCGTTGCTCACCGGTATGGAATAGGAACCTGAAGTCACGTCAAATGTATAAGTAGGCGTCGAGTTGTTCCCGCTGGTCAGGCTATTTATGCTTTGATAAGAGCCACTTATAAAACTGGCATTCGAATTAAAAACATCTTCACGATATAAATAGAGCGTAGGCCCCTGGGTGACTTTATCAAACCCGCCCGAAGCGCTTGTGCCACTTATCAATGCAAAGTTTTGCACATAATTAAGGCTGTATACTTTGTTTGAGCCTGATGTGGCAGCATAAACAGGCGAGGCCATTAAACGATATCCCCTGTTCCCGCTTATATAACTCTCGACGGTGAACAGACCATCGAATGAATTTGTATGACCGCTTGGGCCCGCCGGTATATTACCAATAGCTCCTGAACCATACACATCTGATTGGATGGTAAAGTTGCCGCCCGCGGTGTTGGAAAAATGCGAATCGTGAGCAGAAGCATCCAGGAAATTTATTGTGGAGGTCGACCCAAGGTAGAAGTTGCCGGTAGAGCCGTTTGTAACAGATTGCGAGTTAACGATGTTTAATGTACAAGGCGAATTTGGTGTACCCGCATAGAAGAAGCCATTATTCTGGAAAGCAAGCTGACCCGAGGTACCGCCGATATTTAAAGTATTACCATTTTGAAATTTCATCGTTCCGGAGGTCTCATTGTAGATATAATTTAAGCCCCAGGTTATAAAAACTTGTCCGCCGTTGACAGTGAGGGTACCGAGATTGTCAAATATTGCGTGACTATCCCTGGTGCCTACAATCACCTGCGAAGTTGTGGACCTCATGTTTACCACTGCCTTTACACCTGCATTTACGGTAAAGCCGTTTAGAAACTGGATCGTTTGACCGGCTTCTAAGGTTAGCCTGCTTTTGCCCTGGATGGTGATGGTATTTACCACTGTGCTTGAAGTCAAGTCGGGCTGGTTAGTTGGTGTAGCAAGTGTGGTACTATCCGGCAAAAATATATTGTCATTAGTGCCAGGTATTCCATTAGGCGACCAGTTAGTGGCTACACCCATGTCGCGGCTGGTAGCGCCTGTCCATGTATAGCCCTGCCCGCACGTACCGCTATAAGCTGTATAAGTAATATTGTAATTCGAAACGTTAAAACCATTGGCGCCAACAGGGGCCTGAGTGCTACCAGACGGAGTAACTGTATAAGTGGTGCCAAAACTCTGTGGACCAGCTGTAGGGGTCATGGCAAAGTAGACACTAGTTATCGTTTCACTGTTCACCAATCCATTGGCTGTAAAATAGGAAGTAGACTGACCCGGATAAACACCAGTAAAATCATCTGAGGTCGATTTTGGCGGCCCTGTAGCTACGATATTTAAATTTGCCTTGCTTATTGTGAACGTTCCATTTACATAAGTAACGGTATATCCTACAGGTGCTTGTCCGCCGGTTACTGTGATGGGATATGTGCCGGCATTAGAGCTGGCGGTAGCAGTAGTACTTACGCTGGGTAGTGCGACCATACTGTCCCCACTAATAAGTCCCGTAATCGTATAAGCTACCGTCGGAGTGACACTCCCGTATGTTTGGGTTACGTTAGTGCCTGAAATAGTCACTGTTTTAGCAGCGGTTATCTGTATGCTTATAATAACAGTAGCAGTTACCCCACCTCCATAAGTTGCAGTTATGGTATAGTTTGCAGCTGCACCCGCTGCCGCAGTAGGAGTACCGGATATCTTGCCGGTAGCGGCCGTGAATGTCAAACCAGTCGGCAGGGTAGGGCTAATGGTATAATTACCTGTTGGAGCGTCTGGGGCCGAGGTTGGTGTTGCTGCAGTTATAGGCGAATTCCTTACAAAAGTATATATTGTACTTGGATAGGCAATATTTTCACTATTAACTGTTATGGTATAAGTAGAAGTGTTTGTACCGGCCGCATTTGAAGATATTACCGTAATGGTTGTACTACCACCAGCAGTTAGTGCAATTGAGGCGGAACTGGTTCCACTGCTGACAGTTGCACCATTTACCGTTATGGTCGAATTAGCCCCAGTCGGTGTAACGGTGACCGACGTAACCGTACTACTTTCCTTTACGGTGTAGGTATAAGTTCCGGCCGCAAATACCGGGCTGAGTGTCCCTGCACTTATCGTCAGCCCAGACAGGTTATTGGCGGCTGCCATCACCTTTACCGAAGTTAGGGTAATAAGTAATACCGCCATAATAATAGATTTGGGTAAAAGGTCTATTGTCCTTTTCTTTCGTCCCAATAACCTGCCAAATGATGGGGAGACATTTAAATAATTAATGCTATCCTTATTATAGGTATAAGCATTGCTACCATCGCCGGCTTCTATCGCCGGTGATGATGTGAACTTGTTAGCTAATGCAGACAGTGTTGCAAGTAAATATTTTATGACCATGTTCTGTAAAAGTTAGGTTAGGTTTATGTACAGAAAAACTCTTATTTAAAATATTATTTGCGCAGGTATATTAAGCGGGGTAACACACAGGGTGTAAGTTTGACACTTACATATCTGTGTCTCAATAAATTACGCACCCACATAAGTCAATCTCTGTACCAATAGCAATATTTTTTGGGTTGCTCAATAAGCCTTTTTTTATAGTATTACTTCAAATTATTGCCGAATAATTTAGGGTAGATGGTTGGAATATTTTACTGATTGTCAATTAATTAATAGTGTTCCTCAAAATGTGGAATACCTGTTGGGGAGTTGTGCAGAATAGCCCGCAATTATGGCTTTTGGTGCGTTTTGTCATAATATGCACATTGTCAATGCGATGTGGTTATTATCTAAATTGAATCAGATAAACAATAAGTAAAATATAAAGCCAGGTGGGAAATTTTGAGAAAAAACGGCAACGTGCAACGCAATATTATCAATAATGTTGTTGATTATACGAATAGTTAAATTGTTAATCTTAAGCAAATTGTGTGGTTTATTTGCTTGTAAAATAGTGTTTTTTTTAACTTTTATGGATTGCCGAATAATATTAAGTAAACGTATTACATATCAATTAATAAATGTGATATTCATACTTGTTGATAACTTTTGTGAGTTGCGTGAAACGCTCATTTAATACAGTATCGATAAAATTCAAGCTATGTGTAAGTAAATATTTATGCTGCCGTTTTTACGACGAAAAACTATATGTATAAAGGAAAATAATTCATTGATACTGAGGTAGAGAAAAATAAATGTGCAAACAATATTTATTGTGATTGTTCCAATGACAGTTTGTTTTTATATTTTGCAGAACCAACATGCTATTTCTGAATGTCCCGTAGAGAGATTGTCTATTCCGTTTTTTATACTTTATTTTTTGTGCTATCCATCTGGTCGGGTATAGAAAGCGGGTTCACAGATAGTCATACACCATCTATTCCGTTTGCGATTGAGTTTTTTACTTTAATAGTTGGCACTATTCTTTTTGCCGCAGATTTTGCAAAGCACAAAACCGCAACATTCGAGAAAATACGGGTTCACGTATTAGGATTAACAGCCAACAGTTTAGTTATGCTGTACGTTTTGGTATTGGCCCTGCAAGAATATCGTTAGAATAATTTAGGGATTTTTAGTCAATAACCGAATAAGTAATAACAGCTTTTTCCTTGTTCTTAAGCGTAAATTCTCCGTTGATTTCGCAATGGAAAGACTCCTTTATTTGCTGATAAACTTGTTCGGTGATCAATACCTGGCCAGCTTTGGCCACCGACTGCAGTCGCTGTGCCACATTTACCGAGTCGCCTATTACGGTATAATCCAGTCTTCTGAGCGAGGCTGAACCTATATTACCGGATACCATTTCGCCTGAATTGACACCGATCGAAACATCTGGCTTAAATTCCTTTTCGCCGGTTGTAACGGGCTCTGCTTTGGCCAGTTCAGTTTTTATTGCAAGGGCCGTATCAATGGCCCTGTCAAGGTGATAATCGCCCCGATAAACTGCCATTACAGCATCACCCATAAATTTATCTACATGACCGCCCTGAGCAATGATCTCTTTTACAATTTTATCAAATAAGCCATTCAGCAGGTTAACCACAGTGTTCGCTTGAACATGCTCAGTAATGGCGGTAAAGCCGCAAACATCAATGAACATTACTGTGGCATCCATTAGCTCGTTTTTGAGCAAACTGCTTTCAAACTCCTTGTGCGACATGAAGTTGAGCACATTGTCGTCCACATACATCTTAAGGATATTATTCTCCTTAATAGCCTGCATGGTATCCTGCAGTTGTTTCACGTAATTGATGGTTTTTTCCATCGTTACGTCCAGATCATCAAAGTCGACAGGTTTGCATACAAAATCAAATGCGCCGCGGTTCATTGCAGTACGGATATTCTGCATATCACCATAAGCGGATACGACTACAGCTTTTATAATTGGGTTGGCTTCAGGTAAACGGCTCAACAGGGTAAGACCATCCATCACCGGCATATTAATGTCCGATAACACGATGTCCAGGTCGGGATGCTCGCTTACTTTTTGAAGCGCTTCCTCGCCGTTTTGCGCAAAAACGAACTCATACACGTTCTCGCGTATTTTTCTTCTGAACTTCTGTTTTACAAGGGCCTCTAAATCAGCCTCATCGTCTACAACCAGTATCTTGGCCATTATTTGCTCAAGGTTTTAAGTTTTTCTTTCAATAGACTAAAGTCAAGGGGTTTTGTTAAAAAGTCGTTGGCGCCACGTTCCATAGCCTGCCGGTGATTTTCTTCATCGCCGTAAGCAGTGATCATCATCACCATAGGAGGGGGGGTATCATATTCATGCCTGATGCGCGACAATAATTCCAGTCCGCTCATACCCGGCATATTGATGTCCGACAAGATCAGCACAACTTCAGTATGTTTATCGTGCAGATAATTAAGGGCATCTTCTCCGGATAATGCAAAGTCGAAATCAAATTCGTGTTCGCGTATTTCCTTGCGAAACCTTTGTAAAAATAGCGGCTGTACGTCAGCCTCGTCATCTACGACAAGTATTTTCATTTTATGCTAAATATAGATATTAAACTTAAACGGGTAAGCTTATTTTGAACTCAGACCCCTCACCTTGCTTACTTTTGACATCAATTTTACCTGAATGTGCTTTTACCACAATATCGTAGCTTAATGAGAGACCTAATCCTGTTCCTTCGCCGGTTGGCTTGGTGGTAAAGAACGGTTGTAATATCTTCTCTTTTATGTCGTCAGGTATGCCGGTACCATTATCTTTAACTATAATTTCCAGCAATTTTCCTTTTAACAAGGTAGTTACTTCAACCATCGGTTTAAACTCTGTATCTGCTGTTTTTTGCTTTTCCTTTACAGCGTAAAAAGCATTATTGAATAGGTTGAGCAGTACGCGACCAATGTCCTGAGGTACCAAATTGGCCTGTGGTAATCCCTCTGCAAAATGAGTGATCAGGTCGGCATTAAAGGACTTGTCTTTTGCCCGCAAACCATGGTAAGCCAGGCGCAGGTATTCATCGGCCAGCTTATTAATGTCAGTAGGTTCTTTTACATTGCTGCTGGCGCGGCTATGTTGCAGCATACCCTTTACTATACCATCGGCGCGCTTGCCGTGGTGCATTATTTTTTCAAGGTTTTGTTTGATATCCGCAGCAATGGCAATCGCTTCGTCCTTATCACCTTTATTAAGTTCCTCCTCCATTTCTTCTATCAGCTCAGAGGTAACTTCCGAGAAGTTATTGACGAAGTTTAACGGGTTCTGTATTTCGTGCGCTATACCTGCTGTCAGCTCACCCAATGATGCCATCTTTTCCGACTGGATCAATTGGGTCTGGGTGGTTTTTAACTCCTGCAAAGTTTCCTGCAACTCATCTTTTTGCTTCTGTAGCTCAACAGTACGTTCTTGTACTAAGGATTCTAATTCGGCGCGGCGTTCGGTGCTGATGCGCAGTTCTTCCTCCTGCTTTTTAGAGGTGGCCCATTTGCCGAATATCCAGGCAAAGGCTATTAGGGTAGCACCATTAAAATATTCATTGTATTTGTCATGAAACCCATCGAAAAAGAGCTCAAAAAAACAATTAACAAGCCCCATGGCTGCCAATGGAATATTGGCTAGCAGATAAGATCGTTGTGATGTAAAGTCCTGTTCTCTGTCAACGTAGTAGACCAGTCCAAACAAAATAACTGCGCCTATGAGGTCCTTAGCGAAATCTTCCAGAGCGAGAGTCGCAAAAAAGCCTACTATAATCATCCATGTCGCTGTTGACAACATGGTTTTCCATTTAGGATAAAGGATAGAAAATTTGAGCGATTTGTTTATTCGCCTTATAATTAGAAAAGCAGCCAGAAAATAAAAAAAATCCATTCTTTATATCAATAATGCCTGATTGAAAAATTATGCTAATGGCAAATCTATCATAAATTCTGAGCCTTCACCCTCTTTGCTCTCAATATTTATTTTGCCGTTATGGCCCTTCACTATAGTGTCATAGCTCAGTGATAATCCCAGGCCTGTGCCCTCACCTGTAGGTTTAGTGGTGAAAAAGGGCTGCAATATTTTGTCCCTGATATTGTCCGGAATACCTACGCCATTATCCTTTACTTTTATGCGGATGGATTTGCCGTTGAGCGCAGTGCTTACCTCAAGTGTAGGTTTGTAATCTGAATTAACGGTTTTCTTCTTTTGTTGAGTTGCATAAAATGCATTAGTAATCAAATTAAGCAGGACACGTCCTATATCCTGGGGCACTACTTCAACATTGGGGATTTGAGGATCAAAATGAGTGACCATATCGGCATTAAATGATTTATCCTTTGCCCGCAAGCCGTGATAAGCCAGGCGCAGGTATTCATCAGCCAGTTTATTAATGTCTGTAGGCTCCTTCACATTGCTGCTGGCGCGACTATGTTGCAGCATACCTTTTACTATGCCATCGGCCCGTTTGCCATGATGGTTTATCTTTTCTTCGTTTTCTTTTATATTGTTGGCAATAGCAATGGCCTCATCAGTATTGCCATTTTTTAGCTCTTCTTCCAGCTCTTCTATCATCTCCTTATTTACTTCAGCAAAATTGTTGATGAAGTTAAGCGGGTTTTGAATTTCATGTGCGATGCCTGCTGTTAACTCACCTAATGACGCCATTTTTTCAGATTGGATCAACTGGTTCTGTGTGAGCCTTAGATCGGCTAATGCTTTATTGGTTTGATCGCGCTGCTCCTCGATCTCGCGTTTTTGCTTGCTTAGTAAGGTGTTTGCTTTTTGCTTTTGCCGATTACTGCGGTACAACACAATACCTGTGGCTCCAATAAGTATCAGGATACCTGCTGAACCGGCCAGGAAATAATACTGCATTCTTTTCTCCTGGCTAAGCGAAGTGATCTCGGCCTGCTTTTTTGCCAGTGAATAATTGTACTGTAGTAAATTAGTTTTGTTACTCACTTCCGCATTCGACATGCTATCCCGATAGCCTATGAAAAGCTTATAATACTTATAGGCATTATTGTAGTCTTTTTTAACATTATAGGCATTTGCTAACGCCTCGCTGTTATCGCGTTTGAATTCGATAGTGCTGGTATGAGTGGCTTTTTGATAACCGTTATTGGCATAATAAACGGCACTGTCGGGTTTATTAGCTTTCAGATAGGCTCTGGCCAATATTCCGTCTATCCATTCCTCGCCCTCAGCATCATTAATTTTCTTCGCCGATACAAGTGACATAAAGGCATACTTAAATGCCATCGGCAAGTTGTTTAGCCTTACGTAGACATCTGCTATATTGCTTTGTGTCAGCTCCGTATTATAAGGTAACTGCGTTTTGGAGAGGCCTTCTTCGTAGGCTTTTATAGCCTCGGTGTACTTGCCGGTCAGCCGGTACATTTCGCCAATTCTGTTAAGTAAATTGAATTCTAAGGCTTGGTTACCAAGTTTTTTGTTGGCATCTAATGCTTTTTTATAATAAAGAATGGCATTTGACTGATCACCGATATTTGTAAAAATTGTAGCTATTCCTGCCCAAGACCCTGCCAGGGCATTAAGATTATTTGCCTCCTCTGCGTTTTTCTCCGCTTTCAGCGCCCATTCCATGGCTTTTGTATAATCACCTACCGACGTAGAGTATAACCCCGAAATCCCTGCCTGCCTGCGAGAGATTAGTGCTTTATTTGTGGTTTTTTGTGCTGCTGCTTCCGCCTTAAACGCGTATTCTAATGCCTGCTTGCTTTCTCCTGTAACATTATTAAATGAGCTCATGCTAGCGTAAGCATTTGAGAGATGTATTTTGTCATCCAACTTTTGTGCAAGGGCAATAGATTGCTCCAATAGCACTCTTGCCTGCCGCTGATCATTTTTTCTGACTGTAACCCGGGCAAGTGCAAGCAATGATTCCACCTCGCCTTCCTTATAATTAAGTTTCTTCGAAATAGACAAAGCTTCGTTTGCCATGCTATCTGCTTTGGCTAGCGGCACCGTAATTAAAGTTTGCAGCTCCGTTAGCCGGTTTACCCGTAGCGTATCCTGCTGCTTGTGCGTTTTTAAATCCTGTTCTATTTTTTTTACCTGTTGTTCCTGGGCATAAAGCCTTGTGATGAATGCGACCAGTGTAAGAAAGATGATTGTTCTTTTCATCGTGATATTGTAATTCAGGATTTGAGAGGTAAGTTAATAATAAATTCCGATCCATTCCCTTCTGCGCTGTTAACTGATATGTTTCCTCCATGCCCCTTCACTACTATATCATAACTTAACGATAACCCCAAACCCGTCCCTTCACCCGTGGGCTTAGTGGTAAAAAATGGCTGCATGATCTTGTCTTTAATGTTTTCAGGGATGCCATTGCCGTTGTCTTTTACTGTGATCACGATCTGATCAGTAGTATGGGATGTACTCAACTCCACGGTTGGCTTATAATCGGTTCCTGCTGTTTTCGATTTTTGATTGACAGCGTAAAAAGCATTATTGATCAGGTTGAGCAATACGCGACCGATATCTTGTTGCACTACATTTACTTTTGGTAAGTCAGGATCAAGATTGGTCACCATTTCCGCATTAAAGGATTTGTCTTTTGCCCGCAAACCATGAAAGGATAGTTTGAAAAACTCATCTGCCAGTACATTAATATTTGTTAGCTGTTTCTCGCCCGTGCTTGCCCGGCTATGTTGCAACATGCCCTTCACTATAAAATCGGCACGCTTACCATGCTGACTGATCTTCTGCTGATTGGCCTTGATGTCACTAATCAAGGGTCTTACTTCACTTATTCCGCCTCTGTCAAATTCCAGCTCCATCTCTTCGATCAGTTCCGTATTTACCTCCGAGAAGTTATTTACAAAGTTGAGCGGGTTTTGTATTTCATGGGCAATGCCTGCAGTCAGTTCACCCAATGAGGCCATTTTTTCGGATTGAATAAGTTGCCTTTGCGTGTTCTTAAGATCAGTAACAGTTTTCTCCAGGTCTTTTCGCTGTGCTTCTATTTTATCATTTTGCTGTTTCAGAATCCCGTTTGCCTTTTTCCTTTGACTATTTGCAAACAACAGGATGGCCGCGATTAAAATAAATACACCCAAAACCCCTAGCATAATATAAAAGCGGATCTTATTTTGATACGCCACTTCTGCTGCTTTTATCTCGTCTTGCTTTTGTTGCTCAGTAAACATTAGGTTTTGCACTTGCATTGTTTTTTGCTGGCTAAATAAACTGTCCTGTGCTGCAAGCATTAGCTGCTGATATTGATAAGCATTTTTGAAATCATTTTTTGATTTATATACCTCTGCTAACAGCGCGGTTGTCTTCATAATTGTCTCAGGGTTGCGGTCTAGTACACACTGATCATAGGCCTTTTTTGCAAAATCGATACAGGAATCCAACTTGTTCAGCTTTTGATAAGCCTCAGCTGTTCTCCGGGCGTCTTCACTTTGTAAGTAATGATTGTTTTTGGTTTCTTTTTGTGCGGCACTTTTGTTGTAATAGTCGATTGCCTTTGCATGATTCCCCTTTTTAAATTGAACAATGCCATAGTTTCGGAGCAAGAATCCTATATTATCTAACTGGTGTTTTCCCAATGACAATCTATAAGCCTTATCATTGTACCACAGAGCTGAGTCGAGGATATCCCTGTCAAGGTAGTTCCTGCATATATTATTGAGTTCTATCGCTATCTGGCGGTTCATATGTGCCTGCTCTGCCACTGCCAATCCTTTATGGTAATAATCGCCGGCTTTTTTTAAATCTTTAAGTGTACTGTACGTCAAGCCAAGTGTATTATAACATTCTGTCAAACTGGGTAAGTCTTTTAATTGTATGGCTATTGGTAAGGCTTCGAAAGTAACCTTTAGAGCGCCCGGCAGATCGCCAATGATATTCAAATAATTGGCCATATTGGCAAGCGAGCGCATTTCGCCGTATTTATAATGGATCCTGCGAGAGATAGCAAGGCCCTGCCGTGTGCAAAGCAAGCCGGAGTCGGTATTGGTTTGCAGATAAACCCAGATAGCTTTTGCATCAAGCAATTGTACCAAAGTGGTGTCCTGCTTATTTTTATTATAGGCTTTTTGCAGGCTATCTACATCCTTTTTTTGCGCAGAAACACCAAGACAGCAGCAAAGCAATAAAAAAATCAAGGGTAAATTCTTTTTCATTTATCGGAACAGGTTTAAAGTTGTTCCTATAAATGTAAGCAATCGCTATAAAAAGAAAGAATTCAGAGAGTTATGTGTCTAAATTCAAAAAATAGCTGATTTTGGAATGGGCAGACCGTCAATGGTCTCTTGCGCGACGTTTGAGGACACCTCCGGCAGCTTCCTTAATGGTACTGGTAAACACAAATGCCTTCTCATCAATTTCATGCACCATTTTTTTCAGGCGTCGCACCTCCAGTCGTGTTACAACGGTAAATACAATATCCACCGGCTGGCTTACATCGAAACTGTGTTTCAGAAAACCGCGTTCGCCTTTATAAACTGTGATACCGCGGCCCAAATCCATTACCAGTCTCTCTTTTATAAGAGCGCTTTGCCCCGAAATTATGGTTACGCCGGTATATTCCTCTAAGCCTTCGATAACAAAATTACTGGTGCGCGAAGCTACATAATAGGTGAGGATTGAATAAAGAGCTTCCGTCCAGCCCACTTCTATAGCAGCAATAAGGAAAATAACGATATTGATCCCTAAGATGATCTCGCTGATAGTAAAACTGATACGTTTACCTGTATAAAGGGCTAAAACTTCAATACCGTCTAATGCACACCCCCCGCGAATTGACAGGCCTACACCAATACCCATAAAACCACCACCAAATACAGCAACCAGTAATTTGTCGTCAGTAATAGTTGGCAAGTGAACAACACGAAGTAATAATAAAATGCACGCTCCAAGCCCGACGACGGCCGCTAAAGTTTTATAGGCGAACGCTTTATTCACGTGGTATGCACCCATAATAATAAAAGGGATGTTTACTGCGACGATCACATAGGGAATACTCTTAAATTCGTTTGGCTCACTGATGACAAGCGAGATGCCGGTAACCCCACCATCGAAAAATTTGTTAGGAATTAGGAAGCCTGTTAAAGCAAAAGCACAAAACAATATTCCGAAAATAACATAGATCGTATCGATAACACCACTTGGTAAGGTTAGTCTCTTCATATTAGCTTATTGTAATCAGGGCTTTACAGCTGAACTTTAATGCTTTTTAGTCCCTGTAAATTTAATGTAGTTTGGCTAAATATGTATTTTCTAAATGAATTTTAATCAAAATAGGGTTATGACGGTAAAATCATAACCCTATTTATCATGCTTTGGGTAATAAAAAACTATACTTCCATTTGTATCAAGCCGTAATGAAAGGCAGTTGTTATTTAGCTGGCGTGAGCCTTAGCAGCACGGCGCCATGTTTATTAATAGGCGTGGTGTAAGTGCTTTTATAATTACCTGCGTTTTGCTTTTTCCATAGGTTTCTCACGCTAATGCTACCCTTAAGGCCTACTGCAGAGAAATCTACACTGACATCCTGATCTTTATCGCTAATGTTAAAAAGAGCTACATAGATATCCTTATTATTTGGCACATGTGAGTACCAGGCCATAGCACTCTCTGTTTTGTAAAGCTGACGAGGCTGCAGGCCACGCTGATTTACAGCAAGTACTTCATCGTTTGTGAACAATGTTCGTTCAATCGCCCGGTTTTCCGGCAGATTCCCACCAATCATTAAAGGCGAGCGGTAAATACACCAGAAAGTCATATGGGTATACAGTTCGTCTTCCGTAAACCTGCTGTAGCGTTCGTCCCCTACAGGACCACGTTTGGATAATTTACCGATTTGCAGCATATCGCAATCTGGCCAGTGACCACTGCCGCCAACGTTTTCCCAACTTTTGGCATAATCAAACATGTGCAGTATTTCTTTCCAGTTATCCCAAAAATCATCAGCCATACGCCACATGTTGGCATTTTGTTTTACGTGTTCGGCCTCGTTTACCGGCGTCTCACCAGGTGAAATACTTAACACTACCGGTCGGCCGCATTGTTCAATCGCCTTGCGGTATCCTTCTATTTCTTTTTTATGATATGGACGTGATATGTCGTCAACTTTAATAAAATCAACACCCCATGAAGCATATAAATTTAGCAACGAGTTTAAATAAGCTTGTGCACCGGGTTTGTCCATATCAATGCCGTACATGTGGTTCATCCAGTCACATTTCGAATTGGTATCAGCTATCATATCTGCAGTGATGCCTTTAGCGCCAAGAACAGGAGTTTTTGCCCATACCGCCTGGCGCGGTATGCCGCGCATAACATGTATTCCAAATTTTAGTCCAAGACGGTGAACATAATCGGAAAGCGGTTTAAATCCATGACCACCAAACGCCGACGGAAATTTGGTGGGTTGAGGAAACAGGCGTCCCCACTTATCCATAGTTAGCCAGGGCACAAATGAACCATCCCACAGATTTTTTTGATATGGGTTGCCAATATGACTTCCCGGAGGATTATCGTACGACCAGAGAAAATCAACCACTACATATTGCCAGCCATGCTGTTTCAGGTTTTTGGCCATGTAATCGGCATTGGCTTTAACTTCATTCTCGTGTACAGCCGATCCAAAACAGTTATAACTGTTCCAGCCCATAGGTGGAGTTGATGCAACAGGATTATTTTGAGCATATACATTGGCAGACCAAATGCAGCAAACGAGCAGCAGGTATTTGAGTTTCATTGGTGCTAAGCTTGTGGGTTTATAATTAGTGTTAAAATAACACTTAAATTTTTGCAAAAGCAAATCTTAATACAATTTTAATTGTTTGTTGTACAGTTATAGTTTTTTTAGTTTAATTTGGAATTCAATCTTTAAGCTTCTAACCAATTATGCCATTTCCTGATATGATAGTACATAAGATCAAAATAGTTACGCCATCAATCATGGCTTTACTGTTAACCAGCCTTTTTGTAAAAGGTCAGGATAAAACGGTTACCATCAATATTGATCTTTCAAAAACACATCAAACCATAAACAATTTCAGTGCTTCTGATGCATGGTCGTGCCAGTTTGTAGGGAACTGGCCGGACGAGAAAAGGAATAAAATTGCCGACCTGCTCTTTAGCATGGACACACTTAAAGATGGTTCGCCAAAAGGGATCGCACTTTCCATGTGGCGTTTCAACATTGGCGCGGGTAGTGCGGAGCAGGGTCCGGAAAGTGGTATAAAGGACGAATGGCGCAGGGCGGAATCGTTTTTTAATATTGACGGAACTTACAACTGGAAAAATCAAGCCGGGCAAGTATGGTTTATGGAAGCTGCTAAAAAAAGAGGAGTGGGACAGTTTCTTGGATTTTTTAATAGTCCGCCGGTTCAATTTACGGTTAATGGAAAGGCATTTGCCACCAAAGGGAAAACAAATATTTTGCCGGAGAAGTATGATACATTTGCAAAATATATTTCAAATGTAGTTAAAGGAGTTGAGCAGGTTAGCGGGGTAAAGTTAAATTATATTAGTCCGGTAAATGAGCCGCAATGGGGCTGGAGCGATGGGGGACAGGAGGGATGTCCTTATAATAACACTGAAATTGCCGAACTGGTGCGTTCAATAAACAAGACTTTTATTGAAGATCACATCTCATCAGATATTTTAATAGGTGAGGCAGGAAATATCAAGTATTTGTTTTCGCCGGTAGACAAACCGAATAAAGGAAACCAGATAAGCGATTTTTTCAAACGAGGGTCCCCCAATTTTATTGGAGACTTGAAAAAGCTAAGCAAGAATATAGCGGCACATAGCTACTTTACTACATCACCGATGGCATCATCCATTAAAACCAGGGAAACACTTTCAGAAGCTGTAAGCGCAGTTCCCGGTTTAAACTTTTGGCAATCGGAATACTGTATACTTGGAGATAATGATGGGGAAATAAACGGAGATAAACGCGATCTGGGCATTAATGCGGCATTGTACCTGGCAAAAGTGATCCACACAGATTTGACAAGCGCCAATGCAGCGGCCTGGCAATGGTGGACCGCAATTTCCGCATACGATTATAAAGATGGGCTGGTATATGTTGATAAAAATAATACAGACGGTAACTTCTACCCCAGCAAAATGCTTTGGGCAATGGGCAATTACAGCAGGTTTATCCGGCCGGGATATGTAAGGACCGACGCAGGGATAGATGGTGATCAGGCTCTAAGCAAAAACTTGTTCGTCTCGGTATTTAGGAAGGGGAAAAATATTACTACGGTTATTATTAACGATAATGCTGATGCCGTAAGGGTAAAGATTGATAACAGCAAGATCAAATTGTTAAAGAAATTCACTACGTCCCAAACATCTGATTTGCAGCCAGGTGTATTGACCGATGGGAAAGGGTGTATATCAATTTCTGCTAAGTCGGTCACTACAATTACAGGCACTATGCTATAATAGATTTATAGCGTTTCTGTGATTATAGTAGTGAGCAACAATAAGAAATTCGACCTGCTATTTCAATCCTTAAAGTTTTATATTTATTGCGTTCGTTTATTTAAAACATTTAATGTTGTTTTATAGAGCGAATTGAGAGCGTAGGACCCAAATCACAATAAATTATTAAGGATAGAATGAATAATACCAGCAAAAACATTTACTACCTGGCTTTAGGTGCTTTTGTACTTTTATTAATTGCTTACGCTAACCACTTTAACAACGGTTTCCATTTTGACGATTCGCACGCCATCGTTACTAATACTTTCATTCGTGACCTGAAAAATATCCCGGCATTCTTTTCAGACCCAAAGATGTTCAGCTCGGAGCCTACGCATTGGGGCTTAAGATCGCTGGTGACTACTACGCTGGCTATAGATTATTGGCTCGGCGGAGGGCTTTACCCATTCTATTTCCAACTGGATACGTTTATCTGGCATATTGGCTTGTGCATCATGTTGTTCTTTGTTTACAAAACGCTCATGCGTAAATCTTTCCAGGAGCAATGGGTGCCATACCTGGCGTTTGCGGCTGCGGCCTGGTATGCCTTGCATATTGTAAACGGAGAAACGCTGAATTACGTCATTTCACGGTCGGACGTACTATCCACGTTTATGATCGTGTTATCCTTTCTGATATACATTAATTGGCCGGAGAAGAGAAAGTATTTCCTTTATGTCATACCCGCTTTTCTGGGTGTATTTGCAAAGGAAACGGTGCTCTGCCTTGTTATTACCTTATTTTTTTATATCCTGTTGTTCGAGAAAGATCTTTCATTTGGCGATCTGTTCAAACCAAAAAACTTTAAGACAATATTGTTGGTGATTTGGCGAATGTTACCATTGATAATAATTGTTGGGCTTACGCAAGTGTATGCTTTAACACGGATCAAAAGCGTTCCGGGTATCTCCAATCCATTGTTACCGTACATTCTTACCCAAAGCTATATTTGGGTGCATTATTTTATTTCGTTCTTCCTTCCGTTCAATCTTACTGCTGATTCCGACTCGGGTGTCATCGCTAACCCGTTTGATGAGCGGATCCTTATAGGCTGCATTTTTGTAGCTTTCTTATTGATAACCATCATCCGGACTTCTATAAAACCTGAAACCCGGCCCATTGCTTTTGGATTGATCTGGTTTTCTGTTGCTCTGCTACCAACCTCCCTGGCCCCTTTTGCCGAGGTGACTAACGATCACCGGATGTATTTCCCATTCATCGGTTTGATGCTGAGCGTGGTTACTTATGCCGGCTTGCTGATCAAACGTTATAACCATGTTTTTGAAAATAAAAAAAACTTCTCTTACCTGTTTGCCCTGCTATTTTGTGTTCTGGGTTTGAACGCCTACGGAATTTATAACCGGAACAAGGTTTGGCATGATGAGGAATCGTTATGGCGTGATGTCAGTATAAAAAGCCCATTGAACGGTCGTGGTTTAATGAACTATGGCCTGGCATTAATGGACAAGGGTAAATATCCCGAGGCCGAAAAACAGTATAAAGCAGCGGAGAAGCTTGTGCCGACTTATTCCTACCTGTATATAAATGAGGCTGTGTTGTATGGTGCACAGCATAAGAATAGCGAAGCAGAAGAAAACTTTGAAAAAGCTATCTCTTTGCAACCAGATGACTTTACGTCTTATACCTTTTATGCCCGGTTTTTATTAGATGCTGGCAAAGCAACCGAGGCTCAGGCCAAGGCCGAAAAGGCTTTACAGTTAAATCCCGGTTCGGAAATGGCGCTGAACTTATTATTAAAAATATACAACCAGCTTGGCTACTGGGATCAACTTGGGAAAACGGCAAAGCAATATCTAACCATAATACCAGGTGACAAATTTGCGCAGCAATGTTTGCAGGCCTCACAAACACATCAAAAAGTAGTAATAGAAGGTGCAACTAAAGTCGCCACACCAGTCACTGCCGGAGATTATTTGAATCAAAGCCTTGACTTTTATAATCAGGGCAAATACGATAAGTGTATCGAAGCATCTAACCAGGCATTAAAATTAAAACCTGACTATGCCGATGCCTGGAATAATATCGGAGCGGCTTATATCAAATTAACCAAATGGGATAAGGCTATTGATGCATGCAAAAAAGCATTAGCTATCAATCCAAGTCATACTTTGGCAAATAATAATCTAAAATATGCTGAGTCTCAGCTGAAAAAGTAAGTATTACTTATTCAGCATAATAAATATACCCGTCAGCACAATGAATGCGCCGACTGCTTGCTTAATGTTCAAACTTTCCTTTAAAAAGAAATGATTGGCAAGCACTATAAAAATGATGGAAGTGAGCGTAATAAATACCGAAAGAGTAGTAGAAACATCAGCCAGGTAAGAGATTTTCAGTAAAGTATTATTGATCAGAATAAAAGATAAGCGCGACAATACCGCCAGTGACATTGACAGGATAAACTTCCAGTTGAATACCAGTTTAATAATATTCCCGACGTTAAAGAGATTGCCCGATATCAAACCTCTGTCGCCAAGCAGGACAATTGAAAAGGCGGTGGCCAGGCAATAAACTATCACCCAGAAAATAGCTAAGGCAATCATATTTGTCGACGATTTAGTAGTTGTGGTTGATTTGAGTTGCACTTCTCAGGTCGTTTTTCAAAAATAACTAAATAAAGCTATTCCTAAATTTTATTATCAGCGTGCCCCAGGGTATAAACCCACGATATAAAAGCTGCCATTCGTTTACCCCACATCATTTGGAACATTTGTAGCTCTTCTTTCTTCCGTATCCCGTCAGATAGTTTAGCCGTTGTTTCTGATTCCTCATGGATCCGGTGGTTCATCAGGTTTTTATTAATATAAACAAATGAGCCTTTTCTGTTTGCCAGCTGGTACCACGCATACCAATCCAAAGCGACGGTAAAATCTGGGGAAAAGCTAAAACCATTTAATGCTTCAAGATTATAGGTCACCGCCGGGCAACAAATAGGATCGCCGAACTTTAGAACCAGTTTTTTGCTATAGTTACTGTTTATCTCCTTTTTGAAGAGAAAGGGAAACATCAATAACCTTTTTACAAAGTAGTTTAATGACTTGGGCCGGCGTTGATCATTTATCCAATCGTAATACCCAGTGAACGTGATCAGTACATTTTTATTAGTCGCTTTTATGACATTCTCAGCATACGCAGGTTCATAAACATCGTCCTGATGGGCAATGGTAGCCAGGGGCGTTGTTACTTTCGATAAAGCAAAATTCCAGTCGTTGGCAATGCCATTTTTATCATTTATGAAATAATCAAGGTTGTGTTTTTTTGCAATCTCTTTTGTATAATCTGTTGGAGTAGAAGTTGTAATGATGATATTGCTTTTTACAGACTGTGCCAATAAGCTTTGTATGCATTGTTCTATAAAAGAAGACTCCCTATAAGCGGGAATAACAAATGTGTGCATAAAATACTTGACTTTATAATCTATATTTCGTTAATATCTGGCTGACTGAAACTATTTATGATCGAAAGATATAATTTCCATCGCAAGTCAAGAAACTAATTTATTTGTTTGCCGTATAAATTGAATATTAAAGTAAAATTTGCGATATTCAGTGCTGATGTTTTTCCGTTTCCCCTTTCTATTTTAGCTGAACTTCCACCCTAATTATTATAACTATTAGTTAATATTTATTCAGGCATAAATCTGGGTTTTTGCCCTGAATTTTCCCTTTAAAATATTAATTAAAATAAACTATTAATTAAAATTTGCTTTCAGGGGATTTTTTTCGGAAATTTATTTCCCCTTGATTGATAAATTGTGCTGTATAATAAAATACTCCTTTTGGGTGTTTAATATATATAGCACCAAAACTATTTTTGAAAAACGAACCCTGAATGAAAGTAAATTAACCTTTATTTTATTTGGAAAATTAGTTAAAACATTATCTTTTATTGGCTGTATATAGCAAATCACAGCTACCTAGAAAACTTTTTTGATTACCCAAACTATGAAAGATCAAATTCTGGAGGAACTCCTGCAACAAGAAGAAGTTTCAAGCTCGCTACATGAAGATTCTCTTGATTTGAAAGAACTTTTGCGGGTTCTTTCACTTGTCAAAAACGGTAAATTGGATACGCGGATGCCGGTCACACAGGCCGGGATAAACGGCAGAATATGCGAGGTGCTGAATGATATCATAGATATGAACCAGCGCCTGGTGGCTGAAATATCTGAGGCGGAAAAAACTATTGGTAAGAAAGGGAATTTATCTAAGCGTATTGAGCTTTCCGATGCACGCGGCGATTGGGCCGATGGTGTATCATCATTAAATAACCTGATATCCGACCTGACTTCGCCAACGCTGGAAATTGCTGGTATGATCAACTCCGTAGCAAATGGCGATTTGTCAAAACAAATACCCCTCGAAATAAGCGGTCACCCGCTGCGCGGTGAATTCCTTCGTATTGCAAAAGAATCAAACCAAATGCTTTCCAAACTAAGGTTATTCTCTATGGAGGTAACTCGGGTTGCGCGCCAGGTAGGTTCGGAAGGTAAGTTGGGTGAACAGGCAAAAATTAAAGGCGTAGCCGGTGTATGGGCCGAATTAACAGACTCGGTGAACCAGATGGCCGGTAACCTTACGGCCCAGGTGAGAAACGTTGCTGCGGTGACAACAGCGGTGGCAAAGGGTGACCTTTCCCGAAAGATCACGGTGGAGGCCAAGGGCGAAATATTGGAGTTGAAAAACACCATTAACACGATGGTGGATCAGCTCAACTCATTCTCTTCGGAAGTAACGCGTGTGGCATTGGAAGTAGGTACCGAAGGTAAACTGGGAGGCCAGGCTAAAGTGCCGGGCGTTGCAGGTACCTGGAAGGACTTAACAGACTCCGTAAACCGTATGGCGGGTAACTTGACCTCGCAGGTACGTAACATAGCGGGTGTAACTACGGCGGTGGCAAATGGTGACTTATCCAAGAAGATCACTGTGGACGTGAAGGGGGAAATGCTTGAGTTGAAAAAGACTATCAATACGATGGTGGATCAGCTGAACTCGTTCGCATCCGAAGTAACACGTGTGGCACTGGAAGTAGGTACGGAAGGTAAACTGGGAGGGCAGGCCCGTGTGAAAGGTGTTGGTGGGGTTTGGAAAGACCTTACCGACTCTGTAAACCAAATGGGTAGTAACCTGACAGACCAGGTGCGAAACATAGCATGGGTGACAACAGCGGTAGCGAAGGGTGACTTGTCGCGGAAGATTACGGTGGATGCTAAAGGTGAGCTCCTTGAGTTGAAGAATACGATCAATACGATGGTGGATCAGCTGAACTCCTTCTCATTTGAGGTGACCCGTGTGGCTAGGGAAGTGGGTTCGGAAGGTCAGCTAGGTGGCCAGGCGAATGTACCGGGCGTAGGTGGTACATGGAAAGATTTAACAGACTCAGTAAACCAGATGGCAGGTAACTTAACCGGCCAGGTGCGTAATATAGCCGAGGTAACTACGGCGGTGGCGAAAGGTGACTTGTCCAAGAAGATCACAGTAGACGTACAGGGCGAAATGCTTGAGTTAAAGAATACGATCAACACGATGGTGGATCAACTGAACTCATTCGGTTCGGAAGTAACCCGTGTGGCGAGGGAAGTAGGTTCAGAAGGGCAGCTGGGCGGCCAGGCAAACGTGCCTGGAGTAGCCGGTACCTGGAAGGACTTAACCGACTCGGTAAATAAAATGGCAGATAACCTGACCTCACAGGTGCGTAACATTGCGGAGGTGACCACCGCGGTGGCAAAGGGTGACCTTTCCCGTAAGATCACAGTAAATGCCAAGGGTGAGTTGTTGGAACTGAAAGATACGATCAATACGATGGTGGATCAGCTTCGTGGCTTTGCATCCGAAGTAACGCGCGTGGCACGTGAGGTGGGTTCTGAAGGGCAGTTAGGTGGCCAGGCAAACGTACCGGGTGTGGACGGTACCTGGAAGGACTTAACCGACTCGGTAAATAAAATGGCCGGTAACTTAACGGCACAGCTTAGAAATATAGCGGACGTATCCATCGCGATCGCAAATGGTGACTTGTCAAAGAAAATTACGGTAGACGTTCGCGGCGAGATATTGCAGCTGAAAGAAACCATTAATACAATGGTGGATCAGCTCCGTGGTTTTGCGTCCGAAGTAACGCGTGTGGCACGTGAGGTGGGTACCGACGGTAACTTGGGTGGCCAGGCGTTTGTGCCTGGTGTGGGTGGTACCTGGAAGGACTTGACTGACTCTGTAAACCAGATGTCGTCGAACTTAACTTCACAGGTGCGCAACATTGCTGAAGTTACCAAGGCGGTAGCCAGCGGTGACTTATCAAAAACGGTAATCATCGACGTAAAAGGTGAGATCCTCGATTTGAAAAATACCATCAATACGATGGTGGACCAGCTGAACTCGTTCGCATCCGAAGTAACGCGTGTGGCGAGGGAAGTAGGTACGGAAGGTAAATTGGGTGGCCAGGCACACGTGAAAGGAGTGGCCGGTACCTGGAAAGATTTAACGGACTCCGTGAACCAGATGGCATCCAACCTTACCGGGCAGATACGCGGCATCGCAAAAGTGGCAACTGGTATTGCAAAAGGTAACCTGAAACAGCGTCTATCCATCAATGCATTAGGTGAGGTGGCGCAGTTGACGGATACCATCAATGAAATGATCGATACGCTTGCGGTGTTTGCGGACGAAGTAACCACGGTGGCGCGTGAGGTGGGTGTACAAGGTCGTTTAGGTGGACAAGCCAGTGTGCCGGGCGCTTCTGGCACATGGAAGGATTTGACTGAAAACGTGAACCAATTGGCGCAGAATTTAACGGTACAAGTGCGTTCCATCTCCGAAGTGGCGTCGGCGGTAACTAAGGGTGACTTGACCCGAACAATCCGTGTGGATGCCAAAGGTGAGCTGGAAGCTTTGAAGGATACGATCAACCAGATGATCGCCAACCTGAAAGGTACAACACTCAGAAACCACGAGCAGGACTGGCTGAAATCGAACCTTGCAAAATTCGCGCAGATGCTTCAAGGCCAGCGTGACCGGAACGCTGTTGCTAACAAAGTGCTTTCGGAACTAGCCGAGCTCGTAAATGCAAAATATGGTGCCTTCTATGTACTGGAACAGGAAGTTGCCGAAGAGCCTAAGCTAAAACTCTTTGCCGGATATGCGCAAAAAAGCCGTAAACTCATCAACAATGAATTTGAACTAAGTGAAGGCCTTGTAGGGCAGTGCGCCACTGATAAGGAACGCATCCGTATAACCAACGTTCCATCTGAATATCTGCAGATCAGTTCGGGTATAGGTAGTGCGGCGCCAATTGACCTGGTAATCCTGCCGGTGTTGTTTGAAAATAATATCAAGGCGGTAATCGAGCTCGCTTCATTTGAAAACTTTAGCGATACGCATATCGACTTCCTCGACCAATTGACGGAGAGTATCGGTATCGTGTTGAACAACATTGAAACCAATACCCGTACTGAGGAACTGCTAAAACAATCACAATCGCTGGCTACTGAGCTTTCTGCGCAACAGGAAGAGTTAAGACGGGCAAACGATGAGTTGCACGATAAAGGTCGTTCATTGGAAGAAAAAGCGGAACAGCTGACACTGACCTCAAAATACAAATCTGAGTTCCTTGCGAATATGTCGCACGAGTTGCGTACGCCGCTTAACAGCTTGTTGATATTGGCACAGCAACTCTTTGAAAACCCTGAAGGTAACTTAACCGAGAAACAACGCAGGTACGCTAAAACGATCCACTCTTGCGGTGATGACTTGATCCAGTTGATCAATGATATCCTGGATTTGTCTAAGATCGAATCGGGTGTGATCTCAGCGGATGTAATGCCGGTTAACTTTAGAGAGATCGCTTCATTTGCGGAATCTACCTTCAAACCGATCTCGGAGGCTAAGAACCTGAAATTCGAGATCATACTGGAAGAAGGGCTGCCGGAAATGCTGGAAACGGATATGCAGCGTTTGAACCAGATTTTGAAGAACCTACTTTCAAATGCTTTCAAGTTCACCGAAAAAGGCGGCGTGAAACTGGAAATTTTCAGGCCAAATGCACGTCACGAGAATCCATTGACGGATACAGAGTCGGTAATCGCATTTTCTATTAGCGATACAGGTATCGGTATATCAAAAAATACACAGGGAATCATTTTTGAAGCATTCCAGCAGGCAGAAGGCTCAACCAGTCGTAAATATGGAGGCACCGGTTTAGGACTTTCTATTAGTAAAGGTTTTGCAGAGTTATTGGGCGGAACAATTACTGTAGGTAGTGAATTAGGTAAAGGAAGCGTATTTACTTTATATCTGCCATTAAGATATAAAGAGGAGTCTGCTTCTGCTACCACTTACAGCGTAAAAGAGTCGCATGCCCCATCACAGCTAAGAACCAATTTACTGGATACTGCAGAATTAGTGATAGACGACGACCGTCATAGCATCTCAGCTGAGGATAAAGTATTGCTGGTTATTGAGGATGATTTGCGCTTTACCAAAATTGTGATCGACAAAGCGCATGATTATGGTCTCAAAGTGATTGTGGCAATCAGCTACCTGGAAATATTTGATAGCATCCAGAAATATAATCCGATTGCTATTACGCTTGACGTGAATATGCCTGAATCAAATGGCTGGAAGATACTTAAACTTTTGAAGTCAGATCTCAATCTACGGCACATACCTGTCCACCTCATTTCGGGCGAAGACAACAAGGTTATGGCTTTAAAATTAGGTGCGAAGAGCTTCAGCCTGAAACCACTCTCCAATAATTCACTTGATGAACTGATATCAGGAATCATCCGCTTTAGCGAACAAACCAAGAAGAAGGTATTGATCATTGAAGATAATGAAAACGAGTTGCAGCGGCTTACCGAAATGCTTAGCAGTGACAGAGTAGAGGTACTGGGCGCGACGACAGCTAAAAAAGGCCTCACGCTGTTAAAGAAGGAAGCAGTAGATAGTATTATCCTTGATTTTGTGCTTCCTGATGCTGATGGCATTGAGCTGCTTAACAGGATCAATACATTAAAGCAACCACAAACTACTATGCTGCTTCACTCGGCAAGGGACTTTACTCAAAACGAGCTGATCCAGTTAAAGCGTTTGAACCATAAGGTTATCACTAAAACAGCCACCTCACATTCTTATTTGTTAGAGGAGATATTGACACTGTTACATGTTGATAAAAAATTCATAAGCCAGGAAAACCTCGAGATTATTAATGGCATACGGTTAAATAATGATGTGCTTGAGTCGAAAAAGGTGCTGGTAGTGGATGATGATGTGCGAAACCTGTTTGCGCTGACTGCCGTTTTTGAACGCTCAAACATCGAAGTAATCACCGCAGAAAGCGGACGAGAAGCGCTTGAAATACTCAACAGTGACAAGAAAGTAGACATTGTGCTGATGGATATCATGATGCCTGAGATGGATGGTTACGAAACGATCCAGATCATCCGTAAAGAACCAAAACACAAGAATTTGCCAATAATAGCTGTAACAGCAAAGGCGATGATAGGTGACCGTCAAAAATGTATTGCATCGGGTGCATCAGATTATATTACAAAACCTGTAAAAACTGATCAACTTTTATCGCTAATGCGTGTTTGGTTAATTAAATAACATAATCTGAGGATTTAAATCGCGAATGGCTGTAGCTCCTGATGATAATATAAAAGTTCTGTTGGTAGATGATAACGAGAACAATCTGACATCAATGGAGCTGGTACTTGAAAATGAGGGTTATACTTTTTTTAAAGCAACGTCGGGCAAAGAGGCTTTACGCATACTTTTAAAGGAAGAGGATTTCTCACTGATCCTGTTGGACGTCCAGATGCCTATCATGGATGGATATGAGACGGCCGAGCTGATCTATCAGCGCGATAAGCTGAAGCGGATACCCATCGTCTTTTTCACTGCACAGGATTACGAAGAAGAATCCATGTTCAGAGGGTATAAGGCCGGCGCTGCCGATTTTATCAGGAAACCATTTAAGCCAGATTTACTGCGATATAAGGTAGCCATTTTTGCCGAATTACACCGGAAAAATCAGCTCTTGAGAAGGCAGGAAGAAAAGTTGAGATTAATAAATGAAGACCTGGTAGCATTAAACCGTAACCTGGAAAAAAGAGTATCGGAACGTACCCGGCAGCTTGAGACAGCAAATCAGGAATTGAAAGAGCTGAATTTGTCGAAGGATAAATTTTTATCAGTTATTTCTCATGATCTCCGTAATCCGCTTACTTCCCTTTTATTGTCATCCAAAACCTTAAATGATGAGATAGAGGATATTGAGCCTAAAAAGTTAAAGATGCTTTCAGGGGTCATTCACCGTACCTCTAACAGAATTTTAACGCAACTAAATGAACTGGTGGATTGGGCGAAAAAGCAGCGGCAAAAAACCACCTTTAATCCTCAAAAAATTCAACTTAATGATGCCATAAATGAAGCACTGGAATTGCTGAAAGAAACTGCAATACAAAAAGATGTCAAATTTGAAATTCAAACCTCAATAGACTTTTTTGTTAATGCTGACCCTTTGATGCTTCGCTCAATTTTGCAAAACATTGTTACCAATGCTATTAAGTATAGTCCGCGTAAGGGAATTGTTAATGTTAGCGCCCAATTGAACGATAAAATGGTAGAAATATGTGTAATGGATTTTGGCGTAGGCATGTCAGAAAAAACGAAAAATACAATATTGGGAAACAATAATACCACTTCGCTCCCGGGTACTGATAAAGAGCAAGGTACCGGTTTGGGGTTATTATTAGTGAAGGACTTTGTTGCTCAACACGGAGGCCGGATATTAATTGAAAGTAAACTGCGAAAAGGGACATCTTTTAAATTTACGATTCCAGCCAATTAATAATCAGGATGTCTGAATTTGTTAGCGGGATAACATTTCTATACAAGAAAGATAGCCGATACGGAATATAATATCGAAAAGTCACAATAAAATTGCATTATCAAGTAATGTAATTTTATCTCAATATTTATAAATACGATGACCAAGTTTGTTAGTCAACATCCCGAAACGGATATTCCTGATCATGCTGAGTTCCAGTATGTTTACGAACATAGTTCAATTGGGACGCTGGCCGTGGATACCGGAGGCATAATCCGGTTTGTCAACACTGTCGAATTGGCTTATATGGGGCTGACAAAACAAGATATCATTGATCGGCCCTTATTTAGCTTTTATAATGATACTTCGCCAGGTAAGCTCGGTGAAAAGAAGCTCCTGAACCTTGAAGAAATTGACGATTGTGAGTTTACGTTAAATGTAGATGCCGCAACGACCAGGTATGTATTGATATCTACTAAAGTATGCAGAGCCGGTACAGGAATATTAACCTACATTTTTGTGCGTGATATTTCCAAGCTTAAGAAAAAGGAGAAGCTTTTTTCCTATTTAAATGAGGCAGCAGAAGAGTTAGCCCGTGCGCGGGATACTCAGAGCGCTTTAGAAAAAATTGCACAATTTATCGTACCAACATTTGCTGATTGGTTTACTGTAGATGTTTTAAAAGAAGACAGGCTTGAACTTTTGGTCTTAAGACATGAGGATCCGAAGAAAATAGAGTGGGCGCATCAGTATCGAAAAAATTATCCCCCAGACCCAAACGGAAACGTTGGGTCAGCTGTGGTATTAAAAACGGGTAAGCCGGGTTTTGTCCCGGTGATTACAGATGAAATGCTCACAGTCATTATTTCAGACAAAGAACAGCTCAAGGCCGTGCGTGAAATTGGTATGCAATCAGTAATAATTGCTCCGATCAGCAAAAAGGACCAGGTGACAGGAGTTGCTAACTTTATCTCGTCTCGCCCCGGTCGTTATTTTGATGAGTCTGATTTAGACTTCGCCAGGAGTTTCGCCGGGCTGATAGGTCTCTCGCTTGAAAACGCGCGATTGAATGAGGAAGCAGAAAGTGAGATAAGTTCGAGAAAACAGGCGGAGCATCAGTTCCGTTTTTTAGCAGATGCAATACCTCATAAAATATGGACGTCGGGCCCTGATGGAAAGGCAACCTACTATAATCAGCAATGGTATGATTACACAGGGACAAATAGCTTTGAAGAGCTGAGAGGAAAAATTTGGAATATCATGCATCCTGAGGACCGTGCGATAGCTGAAGTAGAATGGCCACACGCGGTGCGAAATGGTTTATCAATGGAAATGGAGCAAAGATTTATGCGCAACGATGGCGTTTATCGTTGGCATTTTACCCGTTTCACTGTTCATAAAGATGAAAATGGCCAAAACAAATTGTGGGTGGGGACCAGCACTGATATTCAGGACCAAAAAGAAGGACTGCTTGCAGTTGAGGCCGCCAATGTGAACTTACTGTCAGCGAATGAGAACCTGGCAGCGCTAAATGAAGAATGGGCTGCTACTAATGAAGAACTTCGAATTACACAGACGGATTTGGAAACACTTGTTCGGAAAGTTACAGAAGGCGCGGAAAGAAGGGCAAGACTGGCAGCAATAGTAGACAGCTCAGATGACGCTATAGTTAGCAAAACGCTAAAAGGAATAATCACAAGTTGGAACAAATCTGCAGAGAAATTATTTGGCTATACAGAAACAGAAGCGGTAGGCAAACATATTTCATTGATCATTCCTGCCAATCGTTTAAAAGAGGAGGATTTTATTATCAGCCAAATCAGTCAGGGACGTAAAGTGGACCATTTTGAAACTATCAGGGTTGCCAAAAGCGGGAAGGAGGTGCCGATTTCGCTTACTATATCCCCAGTGACGGATGAAGATGGGAACATCATAGGGGCATCCAAAATCGCACGCGACATATCAAAGCAGAAAGAATATGAAGATCAGTTGCAACGGTATACCCAAAAAATAGAAACGCTGAACGCCGTAGGTAAACTGATATCAGAGAGCCTTGACCTGGAAACCATATTACAGAAAGTAACCGATGCAACTACCCTGGCAATTGAAGCTTCATTTGGTGCATTCTTTTATAACCAGGTAGACGAAAATGGAGAATCATATATGTTGTTTACCTTGTCGGGAGCAGAGCGATCAGCTTTTGAATCATTTGGTATGCCACGTAATACCGCGGTTTTTCATCCCACTTTTTCGGGGGACGGTGTGGTAAGATCGGATGATATTACCAAAGATCCGAGATATGGTAAAAACCCTCCGCATTATGGAAAACCAAAAGGACACTTGCCGGTTGTGAGCTACCTGGCTGTACCTGTTATATCGCAATCCGGCGAAGTTATCGGAGGTCTATTTTTTGGACATCCGGAACCGGCCAGATTTACAAAAGATCATGAGGATCTGGTTGTTTCTATTGCAGCCCAGGCTGCAATTAGTATAGATAACGCCCGGTTGTATGAACAAGTAAGGCTACTGAACGAGAAGAAAGATGAATTTATAGGTCTGGCCAGCCACGAACTGAAAACCCCGCTAACCAGCATAAGTGGTTATTTGCAAATTATCGACCGTTTGAAGAACGACGAGCAAAGCGGAAAGTTTGTGGGCAAAACGATTCAGCAGGTTCGTAAACTAAGCGGGTTGGTAAATGATCTTCTGGATGTTTCCAAAATCGAGGCCGGAAAATTACAAATGACGAAAGTAACATTTGATTTGCTGGAAATTATCCATGATGCAACTGAATTGATGGAGCATATCAATGATAAATGTACAATTATGCTGGAAACCGATGTGGAAACTTGTTTTGTTTATGCTGATAGCCAGCGGATTGAGCAAGTGATAATTAATCTGTTATCCAATGCCATTAAATACTCACAGGGTGATGGTAAGGTCATTGTTAAATTAACAAAAACTAATAGCGATGTTACGGTTGGCATTCAGGATTTTGGTATCGGAATAGCCTCAAACAAATTGGCTTATATATTTTCCAGATTCTACCGTGTAGAGGATTTGAATCCTAATATCTCAGGGTTGGGTATCGGGCTTTATTTATGTAGTGAAATCATCACAAGGCATAGTGGCAAAATATGGGCAGAAAGCAAACTTGGTGTAGGCTCTACTTTTCATTTTAGTTTGCCTTTGAATTGATGTATTACTCAAAAAATAACGCGAGGATCACTTTTAACTGGTTCCGTTAGTACGCTGATTCATTTTATTTTGTACCTGGCTCATATAATTATCAGCGTCTTGCTGGGTTTTGATCGCCGTGAACTTTGCTTTGATTTTGAGGCTTGGTTTTCCTGGTCAGGATGCAGAATGCAATAGCGTAGTTAAGTAATGAATGCAAATTAGCATTTGCTCAGTCATCATCATCTTTACCCGCCAGTTTTGCCGGGTATGGTTTATTGCCTTTAGCTGCATGCCAGAGTATGCGGTTCATCAGATCGTCGTTGCCACCATCTACATGGTCGAACTGGTGACTGGAGGATGCCCTGGCATAGTATAAAGCTTTGCCTTTTAGCGACGAAAGCCCACGATTGATGTCGTTGATAGGTATGCGATTGGGAACTACCGTATAGGTGTAGTCAGACGGGCGGTCTGTAAAGCATTTAAACATGGGTAGGGCAGTGGCATCAATAACATTCATCGGCGGTATACCCAATATCTGCTCGATGGAGCGTACCACGCAGGTTTGGTTATAGTTGGTTGAAACAGTGCTTTGCAAACAACTGTAAGCACTTACAACAAAACCGGTAGTGCGGTAAGCGGAAACATGATCCCAACCGTCCTGCGAGTCGTCTTCGGTTACAAATATTACTGTGTTTTTCCAGAAGCGGCTTTTGCTCACAGCTTCGATAATCCGTCCAAGGGCCAGGTCATTATCCGCCACCATAGATCTTGGCTTCGGATAACCCGGCCGTGTACCAACAGTATGATCGTCTGATAGCGCCATCACCAACAGGTTGGGCAGTGCATCGCCGGGGCTCTGTTCGTAATCATGTAATTCTTTGATAAAGGCGGCTGCCCTCACTTGGTCGGTGATCTTCAATTCGTCAGAAGCCGGGTAGTTTTGTGATAACATCGGCCTCACCCTGGATATTGTACTGGTATTATAAAACTTAAAAGGGACGCCGTTTTGATAATTATTGTAAATATCGGTCCAGGTAAGTTTATTATCATAATGTGGCTGTGAAGCCTCTCCATATATTCTCACCGTTTTTCCATGATCGGCTGCATTGTTCCAGATAAAACCGTTGGCATCGTATACCAGCGCATCTTCCTGCACATGCGGGTAACTGCGAAACCAGGCACGTACGTTTTTTTCTACATAATCGGTAGCCATTGCAGCATCCGTCCACTGGTGTCCCTCAGCTGAACACTTACCTGAAGCATAATAATTGTCCAGTAGTAAAAACTTTCTGGCCAGCTGATGTTCATTGGGGGTTATACTGTCGCCATAAACGCATAGTGAAGACATACCATTGCCTTGTGGCATATCACCGAGTACCTGATCATAGGTGCGATTTTCTTTGATAATATAAAGCACATGAGTGAATACGGAGGGCTCGCCGATGCGGTCGGGCATAGGTTTAGGTGCGATGTTTTTCCTGGGTGCAAGATTGGCAATTTCCTCCCTGAATGTCAGATTGAGTTGTTTGACCTTTTCACTAAAAGCCTTCAGTCTATCATTGTCCGGTATTGGAATGATGGATAAAGTAGCTTTTTCGTGATGCGAATTATAGGCATTGATGTTTGCCAGATTACCACCAGTAGCAAAATCTTTGGTACTTATCCTTGAACCTTCACCTTCCAGGTTGGTAACAAACAGCGTATTACCACTCAATAACAAGCCACCTGGATATGCCTCTGTAGGAATAAATCCTTTTACAGTTGTTTGGCCCTTGCCATTTGATGATGAACCATTGCCAAGCTTTACCACAGCCACCGCATTATCCATACCATTGGCTACATAAAGTGTAGAATTATCAGCGCTAAGTGCAAGCGCATTTGGCGAATCACCGATATAAGCGTTCTTACCCGGCATCAGGTTAACCGGTATATTCTCTATTACTTTAAGTGCCGGCACCGATATCACCGAAACATTATCACTATTAGCATTTGTCACATAAGCATACCGGCCATCACTGCTGCTTATGATCGCATTAGGGTGCAGACCGACGGCGATTTCCTTTTGCAAATCACCATCAGTACTAAAAACCTGCACGGTACCAGTTTGGGTAGCGCCAGTTTTGGGGTTGATATAAGTGTTACCGTAAGGTACGCCAGCGGTTTCTCTGCCCGGGCTACTTACGCCGGGCTCACTACCGCCCCAATTGGTCACCATTACTTTATCACCGATGATAGCAATACCGTAAGGGGCTACACCGGTGGGTTTCGACCATACTGTGTGTTTTGTAGAAAGGTCGATTTTGACTAACTCATTATTGCCGTTTAAGACTACGTAAAGATAATCATTACCACGCTCGTTATGGATAGCAAGCTCATTAGGTAGCGCCAGTGGTGAAGGTGCTGTAGGCTTAAAAGAAATGGTATCTTCAATAGTTATATTTTTACCATCCCATTTAGCCTGTAATACAAATGATTGGCCCTTGTCGCCGTTCGCTGCACTCCAAAACAACTGAACATCCTTGTTGGCTTGGCGAACAGCAAGTCCGGAGTAAGTGCTCATGAGCCCGTTGAGTTTTGCATCGTTTTTATAGGCCCATTCCGATACAAGTTTGTCAGTAGTGGTATCAATTAAAGTAATGCCAAAGCGCCCTTCAACTACTAGTATTGATGAGTTGGGTATCAGTCGGGTAGTAAGGCTGTGATTTTCAAAATTGGGGTCGCCAAAGCTGATCGTGTTCCCGGCAGGATCGATCAGCCTGTTATATGGCATCATTACTGGCAGCACCCGATTGTTAAGCGTACTGTCATCGTACGCGAAATGCATATCGGTTTGTTGGTTATCTGTACTGGTGTTTTGTTTGATGCGATTGCATGAGGTAAGTAGTATTAGGCTTATTATGATTAAACTTGAAATTGATTTAATATTTTTCATACAGATTTTGGTAATATTAGGGAGAGCGATTACCGGACTAAATTTAGCCAGATCAAGTTTTACACCGAAATAGTTACGTGCATTCAAAATTACCTTTTTGTAAAAACATACAGAGCAAAGCAGAAAATATATCTGCATGAATTCCCCTAAAAAAGAACCAGGGTCTTCAACTTAACATAAGAGTTGCTAACTTTAAATGCTCCCAATGCCACTGCGTATGGATGCTAAAGCAATTCTGAAAGACCATATAGCCAAAATTGTTTCGTTAACAGACGAACAGTTTGACCATGTCTTTTCACATTTTAAGCAGCAATCCTATAAAAAGGGTCAGGCCATCATCAGCGCGGGTGATAAGGTAGAGTGCGAGTACTTTGTGCTGGAAGGTTGCCTTAAATCGTTTTACATCAACGATGAGATAAAAATGTTCATCCTGCAATTTGCTATGCCTACCTGGTGGGCGTCGGATTATAATGCGCTTTACAATGGTGGCAAGGCCACCATCAGTGTAGATTGCATTACCGATTCGCAGGTACTTTGCCTCAGCAGCGCCGACCGCGAAAAGTTATGCAAAGAGATTCACCCTGTGGAGCATTTCTTTCGCTGGCGTACCAATAAAGGTTATGTAGCTTCACAAAAAAGGCTGCTCTCGTTCATGAACAATGACGCCCGTCACCGTTACGAAGAGTTGATGGCGCTATACCCGGCCCTGTATAATATTGTACCGAAACAGCTGATTGCAGCCTATTTGGGGGTATCGAGAGAAACCCTGAGCCGCCTTTATAACTCCTGAAATTGTGATGTAGATCACAAAAGAATATTGCCTTTTCGAATGTGATGTAGGTCACACAGTTTGCCCGCAATTCCTCTGCAACTTTGCATTGTTAATTAAAACAAAAAGATCATGGAAATACAAAAATTTGCAATCGAAAGTGCTCAGAGCAATATCGATTGGGTAGGCAGAAAAGTAACAGGCGCACACAACGGCACCATTTCAATTAAAGAAGGTACGCTTACCTTAACTGACGGTCAGTTAGCCGGTGGCGAGTTCACTATCGACACTACATCTATTAAAATTCTGGATGTAACCGATCCCGCTACCAACGCACAATTCGCCGGTCACCTGGCATCAGCTGATTTCTTCGCATCAGAACAATACCCTGAAGCAAAATTCATCATCACTTCAGCAGAAGCAGCCGACGAAAACAATTATCGCATCAACGGTAACCTAACCATCAAAGGTATCACTCATCCGGTAGCTTTTACAGCTGCAGTGAACAATGCCAATGGTACTGTGAGCGCATCAGGTAAAATAGTGGTTGACCGTACACTATACGATATGAAATTCCGTTCAGGCAATTTCTTCAAAGACCTTGGCGATAATCTTATCTACAACAATTTTGATTTGAACGTAAGTATCACCACCAAAGCTGCCTAAGCAGCCGAGGCCAAAAAATTAAAGTAATGCCATACATTAAAATAGAAGTTACACGCGAAGGTGTAACCCGTGAACAGAAGCAAAAACTCATTAAAGGAGTAACCGACCTGATGACCAATGTATTAAACAAAGACCCTCATTTAACTCACGTAGTTATACAAGAGATCGAATTAGACGATTGGGGCTATGCAGGCGAACAAGCATCAGTTTTAAGGGAAAAAGGGATAACGGCAGATAAAAAGTCATGAAGAAGCAAACAGTAATAGTTACAGGTGCATCATCCGGTATCGGTAAAGAAGTGGCCCGTTACTTTTTGGAAAAGGGCGATAACGTAGTGATCAATTCATCGACCCGGGAAAAGCTGGAACAAGTATTTAACGAGCTTGGAGCAGGCGATAATCTTGCTATGGTTGCCGGTAGTGTAAGCGAGAAACATACAGGCGAGAAACTGGTAGCCACAGCAGTTGAGAAGTTCGGTTCGGCAGATGTGTTGATTAACAACGCCGGTATTTTTGAAACCAAACCATTTTTGGAAGTGGACGAAGCCTACCTTGACAGGTTCTTAAACACCAACCTGAAAGGGACGTATTTCACCACCCAGGCAGTGATCCCCCAGATGCTGAAACAGCGCGATGGAGTAGTGATCAATATTGGTACGCCATTAGTTAACCGCGGTTTTGGCGGAGTGCCTATCACCGCACAAATGGCTTCAAAAGGTGCAATCAACGCATTGACCATACAGTTAGCTGCTGAATTTGGTAAACAAAACATTAGGGTAAATACAGTTGCCCCCGGTACTATCCGCACTCCAATGCATGGCGAGAATGCCGATGAGGCTGCTGGATTGCATCTTCTGAACCGTGTGGGTGAAGTACAAGATATAGCCGAAATGGTTTATACCGTTGCCAAAAGTAATTTTATTACCGGAGCTATCATCAATGTTGACGGTGGTATGGCTGCCGGGCACAATCTGAACTAAAATGAAAACTTTGTTTTTAACCGCTTTGTTGTCCTGGTGCTTGTTGGATGTCAAAGCACAAAATCATACAAAAATGGAAACGTTGCAAAAAGAAGATTCATTAGTAATCTCAGAAACATTAGAAAATAGTTATTTTAAAGGTATCTATGAAGGTGATGTAAACACACTCGAAAAGGTATATTATTCCGGAACTTTATTATTTGGTGATGTAAAGGGCCAGCCTTACAAAAAAACATTGGCCGAATACCTGGATGGGGTGGCCCACCGCCAAAGTCCGAAAGACTCAGGCAAGCCATTTAAAGGCGAGATCATCTCTGTAAAAGTGGTTAACTCCATAGCTATAGCCGAAGTAAGGGTAACTATGTATGATTTTATTTATCATGAATTCCTGTCTTTTCATAAGATGGATGGTAAATGGTACCTGGTTAATAAAATGATCAGTGATACAGCCAATTGATTTTCAAACATTAAAACGTAAGTCATGGAACCTAAAGTAATTTTGCTGGCTTATATCAACATCCTTCCAGGTTTTGAAAAGGAAGTAAAAGAAGCAACGATCAAACTGACAGCAGAAACCCGCAAGGAACCAGGTAGTGAATTGTTCCTCCCTCACACCCGTAACGATGCACCTCAGTCCCTTGCCTTTTATGAGATATATCAAAATGATGCGGCCTTTCAGCTACATAAAACGTTGCCTCATGCTACAAGTTTTTTTCAATTTGTGAAAGGAAAAATTGTGGACGATAAGATCGAAGTCGTTTTTTTGACACCATTAAACAGTTTGATATAAATTCTGAAAATCATGTGGTATAACACAAAAGCAACGGAGTTATTAGGAGTCCAATATCCGATACTGCAGGGGCCGTTCGGCGGCAATCTTTCTTCAGTCGAATTGGTAGCCACAGTATCCAATATGGGTGGTTTGGGTGGATACGGTGCTTATACTATGAGTCCTGGCGATATTTACGAATTGGACAAACACATCAAAACAGCTACCAACAAGCCTTATAATCTCAACCTGTGGGTATCAGATACTGATGCTCCGGACGGAACAATAACCGATGCACAATACGAACAGGCCAAACAGTTATTCCAGCCTTATTTTGAAGACGCAGGAATACCGCTGCCTGAAAAGCCTGCGCCATTTAAATCGCGGTTTGAAAACCAGTTGCAGGTGGTTACGGACATCCGCCCGAAGGTGTTCAGCTTTATGTTCGGCACACTTCCGCAGGATGTAATGGAACAACTCCGTAAAAACGGTACCAGGACTGTTGGTGCAGCTACCACCTTAGACGAAGCTATAGCTCTTGAAGCAAGTGGTGTGGATATGATCATCGCTTCAGGATTTGAAGCAGGTGGTCACCGGCCATCGTTTTTGGCTCCGGCAGAACAGTCAACTATCGGAACATTCGTGCTGCTTCAATTGATAAAGGACAAAGTAAAAGTGCCCGTTATAGCAGCCGGCGGTATTGCCAATGGTCGCGGAATAGCAGGAGCAATGACATTAGGCGCGGATGCAGTGCAAATAGGAACGGCATTTTTGGCTACTGATGAGTCGGGTGCTTTCCCTGCATACAGGCAGGCACTGTTTTCGGATGCTGCTAAATATACTACGCTTTCACGGGCATTCACCGGCAGATTAGGGCGCGGTATCACTACCAAGGTTGCTACAGAGTTATCGGGGAGCGAAGGAACGTTTTTGCCTTTCCCGCTGCAAACCACCTTCATGTCACCATTAAGAAAAGTAGCGATCGAGCGACAGAAATGGGACATGGTATTGTTTTGGGGAGGACAAATCGCTCCGATACTCAAATACACCAAAGCTGCCAAGCTGATGGAGTCATTGATTGAGGAAACAACTCAAATAATGAACCCTTGAAAAGCAATATGAATGTAACGGCTAAAAATTCTTGAGCCGGGCGTGAAAAACTAAACTTGAGAAAATACCCAGGGATTATGACAAATGCCGGACCATACAATGACATAAAAAATACCGATTGGTATATTTTGTTACCTAAACTTGTACAGTTTTTAATCAATAAATATTAAACGCATAATAATAAATAATAAAACAATGGAAACAGATAAAAAAGTGCTGTATACAGCCAAAGTAGCTACCACAGGCGGCCGTACTAATGGAGCAGCAAAAAGTGATGACGGTCAGTTAGATATCAAACTTTCAACTCCCGGTACCTCACGTCCGGGCACCAATCCTGAACAATTATTTGCAGCCGGCTGGTCGGCTTGTTTTGAAGGGGCAATGGGAATTGCTGCTAAACAACTGAACGTTGCCCTTCCTCCCGAAACTACTATTAATGCAGAGGTTGATCTTACTTTATCACCGGCTAATGGATATACCTTGCAGGCCCGTTTGAATATCAGCATACCAGATGTTGACCGTGAAATTGCTCAGCAATTGGTTGATGCTGCACATCAAACTTGTCCTTACTCAAAGGCCATCCGTGGCAACGTTGATGTGGAGATCAATTTGATATAAATAAGCCGATATTTATTGAATGGGCTGCATATTAATTATATGCAGCCTATTTTTTTGAACTTATCTCTGAAGGAGAAATGTTTTTTATCCGCCCAACCACTTACTTTTTGGCAAATAGGAAAGTAACTTAATAATGATATTCGTTATTACAAAAGTAGTGAAAGCTATAAGCGGTAGCTTGATGGCGGCATTTTGAAAAAAGGATTAAGCCAACTAAAAACTGCATTCAAAATAATTATATGGGCAAGGTAGGTTGGAAATGGGGGCGTACGGGCTTTGTTAATCTGCGCCTATATTAAATTTGTTTCCCTTACTCTGTGTATGGAGTCAAGTGAAGACAATGCTTGTTTCTTATCGAAACTATTTAAATGCCCATCATAGTAACAGATTGAGAAAATGAGAATCAATAATCCAAACATAAACTGAATTTATAAAGGCTATCCGTAGGTAATGGAATATTTAACATCGTGATTATCGATAAAGCAAGACTAAGTTAACTAATTAATATAATTTACTCGAGCGTTAGGTAAGAGCAAAGTGCGCCAAAACTGCGCCATCGAACTGCGCCATTTTTACTTCACTGACGCAATAATTGCTTGTATATGCGACAAAAAATGCTTATATCTATGTAAGCATTTTTCATACGGCAAACAGAAAAATGCCCTTTCCAAAGCAATAAGGCACAAAAAAACCTTTAGCATTTGACTACTAAAGGTTAACGTTTTTAGTGACCGATAAAATACAGATGTCGAACTCTTTTATTGGAGACGTAAAAAAATTGTGGCATTAAATCAGATAAATGAGTGCGGTTTCATGTAAAAGCAAAAAGAATGAGCTTTTTATGATTGCAATATCCGCATGCAACTTAACTTTAATCTATCATATCAACATAAAAAAACCTGTATATACAATTAAACAAGTTTTTAACGCATAAAAGGTTAACAACCATGCTGTCAACCTTTTATATTATGTTAAATCCAAAGTCTACCCAAAATTCGGGATATTACTGTCATCCATGTAAACTATTTCCCATTGGTGCCCGTCAGGGTCGGCAAAGCTGTGCTGGTACATCCAGCCGTGGTCCTGTGCTTCTGCGTATAGGGTACCGCCCAGTTCTTGCGCTTTGACTATTGTTTGCTGCACATCTTCTTTTGATGCCGCATCCAGCGCCAATAAAACTTCGGTGTTTTTATGTGCATCGCTTACTTCTTTTTTGGTGAAAGTTTTAAAATATGCTTCGGTGAGCATCATTACAAAAATGTGTTCGCTTACTACCATACAAGCGGCTTTTTCGTCGGTAAATTGGGGATTGAAACTGTAGCCGAGTCCACTAAAAAATGCCTTCGACCTTTCCAGGTCCTTAACAGGCAGGTTGATGAAAATTTTTGTTGCCATGATTTAATTTTTTTATTGTTATTGATAACACAAAGTTGCGACAACAATTTTTCTAAAAAATTTACATATGTTGAAAAAGGCGAAAAATTATTTATTTGCAAAAAATATCCTGCTGAGTTGCGTCGGAGTAACGCCAAGGTATGCAGCTATATGCTGTTTTTTTAAGCGCTTAACCAAACCCGGATACTTGAGCAGGAAGTTATCGTAATTTGCTTTAGCCGACTCATAGCGCAACGACACTTCGTACGGTTCCTTTTCAATGATCCAGTGCTGCTCCATATAACGAATATAAAACGCCGCGATATCGGAGTAAATGCCAACCAGCTTTTTAAATTCAATGAAATTATATTCCAGTACCTGAGTATCCTCCAGCGCCCTGATGGTAAAGTTGCCGGGCGTTTGTGTAAGCGTAGCCGCCATTGAGCCTGCAATGCGGTTTTCAGGAAAAAAATATTTCACCACCAGATCGCCGTTATCGGCAGTGTAATACTGGTACATCAGGCCCTTCACTATAAAGGCCACCTTTTTGGGCGCCTGGCCTTCGGTGACAAAGTAATCGCCCTTGTGGTAGACTTTTTCGCGCAGCAATAATGCCCATGCCTTTTCAGCCTGTGGGGAGAGGTTGGCATAGGTTTTAATCTTTTGAAAAAATACGTCAACACACATAAGACGAAAATATGATATTTGGCATTTCGATAAACCGCTATTGTTAAATTAAAAGCATCACCGATCTGCTCAATTCTTAAAGTATGATTTAGATAAAGCTCAAAAAAATGATTAAAAGTAAAAAAAGATTTAGCAAGCGAATACTTGTAACTTAACCGACAAATAAAAAAGCACGGTAATACTGAGTACTACTGTGCTTTTTCGATGTGACCCCGCTGAGAATATAATTTTAGCCTGCTTTACATCTTTTGATGTCAGAATGAATCAGTAGAAGTCATCCGACATGTATTCGATGTTATTAGCCCTTTACCCATTTTTTACCTTAAGTACTATTGTTTAGTTGAGATTCCCGACGGGAATATTTTTGAATGAATTCGTACTCAATGGGACTCAACTTGGCTCAAATAGATTCACCTGATAATCATAATGATTTTCCACCCAATTTACTCTGTCATGCTTTACAACGGTTTACTTGTTTAATCTTTGATGGTAATTTCATTAGACCAAATTTTGTTAAAACGCACATAATCTTCAGGAGAAAAAAAACAATCTCTTTCTGTATTATCGGGCTTTAATAAACTCATACTTATTCGATATTTTCTGCCGCCTTTTATTGTCGAATCGTACGTGATGTTTACATTCCTTTTAAATTTTTTGTGTGGAGCAATTGTTATTATGTTAGGTACGTTTTTATCGCAACCCCAACCGGGTATGCCAATATCTTTGCTGTCTGTACCGAAAAAGTCACCCCATGAGCATGTCATTGAGTAAAACTTGAGTTCTTCATTACTATTGTTCTGCACAGTCACAGGAACTGTAATAGACTTCGCCCTTTTGGTCTTGTTTCCAAGCATCCGTAATACCGTGTCACGCGGCCTTGATATTTGATTTTCATCCACTTTCAATATATACTGTTTCCGATCTTCGTCATTGAGTAAATAAATGTCTTTATTGGGTAATATGCGTTCTTCCTTTTTGTCGCGCATTTCATCAATATAAGGGTAATAAATCTGATGTTGCTTGTTGTAGTGTAAGGTTATGGAATCTGAAAGTCGATTCATTGCAGATTGTTGACTACTTCACGGGTAAAATACTGAGTTCAATTACCAGTGCTTTAGCTAAAGCAATTGTAAAAGATAAAATCTCATTACTGGAAATTAGCGCCTATCAGGATGAATTATCGGATTATTGCCAATCGCGAATTGCCGAAGAGTTTAATAGATATGGCATCGAGATAGCAAATTTCTTTTTTATAAGCATCAATATTCCTGAAGATGAGCCTTCATTACAGAATCTTAAAGAAGCAAAAGATTTTGCGATGCGGGTGAAGGTGATAGGAAAGGATTTGTATCAATTAGACCGAACATTTGATGTATTGGATAAAGCTGCCGAAAATCCGGGGGCTGGAAATTTTTCATCTCCGGGGATAGGGCTGGGGGTAGGATTAGGCATAGGTTCAGTATTAAAAAACCAGTTCGGGAGCATGGGCAGCAATATGAGCAATATACCGGAACTAATTATACCGCCTCCGCCACCATCACCATTTTATTTCATTATCGAGGGCAACCAAAGTGACCCTGTTACAATAGAAGGGGCTAAGGAACTGTTGGATAAAGGATTAATTGATGAAAATAGTTTTGCATGGGCACGTGGTTTGAAAGATTGGATGCCTGCAAAAGAGATAGAACAACTAAAATCACTATTTAATAATACACCACCACCAATTCCGAAAGCATGAAAAAGATTTTAATGAGCGTTTATATGACATGGGCAATTATGACAGCGGGAGCATTTTTATTATTCTCACTTTTCCCCTTTTTTAACTTAGTTACTTGTGAACTGTCGCTTCTGATTTCTTTTATTATAAGCCTCATCACTATCTCCAGCAAAATGGATGATGTATTCAAAATCGTAATGTTAATCGGCCTTTTTATAACGGCGGTAGTGAAGTTCTTGCTGACATTATTTCTTTCTACTCACCTGCAAAATAATATTGCATTGTTTGTTTTATTTTTCATAGTGTGCTTTGAAATTGCCGCACTACTTTTAGCGAAAAACCTCTCTCGATTTGCAAAATGATGTAAATTACATGTTCCGTAACCCCGTTTTATTGGTTGATTTAATATCCTAAATTAGGCTTTAATTTCGCTGTTCTTCATTTTTGTCAGCAGTGATTATTGGCATTTTGGACTTAAAATGGCATATTATGAATAACAGAACAACATATATGGCATGTTGCCCGGCAAATTCTTCAATAAAAAATTTGAAAAATTTTGCTAATTTAGTATCAAAGTAAGAACATGCCAGATAATAACACCAATAGCGGAAATAACCAGACGGCTTCATCACCCAGTGTGTCGGCTACTCCACCTCAGCCGCCCCCACCACGCAACACAAATGACGGGAGTACTCAAACTCGCGGCTTAGAATCAGGACAAATACAAACTAAATGATTATGGCGGAAGTATTCAAGGCTTTGAAATGGTCATTAATCTATGTATTTTGTGACTAATATAATGTTAAATTACGTTCACGCTCATCATATGATAGGATGGTTCAATATTAATCGTGTTGATATATTCTAAAGATTTTTTATCCTTAGAATAGACCTTAAAATCGATGCGCTGATAACCCTGTTGCCTTGCCCAATTAGAAACCTCTTTCAACAGCATTTCTTTACCACTCATTGCTGCGTTTCTTGATACAATAAGATATTCAATTTCACAATACGGTATTCTGTTTAAATCGGTAATTCCCATATCAGCTAAATTGATTGTTATAAAGCCCTTAATTTTTCCTGAGATGCGTAATATGAAAATCGGAAACATGTTATAAGTTATCTCCAGTCTTTCAGCAAATTCCTCTTTATCTAAGGCTGTAGGATTAAAATATTGGCCGTCTAAGCCGTGAAAAAAATCCATTTCCTTTTTCCATAATTCAACAATTTCTCCAATTTCCTCTTTTTGAGCAAATTCAATAAACCTACTGGGGCGGATTTTAACCATGTTAAATAGATTAAATAATTACAAAGACAACGTTCTGATTAAGAAATGACTGGTTACATGCCTTAAGCTCATATGTTTTTTAATTTATTCAGAGCAACATGAATGACAATTTCCTTATTCAGTTTTTTGCTCAAGCTACATTATTGAACCTGTTATAAACCCGCTTTGCGATTAGTTTTTTTACAAGTTCTCCGAAGTCTTTATCATCTAATATTTTTGAAAATATATCTTGATTTTGTTCCATTCGGCTAATCAAACTATCCATAAACACGTCATCAAAAGCATATAAGAAGTTTTCGAAAGTGTTTGTTTTAGCTTGCATTTCTATTTTATCTGCATTGGCAACCGCTTCTTCTATCTGGTCGAAATACAGTTTATCAGCATCATTAAACTCGGTTGAGAAACGTTTATTAAGCACTTCAATTATTTCTGATAAAGCAGCACGTTCTTCTTTATCCATTCTAATTCCGGCCTCATTTTTACCATCCAAGCCATATTCACCTTGTGGCTCCATCAGTATATTCGTTTCGGCGACCTTTTGTAAGCGATAATACTCTAATGACACTTCATCACCCAGTTGAAAGCGCTCGGCGCCAGTTCGTGGTAGTTTGCGTAATAAGAACTTGCCATAGGTATAAAGCTTTTCCAAATTAACATCTGTAAATGGCATTATCTGTGTAAGGAATGAGTAAAGCCTTACGAAGGATTGGAGAGCGTTTTTGAAGTCATCCTGAGTAGCTTCAGCGCTGAGTAAATCACTCTTGGTCTGTTCTGCTGGTAAATGCCTATACCGGTCTACAGCAGGGTCAATATATGCATTCAGTTTACCTTGCTCGGACGGTGATAATGCCTTGCTCGATTTGAAAAATACATTACAGAAGTTATCGACTTCAGTGTCCCAAATTACATGTGCTTTCTTAATCTCGGTCTCTAAATCATACAGGTGATTAGGGTCAGTAGTGCTCTCAACTGTGGTTAATTCATAATATGGTTGAAAAGAATTAAGTATTTCTTCAGTTTCATTGGCAAAATCCAGCACAAATGTATCTTCTTTTCCGGCGCACATTCTGTTTAGCCGAGAAAGCGTTTGTACTGCTTTTACACCAGATAATTTCTTATCAACATACATAGTATGCAATAACGGCTGGTCAAACCCCGTCTGGTACTTGTCCGCAACAATCAACAATTGATATTCATCCGTATTGAATTTTTTCGGTAGCTCTTTTTCTTTGAAACCATTTAATTCAACCTCGCTTACCCCATCAGGATACATTTCATAAACTACCTTCCCAGAGAATGCCACGATAGTTTTAATGTCGCTATACCCACGAATTGATATATAGTTATCAAACTCCTCCTTATACCTTACGGCATGTAAACGTGAACTCGTGACCACCATAGCCTTCGCTTTTCCACCTATTTTTTTTGCAACTATTTGTCGGAAATGCTCAACCATTACTTCCGTCTTTTGAGCGAGATTATGCGGGTGCAACGATAGAAACCTTGATATAGCTCTTGCGGCTTGTTTCTTATTTACATCCGGGTCATCTTCTATTTGCTTTGATAACTTATAGAAGGTTTTATATGTAGTATAGCTTTGGAGAACGTCTAATATAAACCCTTCTTCTATTGCCTGCTTCATCGAATACAGGTGAAATGGCTTAGGTTTACCATCAGCATCAGGGGTACCAAATACTTCAACCGTCTTAGCTTTTGGAGTAGCAGTAAAGGCAAAAAAGCTTAAATTATCCTGTCTACCACGTGCTTCCATTGACCTGCGTATAGCGTCTTCTGCATCTTCATCAAGCCCCGAATAGGCTTCCTCAACTTCGGCTTCTTCCAACGATTTGACTGCCAGCACTTCTTTCATTTTCTTTGTTGCTTCGCCGCCCTGAGACGAATGTGCCTCGTCGATAATGACAGCATATTTGCGGTTCGATAGTTCGCCAATCTTATCTAAAATGAAAGGAAATTTCTGAAGGGTGGTTATTATAATATTAGAACCTGCTGTAATTGCATCAGCCAATTGTTGCGAATCCTTATCAATTTTTTGTACAACGCCCTGCTTATGCTCAAACTGATAGATGGTATTCTGCAATTGGTTGTCTAAAACCTTACGGTCCGTAATTACAATGACCGAATCAAAGATGCGGTTGTCCTTGACATCGTGGAGACTTGATAGGCGGTAGGATAACCATGCTATGGAATTTGATTTCCCAGAACCTGCACTGTGTTGTATTAAATAGTTATGCCCTGCGCCTGAAGCACGAGCATTTTCGCTTATCTTACGCACCACCTCCATCTGATGGTAACGAGGGAAGACGATAGTTTCTTTAATTTTCGTTATGCCATTAAACTCAAATTCCTCAACACTTAGATGCAGAAACTTACCGATAATATCCATGAAGCTTTCCTTAGCCCAAACATATTCCCATAAGTATGAGGTGCGGTATCCATTGTAGTTTATGGGATTACCCGCACCATTGTTACAGCCTAAATTAAAAGGCAGATAACGAGTGTGTTTGCCATCCAATTTGGTGGTCATGTAGCACACATCGGTATCAACAGCGAAGTGAACCAGAGAACGTTTTTTAAACTGAAATATAGGCTCAGAGGGTTCCCGGTCATATACATATTGTTTTTTAGCGTGACTAATATTCTGCCCGGTAAACTGGTTTTTGAGCTCTATGGTGGCAATTGGTAAACCATTAAGGGACAATACCATATCAATGGAGTTATTGCCTTTACGTTCGTAAAACAGCTGCCGTGTTACCGATAGATGGTTTTTCGCATATAGTTCGATGGAAGTGGGGTTGAGTGATGATTCGGGTTTGAAATAGGCCATCCTGAACTTTACACCGTAATCGGTAAACCCATTGCGTAGTACGTCCAATGTCCCACGCAAGTCCAATTCTTTTAGCAATCGGGTCATGACTTTTTGCTCAACATCAGTTTTATGGATACCAGCTATCTTTTGCCATTCTTTAATTTGAGTCCCCTTAAGGAAATCGGTCATGTATTTAGGGAATACACCTAAGTTAACATCAAAATCATTCGAAAAGCCTTTTACGTACCCGCCATAATTAAGTAAGGCCAACTCAATGGCGGATTCAAAGGTTTGTTCAGTATGAATGCCGTTTGCCATAATTAAGAAGCTAATGATAAGGTGCCGGTTTCAGGTATTACTTCATTGCGAACATCTACTTTACCAGTAACTACTTCTGAAATCAGAGCTGTTTTATATTCTTTTAAAAGCTCTATCTCTTTTGACGCCTGATTTAGCAATGTTTGTATTCTTTCAGATTCTTCAAGAATGTGTTTCTTAATCAATGTCTGCTCACGATACGGTGGTACTGGAACGTGCAGATTCTTAATTCTTTCTACTGCTAATCCCGGTTGTGCCGCTGATTGTGAGTATTGATTTAAATCCATAGCTTTTAAAAGATTCCCTAACCATATCCAATCGTTCTCCGGGTTCAAATGACACACAATTGCATGTTCGGAAGCCCAAAAGCGCCCTTGAGCATAGTTAATGTTGCCGCATAATGCTCCTTGTCGACCAATTAATACGTAATTTCCATCTAAATTGTGTCTTTCATAATAGCCCCTCAAACCATTTCCGCCATAAACAGGGTATAAGCCACTTTCTGTTATTACATCAGAAGTAATAGTGTCGCCACTTTTTAAATAAGCAATATATTTTAGCTTTTTGATTTGCCAATGCTTAGGTACATCCCCTAACCAATCTATGCCGCTATTTTTTAAAGGCACATTCGAGTCAAGACCCTTCATAACTGCGGAGTTAATGATACCATTGAGTTCTTCATTTAGAAGCTCGATTAGTCTTCCTTTATCGATAATCAGTTTATCTATTTGAGATGTTTTATAGACAAGGAATTTGGCAATGCTGTTTTGCTCATATAATGGAGGTATAACTAAAGGCAACCGGCGCAAATCATCAAAGCTCATAGTTTGTCTTACGCCATTGCCATAATTATAAAACACTTTCAACAAGTCGTAAGAATGCAGCAGATAGTAGAAATATGTGGAATTGATACTGTTTGAGCCGAGCAGTCCAATATATGCTGACGTAATTATTCCTTTGTCTTTTACAAGACCGACGCGTAAACTTCGCTTGTCATTCTGCAAATCCGTTAGCCGAAGTATAATGTCATTCTCTTGAACTATTTGATATGAATTGAAAGATTCAGGAATTAACCCAAAATTATCAGAAAGGTCTCTTTTTATAATATTCCCATAGCTTAAGGATAAGACATTGTTCTCAGACAGAGTTGTATTTTTGGATTGGTTTTTTTTGAAAATTGTAAACAATGGCTTTGTTTGCCAATGTTGAGGGATTGCGTTTACCCATTCTATGCCCGAGTTTTTGTATCCATTATATTTTTTCATTCGCCAATAACTTCGTTTATTAAACCTAACGTAGCAGTCTCTAAGGCCATAATATCATTTCGAATCTCATCCAGCGAACGTAGCGGCTGATACCGGTAAAAGTATTTAGTGAAGTTTATTTCATATCCTATCCGAGTTTTACTTTCATCAACCCAAGCATCTGGTATATGTGGTAACACTTCCTGTTGCATATAGCGTTCAATATCTTCCTTAAGTGGCACATTTTCAGTATCACGTAAACTACTGTCCGCTTTTGGGCGACCATTTTTATCTAATTTTATTTTACCTGTGGAATCGCGCTCAGGACGCTCAATTGTAATCCTTCGGTAGCCAAACTCTTTATTATCAAAAATTTTGCTGAATTGATTAACTTCAAAATCGCCGTAGATTTTGGTAAGTTCATATATATGGTCAGGACTTAATTCAAGGCGCTTGTCACCAAGCGGTTTTGCGATTCGCTTGTAGAAATCCGTGGCGTTTATAATTTGAATTTTGCCTTTGCGATTCTTAGGCTTAATATTTGTAATTATCCATATATATGTGCTGATGCCGGTATTATAAAACAGCTGATTAGGTAAGGCTACGATAGCTTCAAGCATATCATTCTCAATTATCCATTGGCGTATGCTGCTTTCGTTTTTTGTTGAACTCGGACTACCGGCAAATAACGGTGAACCATTAAATACTATGGCCAAACGTGAACCTTCCGGTTTCATCTTTGAAATCAAGTGCATAAGGAACAGAAAAGAACCATCGCTTGAAGCAGGTAATCCGGCACCAAAACGCCCACCAAAACCTTTTTCGTCGTGTTCCGCTTTTACTGTTTTCGCTATTTTTTCCCACTTTACGCCAAACGGTGGGTTAGTAATCAGATAATCAAATTTCTCATTGGGCAAGTGGTCTTCAGATATGCTGTTACCACGTTTTATATTTACCGGGTTTTGTCCTTTAATCAACATATCCGACTTGCAGATAGCATAAGATTCAGGGTTAAGCTCCTGCCCAAACACTTCTAACCGAGCATCGGGGTTTAGCTCGTGTAAATATTCTTCGGCAACGCTTAACATTCCCCCTGTACCTGCACAACAGTCATAGATTGTTTTGATAGTACCTTTCCGTGCCAGTATGTCCCGGTCATCATGGAATAGCAGGTTAATCATTAATCGTATGACCTCACGAGGTGTAAAATGCTCTCCGGCAGTTTCATTTGATAGCTCAGCAAACTTGCGTATCAGTTCCTCGAACATATAACCCATTTCCATGCTGCTTACCTTATGAGGATGCAGGTCAACCTCCTGAAATCGCTTGATAACCATGAATAGCAGGTTGTTGTTATCCATGCGGGTTATCTGGTTCTCAAACTCAAACTGTTCTATAATCTCCCGCGCATCAACCGAGAATCCATTAATGTACTCTATCAGGTTGACAGCGATGTTGTTAGGGTCGGCGATAAGCTTATCGAACGTGAACTGGCTCCGATTATGGAAATTGTATCCCGAGACTTTATTTAAAATGGGGTCAATGTTTTGAATTTTAGAAGCAATTACAAATTTATATTTGTCAAGCACCGCAGCTTTGGTGGGTTCCAGCACACAGTCCAACCTTCTTAATACAGTGAATGGTAATATTACTTTACCGTAATCACTTTGTTTGTAATCTCCTCGTAACAGGTCTGCAATTGACCATATAAAATTTGCGTATTCTTTGAAATTCTTCATGTGTTTATAAAGCTAAGGTCACAACTTATTTCGATTTTCCTGAGAAAAAAGATAGACCTAAAAAAAACATTTTATCTTCAACAGATTCAAATTTTAGATTCCATCGTGATTCCATGAAACCAATTAATTCTAACCCTCTATCTTTAATTTCTACCGGTGTCCATTGTTGCTTGTAGGATACTTCGATTTCACTGTGAGAACCATCGCTATAACCTTGTCTTATTTTTTTATGCTTCTCGTCATATTTTGGAGCCTTCTTAGCATCAAAGCAATCATTTTGTATACTGGAGTTTATGCTTTTTGATAATGGAACGAGATTGCCCAATGTGCCTTGAAGCTTTGAAATTTCATTTTTTGAAAAACCTTTTAATGCTGTTTTCCAGCAGGGTTTAGTAGCGGTTTGAGGAAGAATGTGCTCAATTGATACCTTGTCCTTATCATTTTTTATGAATAGATTCCAATCTATTTTTGGATTTCCTCTTTGGCTCACCAGATGCATTTCATATTCATATAAAAAATATCGCAAGCCATTCCACCAATAGAAACCACCACCATCGTTTTGGAATTGTTTGTCGATATATTTTTTAAAGTAATCGTAATCGAACCATTCACTATCAGAACCTTCGTTTTTATAAAAACAAAAGTTCAATCTTTCCTCTAACGTTTTGATGACGAAATTAACACTCCATTTTCCTTCTCTAATCAATTTCGACGCTCGGTAGAATTCGCTATTTCTATAATTAGATAGAGCGTTTTTCATTCTAAACGCAATAAAAATGAAACGCTCTATCGATGTAAATAACCTGATTCTATCGTCGCTACTAATTTTAGAATTTAAAAATGATGCCGTTACTAAAGGTCGAAAATATGATATACCAATTCTGTTTAACCTATCAATCCAAAGCTGCTCCTTTTTTGTCAAATCCGAATTATTCACGGGATTCCATGTATTATACCAGTGTACTACTGCTGACTTTAGACTATTGATGTAGTCTTCGATTTCTTTTGGTTTAAGTTGAGATTGAAACACTTGAGTGACTGGTTCAAGCGCAGAAACATCATCCTCTATGAAATCGTCCTCAACTGTAAGCTCCTCAAACATTTCTAAGCTTGCAACCGGGATATCGGTCTTGGTATATATGTTTTGGGGTGTGAAATGGTCATTTAGCAAGTAGTTGATATAGTCGTCTCCTTTTTGCCGGGTGTATTGAAAGTACATTATCCAATGAGCTGATAAAAAGTCGTCATCATTCAAAGGATGGTTCTTATTTCTTCCTAACTGATAATAAACCTCTTTCCAAGCATTGTCAATTTTCAATCTTAACGCCCCTTTATCATCCTCTTTTAATTCGTGGTCATCATATAATGTAGTCAAATAGACTAAGCGATTTTTAAGAAGTTCGAGGTTTGATAACTTCTTGCCACGGTTATTCATAGTTTCAAATGCAACGAATACATCAAAATCGTCCTCAATCTCATAATGGTTATATTTGAAATTGACTGTGAGCTTTCTTAAAATTTCGGCAACCCCTGCTTCTTTGTCAATTTCTATTACTCCTCTAATTTTTTCCGTAAAAAATTTCTTAGCATTTTCAAGATTCAACGTATAGAACGTTTCGTTGACAGTACCAGAGCCATCTTGATTAAAGATGCGATACCTTAAAAATTCGAAACTTGGATTATCAGATTCGTATCCAAATTTGTATGTTTTGATTATACTATGAGGTGGTTTATTAATTACAAGGAAGCTCTCTCTAATTTCTTTCAGAGAATATGAACCGATATATAAATCCGAGTCATTAACTGTTGTATTTATCGGCAGAGCCTTTATCACTTCAATAATGGCTTGAATCAGAATTATTGATGTTGTAAGTCGTTGCTGGCCATCAACTACGTAAAATGCCTTATATCCTCTTTCTGTGATTAGCCATCTTTCATCATTCCAACGTTCAGTATTAAAGCTGTTAGACGGTATCGCCTTGACGGTTAGAACGCCGGTGTAGTGATTCTTAGACTCGCTAAGATTATAAAGGTCATCCCAAAAAGCCTTTAATTGATTAATAGTCCAAGCATACCCCCTTTGATAATCAGGGATACGATATAACGTATTACTGAAAATTTCGCTGAGGGACTTAAGGTTTGCCATTCGTGATAGGGTTAATGTCGTAAATATAGGTAAATTTTAAACTGGAGCCGTACAGCTGTAATACTTCGGATGGCATTATATTATTCGCGATGTGAGTGCAAAACGGCATAGTCGGTTTCTATCAAAAATAATAATAGCCTGATTTTTAATATATTTAATCATTTATAAGAATCATGGCAACTTATTTCTGTTTTAGTGATGAGTGTGGTGGTTATGAGGCTGTGATGTCAGAAAAACAGTTGAGAGCCCATCCCTTTTATATTAGGAGTACCCTAATTATAAATTCCTCAGAATGGAAAGCTTTAAGTAATAATTTTAAAGATTTAAAGGAAAAGTATGGCATTCCTTTGTCACGAGAATTTAAATGGGCATTTCTTTGGAATATCAAGCGCTATTTTATAAATAAGAAAACCATACCGAAAGACCATGAGCTCAAAATTTTTGAGAAGTATGACTATAATATATTAATTGAATTTGTCGAGGAAGCATTAAATCTTATTAACGGGTTAAGCGAGAAAAAAATAATAATAACCTATACGAACAATCGAAATCGTTATTATATCAATGAAAAATCTATGCTGAAAATGCATTTGCAAGAACATATGCAACGAATCGAAATGGAGCTTGAGAATGACGAAGAGGATAATCTTGGAGTATTATTTTTCGACCCGGTATCGCCAGAAAAAAATGAATATTTACGTGAATTATATTACGAATTATTTGAAAATGGGGATTATTTAAAATATTCTCATATCAAAGACAGTTTGAATATTGAGAACTCCCACCATTCCGTTGGGATTCAGTTAGCAGATTACATTTCTGGGGCATTTAGCGCAATCGTAAAATCTAACGATGGTGCAAATTATGAAGACGGGGTGCGAATGTACTTCGATTCAGTTCATGAAAATTTAAGGAGGAGTTGGCGTGCTGAGGTACAAGGTTACGGTATAAGAGAGGTTCCAAGAAATCAGACACATAGAAGTTGGTTGTTTAACAGAATTGAAGATTTTAAAGAAATACATTTAGAAAGGTAGGGGAGTCGAACCCAAAGTACACAGCTTTTATGGCAATAGTCCACACCCATTTTCATAGAATTAAATCGTTCTCAAAATACTATTCACTACGTTTAAATTAGATTAATATTAGCCATGCCTATTGAAGATTTATATTCAACACGTAATAAACCAGTTCCGGAAACACTCAATTACGAATTTTTACCTGAAAAACTGAAAAATCAGATAATCCATATCTGGTCTGATTTTTTTACCCATATTAACGATAAAAATTACGACGAGCTTTGGAATTTGATGGAAGGGAAAATAGCGAGAGCGCACGGCAAAAAAACATTAGTCGAGAGTTCACTTATTCGATATACTGATAGCTATAAAGTTGAACTGTATTTTTCAGGTAATAATAAGATTGAGGAATGCCTTGACGTAATAGAAATCATTTTCAGATTTATTAATAAGGCCGGAGAATATTTCAGCATCGAGCAGAAGGCTAAGGATGCCATAGAAGAGCTTAATGGGCGATTGTTGCAAAATGGTGTAGGCTTTCAATATGCAGCGGGTATTATTATAAAAATTGACAGTAGTTTATTACATCAAAATATAATTAAACCTGCTTTAAACTTGTTGGATGATAAATTGTACGAAAATGCAAACGAAGAATATTTAAATGCTCATGAGCATTTTCGTAATGCAAGAAATAAAGAATGTTTGAACGACTGTTTAAAGGCATTTGAGACCACAATGAAAATCATTTGCACAGTAAATAAATGGGCTTTTTCGCAGAATGATACAGCCAGTAAATTGATAAATATTTTGATAGCCAACCATTTTTTTCCTGAGTATCATAGTACGCATCTAAATGGAATAAGACAGGTTTTGGAAAGCGGTGTACCCACAATACGAAATAAAAATGGTGGTCATGGTCAAGGTGCTACAAGAATCACTGTTGGCGATGAATTAGCAAGTTACATGCTTAACATCACTGGTGCAGTCATAAAGTTTTTAGTAGAAGTGCAAATCAAAAGAAGTAAAAACTGACAAATTTCTACTTTGAAATCCAAACGGCTAAAATTGGAATCAATAAAAAGTGCGCCAAAACTGCGCCATCAAACTGCGCCATTTCTATCACACTGATAAGGCAAAAACTTGTGTATGCCGCAAAAAATGCTTATCTTTATGTAAGCATTTTTCACAAGGTAAACAGAAAAAATGCCCTTTCTAAAGCAATAAGGCACAAAAAAACCTTTAGCATTTAACTACTAAAGGTTAACGTTTAAAGTGACCCCGCTGAGGCTCGAACTCAGGACCCACAGATTAAGAGTCTGTTGCTCTACCAACTGAGCTACGGAGTCGTGTTTTTTAGGTTGGCAAATAAACGAAAAATTTCTTTAGTCCGAAAGCGCGAAGCCGTAATAAAAATTGAAATATGGCTTTGCAAAGTGAACCTGAAAAATAATGCCCTTACTTGTGCTATGAGGAGGTATGAAATATTCCCTCTAATTAATTAAGAGTTACCCAAATACCGTTTAATTAGTCTTTTTAATTAAAAATTAAAAAGTTAGTTTTAACTAATTTATTAATCAAAAACCTATTTAAAATGAAAAACATTGTATTTACAACGGTAGTTGGGGTAACTCTGTTACTGAGTGCCTGCAAAAAGGATCAGAGTCAAGCTCCAGGCAATGATCTTAACACAAGCGAAGCGACCTTATCGCCGGCCGATTTAAACAGTTTTAATAGCCCGCAAGGAATGAAGGCGCTATCCGGCGGATTAGTTGGATATTACCCCTTTATAGGAAATGCCAATGACTCCTCCGGAAACGGAAATAATGGTGTTTTACAAGATTTTTATAGCGGAGGACAAAACACATTAACCCCGCCTGTATTAACTAAAGACAAATTTGGGTACCCAAATTCTGCCTATTATTTTAATGGGATATCGGATTGGATTAATGTTCCTCACAATCCGCTTTTGGTAGGCACAACTATAGACCAGAGTATTGGGGCTCCTGTTAATCAATTTAGTATTTACATTAGATTTAAATCAGATACGAGCGGGGCAGTTCAAACTTTAGTGCAAAGCGGAGACGCGCATGCTGGCCCGTATTCTGCGGGTCTGTTTATTAATCAAGATCAAAGCATAGCGTTCAATTGGCATTTCGTTGTACCACCAAGTGGAAGCAGCGCTGATTTGGCCACAGCAGCTAATGTTATACAGCCAAATAAATGGTACGACCTGGTGTTGAATTATAGCAATTCCCAGTTTGCGTTGTATTTAAATGGTCGCCAGGTAGCAGTTAATAATACTAATCCAAACTCTGATTTTACAACCGCCGGATTCTTTGACATTCTTCGAATCGGTTCGACATGGGCTACCTTCCCGAATGATTTTTTTAAAGGAACTATTGATAATATTAGATTCTACAACAGAGAGTTGAGCCGTAATGAGGTGTTATATCTATTGTTAAATCCCAAATTTAAATGATAAATCATGTTAATGATTTAGTTATTGCCTTATCACATTTCAACTTTGAGTTGTTATGTGATAAGGTTCCTCTAAAAATCCCAGCTGTACGGTTTATTAATTAGTGATAAAAGCTACTAACTGTAACATGTTAGCCTATAGAATATCTAATTATCATAATGCGTTCTTTAGTTAGGTAATTAACACTTCTAAACTGCGTTACGATATGTCAGCCTTAAAAATATCACTTCTGATTCTTCTAATTTTTAATTGTCTTCCTGCCAAATTAATTGCCCAACCGTTAGCACCTAAGGATTATGGATTAAAACAATTTAGTTTAAAGGATCGCTCATTGGGATTAATTCGTTTTTATGTGGATATCGAAGACCTCAATAAAAAGAAACCACTTTTTATTGAGGTTAATGGCAGTGGAGGGCTTCCTTTGTGTATTTATATTAAAGGCAAAGGTTTTGGCGCAACGTTCAATACGTTCAGCGTTCCACTCAAAGACGCCACGAAAAAAGACTTTCATTATATTATACTGGATAAGCCAGGAACTCCTTTTTGCGATAGTATCTCAACGAGTGACGATGCAGAACACTATGATAAAAATGCGCTTGTTTCAAACTATAAATTTTCTAAAGAATACTCGAAAAGACTTAGCTTATATTGGAGGGTGGCTGCCACTAAAAAGGTGATAACTTATATGATACAACATGGGTTTTGGGACGGGACTCAAATTGTAGCAGATGGATATTCTGAAGGAGCGCAGGTAGTACCGTCGTTGGCTGTTGCCGATAAACGGGTTACCCATATTGTAGCCATGTTAGGAAGTGGTTTAAATCAGTTTTACGATGGCATTATGGCTTGGAGAATTAAGGCAGCGAAAGGGGAAATCACCCATCAACAAGCGCAAGACAGCATAAACGCTAACTTAAAAATCATTAAAAATATTTACTCTCATCCCGAAAATACAAAGCTGGAATACGAGGGGCACACTTATATGAGATGGGCCAGCTTCGGGCTGAATCCGCCTTTTGAGAAATTAAGAATGCTTAGTATCCCCATTTATATGATCGTTAGTACCGCAGATGATAATTCGCCTATTTTTGGACTGGATTATGTGCAACTTGATTTTATAAGACTTGGCAAAACCAATTTGACTTACGATACTTGCGTTGGTTGTGATCATTATTTCAACCGTATAGACACAAGCAGTACTGCCAACAATGGGTATTATAATATGAAAGTCCTCAAGTGGCTGGGTAAATAACAACTTCGAAACCTTAATTAAAGACCAAGTTGTAATTTCCTAAGTTGATTTCAGGCCCCTATTATTTTTATAAAAATAAGTTTCCTCTGCGTTCTTATAGAACAAGCCTGGATGCTATCTGATAGTTTGGCAACTTAGGTTACAGACTATTTGCTCTAAAACCTTATCCGTCCTTTTGGTATGGTCAATGTTATGATTCTGTTGATGGCCATTGCTGCTTCATCCGGTGATATAGCGCAGCTTTGGCCTGCAGGTCGACAAAGTGAGCAATACCTTTCTCCTGATACATTGTCAGCGTATCTAACGTTTTGTGAACGACCTTGAGCATTCTTCTGGCAATCGCGACAATAGCCTTTTGTACCTTCATACGTTTACGAAGGCGTTCAAACAAAGCACGCCAGTAAGAGTCTTTAACTCGAACTGCTGCCCAGGCAGCAGTAACGATAGCAGTTTTAAGATACGGATTGCCTTTCTTAACGGATGTATCTCGCCGTTTACCGGCACTTTCGTTGTTACCTGGTGCTAAACCACACCATGCTGTCAAATGGTCTGCCGTACTAAAGCGGCTCATGTGGCTACCCGCCTCACTCAATATGATCTGTGCTGACCGGCCAGCGATGCCGGTGATACTATCAAGGCACTCAAAAGCCAATGAATAATGTTCTTGGGTAATCTCCGTTATAATCACCTCTAATGTATTTAGTTGTGTTTGCACATGGTCAAAGTCTTGCAACAGCATTTGCAGCTGCACTAAGTGATGAGGTGCTAAAGTTCCATCAAGTGCTTTGATCAGAGCATCCTTCTTGCGTTTGACCTGACCCCGGGCGCAGCCTGCTAATTGCTCTTTGTCTGTTACACCAATAGCCAGCAATCGTATCATGTCCATTGCTGACTTTGTTTTGATGCTGCTGATGACAGACCGAAGTTTGATGTTGTTGCTTTCCAGTATCTTGAGGAGCCGGTTCTGCGTTTTATTCTGCTGACGCATGTAGAATAAGCGGCTACGACAATGGTCACGTAGTATGCGCTGTTCCGCTGTCGGCATAAAGCTTGGCCGTACCAATCCATTCAGCAATAAGGTGCAAAGCCATTTGGCATCCTTTCGATCAGTCTTGCGCTTCGGAACTTGCTTAATATGAGTAGGGTTAGCCACGGTCACATGGATGCCAGCTTCTATGAGGATGGCGTATAAACTCATCCAGTAGATACCCGTACTTTCCATCAGGCAATGTTCGACCTGATGGTTTTGCACCCATTCCTTGACTTGCCTTAGTTCACAAGTAAAAGTAAACTCCTTAAGCTCTTGGCCGCTACCGTCTTTAGCTGATATAAAGCCAACGATCTTATCCTTGTGCATATCCAAGCCGCAGGCCTTATCCAGTTGCGGAACGATGCTCACATCTACACCGTTTTGATGTTTCATAAATGTCCTCCTTCTTTTATACGAAAGACATTTTTATAAGCCTGGGTGTTTCTTGAATCATACCACTTAGGTAAAAACCCCCGAACGTCACATATTAGACTTATGGATTGGCGATGGTCCATTTAGGTACGTAGCCGGTCTTATCTTCAAATGCTACTTTATAAAATTGCCTGCCTTTTTCTAGTACAGTGACTTTAGAATGGTCCGGAATTTTACTCAGCACAGTAGAACTGTAGTTTGGCAACTCGTGGAGGTAGATCACACTCGTAGCGTTTGCCCGTAAATAAGTAGAGTAGGTGTTGGATGTTGAGTTCTGAATGGTATCTTTTTGAACAAATGGTTTGGCGACGATGACAGGCGAAGATTTTGCGTTGTGATGTATTACGGTATCTGTCGCCAGTACTGCGGCTTGATTAATAACTCGTGCCTCTACTTTGATTTTATGCTTTTTTCTATGATGAACAATTGTCGGGGGAGTTGATTCCTGTGTTTGTATCGTTGGCGTTATTACCTTGACCTTTGACTTGTTGTTACTGCCCAATAATTTCATTACATACCAGCCAAACAGCCCCGTAAACAACAATAGCGCGAGTGTCGCAGCAACATTCAGATGTTTGATCTTGAAATAATATAATCGCCGCTGATAATTCTTCTTATAAGCTGCATCGTATTTGCGGCGCTGGTCAGGATTGCTTAGCACCTGGTAAGCTTCGGTGATCTCTTTGAAATGATCTTCCAGAAAATGGTCAGGGTATCTTTCATCCGGTTGAAGCTTGCGGGCCAGCTTTTGATAGGCAGCATTCAGCTCCGTGGTGGTACAGTCGCGATCAGCTCCGAGGATATAGTACAGATCCTTCATTATTAATCAAATACATTGTTGTTGATTTGATTAATTTTTGAAATTATAGTTTAATCAATCGGGAAATAACTAAATAAAAAAGGCCTTCATTTGAAGACCTTTTAATATAATTTGTCTGCACGTTATGCTGTTGCGTATAATTCATCTCTTTGTTTCTGCACAACATCGCTATTGATGTATTCATCATAATCCATCAGCTTGTCAATATAACCTGCGGGGGTTAATTCAATGATGCGATTGGCAACAGTTTCAGTAAGCTCATGGTCGCGTGAGGTGAAAAGGATCGTCCCTCTAAAATCTTTCATTCCGTTGTTCAAAGCAGTGATCGATTCCAGGTCAAGGTGGTTTGTCGGCTCATCAAACATCAGCAGATTGGCTGATTGCAACATCATACGACTAAACATACAGCGCATTTTTTCGCCTCCAGAAAGTACATTGCTTTTTTTCAATACTTCTTCGCCTGAGAATAACATGCGGCCCAGGAAACCACGTATAAACTGGTCGTCTTTTTCGCCCGGAGAATACTCGCGCAGCCAGTCGATCAGGTTGTCATCCTTCCCTTTAAAATATTCCGCATTGTCAGCGGGGATATCAGCAGGATTGATGGTTACACCCCATTTAAACTCGCCCTTGAAATCTTTATCGCGACCCATCAGGATGTCATAGAAAGCAGTGGTAGCCAAACTATTCTGAGAAAGGATAGCGATCTTATCATTTTTATTGACGGTAAAGGTAATGTTATCAAACAGCAACTCACCGTTCAATGATTTACTCAGGTTTTCAACCCGTAATATCTGGTCGCCCGCTTCACGCCCCAGGTTATTGAAAATAATGCCCGGATATTTACGGTTTGACGGCTGTATCTCGTCCAGGTTGATCTTGTCCAAAGCCTTTTTACGGCTGGTAGCCTGTTTCGACTTGGAAGCGTTTGCGCTAAAGCGGCGGATGAACTCCTGCAACTCCTTCACCTTATCTTCCATCTTCTTATTCTGATCAGCACGTTGTTTCAATGCCAATTGGCTCGACTCATACCAGAAGGAGTAGTTACCGGTGTAGATGGTCATCTTGCCAAAGTCGATATCCACTACGTGGGTACAAACCGTATCCAGGAAGTGTCTGTCATGGGATACTACCAGTACGATAGCTTCATATCCCGCAAGGAAATCTTCCAGCCAGCTAATGGTATGAATATCCAAATCGTTGGTAGGCTCATCGAGCAACAAAATATCGGGTTTACCAAACAGTGCTTGTGCTAATAACACGCGCACTTTTTGGGTATTATCAATATTTTTAACCAACTGATAATGAAATTCTTCTTTAATGCCGAGGTTGCTCAGTAAGGTGGCGGCATTACTTTCGGCATTCCAGCCGTCCATTTCTGCAAACATGTTTTCCAGTTCTCCGGCACGTTCGCCATCGGCATCGCTGAAATCTTCTTTCAGGTAAATGGCATCTTTTTCCTTCATTACCGCATACATTTCTTTATGCCCCATCATCACTGCTTCTATAACGGTGAATTCGTCAAAAGCATAATGGTTCTGGCTTAAAACAGCCATGCGCTCGCCTGGTGTAAAACTTACTGAACCGCTTGTGGGGTCGATCTCGCCTGAAAGTATTTTCAGAAAAGTAGATTTTCCCGCACCATTGGCACCGATAATACCATAGCAGTTGCCCTGGGTAAATTTTAAGTTGACCTCTTCAAACAGAGTACGTTTACCGTAGCGTAAAGAAAGATTGGATACTGTAATCATGCTGCACCTTTAATTTGCCGCAAAAGTACGTTAAAAAGGCGAATTTCATCGGATTCAGCAACTTATATTATTCAGAGCTGTGCAATATGTCAGTCTGAAATTTGACGCATGAGCATAGTTTCCCCTTTTATTATTCAAGTAAAACTACAATCACTTCATACAAAGATAGAGACCGACAACCGATAGTAGTTGGATACAGATTACAACCGAAAGTCTCTTAATCCCCTTCATTTTTAACGGACCGAATGCATATACTGAATAAGATAAAAGAAATACCCCCAGTGCCAGGCCTACAACTATCAGAAGATTCGGGCCTTCGGGGTCATTGAAAAAGAAGAAAAGAACTCTGGAACAAATGATTGCTGTTGCAGCCAAGATGAGCGTCGAAATCTTTTTTGATTTGAAATATAGATTTGCGATGTTATCCCCCATGTTTATTAAATGAGCATTTTCACAAATATAATATTTCGCACGAAACTCCTTTCCCACATGTTTGCCGATTACTCAAGCACTTCAGCCAGACTTTTGGTTTCATGATCTGCCAGTTTTTGCAGCGGACCGCTTGCCAGCATTTTCATCATCATGTTTAATTCGGCTGAAATTGTAAACAGAACTTCGGTATGCGTCCCGACATCAGCCAGTTTCCAGTTTAGCTGCAGGTCGAAAGGAGGTTTTTCGGAAGGAATGATATTTATCTCAGCATTCTCAAACCTACTGTCAACCTTTAGCGCTAATTTCCCCATATTCTGAATATCAAACCGGGCTTCATCATTAGTTGATGTCCAGTTCACAATATTCTCAGGCATCAGTTGCTGATGATTATTCAAATCAGACAGGAATTGATAAACTTCATTTACTGGCTTGTTAATGTTGATCTTGCTTTCGAAAGTAGTCATAGATAGTAGTGAGTTATGAGTATTGAGTGAAATGGCTCACGACTCATTGTTATAACCTATATGTGATAAGATAGTTTTTTGAGGAAAGAGTCATGAGTGTTGAGTGGAAAAGACTCACAACCCAATACTCATAACTTAAAACTCAATTCTGTCCCCAGGTAGAAGGTGACACACGCCATTTACTTAATACATCCGATTCTGAGGCAGAAATATAATTGTTGTCCTGGGCGTATTTCAATAAAGCGTTATAGTTTGAAAGCGTAAAGAATTTGCACTTTGCATCTTTAAAGTTTTCTGTGGCCTGGTCAAACCCGTAACTAAAAATGGCAGCAAGGCCGGCAACGGTACAACCCGCATCTTTCAAAGCCTGAACAGCCTGGAGACTGCTTTTACCGGTCGAAATGAGATCTTCAATAACAACTACACGCTGACCGGGGATCACTTCACCTTCGATCAGGCTTCCGGTGCCGTGATCTTTTGGTTTGGAACGAACATAAATAAAAGGGAGGCCTAATTCCTGTGCAACCAATGCGCCCTGGGGGATACCTGCGGTGGCGACACCAGCTATGCAGTCTACAGAACCAAATTCTTCCTGGATGATCTGCGTCAGCCTTTGCCTGATATAGGTACGTATAGTCGGGTGAGATAGAGTGACGCGATTGTCGCAATAAATTGGTGATTTCCAGCCTGAGGCCCATGTAAAAGGATTGTCAGGTTGCAATTTAATTGCTTTAATTTGCAGCAGGAACTCCGCTACTTGTTGTTCTATCTCACTTTTATTAAACATGGCCCAAAAGTACAGAATTTATATCAACGAAAAAGTTATATTGATAACCGAGTCGGTTCCAAAGAATGTGGAAAGATATCAAAAAATTGATGCTCAGACATTTGACCTGAAAGCTTTTTACGATAAGTACAATGGTAAGCCTGGAAACAAGTTTTATTTCCTGCACTGTGCCGATGCCAAAGAGTACCTGAAAAAGATAATGAGAAGCATAACAGTGATTGACGCGGCAGGCGGGGTAGTGATCAATTCGAAAGGCGAATACCTGTTTATTTACCGTAATAAAAAATGGGATCTACCCAAAGGAAAAATTGAAAAAGGTGAGGGTAAACGCGAAGGCGCTGTACGCGAGGTTGAAGAGGAGTGCGGTATTACAGTAAACAGCATTGGCGCCCGCATCTGCAAAACCTATCACACTTATACTTATAAAAGTGAGACTGTGCTCAAAAGAACCTATTGGTACCAGATGGGATATAAAGGCAGCGGCAAATTGAAACCGCAAAAAGAAGAAGGGATCACCTCAGTACGCTGGTTTCAGAAAGGGCATATCGATGCCATCATCAAGAATACTTTTCCTTCGATAATGGATGTGCTGGCAAAAATGGACCTGTTTACAGAAAAGCCAGTGCCTCTTTCGGAATAAATTGACTTACATCGCCCTGGTAACGCAATATTTCGCGTACGATGGTGGAGCTGATGGACGAATACCCTGGCTTGCTCACGATAAAAATGCTCTCGATATCAGAAGCAAGCGCGTGATTCATTTGTGCGATTGCTTTTTCATATTCAAAGTCCGACACGGTACGAATGCCACGTATCATATAGGTTGCTCCGATGCTTCTGCAAAACTCAACAGTCAAACCATCATAGGCAACCACATGTATCTTTGGCTCATTCTCAAATACTGCCCGGAGCATTTGTTCGCGCTGGCTAACAGTCAACAACCCTTTTTTTGAACTATTGTCGCCTATGCCTATATAAATTTTGTCAAATAAGCCCATTGATCGTTTAATGATATCAACATGAGCTTTTGTAACAGGATCAAATGAGCCGGGGAAGAGAGCGATCTTCATAGTTTTGGTTGTGCTTAACTCACCAAAAGTAATAATCCTTTGGCATTAATTGCCAATGATATCTTCGATATGATAATAAACAGGCAGTCCAAGTTGCTGCGCTACTTTTACATCATTGTCTGCTCCAGTCGAATTTCCTTCCATGCGTAAAATAGCATCACACTTGGTGATCAAACGGTGAGCAACGGGGTAGGATATTTCCTGGTAGAGATCATCGCCTGGTTTCTTTGATCCAGCGACTTTTAATAAAGGCAAAGCCAACCATTCGCCGATTAGCGGAATATGCCCTGCACGGAATAACGTTAAGGCCGCAGATTCAAGTCTCTCCAAGTTTTTCTGCATCAGTATAGGATCATCATTAGTGCCAGACCGATATGGTCCGGCAACAAGGATAGTTAATGGTTTAGTACTCATATTAGGTTATGGATTTGCGCGTATTGTAAAAGCATGATGGTTTTGCCATCTTTTATCTCTCCAGTCTCAATCATTTTTAAAGCCTGTTGAAAAGGAATTTCTAGCACCTCAATGTCTTCGCTTTCTTCTTCCACACCGCCGCCGTCGCTTACTTTCATATCTTTAGAGTATTCGGCCACAAAAAAGTAGATCAGCTCCGTAACCGATCCTGGCGACATATATACCTCAAATATTTTCTTGATATCGGATATCTTGTATCCCGTTTCTTCTTCTGTTTCCCGTTTGATGCATTCTTCCGGGTTGTCTTTATCTAACAGTCCGCCGCAGCTTTCTATCAGGTATCCGGTTTCATTGCCGTTCACGTAAGTGGGTATGCGGAATTGACGGGTTAGTATCACGGTTTTCTGCGCTTTGTTATACAGCAGGATGGTAGCGCCATTGCCACGGTCATATGCTTCACGGCTTTGTACTGTTACTGAGCCATCTGCATAATGGGTTTCATAAGTGACCTTATTTAGCGTGTACCAGTTATTCGATAGCAATTCGCTTTTGATGATCTTATAAGTTTTCAAAATGAATTTGATTGTTTTTGATTTATTTTGATTATTTTTGAACAAATTAAAACATAATAAATGAACTTTCAAAAAAGAAAGCAAATAATCCTGAATAAGTTGAATACTGTGGGCGAGGTTGATGTGAAGTTAATAGCAGCCGAACTGGATATTTCAGAGATCACCATACGCCGCGATCTGAACCAGATGGCAAGTGATGGTTTGCTCTACCGTACGCACGGTGGGGCAATGAAAGTGAACCTGCTGGAGATACCGCATGAGTTTGTAAACAAAGCCGCTAAAAATGTAGAAGCCAAAGACAAAATATGTCGTGCCGCTGCCGAACAGATTAATCATGGCGATATAATCTTTATGGATTGCGGCAGTACGGTGTTCAGGTTGTGCCAGTTTATTAAGGGAAAGAAGATTAAGGTGATCACCAATTCTATCCCGGTGGTGTATGAGTTGCAGAATAGTTTGGTATCATTAAATATCATCGGCGGGGAATTTAATGCCGAGCGTCAGGCAATACATGGATCGGTAGCCAATGAGCATATTGCAAGGTATAAAGCTCATAAAGCATTTTTAGGCGTTGACGGTATATCCCGCAATGGATTATTCGCCAATAGCGAACTGGAAGCGGAGATTACCCAAGCTTTTGCATCGCATAGCGCAAAAACCTATTTATTATGCGACGACAGTAAAATAGGGAAGGAGAGTTATCTGCTGTTTGGGGAGTTATCGATGATCGATACTGTTATTACTAATTCAAAATCTGAAGAGTTGGGATTTTTTAAGAAGGAGGGTGTGGAGATAATTGGCGTTTAATATTAACACCCACGTCATGCCGGACTTGTTTCGGCAACCCATCATAAAGGTGTGCGATAGTCAGGTCTGCTACTGGCAAATTGCAGACCAAGCAAGCGTGAATGCCTCGTAGGGTACCGAAATAAATTCGGCATGACCATTTTTTAGCTTGATCCGACTGAAGTTCGTAACTTGGGAATTAAATTGCCAAAATATAATGGACAAATACGAATCAATAATAAAGCTAATCGACGAACATTTAGATGATATAAATTTTGCTGATTTTGGAAAAGGCGTTTCTGATTTGTGGATTAATAAGGCACAGGAGCTTTTGGGTGTTGTTTTTCCACCCTCATACATATGGTGGTCGAAAAATTATGGTGGTGGTGAAATAATGGGTGAAGAGGTGTTCAGCGTTTATGAGTTAGATAATGTCGTTGGTGGAGATATCATTTATATGAACGAATTAAATAGGAAAAACAAGTTTTCTGACACCACGCAGTTAGTAATTCAGGAAACCGATAGATCAGAAATGTTCTATTTCGATTTACTTCAATCAGATAATGAGGGAGAGTATCCAGTTTACCGTCTTTTTTTAGGAAATAAAATTAAGTATGCTGAAGACTTTATAGGATTTCTTGCAGGAAGAATTTTGGATAAACATTGAAAAGCTCCGCTAGGAGCTGCCTGTTTATATAAATTGTAAAGTAGAAATTAAGCTCCGTAGGTGCATCCTTTATTCCCCATTCTTAAAAAACGAAAACGAAGAATGCCCATATTTCCTCTGCTCTACAAACGCAGGGTGATTACTCAGATTTTGCAGTGATTGATGCTCAATAATTAACAAGCCATCCGGCAACAACAAACTCTTATCAAAAACAATCTTGGCAATTTCCGGAATGCGGTTCAGATCATACGGCGGATCGGCGAAGATGAGATCATATTGCTCCGTTTCCAGTTCAAGATATTTGAAAACATCAGCTTTGTAAGTTTTGATCTGTTCTAAACGGTGCTGACGTGCAGTATCCTTAATATAATTAATGCAATGTATGCTGCGGTCGACTGAAATGACCTGAGCTGCTTCCCTCGATGCGAACTCAAAAGAGATATTCCCGGTCCCGGCAAAAAGGTCGAGCATTTTGATGTTTTCGAAATCGATCTGGTTTTGCAGGATATTGAACAGGGCTTCTTTTGCCAGGTCGGTAGTAGGTCGTACGGGCAAATTCTTAGGCGGATTAAGCCTGAGCCCCTTTAAATGGCCTCCGATGATCCGCATAGCGATAAAGCGGTGAGGGTTAATATATCATGCGACGAAACTTGTCCTGACGAGTCAAGTGCACTCATTGTATTTAATTCCAGTTTGCGGAAGAAACGATCCAATCGGATACCGTTTTCATCATCAGGTGTAATGCTACCGCTTAAAATAAGGGTAACGTCACCGGGCAATAATTGCAGTTCGCTGGCAACAAGTGTGGCAAAATAAGCCAGCTCATCAGGTGCCATAAACTCGAAGCTGTTATAAAAACGCAGCTTACCTTCTTTAAAATTCAGGAACTCAGCCTTGTTGCCGTCCACATTCAGGTATATCTGATTGTCTGCAGGATTATTTTCTGCCGTAAGTCTTACCCACCCTTTAGGTGCGAATACGATACTATTGATACCAAACTTTTCAGCAACTAAGTTTATCGACTTATTATCTGCTTTAAAGATCACCTGGTTATCAGCGTCCAGGGGTTGGGAGAACACTTTCTCATCACGTTTTACATCCAGGAAACGGGCAAAATCAGCCACCTTTTCGGGGTTGAATAGGCTTGCAGGAACGATAGTAAAATCTGTATAAGGAATGCCAACAATATGCTGGCTATATTCGGCAGA
>Ga0207704_10000065_pt1 | contig 69867 bp, 60 predicted proteins | sample KBSMisM12_FD_184308 | JGI IMG/M metagenome (GOLD analysis project Ga0207704, IMG submission 184308) | Miscanthus rhizosphere microbial communities from Kellogg Biological Station, Michigan, USA - KBS Miscanthus M1-2 (SPAdes) (version 2) | ecosystem: Host-associated > Plants > Roots >...
AGCACGGGGTCCGTTTTGATTGATACGCGATAGCCCGCGGTTTAAGCAACCATCGATATTATAAACCGCGATAAAACACAATACTACATCATTAGGTAATTTATTGTTTTTCAGCAGGTCACGAGTAAGCATCATACTGGCATCAATGCCTTCCGGTTCGCCGGGATGGATGCCGTTGTTAATCAGCAGTACCCTTTTGCTCTGTTTTTTGATCAGCGCCGGATCAAACACTCCGTTTTTAGATAGCACGATCAGGCTTAGCGGTTTGCCTACATCGGCAGTGCCGTAATTGATTATTCTCATCTGCCGCGGATACAACTTTGCCAGTTTTTGGTAATAAGCTATGATCTCGGTATAGGTCGCTGTATAATTTTTATCGCTGCTTTTTTCAAAAGGGGTCAGTTGCGCTTTGGCCTGGAGAAAAACAAGAAAGGCCATCGTCGCCAGTAGGAGTCGTTTCATTGAGAAATGTTTTAGCAAATATAAGTTTGACAGCTAATAACAAACCGGATAGCAGGGATATTACAAAATATCATCACGAATCACGGAGGCTGTTTTAGTCAAGGTTTATAAAATCAAATTACCCGCGATCAACCAGGTAGTGGTTTTTACAAATGTTCACCGCGTCGTGAGCCTGAACACCGGGATCATTTAACCTGCCCCCGAATGTTTTTAGGAAGACTTTTTAAAACGAGATCATATGAATGATCAATCATGTCACAGATCTGCCTACGACTAAGATCGCCATTGGTATATACCGTATTCCAGTGTTTTTTATTCATATGGTAACCTGGCTGTATTTCGGTATGCTGCTCGCGGAGTTCTATGGCACGTTCAGGATCACATTTTACATTGAAGCGGTCACCCTGGGAAAGACTGGTAAGCAGGAATAGTTTTTCGCCTACTCTGAATACGAGGGTATCTTCGCCAAAGGGCATATCTTCTGTTACCCCAGGCTTAGTGAGACAATAATCACGTATCTCTTCGATATTCACAAGCTGTTATAATTGCCTGATAACTTTAGTATAAGAAGTAACGTTACCAAAGTTAAATTTAACCCCTACAACGATCTGACTGTATTGATTGGTCGCGTTATTTTTGAATTTACTGGATGGGTCGTCGTAGCCGTCAAGTCCTTCGCCAAAAACCAGGCTGTGTACATAACCGATATTGACCGACATAAAAGGCTCTTCGTACTCGTTAAATATCTTGAACTCGTAACCAAAACGAAGTGGAATAGTTAAGTTTACGCTACTATTGGTGCCCGGGAACACATAAGTACTTGGACCGTTTGACAGGATAACATTCGTGCGTTGCACGGTGTTACTGTTAAATATAATACCCCCGCCGCTTCCAAAATAAAAGCCTTTTATGGCACTATTAAAATAGCTTTCGCTGTAATCTATCAATTCACCTAACTGCAAATCACCGTGCAGGATAAGCCCCTCAAAGTGATTGGTATACATACGTCCATATTTGTCCAGATTTTGGGTAAGGCCGCCGCCGGAAAGGGTACCAAATTGCAATTCGGCAGTAATGGGAATATATGGGCTATAGTTATAAGTGAAGCTAACGCTTTGTCCTATATGGTAGTCTTGGCGGGCCAGATTGGTATACCCCCGCTCGTAGCTTATATCTAAACCTATGCCGAATTCTTTATAGTTATAGCCGACCTGGGCCTTAACCATAATAGCAGAAGACACGAATGTGAAAAGTAAAATGAGTTTTTTCAAAGTTTAAATATTAGTCAATATTTTGCAATTTTTGAATCGGAGCTCTATTCGACTCCCAAAAATAAAATTTCTATCCATATAAATAGTATTCTATGAACTTAAAATTTACCGTTACAGGGCGTTTTATGCACTATGTAACCATCGATACGCAATCAGACCCCAACTCTGATACTTGCCCATCCACTGCGAAACAAAAAAATCTCGGGCTTTTACTTGTAACGGAATTATTAGACATGGGGTTACACGATGCCCACATGGACGAGCATGGCTATGTATATGCTACCGTTCCGGGCAACAGCATTAAATCAGGTATTCCGGTGATCTGCTTTTGTTCACATATGGACACCGCGCCCGATTGCAGCGGAACCGATGTAAAACCGATCATACACAAAAATTACCAGGGACAAGACATGTTATTGCCTGACGATCCTTTGCAGCTTATCCGGTTGAGCGACCATCCGGAATTAAAGCACCAAATTGGTAATGACGTGATCACTGCCAGCGGAACCACCTTGCTGGGCGCTGACAATAAAGCAGGCGTTGCCGAAATTATGGACGCATGCTATCAGTTAATAAATCATCCCGAAATAAAGCATGGGGATATACGCATCTTATTTACCCCGGATGAAGAAATAGGCCGTGGTGTAGATAAAGCTGATCTGAAAAAACTTGGCGCATATGCAGGCTATACAATGGATGGCGAAAGTGCCGGCAATATGGAGAACGAAACATTTTCTGCTGATGGTGCCAAATTGATCATTAACGGGATAAGCTCTCATCCCGGCTTTGCCAAAGGTAAAATGCAGAGCGCCATAAAAATCGCCGCACAAATTATCGCAGCCCTGCCTTATGACCTCTCGCCTGAAGGAACCGAAAATAAAGAAGGATTTGTGCATCCCGTAAGTATCAGCGGACATGTAGAAACAGCAGAGATCGGGTTTATTATCCGTGATTTTGACGATCAAAAATTAAAGCAGCATGCTGATGTGATCCGCTCTATAGCTGGTGAAGTATTGAAGAAATTCCCGGGATGCAGTTATGAATTGCAAACGCACGAGCAATACCGTAATATGAAAAAGGCCCTGGACCAACATCCTGAGATTGTTGAATACGGGATGGAGGCAATTCGCCGTGCCGGACTTGATGCACGTTTATGCAGCATCCGTGGTGGTACAGATGGCTCACGACTTTCGTTTATGGGATTACCCTGTCCGAATATTTTTGCTGGCGAGCATGCATTTCACAGCAAACACGAGTGGGTTTCGGTCCAGGATATGCAAAAGGCAGTTGAAACTATTTTGCATTTATGTATGATTTGGGAGGAGAAGGCGTGAATACATTTTGCAGAGACGCGATGTATCGCGTCTCTGCTGTAGAACGATTTATTTCTCTGCCAGCAAATCGTCCGTCAGCTTTTCAAATTCTTTAGTGAATTCCTCGTAATATTTGCCTGTACCCGGACCGCTAAAGCCCGTATGTATCTTTCGCACATCACCCTTCTTATCGATAATGATAGTGGTTGGGAACCCTAAATAATCAGCCAGCATTGGCAAACTTTTTTGCGGGTCGCCTTTGCCGGGCGTGTAGCCAGTGATGAGCAAAGGATAAGTAACGTTGAACCTGCTTTTCAACTGTGTTAATGTTGGAACAGATTTCTTAAAGTCTGCAGTACGCTCATAAGCCAAGCCGATTATTTCTACTCCTTTTGGGTGATATTTTTTATAATAATTTACCAGGTAAGAGGTTTCATCCATACAGTTAGGGCACCACGAGCCTAACATTTGCACAATTATTACCTTACCTTTAAATCGTGAATCATTTAATGAAACTTTCTTCCCGGTCAGATCAGGGAATGTAAAATCTATCTTTTTGTATCCGGGTTTTAAATAAGTAAGCGAATACGCATCAGGCAACTTTGCATTGGCATTTTTTACGGCTGTCCATTGATCTAAACTTGAGGCACCTGCATAATACTTACCATTTGTTATAGTTTTACCATCGATAATATCAGCGGTAAACAAAAAGGCATGGCCCCCATCAAAAGTTGACAGATATAATTTATTGCCGGCAACGGAACCATCAAGGAAGCGGTCGTCACCGGTAGTGGTTAAAAATGTGCCTGTCAGTTTTGAACCAGCCTGTTTAAATTCGCCTACTGTTGTATCCTTAGTTTTTCCTTCGCCAAATATGGCTGTCCATCTTCCCGATATGTTATACTTGGGTTGGGCCGCCTTACTGAAAAAGCGCCAGGCTTTACCCGGTTCTGCATGAAAATCCATTGTGGCATCCTTGTCACCATAATGCTTTATCCATTGCCCCTTTAAGCCCGCCGCACTTTTCCTTAGCTTGAATTCCGAATTGAACAATGGCATTTGAATAAACACCGAATCGCCTTTTTCCTTTATAGCGGTCACTTTAAACCTTTCCGTGCCGTTATGTATAACTATTTGCGGCTTTCCGTTGACATCGGTCACATCAAAATTAAAAGGCAGATTATTGCCTGACGGACTTGTGAGTACACCACGCCAGATACCGGTTTTTAATTTACTCTGAGCAAAGCTTATACTAACTATTGATAAGAAAAGGGAGGTAAATAACAGATTTTTTAAACGCATTACTTGAATAGTCTATTAAATTGATATACTTTTTCAAAGTACGCGAAAACAATCCAATTATTTCAGTACTTCCCGCGAAATGACAATCTTTTGAATTTCGGAAGTGCCTTCATATATCTGGGTGATCTTGGCGTCCCGCATCAGCCGCTCCACATGATATTCCTTCACAAAACCATAGCCACCATGTATCTGCACGGCTTCAACAGTGGTACGCATAGCAACTTCTGATGCATATAATTTAGCCATCGAACTTGCCTGTGCATATGGCAAATCCTGATCTTTTAACCAGGCGGCTTTCAAACAAAGCAAACGCGCAGCTTCAATTTCGGTTGCCATATCAGCCAGTTTAAACTGTATAGCCTGAAGGTCAGAGATAGTTTTTCCAAATGCTTTACGTTCTTTTGAATATTGTAAAGCCAGTTCGTAAGCCCCTGATGCTATACCTAAAGCTTGCGAAGCAATACCAATACGCCCGCCTTCCAAAGTCATCATAGCGAACTTGAATCCAAAGCCATCTTCACCGATCCGGTTTTCCTTCGGGACTTTTACGTCGGTAAACATTAAAGAATGCGTATCCGATCCGCGTATACCCAATTTATTTTCTTTCGGACCAACTGTAAACCCAGGCATTCCTTTTTCTACTATCAACACGTTAATGCCATGGTGCTTTTTTGAAGCATCCGTTTGAGCAATTACCAAATAGGTAGATGCGGTTCCGCCATTGGTGATCCAATTTTTGGTGCCATTTAATAAATAATGATCGCCCATGTCGATAGCGGTCGTCCGTTGCGAAGTTGCATCAGAGCCCGCTTCTGGCTCAGACAAGCAGAAAGCCCCTATTTTTTCTCCTTTGGCCAAAGGCACCAGGTACTTTTGTTTCTGTTCCTCGGAGCCATACTTTTCAAGGCCATAACATACCAGCGAATTATTCACGGATACAACTACTGACGCAGAGGCATCAATCTTAGATAATTCTTCCATTACTAATACGTATGAAATGGCATCCATGCCACTACCGCCATATTCTGGCGAGACCATCATGCCCATAAAACCCAGCTCACCCATTTGTTTTACCTGCTCGGTTGGGAATTTTTGGTGCTCATCACGTTCTATTACACCCGGCTTTAATTCGGCATGAGCAAAATCCCGCGCCGCCTGGCGTATCATCAATTGTTCTTCGGATAATTCAAAATACATGGAATGATAGGTTATTGGGTCAAAAATAATATTATGCACGCATAGTAAAAAGAGATACACAAAAAAAGAGAACCTTTTTCAAAGTTCTCTTTCCCCTAATTAATTTAAACTATTGATTAAACCCAAAACAAAGAACAAAATATCCCAGCTTGGGCGTCTGAGAATTCTAAAATATGTTTTTCATAGGTAGATGAAATTCTATTTTTTCACAGATGTTTTGCAGAGTCGTTTATTTATAAACAAAAGTAAAGCCACAAATCAATAGACCCAATGACGAATACGTCAGTATTTACAAATTGATTGTAACAAGATTATTAAAACTGATTGTTTAGTTTACCAATTAAATTTCGTTAGATTGCATTAAATACAAATTCCTAAATCCCCTAAACAACTATGCTACTTACTGATTTTGAATATCTTAACGACTCAGAAGAGGCGTTTAAAAAGAAGATTGCGCTGCAAATAAAGACCCTAAGAAGGCAAAACCAGGTTACGCAAGAAAAATTTTATAGCGAGACAAATATCAACATCGCCCGGCTCGAATCTGGCAAAGTTGACATCAGACTAGACACTTTGCGTAAAGTTTGCTATTACTTTGACGTGTCATTGTCTGGTTTTTTTCATGGAATTTATTAAAGTGTATGTTTTTTAGGAACTACAAAAACCATTTTAATTCCAGTATTTGATACACTTTTGTATTTTTTTTTAAACAAAATACAATAAAAACAGCATTCTTTAGTTACTTTAACACCCAAAGTCTGCCATCATCTATCATCTTTCTCCACCTCTTTTAGTGACTTTAGCATATCCACTTTGTTCGTTTACATAAAAAAGGAGGGCTTATTTTCTTTAGTTTGCCTAAATAGTCCTGGGTTATTCTTTGGGTTGGCTTGACCAGGAACGGAATGAGTCCTTAGCCAGTCAGATACCCCCCGACGTACACGCTCCCGGCTTTTTACGCGTGAACGGACCATTCAGTGATGTGCCGGAGTTTTATAAAGCATTCGGCATCAAAAAGGGGATAAGATGTGGCTTGACCCGGATAAATGCGTAAGAATCTGGTAATCTTGTAGAGACGCCCCGATATATCGGGGCGTCTCTATTTATAGCTATATTTGGCCTCATGCAGATTATTCATGCTTTGCAGGAGTGGTGGCAACATCAAACATGGCTCGAAATTATTGGTGTTATCACCGGTTTGCTTTGTGTTTACCTGGCTGCGCGGAATAATATCTGGAACTGGCCTCTAGCCATCATCAGTGTAGGCATTTACATTTTCATCTTTTTTAAAAGTCATCTATATGCCGATATGGGCCTGCAGTTTTATTTTATGGCGATGAACATATATGGCTGGTATTACTGGAGCCATAAACCCGCTGATGAAGCTAAAACTCCGGTTATACGGATCACCCGGAAAGAAACCATTTTATCTGTCATCGCTATCGTCGTTTTCACTGTCTTCCTCGGGTCGGTACTAAAATATACACCTGCATCTTTTCCGTACCTCGACAGTTTCTGTACAGCGTGTAGCATCGTTGCCCAGCTATTTTTGGCGCGTAAGGTTTTAGAAAACTGGTTGATATGGGTTTTTGTAGATATCATTTATGTAGGAGTCTATATTTTCAAACACCTCGATCTAACCGCTGTAATGTATGCTATCTACGTTGCCATCGCGGCTATGGGATATATTGACTGGAAAAAAGAATACCGAAGACAACCAGAATTAAAATAATGCAGACTGCCAACCGCCAACCGCCAACCGAAATTATAAAAATCGCCGTAGTGGGTCCTGAGTCCACTGGCAAATCTACCATGTCTGCTTTTTTGGCGGAGCATTACCAAACGGTTTGGGTGCCTGAGTATGCGCGTGAGTACTGCGAGAAATTGACCAAGCCGCCTACATGGCAGGATGAGATCAATATGTTTTACGGACAACTGGCGCTCGAACAGGAATATTTGCCTAAGGCCAACAAAATATTGATTTGCGATACCACCTTCATCACCGTAAAAATATGGAGCGACCAAATTTTCGGCCAGTCGCCACAGGAAGTACTCGACGAATTGCCAAAACATCCTTATGATTTTTACCTGTTATTAAACATCGATCTGCCCTGGGAAGATGACCCGCTGCGCGATTTTCCTAACATGCGCGAACATTTTATGGAGGTGTGGCATAAGGAATTACAAGCGCTTAACGCTAATTACACGGTCATATCCGGAGCAGGGTCGGATAGATACGGAAGTGCTGTAGCAGCGATAGATAATTTTTTTAAATAAATCGTGGTAATATTTGAATTTTATAAATCAATATTCAAACTGACAAACTACCGCAAGGTTTAGCTGATACATTCTTCAAAAACTTATTCATAAGTTTAAAGATGTTTAACCATAGGCCTTTACAGTTAATCATGAAAAACAAAGTTTACCGTTTCATACTGTCTTTTATAGCGACCACGTTAATTTCTTATTCCTATGCGCAAGTTATTGATTTTCCGGATGTTCGCACAGGTGGAAAATTCAAACTAACTGTCGCCGCTGTAAGATTTACCGAAGACAGCGTTTACAATACCTTTTCGGGCAAAGATGCTCCAAACAAATACCGCAGCGAGTTATTATTCGGGAAATATACATTTCAAGCAAAAATTTTCGATAATACAAATAAATTAGTTCTCATCATCTCCAAAGGTTTTGTAGCTGGACAGGAGCCCGACGGCTTTTTAAAATCTTGTGATGCTAAAACAAACACGGAATATTATCAATGTTCCAAAGAAGGATATAGTATCTCTTTTCAAAGAACAGACCAATACCCAAATAATTGGATAAAAATACACATCATTGCCTCTTTAAATGTCGAAACAGGTCACATTACTAGCAAGTATAACGCGTTTTACGGTACCGGGGATTTCCTTTACAATACCAAGACTCATGAAATAAAGCAAAGTTGACCATAGAACTAATAATATTCAAACTGAGACACTATCACCATTTACCCAAAGTCCCAACAATTTCTTTACCTTAATTTAAGGTTTCGTGCAACGTTCAAAAAATCGGTGCGTCATATATCTTGAAAGCTGAGAATTTGGAATCTGTATACATTGATAAGCATTACGACCTGGTGGTTGAGTGTAAGCGTGGCAGTAAAAAAGCATGCTTCGAGCTCTACCGTCTGTATTCTAAAGCGATGTTGAACATTGCTTTTAGGATAGTTGGCAGCGTTGATGAGGCTGAAGATGTATTACAGGAGGCCTTTTTGGATGCGTTTAACAGGATAAAAGACTTTCGCCAGGAAACAACTTTTGGCTTGTGGTTAAAACAAATCGTTGTTCACCGGTCTATAAACCTGTTGCGTAAGCGCAGGCTGGAGTTGGTAGAACTGGATGAAGGACACACCGAAAGTATTGCCGAAGAGGAAGTTGAAGATGATGATGAAGTGCAATACAAAGTAGGCCAGGTAAAGGATGCTATGAAGGAACTGCCCGAAGGTTACCGGTTAGTGATATCATTGTACCTGCTTGAAGGATATGACCATGAGGAAATAGGTGAGATACTTGGTATTTCTGAAAATACCTCAAGAACCCAGTTTTTGAGGGCGAAAAGAAAGTTAAATGAGATTTTAATAAAAAGAGGAATAACATCATGAGCAAGCGATTAGAGGATTTCATTAAAATGAACAGGGACGAGTTTGATGATCTTGAACCATCAGGCGATCTGTGGGCTAAGATCGAAAAGAATTTACCGCCCGAAGGAACAGCGATAAAACCGCGCGAGGCAAAAACCTTCTCACTCAGCTTTGTGCTAAAGGTGGCGGCGTCTGTCATCATTGTAATGGGAATCAGCTTTGGTTTATACCTTCGGCATGAAAGAAGCGAGGCTGTAAATCTCGCAGCTATCAACCCGGCATACGCCAAACAGCAAGTGCATTACGCATCGCTGGTGCAAAACCAACGTAAGGAGCTAAGATCCATTGCTAAATCAGACCCTGATCTGTACAAAGAATTCAGCGCCGAGATAGCCAAAATGGATTCTACCTATAACAAGCTAAATAAAGATCTGGCAACCAGCCCTAACCAGGACCGCGTATTGCGCGCCATGATACGTAACCTGCAAATACAAAGCGAGATACTAAACCAGCAACTGGAAGTTATTGAGCAGATCAATCAAACCAAAAAGGAGCAAAGTAATGATACCAAAAATATATAAACCGGCTCTATTTATCGCAGCCATGTTGGCAGCCTTTCAGCCGGCTTTGGCACAGAAAACAGTTGACAGTACCGGTGAGTCGTTTAACAAAGGTATGAAGAAGCTCGATATGAAGGTGAACGTTAATACCAAACGCCTGGAGCTAACTATGGATAAACTGGGCAGGAGACTGGATTATACTTTCAGGGACTTTGACAAGAATTTGCACGTCGATAACCTGGTGACAGATATTACCTCAACCGTAAACGACGCTGTCCACAGTGTAACGCTAAGCGTTTCGGATGGCGATAATGACGGCTCAACCAATATTTCGATCAGCAGTCCGCAAGAAAGGATCAAAAATTACAGCAAATCGTATCCGGTTGACGGGAACGATAAACTGGCTCTTGATAACAAATACGGAAGGGTAACCATCAATACCTGGAATAAAAACGAAGTGAAAGTTGATGTACAGATAAAAGGCACAGCCAGCGACGATGAAACTGCTCAAAAATTGATCGACGCGATCAGCATTTCTGACAGCAAGGATGGCAACACCGTTTCGTTCAGAACCAATTTTGGTTCGGGCAACAGTTCAGTATGGAACCTGTTCAACAATATGAACGACCGCCACAGGGCCGAAGTAAACTATACTGTTTATATGCCTTCAAGCATGTCACTTGACTTACGGAACAAATACGGTTCGGTGTCATTACCAAGCCTGAGCGGTAAGGTTACTATTGATAACGCTTATGGTTCGCTAGTGGCAAAGGCATTAACCAACCCGGCCAATGAATTTAATTTCCGTTATTATGAGGTGAACATTGAAGAAGTAAAAGGCTGTGATCTAAATCTGTCTTATGGTTCTTTAAAACTGGGTACAGTAGGCCGGCTGGCAGCTAATATTAATTATGCCCCTGTGGATATAGAAAAACTCAATAACTCGGGTACCATAAATGCAAGATACGGCGGCGGTGTGAAGATAGGCGAGATCAGCAAAGCGTTAAAGAACCTGGATATCGACTCCAAATACTCCAGTGTAAACATTGGGCTAAGGGGTGATGAAAACTTCGATTTTGACGTAACGGTAAAATATGGCAGCTTTAATTTTGATGACAATAGGTTGAAGATAACCAGCAAATCGCCATCTGACGATTCACGTGGTTATCATCCCACTAAAAACTATAAAGGCTACGCAGGCAACAGTAATTCAAACAATAAGATCAATATTAATACCACTTATCAAAGTGTCAAGCTGGAGTAACGGTAGGTAGAACCAAGACTCAAGAGCCAAGAACCAGGATGAAAAAGCTATCTTGATTCTTGGCTCTTCCTTCTTGAATCTAGTACACGCGGCACAACAACCCCTTCAAATACTCTCCTTCAGGAAATGAAGCCCTCACTGGGTGATCTTCAGGCTGGCAATATTGATAGATAAACTGCACTTCTTTACCCGCATCCAGGGCGGCCCAGGCTAATACCTGTTTAAAGGTATCGATATCCATGGCCCCGGAGCAAGAGAAGGTCGCCAGTAAACCACCTTTTTCTAATAGTAACATCCCTAAACGGTTCAGGTCTTTATAAGCACGTGTTGCTTTATTCAGAGCAGAGCGTGATGGTGCATATTTTGGTGGATCAAGCACTACGATATCAAACTTTTCACCCTGCTCACGTAGTGCGCGTAGTTGCTTATTGACGTCAGACTGTACAGCGCTGTGTTTTGAAGCATCCAGTTTATTTAGTCCGATGTTTTTCTTCAGTGTTTCAATCGCTAATGCTGAGCTATCCACACTGGTCACTGCTGAGGCACCATTCTTTAAAGCATTTAACGTAAATCCGCCGGTATAGCTGAAGCAATCCAGCACTTTTTTACCTTTAGCATGTAGCGCAGTGATCAACCTATTATCACGCTGATCGCAGTAAAAACCTGATTTTTGACCTTCGGCGATATTGATCCCGTAGAACACATTATTCTCCAGCACTTCAACCATTTCAGGTGGATGTTCACCCGCCAGAACCTGGTTAGTGGTTTCTAAACCTTCATGTGCCCGTGAAGCCGCGTCGCTCTTGTCAAAAATACCTTTAGGCTTTAGCAGCTTTTGCAGTTCATCAATAATCACCGGCATACTCCTCTCAATACCTGACGTAAGCACCTGCACAGCCAAATAGTCGGCATATTTATCCACGATCAGTCCGGGTAGATAATCAGCCTCGCTAAAAATAAGGCGGCATGTATTGGTCTTACCATCTTCCAAAACTCCACTGCGACTTGCCACTGCAACGGCCACTTTCCTCCGGAACCAGTCTTCATTAATTTCAACCGGCTCATCCCACTCCAGCAAGCGCATAGCCACCCGCGACTGGTTATTATAAAACCCATAGGCCATAAATTCGCCTTTATCACTTAGCAAGCGTACAATATCGCCATTGGCAGGTCTACCTTTAATGCCCTCTATCGCCCCCGAAAACAACCAGGGATGTCGTTGAAGCACCGCTTTTTCCTTACCCTTTTTTAGTATCACGTCAAACATCCGGCAAATGTAACACGATTATGGGATTTGACACGATTAAAGGATTAACTGATTGTCAGGACATTAAATCTTCAACAATCTTATAAATCATATCAAATCCTTCAATCGTGTCCTTGTTTCTTTGCGCATAAGTGGCTAAGTTTGCGCCTCAATATTAAATTATGGCTAAAGCATCAGATATAAAGAATGGCAATATCCTTCGCTTTAACGGCGAGTTAGTGCAGGTGGAAGAGTTTATACACCGTACCCCGGGCAATCTTCGTGCCTTTTACCAGGCGCGTATGCGCAACGTAAAAACCGGCAAACTGGTTGAATACCGTTTCCGTACGGACGAGGAGGTGGATATTGCGCGTGTGGAAACCAGCGATTACCAATATCTTTATGAAGATGGTAACGACCTGGTGATCATGGACAATGCCACTTACGAACAGCATAATGTACCTAAGTTCCTTTTTGGCAACGCGGTTAAATTTTTAAAAGAAGGCATCAATGTGATCGTTGCTTTTGAAAGCGACGAACCGATTATGGCTAAGGCCCCGGCTTCTGTTGAACTGGAGATCACCTATACCGAACCTGCTGTGGCTGGCAATACCTCAACCAATGCTTTAAAGAATGCTACCGTTGAAACCGGTGCTGAAATTAAAGTGCCGTTGTTTATCAATATTGGCGATAAAGTAAAAGTAGATACTACTGCGGGCGCTTATGTAGAGCGCGTGAAAGGATAATTTTTAGTGGCAGTTGCAGTTTAAAGTAGCAGTCACTATTAAACATAAAATAGAAAAGCTTCCTGACCGGAGGCTTTTTCTGTTTATGATAAATTGTAAATTAGAAGAATTAGAATCAGCACGTTATGATATCCAATTCTGAACTTTCGAATAAACTAAGTTTCTTCACCGAACCCGGATTTAAAGACGAGTTATTAAAACACGGGCAAATAGCATCATTCAATAAAGGCGATGTCATCGTTCGTGACGGGCAATATGTCAAATTTCTGCCTATCGTACTTAAGGGATCTATCCGCGTTTTTCAACAAAGTGAGGACCGGGAGATATTACTTTATTATGTAAGGGCGGATGAAACTTGCACCATGTCGTTAGCGGCGGCTTATTTTAATAATAAGAGCACCTCGCACGGTGTGGTAACTGAGCCAACAGATGTGTTGGTATTCCCTGCAAGCATGATCGAACAGTGGCAGTTAAAATATCCCTCGTGGAACCGCTATATGATGCAGATGTTCCGTACACGTTACGATCAATTGATCAGCTCATTCCAGGGTGTGGCTTTTGATAATATTGATACCCGTGTAATGGAATACTTAAAGGAAACAGCTAAAAAAGAAAACGGAAAATCCGTCAACCTTTCTCATCAACAGTTGGCCGACGAGCTTGGTACTACGCGCGTGGTGATATCCCGTATCCTAAAAGACTATGAGCGGAGCAATAAAATAAAACTGTTCCGCGGGCGCATCGAATTGGTATCCTGAAAATATTTTTGCTTGTGTATCTTTTGATACCGTTCTGGTCTTTAATGACTTATAATTTTGCTTGTAAATAATTATAACACTTAAAACAAACAACATTATGAAGACATTACATTGTGCAGATGCAGGCTTTGATTGTGCAGCCGTGATCCATGCAGAAACCGACGAAGAAGTTTTAGCCCAGGCAGCAGAACATGCCAAAACAGTACATGGCCTTTCTGTAACGCCGGAGTTGGCAGAGCAAATAAAGGGGTTGATTAAGGAAGACTAATAGTTTTTTAAAAATTGCGAGGAACGAAGCAATCGCTTGTTATACAGGGCGGACGTGCATAGTTTGCGATTGCTTCTTCACCGCACAGGCCGTTTATCGCAATGACATAAAATAATGCTCTTCAAAACTCCAACTCTAACAGCACCGGGCAATGATCAGAATGCTTAGCTTCTGGTAGTATGGCACATCGTTTAATATTCTTTTCCAGTTCCTTTGTAGCCATGGCATAATCGATACGCCAGCCCAGGTTTTTGGCGCGTGAATTGGCACGGAAACTCCACCAGGTATAGTTGTGTGGCTCTTTGTTCAGATGCCTGAAAGTATCAATGTAGCCTGATTCGATAAAATTCTCCATCCATTCGCGTTCTTCAGGCAAAAAGCCGGATGAATTGGCGTTTGATTTCGGGTTGTGAATGTCTATTGGACGGTGACAAATATTATAATCACCACAAACAACCAGTTTAGGATGATCAACCTTTAATAAAGTAAGATATTTACCAAACTCGTCCAGGAAGCGATACTTAAAAATCTGTCGCTCATCTCCGCTTGATCCGGAAGGGAAATACACGCTCATTACGGAAACATCATCAAAATCAACCCGGATGCAGCGACCTTCGCGATCAAAGTCAGGGATACCGCAACCGTATTCGATATGCTTAGGCAGCATCTTGGTAAAAATAGCTGTCCCACTATAGCCTTTCTTTTCTGCCGGGAACCAGTAGTGCTGGTAGCCCATAGCATCCACCAAACCCAGGTCGGTCAGCACATCAGGCGTAGCCTTTATTTCCTGAAGGCAAACCACATCAGCATTAGTAGCCTGCAACCAGGCCAGCCAGTTTTTATTTATCGCCGAGCGAATGCCATTGACGTTATAAGTGATGATTTTCATTTCGGAATTCGGAATTTCGATTGCGGAATTACTTTTCCTGCAATCCTAATAATTGATCCAATTGTTTGCACTCCTTCTTGCTGAGTAACTCCACAGTCATTGGCACATCCACAACAGGCCGGTCACGTTCGTCTTTTTTAACAGCTGCTATGCGGTCAACCATATCAAGGCCCATTACTACTTCGCCATAAACAGTATAGTTTTGGTCTAACTGTGGCGTACCACCTACGCTTTCGTACCAGTCGCGCTGCCATTGCGGGAACTTATGGCCATGCATTCTTTCGGCTTTTTCGAGTGTATCCAGCTTGCCTGCGGTGTAACGTTTACCTTCTACAATATAAAACTGGCAACCGCTGGATGCCTTTTTGGGATTATCATCACGAGCAGCAGCCAGCACACCGCGCTTATGAAAAATACTATCCTTAAATTCCGCCGGAACTGTATAACCTGTATCACCATTACCCAACTCAGCTCCCGGAGTGGCTTTTTTCGGATCTTTTGAATCCGGGTCGCCACCCTGAATCATAAAGTTTTGTATCACGCGGTGGAACAGCGTGCCATTATAAAAACCTTGTTTGGTCAGCTTGATGAAGTTGTCGCGGTGCTGCGGTGTTTCATTATACAGACGAATAATGCATTCACCGTAACTGGTTTTTATGCGCACATACTGGTTCTTTGGCGGACCGGCAAATGCCGTTACTGTTGTAAAGAGGAATAATAAAGTAAATAACTTTTTCATGTAGTTCAGGTTTACATATTCTCAAAGTACTCAATTACCAATGATTTCATCAGCATTTCCTGCTCCAGTAAAGTATAGTTGGGAATAGTCTTTACTAATTTCCAATGCGGCCAGCCATCCTGGTCCAGGCCTTCCAGTTCATAAAACCCCATTTGGCTAAACAGCTTGCAGGTAGCAATGTGCATCAGTTCCTCTTTTTGGCGTTTGCTGAATTTTCTTGGGCCCTGGCCCAATTCCTGCACACCTATCAAAAACAACATCACTTTAATATCGGGCGTATCGGTATCAAAATCTGCAGCTATCTTTTGCTGCAGCTCCGTCCATTTCAAATTAACTTCCGCGGGCTTCATGTGCCAAATATACATGGACGCGGGTATTTAAAGAATCCCCCAGAACATCTTTACCACGATATTGTTACGATAGCATGATATTTTGCATTCCTATTTAACTATTTTTGTGCGAAATGCGTCTTATACATAAAATCAAACGCAATTAGGTTTTGAGACGGGCTAAACTACATTTCATTTATACCTGGATAGTATTGTTCTGCTTTGCAGCGGGACAGGTGATGGTATATGCCCACCAGCACATGGCTAAATACAAAACCCACCAAACCGCTCAGAATCAAACTACGATATCCGAAAAGTGTCAGGTCTGCGATGCCATGCATCATACCAGCATGACGCTGACCGACAACCACTATTTCGTTCCGAATGTTTCTTCAGATCATGTTTACAAGCAAGGTAAATATGATTTTGTAAGTATATCCCTCATTCTTTCGGCAGGCCGTTCGCCTCCTGTGTCATAGTATTTTCCAGTTTAACAACCTGCCTTACTGGCAATATTATTGACTTAACAAAACTTTTATGAAACTCAAACTGCTGTATAGCATTTTAGTATTATTGATATATACTACGGCATTTGCAAATGTCAAACCAATTAAAGATAGCATTCCGAACGGCGACGTTTTGGGAACACTCACTGGTACTATAACTGATAAAGCTGACGGCAAGCCCATTCCCGGCGCCACTGTTTCTATTCCCGATCTGCGTATCGGTACTGTAACTGACGCCAATGGTAAATATACCCTGGGACAATTACCAAAAGGCATTTACCTTGTCCAGGTAAGTTTTGTGGGATATGCGACTTTTAATCAGCGGGTCGATCTAACCAAAACCGCCAAACTGGATGTCGTTTTACAGGTGTCGGCCATTGAAGCTAGCGAAGTGGTAATCACAGGGGTAAGCAAAGCCACTGAAATTAAACGGAATCCCGTGCCAATAGCGGCAGTGAGTAAAACCTATATTGACCAGCACTCGGCCTCAACCAACGTGATCGATGAGATCGCCAACCTGCCCGGCATCAGCGCTGTTACTACGGGTCCTAATGTTTCCAAGCCATTTATACATGGGTTGGGCTATAACCGTGTAATTACCTTACAGGACGGTATCCGACAGGAAGGCCAGCAATGGGGTGATGAACACGGCATTGAGGTGGATCAAAATTCTATCGATCGTGTTGAAGTGATCAAGGGTCCGGCTAGCTTAAGTTATGGTTCGGATGCCATTGGTGGCGTGGTGAACTTGCTATCACCTCCGCCTGTTCCGCAAGGCAAAATATTAGGCTCTTTTACCGGAAATTATGGCACCAACAACGGTCTGCTGAGCAGTTCGTTCCGCTTACAAGGCAATAATAATGGATTAGTTTGGGGAACTGTCATTTCTGCCAAAGAAGCCAAGGATTACCAAAACGAACATGACGGCCGCGTATACGGAACAGGTTTCCGTGAGAAGGACGCACGGGTAATGGTTGGGCTGAACAAATCGTGGGGGTACTCCTACATCCATGCATCTGTATTTGATGATGAGCAGGAGATACCCGATGGCAGCCGTGATTCTATAACCCGCCAGTTTACCCGCCAGATCACTGATGAGGATGCCTCCCGTCCAATCGTTCCTGAGTCTGTTTTGAACTCTTACGCCATTACACCTTTGCATCAGCATGTACAATTGTACCGTATTTATAACAACAGCAATTTTACCCTGGGCAGCGGTAACCTGATCATTAACCTGGGCTATCAATACAGTCACCGCCGGGAGTATACACACCCGACGGAACCAGATATTGCTGGATTGAACCTGCATCTGAGCACCTATACTTATGACGTGAAATACAATTACATCATCGGTAATGATTTTGAAACAACGGTAGGTGTGAATGGTCAATACCAAAATAATACCATCGGCGATGCTACTGATTTCCCCATCCCGGCTTATCACCAGTTTGATATCGGGCCATTCTTTATTATAAAAAAGAGCTTTGGCAAATTAGACCTGGAAGGTGGAGCCCGTTACGACAGTCGTTCATTTACAGGACAGGCAGCTTATATTGACACCACTCATGCCTATTATCCGTCGCTTTACACTGGTCCAAACCCAGCTTCAACACCAAACGTCATTCAACAATTCAGCGCGTTAAACAAAACCTTTACAGGCGCTACAGGAAGCTTTGGTGCCACCTATAATTTCTCAAATGCATTCCTGATGAAGGCGAATATTGCGCGCGGTTTCAGGGCGCCAAGCATTGCTGAATTGTCTGCTAATGGTGCTGATCCCGGTTCGCAAATCTATCACATAGGCAATAGTGATTTTAAACCGGAGTTTAACTTACAGGAAGATATTGGGGCATTCCTGACGCTGCCAAACTTATCGGCCAGTGTCGAATTATTTAACAACAATATTCAGAATTATATCTTTCAGCAACAGGTATTAAATCCCGACGGTTCGCCAGTTATAACCCAGGGGTATAGCACTTTTACTTATGTACAAAGCCATGCCCGTATTAACGGTGGAGAAGTGAACCTTGATCTGCACCCATGGAAATGGCTCCATTTTGAGAATGCGTTAAGCCTGACTTATGGCACCAACCTGGGAACAGGCGGCAAAGTGTCCGACAGTCTGAAATATCTGCCGTTTATTCCTCCGTTGCATACCCATTCTGAATTGCGCGGAACATTTGCTAAAGGTTTTGGATCGTTCAAAAACGTATATGGGTTTGTAGGCTTTGATCATTATGATGCACAAGACAAATTTTTTGCAGCTTACGGCACAGAAACTTATACCGCAGGCTATAACCTGGTAAGTGCCGGTTTTGGTGGAAATATCGTCAATTCAGCAGGCGATCCGGTTCTGAAAATATTTGTGGAAGGGACCAACCTGGGAAACAAAAATTATCAATCGAATATGAGCCGTCTGAAGTATTTTGATAATCCAACTGTACCGGCAGGCGTTCAGCCGGGCATATTCAATATGGGACGGAATATCAGTATTAAAGTAGTAGTGCCGTTTGATCTGTCGCCGCATGAGAAGGCGAACGGATAATAATTATTCTATTGTAAAAACGCCCCGTGTATCGGGGCGTTTTCATTTATATTAGGTTAAAAATATCTGTTCCTTTATTTCAGGTATAATATTTTTCTCCCGGGCGGTATCAAATAAGATTTCAATGGCTTTGCGGCCTTCTTCACCCAAATCAACGGAGTACTTATTGACGTACAACTCAATATGTTTATACATCACCTCTTCGCTCATTTCCTGTGCGTGTGAGCGGATAAACTCCAACCCCGATTTTGGATTGGCAAAAGCGAATTCTACCGATTTTTTCAGCACCCGGTTGATCATATGCTGAACATCCAGCGGCAATTTTCGGTTAGCCACAATACCCCCCAGCGGAATAGCGCAGCCGGTTTGCTTTTCCCAGTAATCACCCAGATCGATGATCTTTTTCAAGCCTTTATTTTGATAGGTAAACCTATTTTCGTGGATGATCAGCCCTACATCGATCTTCCCATCCAGTAACGCATCTTCAATTTCTGAAAATACCAGCTCCTGCTTGTTGGTCGCTTCAGGAAAAGCAAGCCCCAACAAAAAATTTGCTGTGGTATATTTTCCGGGAATGCCTATGGTAAGTGGTGAGTGGTGAGCAATGAGTTGTGAATGCAGTAACTCAGGGTCACCTTTGCAAATCAATAGTGGACCAACGCCAAAGCCCAAAGCGCTGCCCGCATCCAGTAAAACATATTTATCTACCACATAAGCAAAAGCATGATAGCTCAGCTTGGTAATATCCAGTTCACCACTAAAAGCTTTTTGATTCAGGGTTTCCACATCATCATAAAACACTTCAAATTCCAAACCCTCCGTGTCGATCTTGTGGTGGATCAGCGCATCAAAAATAAAGGTATCGTTGGGACAGGGCGAAAATCCGAGAGATAGTTTCATATTGCTAGTTGTATTGGTTGTAGATGTTGTAATGGCTGTAGACGTTGTAAAAAAGTAACTGATATACAGAATAACCCTTACAACTCCTGCAACTTCTCTAACACTTTCAACAATTCAGCAGCAAAACTATTCAGATTTTTAATAGCAAGGCCTATTTGCCAGGCGTCGCGGTTGCGTTTTTCTACATAATTTGACACTGCCCTGATCTGTAAACATGGAACACCAGCCTGCGTGCAGGCATAAAAAAAGGCTGCGCCTTCCATACTCTCCAATTGGGGTTGAATACGGCCGGACAATTTTTTAATGCTGGGTTCGTGCCCGTGAACGGTATTTACTGTAATAGCAGATACTTGTTTTAATTGCTGATCGGTATACGACGACAAACGGACATCTGTCTTAAAAATACTCTCACCAAAACCTAATGCTTCTATAGGCAAAAATGCCTCATCGTCTTCTGCACCCAATTCGGATAATTGATCTTCGATAATCTCCACTACTTCTCCTGTAGCAATATTCCGGTCAAAGCTGCCTGCTATGCCCAAGTTAATCGCCAGGTCGTACTGATGAGTTGTCAGATGTTTCCCTAAAGCAAATGCAGTTGCCACCATACCCACACCTGTAACCAAAAAATCTATTCCTTGATTCTTGACTCTTGATTCTTGACTCTTACTTCCGGCTTCCGACTTCAGACTTTCGACCTCTAAAGAAGTAGCAGAAACAACCAATATCCGCATAAATAAATGGCTTTATTTTGACAGCTAAGATAGAACAAAGCCCTTGTTTTTGTTTTGTATATTTGCACCAATTATTACTATGATGATATACATGACACGGAAGGAGCATTTTAATGCTGCCCACAGAATGTACCGTGAGGAATGGAGCGAAGAGAAAAATGCAGAAGTGTTTGGCAAATGCGCCAATCCGCACTGGCATGGTCACAACTATAACCTGTTTGTAACGGTTAAAGGCGAGGTAACACATGCAACCGGCTACCTGATCGACCTGAAAGAGCTCAAGATCATTATCAATGAGTACGTGATAGAAAAGCTTGACCATAAGAACATCAACCTGGATGTTCCTTTTATGGCCGGCAAAATGGCATCGACGGAATTACTCTGTATCGAGATATTCAATCAGCTAAAGGGTCCTATTGAAGCACATCAGGGAGTATTTTTACACTCCATAAAGCTGTACGAAACCGAAAATAATTCCGCCGAGTACTTTGGCGATTAAGTTTGACAAATGAGCAAGAAGAATCTTATCCAGGACGATGACGATAATATAGAAGGCTATATCAAGATTGACAGGTACAACCCTGAACTGATCGATAGCCTCAGCACACATTATCACAGCGTTTTAAAACAAATCGGCGAAGACCCTCAAAGGGAAGGGTTGCTAAAAACCCCTGAACGGGTAGCAAAAGCCATGCTTTATCTTACCCAGGGCTACGAGTTAGACGCGAAAACGATCCTTAAATCGGCTATGTTCAAAGAAGAATACAGCCAAATGGTAGTGGTGAAAGATATTGAAGTATATTCGATGTGCGAACATCATATGCTGCCATTTTTCGGAAAGGCTCACGTAGCTTATATTCCGAATGGGCATGTAGTTGGTCTCAGTAAAATACCGCGTATTGTGGATGTATTCGCCCGTCGATTACAGGTCCAGGAACGTTTGACCAACGAGATAAGAGATTGCATCCAGGATACTTTGAACCCTTTGGGTGTAGGCATTGTAATTGAGTGCCGCCATTTATGCATGAGTATGCGCGGCGTACAAAAACAAAATTCAGTTACTACTACTTCTGCATTTACAGGGGAATTTTTGAAAGAAAAAACCCGTGCAGAGTTTTTAAATTTGATATCGGCTAAATTAGGTTAAATGAGTCGATTAGGTTGGATCAAGTTGAATAGTTATTTAAACGGCCTATCAACTCAACCAACCACTTAACTCAATCAGCATAATCAACTAATAAACCAATTAACTATCGTGAAAGCATATATTTTCCCAGGGCAAGGTGCCCAGTTTGTAGGCATGGGTAAGGATCTTTATGAAAGATCTGAACAAGCCCGCCAATTATTTGAAAAAGCAAATGAGATATTAGGTTTCCGTATTACTGACATCATGTTTAGTGGAACCGATGAGGACCTAAAACAAACCAAAGTAACACAGCCTGCCATCTTTTTGCATTCAGTGATCCTGGCTAAAGTTTTGGGCGATGACTTCAAACCGGGTATGGCTGCAGGCCACTCTTTAGGAGAATTTTCAGCCTTAGTATCTGCCGGGGCATTGTCATTCGAAGATGGCTTACGCCTGGTAGCTGCGCGTGCCAACGCCATGCAAAAGGCTTGTGAGATACAACCATCAACCATGGCAGCAATTTTGGGTCTGGATGATTTTACTGTTGAAGATATCTGCCACGAATTGACAGACGTGGTGGTACCCGCTAATTATAATTGTCCTGGTCAGCTAGTCATTTCGGGCACTATTGCTGGCATTGATGCCGCTTGTGAGAAGATGACTGCGGCAGGTGCGAAGCGCGCATTAAAACTCAATGTTGGCGGAGCGTTCCACTCGCCATTAATGGAGTCGGCACGGGTTGAATTGGAGCATGCTATTTTAAATACCGAAATTAAAGAACCGGTTTGCCCAATCTACCAGAACATTGACGCCAAACCATACACTGATCCGGCGCACATCAAACATAACCTGATCGCGCAATTAACAGGACCTGTTCGCTGGACACAAACTGTGATGCATATGCTTGAATACGGCGCTACTTCATTTACTGAAGTGGGACCCGGAAATGTACTACAAGGCCTGGTAAAGAAAGTGGACAGGGCTATGCCGACCAGCAGCGCCGCTTTACCTGATTAAAAATGTTAAATTAAATATTAAAGCCATCCCAAACAGGATGGCTTTCTTTTTTGTATTGTATCTTTACGTTACCTTGTTATCAGTTTCATCTTGACGACATCTGCGAAAATACGATTGTTGCTGGCGTTGCTATTTGCCAGCTTATTACTCACGGCAGTTATTGTCCAGAAAACTTACACCCCAAGAAATAACCTTTATCAAACAGGCCAAACGCTTGAGGATAATCTTCAAAAAAGGAAATCGTAGTTAAAACCTTTTCTTGACGATAAGGAAAACTTCAACAAACTAAAAACACTTGGCAACGACGAGCAGGAAGCTTTAAAAATCATAAAACAGTTTACCACTGATGAGAATATATGGGTACTTACTTATAAAGATAATCGCCTTATATTCTGGAGTGGCATTAAGGTGATCCCCCTGCATCCGGCTACTATACATGATGGCTATTCATTCGTCCAGGAACCAAACGGCTATTACAATGTCATCAGAAAAAGTGAAGGTAAATTTTCGGTAATGTTTTTTATACCGGTAAAAATCAATTACCGGGTTCAAAACCAATATCTGCATAACATTTTTGCCAGAAATTTATTGAAGGATAACAACATTGAAATAGCCGATTTTACCGAAAAAAATGTTTTTGAAGTACATAGCCTGGATGGTACACTGTTATTTTCTGTCAAGATAAAAGATAATGAGGTCGGCCATAAATTCTTTTATTTCGAAGTTGTGCTATGGGTATTGTGTGCATTTGTTTTATTCCTGCTTGTACATAGCATCTGCAACTACATAGCGCTTAAAGGCTATGTTTACTTATCGTTTCTGATTTTGGCTTCCTTTATAGTTCTGCTAAGAATTATTAACCTGCATTATGGCTGGCCGGGGTTTTCACATCAGCCCCAAATTTTTGATCCACAGTATTACAATTATGGTCCATTATTCCCTTCATTAGGCGATTTCTGCATCAACATACTCTATTGCACGTGGTTTGCAACATTTGTTTTTCGCCACAAGGATAAAATTCTTACCAATGTTTATAACAAATTTATTGGCTATAGCATAATCATCGTTTTTGTACTCATTTTGGATGTCAGTTCGACTGCACTTTTACGTTTGTTTTTTGGCCTTGTAAGGTACTCCGATATCAATTTTGATGTCAATAATGTGCTTAATCTTTCTGGTTTTAGCATACTTGGCGTCATCATGTTATGCTTTAGTTTCTTAATATTTTACCTGCTAACCGAGGTTACGCTAACAATTTGCAGCAGGTTAGTTGTACCGGTCTCTCACCAGGTAGTCATATTGTTATTGAGTATGACAGTCGCCACCATTATAGTCGGCTACCAGGACCATGAATTTACCAGCTTTTATATGTTATGGGCCGTGTGGGTTATTTTGCGGGGATATGCATACAGGTATGAGCAAGGTAAAATAACTTCTTATTCGCTCGTCATTATCATCCTGCTCTGCGCCATACTATCTGCCATAAAACTCAACCATTTTCAAGCGATTAAAGAGAAAGAAACCCGTAAAGATCTTGTCAGGCAGTTAGAGGCACCTAATGACCTGGTGGCCAATAACATGTTCAGGGATATTGATAAGCGTATAGTTATTGATCCTGTAACTCAGCGCTATTTTTCCGACACTGTCCATAATACGCTTACTGCACTGGCAGACCATATACAACGAAGGTATTTTGATGGTTACCTTGCAAAATATGAGTTTAAAATGCACGAATACGATAGTAAAGGAAATGCATTGGGTGACAAGACTTATGACTTAGGTATTTTTAAAGATATGATCAAATTCGATTCTTTCTTTAAGGAATCGGATCACTTTTACCGAAACATTGGCACGTTTGGTGCATTGAAATATATTGCCCTGATACCCATATTTAAAGGTGACGCAAATGTCGGCACCATTGTCGTGGAGCTGGAATCGAAGTTTTTACATGGGGAAAATTCTTTCCCCACGTTGCTGATTGACGGGACCTATAAATCAAATGACCTTTTTAAAGATTATTCCTATGCATTTTATGCGGACAACAAGCTAATAAGCCAGAACGGCCGTTACGTTTACAGTCTTATTAATCATGACCTGAAAGGTAATTTAAAGGAATATTTGTTTACCAATACCAGCAGTTCGGAATCGGAAAGGTTCGGGGTATTAAAAGGATATAGTCATCTTATTTATGAGCCATCCAAACGAACACTCATTGTTGTTAGTAAGGAAAATGATATTCTCATCAATACCATAACATCCATTACTTTCTTCTTCATCGTATTTCTGTTCTTTGCAGTTATTTGTATTACCGTAAGATGGTTGTGGGCACGTATCCGCATAATGTATATTAAGGATAACTACCTGCATTGGGTGCTCCAGCTAAACTTTGACAAGGTATTATATAAAACGCGTATCCAATTATCCATTGTTTTCGCTGTGGTTATAACGCTCATCATGGTTGGCATTATAACTTACTTGTCTATTGTTGACCAGTACAATGCGCAGCAGGAACAAACTATAAGCGAAAAGGTATCACATATTGCAAAAGCATTTGAAAGCAGTAACCTGATTTACCAGGCCTTTAATAACAACTCGATTGAAAGTTTTCAGCTCAAATTTAACGAGTTCGCCAAAACCTATTCAGTCGACCTGACCCTTTTCAATACAAGCGGTATTGAACTGGTATCAACACAGCCTAAATTATATGACTATGGTTTACTCGCCCCCCGTATAAACGCCAAAGCTTTTATCTACCTTAATAAACTCCAGAAATCAGAATACATACACAACGAGATCATTGGCGATTTGAATTATAAAGCGGCTTATGTTCCTGTTAAAGATTCGAAGCGTACATTAGGTTATTTGCAGTTACCTTACTTTTCGAATGAAGCTGACTATAAACAGCGTGCCGGCTCGTTACTAAATGCGATGATCAATGTTTATGCATTAATATTTATCGCTATTGGTTTGCTTGCCGTATTTATAGCACGGCAAATCACCAATCCGCTGACCATCATTCAGACAAGTCTGAGCCGAACTATCTACGGACAAAAGAACGAACCTATAAAATGGCAACGTAACGATGAAATTGGTGCGCTGATCACAGAATATAATAACATGATCGCCGCTTTGGAACAAAGCGCGCAAAAGCTTGCCCAGTCTGAAAGAGAAAGCGCCTGGCGCGAAATGGCTAAACAAGTGGCACACGAAATCAAGAATCCGCTTACCCCATTAAAGCTTGGTTTGCAACTCCTTGAAAAATCATGGAGGGATAAGGACCCAAAATTTGATCAGAAATTTGAACGCTTCAGCAAATCATTTGTTGAACAGATAGAAAGCTTATCATCTATCGCATCTGAGTTCTCTGCATTTGCGAAAATGCCTGATACCCGGATAGTACGAATGGACATTTTTGAAGCATTGACACAGGCAGTTACCATTTTTAAACAAATGGATAATATCAGGATCATATTTAACCCTCCGGATAGCCAGTTTTTTATCAATGCCGACAGGGATCAACTACTCAGATGTTTTAATAACCTATTGAAGAATGCTATAGAGGCTATTCCACCCGACAGGCAAGGCACAATAGAAATAAACTATTTGATAACCAGTAAAAATATCTTGCTTAGCGTAAAAGATAATGGCAACGGCATACCTGATAATCTGCGCGAAAAGATATTTGAACCCAACTTCACTACCAAAAGTTCGGGTACCGGGCTTGGCCTGGCATTCGTAAAAAACTCCATCGAAAATGCGGGTGGCAAAGTGTGGTTCGAAACCACTATTGGCGCCGGTACGATTTTCTACTTTAGCTTGCCGGAAGCACCGTAAATATTTATAGAGTAGAGACGCGATGCATTGCGTCTCTTACATTACTTTTATTTAACCCAGCCTTCTTCAAAACCGGCTTCCTTTTCTGTCTTGCTTGCTGCCATATCGATATTCCATGCCGATATAAGGAAATACGGCAATGCATGTGCCGAATCAGTATTTTCATATTTGCAATGAACAACCCTTGTCTCGCCAGGAGCCAATTCCAGGTAATTGTCGCTGAATATCACCGGGAGGATATCATCACCAATTTTACTCTTCAACGCACGCAAGTGCACCTGGAAAGCTACCGTTTTACCTGTATTGGTAATAGTTACTGCATGCATAGTGGCATCTGTCCCTTTTTCGGTTTGATAAGAGACCTTTAATGCCGTTTTGCCTATATTTTGCAGAGCCGAAAAATCAGTATACGAGGTCTCCGGCGTCATGTACCATTTCGACCTTTTCCAATTCAGTACGTCCGGTTTAGTTGATAGCCAATACCAATTGATATCTTTTATTTTTCCGGCAGCGTCCTTTAATTCCAGCCGCAGGAAGTAGGTGGTGGATAAACCGGTAATACCCGGCAGGTTAAAGCATTTTTGCGTAGCATCAGGGTCTACGCCAATGATAGCTATGTTGGAATATTTTATAGTGCCATCCAGGTTATAAATGGTTGCTTTAGCTTTTAACCCGTTAAACTTTTCCTGCAGTGAATTAATAATATTCACCGAATTGGATGCATAGGAGTACATAATGTGCAGCGGCTCCATTGATTTCTTCATTCCAAAATAAGTGCCTGCCGGATAAAGGTAATAATCATAGGTATGCCAAATCAGCCCGGGCCATGGATTGCTGCCCATCCATTGCACCACACCAGTTGAAGTATGGTATTTACGCAGGCCGTAACCTTCCATCATCGCGCGATGTGCCTCATAGTTTTGTGCCTGGGCCTCGGCCACGTATTGTTTGATATTAGCTGGATTGCCATAACGTCCTATCAACGCTTCGTTGAATACTTTGGTCGTGCCGAAGGTCATAGTGCCGCAGTGGTAATTCCAATCGGCGGTTGTAAACCAAAGCGAATCTTTTGGTATAAATTTGATAAGGCTTTCATAAGGCGGAATAGATGGCCCGGGAGAAATTTCAGTTGCGAAGCTCCAGGTACCGCCACCATACTTACCGGTTGAGTCGGTTTCCCAATAGATAGGCGGGACCCATTCATAAGGGCCTGCCATTTTTACACCACTAAAACCCGACACTTTCGATTTACCTTCATTGGCCGTAGCTATAATGGGGTTAGGCCATTTTAATGCTTTTTCAATTTTCAGATAATCACGCTCTACGCTGGTGTCACGCGGCGGCATATCGCTGCCGTTCAGCCAAACCATCAGGCTTGGCTTGTTACGTAGCCAATACATCACGCTGCTGTCTGACGCCATAGCAACCTGCCTTTTAGCTGCATCCCAGTTTTCTGGATATTGCCATGCACCACAGCACATCCAGCCAGTCATAACCAGCAGGCCATATTTATCGCAGAGCGCATAAAAATTATCGTCTTCCATTTTTCCCTCAGAGCGGACCAGGTTCATGTTCATATCACGGTACAAACGAATTTCTTGCTCCTGACGCTCTTTTGATCTGCGCTGAAATATATCCGGCGACCAGGCCGCACCACGTATCATAATGCGTTTGCCGTTTACAATAAATACGCGCGAGTGATCATTGATGAGTTGCGAAGTGATCTGGCGTATGCCAAAATTTTCTGCAATGTTATTGCTTACTACACTACCATGCGCTACAGATAGCGCTATGCGGTTCAATTCCGGCTTACCGTATTGCCATGGCCACCAGATACGTGGGTTTTTAATATTTAATTGCTTGTATTGAGTTGGAGTGAAGGTGATGTTTTTAATCTCATTCGGGCCCAAATGCACTTTCTTTTCAAAGGTGATGTCACTATTGATCTTGCCTTTTACAATTACATCCTGTTCGTTTTTAGAGTAATTGGTCAACAATGCATCTACTGTTAAATGAGCAACAGCCAGCGATGGCATGTCGAAATTGGTGGTAACCAAAGGGTATTGTATCCCTACTTTATCATATGTCTTTATTTCCACATCGTTCACTATGCCGGCATTATAATCTGGTGGGTAATGTATCCAGTCGGCATAATCAATAGCCAGATCACCTTTTTCCTTATTCGGATTGAATGGGCGGGTAATTTCTAATGCCAGCACATTATTACCACTTTTGATCTGTTGGGTGATATCCAGCTCGATGATACGGAAGGGCCCTTTTATTTTAGTGGAATCAGCAATTAATGCCCCGTTTAGCCATATGTTAGCTTTGTAATTGATCCCATGCAGTTTTAAAACTATATTCTTATCCTTCGCAGATACTGGCAACTCAAATTGTTTCCTGAACCACCAGGGATGATCCAAAGCCGGGTCGCTCAGCTTCTCAAAATTCATCCCGAAAAACGGGTCGAAATCATAAGCATGATTCGCCAGCAAACCTGCAATAATTGTAGATGGCACGCTGATCTTGTACCACCCTTTTGGCTCAAATTGCGTTTGCGATACCGTTGCACCAGGCGTGGCGTCCTTCATAACCGACTGCATTTGCCAGTCGTTTTTCAATATCATACGGTGGGTTTCAACTTCCTGTGCTAAGGAATAATTGACAAGCAACCCCAATACGAAAAGAGGAATAAAGTTTTTCATGATAAATAAGCTTACAGGGGATGGGGTAAGGATGGTCAGGCCTTCCCCGCTTCAATATCAGAATTTTTTGCGGAAATATCTTTGCAAAAAGTTAAATATTTCTCCCGTCTTCGCTACCTATTTATCACTCAGCATAATCGGGTTCCCCTTACCGCCGCCAATAATGATCACTTTTGCGTTAGGCGATAAAGCAATTTCCTTTTGCGCCTTAATGCTTTCGTATATTAATTGCTTGTCCGATAACCCGGTAGAAAGTATCTTTTGGTAATCAGCTATACCTTGCGCCTCCACGCGTTTACGGTCAGCCTCCTGGCGCTCTTTCTGCAACACAAACTGCATTTTTTGAGCGTCTTGCTCGGCGTTGATCTTTGATTCGATACTTGCTTTTACCGAGGCAGGCAACGAAATGTTTCTAACCAATATTTGCTGCAATTCCAGGCCTCTTTTGGAAAAGGTTTCAGTAATGGTACGGTTAATCTTTTCCTGGAATTCCTGCCTTTTGGATGAGTACAGATCTACAGCCTGATAATTAACTGCATTGTCGCGTATTGCAGTTCGGGATACCGGGCGGACAATCTTTTCAATATAATCCTCGCCTATATTTTGAAGTATATACGGCGCTTTTTGAGGACTAACTTTATAAAGTACAGAAATATCAATAGTCACTTCCAGCCCGTCGGATGATAAAACGCGAATAGCATCATCTCCCTCTTTCTGACCTTCACTGCTCACCCCGCTCATCGTATAGTTTTGGGTTTGAATATCGAACAAGTGGACATCAACCAAAGGGTTTATAACATGCAGGCCACTTTCCAATACGTTGTCCTGTACCTTACCAAAAAGAGTTTGCACACCAACTTTACCAGCATCTATCTGCTTGATCATGGATAGTAATAGTCCCAGCACAACAATAACAATTCCTACAGTGGATACTATTCCACCAAAACGATTGCCCGGTTCTGGCGAGCGCTTGAGCACCATACCCACAATGAGTACTATGATCCCTAAAATTGCAATAAACATAGGATTTAATTTAAGGTTTATTCTGCATGTTGCGCACCTCTTTCAGGAGGCGTATTTTTAAAATAACAAACACAGCGCCTATAAACAATGCCCCCAGGATATATTCATACCGGCCCTTTTCAATACCGGTCCATATCATGATGATGCAGAACACAAGGGCGAGGTTATAAATAACGTTAAGCGCTAATTTCTTCCCCATATTAATAAACTTCTATAGTTGGGTCAATTTCCTGTTGCCAGGCTAAAATTCCGCCTTGGAGGTTGTATAGATTAGTGAAACCAAAATTTTGTTCTAATTGGGCAATAGCTGCGGCACTGCGTTTACCGCTGCGGCATTGTACTATCACTGGTTTATCTTTGGCAATGCGTTCAGCTTCGATCAATACACCTCCGAGCGGGATTAACAGGCCGCCCAGGTTAGACATTTCATATTCAAAATCCTCGCGAACATCTATCAATTGAAAATCTTCGCCTTTATCCATCATCTCTTTCAGTTCTTCAACATTTATTTCTTTCATGGTGTTAAAAATAATTTAAATCAAATGTAGCCTTTTTCTGTATAATTAATTAGTCACACATTATGTAACAATCACTAAGTAACAGCGTTTTATATATGTTTGTATAAAATTTACATCGACGGATGAAGAAGATAAACAGGTTTTTTTGGTTCTGTTCCGGAGCCCATGTAGGTACGCTGAAGAAATATCCCATAGAACATAATAAATACGTAGGTATTGGTGCCACTATATTTTTTACAGCATTATTCGCCTCTTTGTCAGGCGGTTATGCTATGTATTTTGTTTTCAATGGCAGCCCGTTTGCAGTAGGGTTTGCTATTTTATTCGGCATGTTGTGGGGATTGGCCATATTCAATATGGACCGCTATATCGTATCCAGTATCAATAAAGAAGGCACCACCAGGCAACAGATTGCGCAGGCCTCGCCGCGTATTTTACTGGCCATTATGATAGGCGTGGTGATATCCCGTCCGCTCGAATTGAAAATTTTTGACAAAGAGATTAGACAAAAATTAAAGACCGCCTACCTCAAAGGTCAAAACAGAAAGATCGATACGCTGCAGAAAGCATATAACCAAAAATATGCTATGGAGCTAACCAAGAACGGCGACCTGAAGAAAGAAAAAGATTCGCTGGAAAAAGATATTAACCGCTCACGCTACCAATTGAACCAGGAAGTTTTTGGCGATAAAACCAATCAGACATCAGGCATACAAGGTTATGGCACTTATGCCAAGCAAAAACAGACCGTTTTAGAAGAGAAGGAAGCCAGGTTGAAAACGGTTACAGATAACCTCGGCCAGATGGACAATTACCTGGGTCAGCGGAAGGATTTTGAAGGATTGAATGGCACACGGATGTTTAATCCTCACGAACTGGACAGTTTGGCAAACGTCGCCGGCTTCTCCGACCGCAACTGGGCGTTGGGACAGTTGACCTACAATGATAATGGTACCCGCGATCTGGATACTTACCTCGCTATTTCCTTTATCGGCTACCTGTTCATTTTATTCGAATGTTTGCCGGTGTTCGTGAAGCTGATGTCGCCAAAAGGGCCTTATGATGTCGCCTCAGCAAAAGTAACAGACTCGGATATTTACTTTGCCGAGAAAGAGAAGGAACGCGAAATGGCCGCAACTGACCGTATTTTCGATCATAACCTGAATGTCGATGTCGACCGGAAAAAACGGATCATCACTGCGCAATCAGAGTATGATTTTGAGCATCATACGTATGATTGAGACACGATTTCAAGATTAGAAAGATTATTCTGATTTATCACATCAAAATCTTTTAATCGTGTCCGATTTAATAGTAATTTCAGCTCGATTAACTCGGACACATGAAGAAATTTTACCTATTGGCAGCAGCCTTATTATTTGCTGCTGCATCATTTGCTCAGGACGACAGCAAGCAAAAGCCCCTTTTTTATTCCATCTCATTTCCAAACGCGGTTCACCATGAAGCTGAGATAGTATTAACTATTCCCGATGCTCCGTCAGGTGCGATAAGGATCCGAATGAGCCGTTCATCAGCCGGAAGATATGCCACCCATGAGTTTGGTAAGAATATTTATAACGTTAAAGCTTCAGATGCAGATGGCACTGTTCTCGAAGTAAAACAATTGGAAGGCGACCTTTACGAGGTTGCCTCACACGGCGATGCTGTTAAAATAAGCTATACGCTTTTTGCCAACTGGACCGACGGCACCTATGCGAGTATCGATCCAAGCCATGCGCACCTGAATATGCCGGCCGCTTTTATGTGGGTAGCAGGTTTGGATAAGCGCCCGATCAGATTCCAATTTAACGACCTCGATAAATATGGCTGGAAAGTGGCCACTCAATTAAAAAATGAGGGAGCCGGGGTTTACAGCGCGCCTAATATGCAATATATGATGGACAGTCCCACCGAGCTGTCAGCTTACAAAGTGAGTAGCTGGGATGTAGACAATGGCGACAAGAAGGAGAAGATCAACCTGGCTATCCACTCGGATGATGACCAGGCTGTAATTGATGCTTTCGCTAAACAGATCCAACGAATGGCGCTGGAGGAAAAAGCTGTTTTTGGCGAATTACCTGCTTACGACTATGGCGAGTACACTTTCCTGGATGATGTTTATCCAACCAATTCCGGCGACGGTATGGAACACCGCAATTCTACTTGTATCGTTCACCCTGTAGCAAAAGTTAGCGGCAACGAGCAGTGGTTAATAAGCACTTACTCACACGAATATTTCCATAGCTGGAACGTAAAACGTATCCGCCCTAAATCGCTGGAGCCGTTCAACTTTGAGCACGCAGACATGAGCAGCGAGCTTTGGTTTGCCGAAGGTTTTACTCAATACTATGGCGAAATGGTGCTTGTACGTGCCGGTTTCCATAATGTGGATGACTACGGCCATACAATAGCAGGTTTGGTGAATCAGGTATTAAATACGCCCGGCGCAGCTAAATATCCTGCCACCCAAATGAGCCGTTATTCGGTGTTTGCAGATGCAGGGGTCTCTATCGACCCGAACAACCAGGCAAATATGTTCACCAGTTATTATACCTACGGCGGTGCAATAGCACTGGCACTTGACTTACGTTTGAGATCAGAATTTAACCTGACGCTGGACGATTACATGCGCACTGTTTGGCTTGATCGCGGCAAGGTGATGAAACCTTATACTGTTCCCGATCTGCAAGCTGACCTGGCCAAAGTGACCAGGAACCCCAAATTCGCTGCCGATTTCTTCAATAAGTACATCAATGGCATTGAAAAGAACGATTATGCTGCATTGTTAGCCAAAGCCGGATTGTTGTTGCGAAAAGCAGCACCCGGCAAAGGCTGGGCCGGGCCGTTGAGTTATAACCGTAATCGCGGTCGGTCAGGTGAAGCACGCGCTGCAGATGAAGCCGGTTTACCGGTACAGGTAAGTATCATTGGCACGCCGGTATATAAAGCCGGTCTGGATGTAGGTGACATTATTCTGAAAGCTGATGGTAAAGAAGTGAAAGATGCGCAATCATTTACTGATATTGTGTCTGCAAAAAATCCGGGGGATAAAATCATAGTGAATTACAAGAACCGCACAGGCGAACACGAAACTACTATCACCCTTCAGGAAAGCCCGTACTTTGAAGTAGTAACCTATGAAAAGGCCGGAAAAGAATTAACCAAAGAACAAACCGATTTCCGTAACAACTGGCTGTCAACCAAAGTCAAATAAGTATGAAACCATCATGAACCTCCCCTTAAAAATGAACAAAATGGATCATGATAGCTTCATCACCATTAAAAAAATCAACTCGATGAAAAAACTTACAACCTTAATTGCGCTTATCGCAGTCGCCTGTAGCAGCTATGCGCAGGATGTCAACAAAATGATCAAACAGGATGATGTGGAACGCATCATCAAAACACTTTCAGCCGACGATATGCAAGGCAGGGCCACCTTTACTCCCGGCATCGAAAAAGCCGCACAGTTCATTGAAGGTGAGTATAAACAAATAAGCCTGCAACCGATGGAGGGCAATACCGGTTATCGTCAGAATTTTACGATGATCAAAAGTACGCCGACGAAAGCTGAGATCAGTATAAATGGCACACCTGTTCCAACTGAAAATGTTGCGATACAGGGAAGTGAATCATTTAGCTGGAATAAGTTGGAGGACGCTCAAGTCGTCAAAGTAACACCCGACAGCAATCTCCGAAAAATATATATGTCAGCGCTGCAAAGTGGTAAAAATATGCTCATATTGATTGACCCGAAGTTCAGCGATCTATTTAAACGTGTTCGCGGACGGGCTATGGGTGGAGGTGTATCTTTTAAAGATGGCCAGTCTAAAAAGGCAGCGCTTGCATTTGCCCTTGGTACTTTTGACGATGTAAAATCACTGACGGTTAATTATGAAGTAGCTAACCAAGAATTGCCGTTGTTCAACATTGCAGGCATTATTCCTGGCAAAACCAAGCCGAATGAATATGTGGTATTCTCGGGGCATTATGATCACCTGGGCATCATAGCTCCGGTTAAAGGCGACAGTATAGCCAATGGCGCAGATGATGATGCTTCAGGAACTACTGCCGTGATCAGCCTGGCCAGGTATTATAAAAAGCTGAATAACAATGCGCGTACTTTGATATTTGTTGCCTTTACTGCCGAGGAGATTGGCGAATATGGCTCCCAGTACTTTGCTAAAACTGTTGATCCGGACAAAGTAGTAGCGATGTTCAACATCGAAATGATCGGCAAAGCATCCAAATTCGGAGAAAACTCAGCTTTCATAACTGGTTTTGAACGATCCGACTTTGGCAAAATATTGCAAAAAAACTTAGAAGGCACGGCCTTTAAATTTCACCCCGACCCATATCCCGATCAGAACTTGTTTTACAGAAGCGACAATGCCTCGCTTGCCGAGGTAGGTGTTCCGGCGCATACAATCTCAACCGATCAGATTGATATAGATAAACTATACCATACAGTAGGCGATGAGTTCAGCACACTGGATGTGAGCAACATCACCTCAACAATCAGGGCGATTGCATTAAGCTCACGCACAATTGTTGCAGGCACTGATACACCTACAAGAGTACCCAAACTAAAGAAATGAAATTAGTGGCAGTGGCAGTTAAAAGTAGCAGCATGACTGCAACTGCCACTGCTTCTGCAACTGAACTATAATTCTGTGGACACTCAACAACACACAATCCCCCGCATTGCCATACAAAGCGTAGGCACCGGTTTAATGATGATGACTTTCTTTACCATGATGTGGTCAGGCATTGCCTACGGCAGCATGGGCCGTAATGGCTTGATCATTTTAATACTATTCTCACTTATTGCTCTCACGCTAATTTTCAATGGCTTAAAGTTTTTTCGTGAGGCCAAGCGTTTCCCCAAAATCGAAAATGAAGCCGATAAAGCAGAAGAAAAGCGAACCGGTAAATGGTTCGGGATCATCTTCGGTGCAGAAGGGTTATTGATTTTTATAGGGATCAATATCGTGATCAACTTAGGCCATGCCGACCTGACCATCCCGGTTATAGCATTGGTTGTTGGACTACATTTTTACCCTTTGGCAAGAGTATTCAGGAGAACGATCGATTATTACCTGGCCACCTGGACGACTATTGTAGCCATTATTGGTATTGGGTTGATATTAAATAAACCCTATTCAGCAGCCACGGTGGACTCCTTTGTTGGCGTGGGTACAGCAATTGCTACCTCTTGTTATGGGATTTATATGATTTATGCGGGGAAGCGATTGGTTAATTCATTGAGCACCAAAAGCATCAATTAAATTAGCTCCTTCCGCATCACATAATCATTCATCCAGTATGGGCCTATAGGGATATCCTCCTCGTGGGCTATACTGAATCCCATTTTCTCGTAAAAGTTCTTGGCTTTGTTATGTCGGTTCACATTCAGGTCGAGGACATGCTTGCCGGCTTCAATAGTCTTTTGAGCGACTTCGTTGATGAGTATTTTACCGTAACCTTTGCCTTGCGTTTCTGGCAGGCAATATAATTTGTGCAACTTATATATCTCCGGATCTTCTTCACGCGGCGAATAGCCTGCAAAAGCAACAGATTTACCATCTTCGATCAGCAATAAATAAGTTTGTGTACCATGTTCCAACTGGGAAGATATATTTTCGACGGAATAGATCTTGTTCAACATAAACTCTATCTGCTCTTTTTCCAAAATGGGCGAATAGGTGGCCCACCATGTTTTTTCGGCAATTTCTATTATTGTGTCAAGATCGGATAGGGTGGCTTGTCGAATGCAATACATTTTTAGTTATGAGTTTTGAGTGCTGAGTTGTGAGTATGAGAGCCTGTATATATTTTGTAAACTCATTACTCAAAACTTACAACTCAAAACTAATATTTATACCGTTCGCCCCAAAGCTTCTTCAATTTTTCTTTGGTTTCCGCTTCGCGGGAGTTATTGCCGGGGTCATAAATTTTCGTCCCCCTTATGGCTTCCGGAAGGAAATCCTGATCGACGAAATTGCCTTCGAAACTGTGAGCATATTTGTATTCCTTACCATAACCGATGTTTTTCATCAGTTTGGTTGGTGCATTGCGCAAATGCAAAGGAACTGGCAAATCGCCGTGCTCTTTTACCAGGGCAATTGCCGCGCCAATGGCTGTTGTAGCGGAATTACTCTTTGGCGAAGTAGCGAGGTATATGACCGTTTGCGACAATATCAGTTGTGATTCCGGCCAGCCGATCACATTTACGGCCTCAAAGCAGGATTGTGCCAACAGCAAGGCATTCGGGTTGGCATTTCCAATGTCTTCCGATGCCAGGATCAGCATACGACGCGCAATAAATAACGGGTCTTCTCCGCCAACGATCATCCGCGCCAGCCAGTAAACAGCGCCATTCGGGTCACTACCACGCATGGATTTGATAAAGGCCGAAATGATGTCATAATGCTGTTCGCCGGTTTTATCGTACAGCGCCATATTTTGCTGCACGTGCTGCAAGGCCACTTCATTGGTGATGACGATTTTTTTAGTCGGGAAGGCATTTACCAGCAATTCAAAAATATTCAGCAGTTTTCGTGCATCGCCGCCCGAAAGCCGAAGCAAAGCCTCATATTCCTTAACCTCGATATTCTTCGTCTTCAGCACTACATCTTCCTTCATCGCCTTGTTAATGAGGTTGACCAGGTCCTCCTCCTCCAATGACTGCAGTATATAAACCTGGCATCGCGACAGCAAAGCCGAGATAACCTCAAACGATGGGTTTTCAGTAGTAGCGCCAATCAGTGTAACAATACCGCGTTCTACTGCACCCAAAAGGGAATCCTGCTGCGATTTGGAGAAACGGTGTATTTCATCGATGAATAAGATAGGCAGCATTTCTCCCAGCTCTCTTAGTTGAGATGCTTTTTCGATCACTTCACGCACATCCTTTACACCTGAATTGATTGCGCTTAATGAAAAGAAGGGTCTGTATAAAGTCTGCGAGATAATATAGGCCAAAGTAGTTTTACCTACCCCCGGCGGCCCCCAGAAGATCATGGACGGCAACGAACCGGATTCAATGGCCTTACGCAATACGGCACCTTTCCCAACCAGGTGTTTCTGACCAACATAATCATCCAGCGACTTCGGGCGCATCCGTTCGGCTAATGGCGGCAAATTGTTCATGTAGTAAAATTCGGAGGCAATAACATACTATTTTACACCTACACACAAATGTAAAAAGTTTTGCTAAAAAAGTTGGTAAGAAAATTAATCCGAATATTTAAAATGAGTGAGTTTTAAATTTTTTAACTCTAGGCATTTAATGGATATTTCCTCAAAACTTTCTCCGTATTTGCTACTGAAAAAAGATAATATTTTATCTAAATACCCCAAACTTTTTTTTAAATGCCTATCATAGGTAAGATATACTAAACTATCATCCGTCTTTTCTACATCCTCGTGGCATAAATATCTTGAACGCCTAGAATAATTTTCAAGTTTCACGAATGCAGTGTATATATCGTCAGGTACCTTACATGGGGAAAGCGATGCAAATAAGGCGTTTTTAACATCAGCGTGTGTTTTATAATGTAAGTTTGCTGTTTTGGCAAGGTGCCCATTCATTAAATGAACGGCAGTATAATAAGCAGCAGTTACCTGCCAGTCCCAATTTTGGTTAAATTGGTTATTGATTCCACCTAATATGGTAAGGTTTTTATTTGCTTGCTTGATGTGATCCTGATAGTCTGCCATGTGGGAATACTTGACGATAATGAGAAGGCACGGCAAAATTATCAACCTTCTCAACAATGGTGCTACTTATAAAAAAACCATTGCGAGAATATTTTTCGTTTGCTTTGGCTTCGGAAAGTATCAATGCATCTTCGGTACTTTCATCATCGGTGTCAATTTCTGCCCAGACTAATATTTTGGCATCTGAAAAATCAAATGCCAGTTTTAAAGGCTTTGCTTTATAAACCTGAAGCTCTCTAAAATAGTCGTTTATTATTTGTTGGATAAAAAATTTACTGCTTTCTATCCTCATATTAGAAAATATTGCAGGCAAATTGCCCGTAATTGCATTATTGTAAAATTCTTTTTTTTCGGCAGTAACGGCATCGGTTTCCATCATCATTTGATCGAGTTTTATGCTCGATATAAACTGATTAAACCACTCATTAATGACTTCGTTTGGAATTTCTGTTGACTGTTGGGCGACAGACATAAAAAGCTAAGATTTTTTAAAACTTCGATACAAAGTTAATTAAAAATAGGATTGTTATTTGCAATAACAAAATAATTTTACAAATCAAAATTATTTAAATAGCAATTAGTTTAACGACCGAACGTAAATAATGTTTCATTTTGGTGTAAAATAATTCTTAAAAAATTGCATATATCATTTTTTAAGCAGATATTTACACTATGGAAGCACAAGATATATACTTCAAAAGCATACATGATTTCTTACTGGTATTTCCTGACGAGCAAGCATGTATTAATCACTTAGAGCAAATTAGGTGGGGTGGGAATATTGTGTCACCGTTTGATGAAACATCTAAGGTGTATAAATGCGCAGGCAATAAATTCAAGTGCAAAAACACAGGCAAATATTTCAACGCTAAGACAGGTACTATATTTGAAAGTACCAACATTAAGTTAATGAAATGGTTTTTGGCTTTATATGTGTTTTCAAGTCATAAAAAGGGTATTTCAAGCTATCAGTTAGCAAAAGATATTGATGTTACGCAAAAATCAGCTTGGTTTATGTTACACCGTTTGCGTTATGCTTTCGGTAATACTGATAATAACGAATTTTCAGGCATAGTTGAGATTGATGAGACTTATGTTGGTGGTCAGGAAAAGAATAAACACGCTAATAAAAGAAATCCAAAAGCAGGTCGTAATACCGATAGTAAAACACCTGTACTGGGTATGAAAGACAGAAGCACAGGCAATGTTGTTGCTGTTATAGTTCCAAACGTTCAGAGAGATACTCTTTTACCTATCATTAAAAAACAAGTTGAAGCAGGTAGTATAGTAGTTACAGACGAATATCATCCATATAGGGCATTATCAGGAACTTACAGCCATGCAAGAGTAAGCCACAGCGCAAAAGAATACGTTGATGGTGTATTTCATACCAACGGTATAGAAAACTTTTGGAGTCATTTAAAACGCGGTATAGACGGTATTTATCATTGGGTAAGCGTTGAACATTTACAGGCTTATGTAAATGAGTTTTCTTTACGGTATAATACTCGTAAATTTACAACGTCATCAAGATTTGATTATATCTTATCGAATATGACTTGTCGTTTAACCTATAAAGATTTAGTAAAATGAGCAAGAGAAGATATGTAAAAAGGGCAGTACAGCCCGAACCGGAAGAAGTATCACTTACTGAATTTAACAGGAGTCTGCTACATCTTATTAAAACAAAACCGCCAAAGAAAGACGACAATCCGACCACACAACCTGAAAAGGGAAAGTAGTTGTATTATTGATGGTTAGGTAGTACTTTTAGATAGACCTTACCATGCAATAATGAGTCGCCAAAGCCGAGATAACCAACACCAAAATCCTAACCAGCACCCGCCACCACCTGTTAACATTGGGGATGCAGATACAAGCCAGATTATACAGGAGACAGAACGCGGTTACGTAACCACAAATAACCATACTGACCAGCCAAAAGTTAATAAACAATGGCTTTTGAACAAAGACAATCAGCCCATAATAGCTAATATTATATCGTTTTTGATGTTTGGGGCAACTATTGGACTTGTATTTTACACCGTAGGGTTGTTCAATAAGACAAGTATTCAAGCAAAGGCTGCAATGGCTGCCGATAGCATTGCTCAAATTCAACTTGACAGCATGCGTTCCGCTAAAAAGCAGTCTGATATAGCTGATGTAATTAGGGAAAATAGAGAAAATAATGCATTCAAACTTCAAAAAACAGTTGACAGTTCTCAAATAGAGGCTTTTAAGGAATCCGCAAATGAGTTTGAAATTGCACATAGTCCCTATGTAAGAATTGAAGATTATAACATAAGCCCGAATAATGAACTTGTTATAACTGTCGAAAATCAAGGTTCGCAGGTTGCTTGGTTGGTTGAAGATGAGGTAAGTATCAAGGTTGAAAAAGCAAAGGATTCTATTAAGACTGTTGATGAGGTGCGAAAATGGCTTCCAATTGGTAAACAACCATTTAACTTTCAAACGTTGATTGCTCCAGGAGGGAAAATAATGTTCCCGGTAAAAATGGATTCTATATCTAAATCGGATATGGAAAATATTAAAAAAGGTAAAAAATTCATTTTTATAAGAACTGTTCTTTATTATTTCAATACAACCACAAATAAATACATGGAGATGGAGGACATATCTAAGTTTAATATATATGGTAAACAAACAGCAACCATTTCTTTTACATATAAAAAACTTAAAAAATATCCTAGATAATTTCCTCATTGGTGTAACATTGTATGTCATTACCATTTCGGAAATAAAAATTCAAATCCTAAAAAATTTAGTATTTTAGGGACAATTATATGATACAACAGTTTGGTCAAGCCAATTACCGCTCCATCTGCGATCAACTGGCAGCTGCCGACCCCGAGCTTCAATATATTATTGATAATCATGGTTATCCGCCATTCTGGTCGAGACCTAATAGTTTCGAATCGCTGGTGCATATTATTTTAGAGCAGCAAGTTTCGCTGGCGTCTGCACTATCAGCTTTAAATAAACTGAAAGAGCGTATTCAGGAACTTACCCCCGCCCGGGTACTCCTACTCACTGACGAAGAAATGCGCGCCTGCTATGTGAGCCGTCAAAAAAGCGGATACATTAAATTTTTGGCGGAAGCCTTATTGAGCGGTCAGCTAAAACTGGAAGAGTTTCATCATATGCCTGATGACGAAGTCCGCGCGCAACTAACTGCACTTAAGGGTATCGGCAACTGGACAGCCGATGTATACCTGATATTCGCCCTGCAACGCGCGGATATTTTCCCCATTGGTGACCTGGCAGCAGTAAATGCTTTAAAAAGAATTAAGCAATTACATCACACCATCACCCAACCCGAAATGCTGCTGATAACCGAACAATGGCGACCCTACCGCTCCCTCGCCGCCATGCTGTTGTGGCATTATTATTTAAGCACTCCGCGGCCATCATCTAGAACCGCTAAAGCCAAATAGTGGCAATTTGTAACGGAAACGCCATTTTTTCGGGTAGGGATGCAATCAAACTAAACAAAAATCGTTTAGGGGATATTCATTCATAAGTTTTGGCTTATGAATTTTTTGTGCGTAAATTTGATAGGTACCCCGAAACCTGCACATCGCAATTCATCTTGTTGAATTTTAAAAGTACTTGCCGATGAAACTGATTATTCATGGAGGCTTTTTTAGCGAGTGGAAAACAAACCAGGAGGTGAAGTACGCCAAACAAGAGGCGTTGCGCGAGATTGTGCAATTAGGTTACCGGTATCTTCAAACCCACAATGCCATTGAAACAGTTGTGTATACCGTAGCGCTTTTGGAAGATTGCGATCTTTTCAATGCAGGTACCGGTTCGCAAATTCAAAGCGATGGTAAGATCAGGATGAGCGCCTCCCTGATGGACGGAAAATCCATGCAATTCTCAGGTGTTATCAATATTGAAGGGGTTAGAAACCCCATCCGAGTGGCCGAAAAATTGATGCAAAGGGAAGACAGGGTGTTGAGTGGCAAAGGTGCCATAGAGTTTGCCCGTTACAATGGTTTCCCCTATTATAATCCTGAAACTCCAATGCGTCGCCGCGAGTACGAAAAGAGGCTCAGCGACTCCATACGAATGGGGACTGTAGGTTGTGTGGCTTTGGATATTTATGGAGACTTGGCAGCAGCGACTTCAACTGGCGGCAAAGGCTTCCAGATACCTTACCGCGTAAGCGATTCGGCTACTGCCGCCGGAAATTATGTAAATCAATATGCCGGGGTATCATGTACCGGTATAGGTGAAGATATTGTGAGTGGAGCGGTAGCGCCAAAAATAGTGACAAGGGTGACCGATGGGATGCCAATTCAGGATGCAACAAACAAAACCTTAAACGAATTAAAATCGTTTAACGGGTGCGCAGGAGTGATTGGGATTGCTGCTAACGGTGATACTTTTCACGCTGATACCCGCCCCTATATGGTTTGGGCACTGCACGACGGGCTGGTGGAGGTTTTCAATTAAACCCCGCAATGGCTTGTTAATCAATTTTATATGTATATTAGCAAAATTAATTAGTAGCACCGGGATAGAATAAATGCGTATAAGACTAATCATTATCTTTTGCCTGATCAGCTTTTCAGCTTCGGCCCAAATCTGGGAAAAGATAGGTTTCAAAAAAAAGCACATCGTACTGCCGGCCCTTCCGCAAGCAAAAGGGCATCAGTTTGTTAGCACCAATAACACTTTAAAATTAAACACTTTACAGGCTCAGCCAATTGTGCTGGAGACAAGTGAGTTTTCCCTTGTTGCTGCTTCAAAAATGGTAATGAACCAAGCTAAACACAATATGCGGTTTAGGGTTTATAATGATGCCAGCTACAATTTTAGCGACCTGGCGGCTTTGTATGTCAAACTGCACCGCTGGTCGGAAGCTAAATGGTATTATTTGCAAAGCAACAATATATCACGCGAGCAAAACGATGACAAGCATACAATGAATAATTTGCTTGGTCTGGCAGGTATTAAAGCGAATATTGGCGATATACCGTCAGCGAGAGCCGACCTGATGGAGGCGCGTGATCTCTGCCGTTCACTCGGAATGCAAACCCAAACAGCCGATATTGAAAAACAAATACTTTTATTGGCCCAGAATAACGGTTCTGCATCAAAACCTGATGTAAAATATGCGGAAGGCACCTTAAATGGAGAAAAGAAAGCACTTTAACATACGGCTTTGAAACATTCCGCGTTATAATCCGTCCAAGTAAAACATTAATTGTAATATTGTTATTTCTATGACAGAGGCAGTATTTACACTGTCTCTTTTTATTTACATTAGCAAGCCTATTATAGGCACGAGTATTGATGTCAAACTATAGTTTAGATTTAAAGAGAGTTAAAGATATGTTCAGGAAAATATATTTTCTATTGGTGCTTGGTGCCGTGCTGGCATGCAAAGCATCCCCGGCTAACCAGCCAATGAAAAAAGTAGACGGATCAAATGATCTGCAACCCGATGCGCAGCAAAGCGTCGTATGCCAATATATCGCTACTATTATCAGCGAACACAATTATAAAAAGGTGCCATTGAATGACTCACTGTCGGAAGTAGTTTTTAAACGCTATGTTAAGGCGCTTGACGAGAACCACAACTACCTTTTGGCATCTGATATTAAGGATTTTGATAAATATAAGGATGTGATTGATGACGACCTGAAAAGCGGAAATCTGTCTGATGTATTCTACATGTTCAATGTTTATCAAAAACGGTATAACGACCGCATAAAATATTCATTGGCCCAATTGGATAAAAACTTCGACTTTAACGGCCACGATAGTTTTACTTTCGACCGCGACAGCCTGCCTTATTTTGCTTCGGATGATGATGCGAATAAAGTATGGACCGAGCGTGTGGAGTACGATCTTCTTAACCTGAAAATGGCTAATCCTGATCTTGCTAAAGATAAAGAGACGCTAAAGAAACGTTACGAGAGCCTGTTGTCGCAATCGAACAAGTTGAATAACCAGGATGTGTTCCAGATATTTATGGATGCATTTACCAATGCTGTCGATCCGCATACTAATTACTTTAACCCTGCCAATGCCGCTAATTTCAATATCGAAATGTCCCGCTCGTTAGAAGGTATCGGCGCTACGCTGCAATCAAAAGATGAGTATGTCACTATTTCAACCATTGTTGCGGGCGGCCCTGCCGATAAGAGCAAACAGTTATCGCCTGAAGACCGCATAGTTGGCGTGGCACAAGGTAAAACCGGCGAATTCCAAAATGTAATTGGTTGGAGAATTGAAAATGCTATCGCACTCATCCGTGGCACCAAAGGGACCGTCGTTCGTTTGGAAGTATTGCCAAAAGGCAGCAGCACCAGCAGCAAGCCTAAAGTGGTTGAGATGGTTCGTGAAAAGATCATCCTGAAAGATCAATCAGCTAAAAAAGAAATACGCACTTACAACTCAAATGGTAAGGAAATAAAAATCGGTGTTATTTCCATCCCTGCATTTTATATCGATTATAACGACTATAAATCGGGTAACCCGAACTATAAAAGCACAACCCGCGATGTAAAATTGATCCTGGATACCCTGAAACGTGAAAATGTGGATGGTGTAGTGATCGACCTCCGCGAAAATGGAGGTGGTTCGTTAATGGAAGCGATTGACTTGGGTGGATTGTTTATTAAGACTGGCCCAATTGTTCAGGTTCGTGATGCACGCGACCAAACTGAAGTAGATAATGATGAGGACCCTGCTATTGCTTACTCTGGCCCGATGGCTGTGATAGTTGACCGCTTCAGCGCATCAGCATCTGAAATATTTGCAGGCGCAATGCAGGATTACGGTCGTGCCTTGATACTCGGCACCCAAACTTATGGTAAGGGTACTGTCCAAAATGCTATAGACCTGGATAAAGTAATCAAACCATCGGTTTTGGCAGATTTGATGGCAAAAATGGGTAATAAGACTGACAAAACCGTTTCTACCGGAAGCCAGAGCAGGTTAGGGCAGTTAAACCTGACTATCGCTAAATTTTACCGTATCAGCGGAAACTCAACTCAGCATAAAGGTGTAACTCCTGATATTAAATTCCCATCAGTAATTCCGCAGGATAAATATGGAGAAGATACTGAACCATCTGCACTGCCGTTTGATATCATAGCAAAGAGTGATTTCACTAAAGTAGGTGATTTCACTGCGGTGACCCCTCAATTGACCAAGCTACATGACCAACGCATGAATAGCAGCAAGAGTTACCAATACCTGATGCAGGATATTGCCGATTTCACTAAACGCGAGAACGAAAAAAGTGTGACACTGAACGAGCAGCAGCTTAAAAAAGAGCGCGATACCGATGAGGCCAAATCATTCGACCGCGAAAATGACAAACGAGTAGCTCTAGGGTTTAAGCCACTGAAAAAAGGCGAAACCAGGCCTAAAAATGAAGACCTGGATTTCCTGAAAATAGAAGCCGGTCAAATCCTGACTGACTTCATTAACCTGGGGGGTAAATACACCAGCAACCCGGTTAATCAGCAGCAACAATAAAATTATTCAGCATTTAAGAATATAATCCCGGCTTAGTCCGGGATTTTTTGTTTTATAGCCTTTGCCCCACCTAATCATGCATTTGGCTTAATGACCCATAGGGTCAATTGTCGATGATTCCCAGCTTTTAGCTTCGAATAAAACTAATTGAACTAAATTAGGGTTTATCAATTATGCCTAACAAACCGCTGCTTGAGTTTACCGACCGGGGTATCTACTGCGAAAAAGGTGGATTTTATATCGACCCGTGGAAGCCGGTTGATTATGCGGTGATTACCCACGCTCATGCCGACCATGCCTATGTAGGCCACAAACATTACCTGGCGCATCATCTATCCAAACAGGTGCTGCTTTATCGTTTGGGAGAAATCAATTTGCAAACGGTTGAGTATGGTGAAAAGATCAATAAAAACGGTGTCGAAGTTTCTTTATACCCTGCCGGACATGTAATTGGCTCGGCACAGATACGGCTAGAATACAAGGGAAAAATTTGGGTGGTTTCAGGTGATTATAAGGTTGAGGATGACGGCATTTCTACCCCGTTCGAGCCGGTAAAATGCCACCATTTTATATCGGAATGTACTTTTGCTATGCCGGTTTACCAATGGAAACCACAGGTAAACACATTTGACGAAATGAACAATTGGTGGCGAAATAACCTGGATAATGGACTCGCTACTGTGATCGTCGGTTATTCATTGGGCAAGGCACAACGTATTTTGCAAAACCTCGATCTGTCTAATGGTAAAGTGTATACACATGGCGCTATCGAGAATGTAAACCAGGCATTGCGGAATAACGGCGTAAAGCTTAATCCAACCGAACGGATAGTGTACGATACGTCAAAAGAGGATATCAGAAAAGGTATAGTATTAGCACCGCCCTCTGCTGTCGGTTCAGCATGGATGCGCAGGTTTGCACCTTATGGTTTTGGATACTGTTCTGGTTGGATGGCTATTCGCGGCGCCAAACGCAGACGGGCCGCTGATAGGGGCTTTGTACTATCAGACCATGCCGATTGGAACGGACTGATCAGCGCGATAGATGCTACTGGTTGTGAATGTGTTTACCTGACTCACGGCTATACTGCCACATTCTCCAGGTACCTAAGCGAAATAGGTTTTAATGCGAAAGAAGTATACACCTTATATGGTAACGAGGAAGAGGAAAACACAAGCGCTAGCGACCTGTTGAATGAGAATGATAATCGTGTGCTTTCAGCTGAAGGAAATGATCTGGAGGGCACGGAATGAGAGCGTTCGCCCAATTATTTCTGTCGCTGGATGAGACGAATAAGACCAATGAAAAAGTTCGGGTATTAAAAGACTATTTCAACAGTGTCCCCGATTCGGACAAGATGCACATGCTGGCATTGTTTACCGGCCGTAGACCAAAGCGGCAGATCAATGCAACGCTACTTCGCAATTGGGCCATCGAAGCATCCAATATTCCTGTATGGCTATTTGAAGAAAGCTACCAGGTGGTGGGCGATCTGGCGGAAACCATATCACTGCTGATGCAGCAAACCAGTTCTGGCAGTAATAAAACGCTGACGGAATGGATAGCTGAGATCAATGCTCTTGCTGATAAAAATGAGGAGCAGAAAAAGCTCTGGCTGATGGAATCATGGGGGATGCTTGACCAGCAGGAGTGTTTCGTTTTTAATAAGATCATGACGGGCGGTTTCCGCGTGGGCGTTTCTAAAAATTTGGTAATCAAGGCGTTGGCGGACGTGACCGGATTGGAAGCCCCGGTTTTAACACACCGCATTATGGGCAGCTGGATGCCGGAAACGTATCACTTTAAGCAACTGGTAGAAGCGAAAGGAAGTGATGATGATGTTTCGCGGCCATATCCATTCTTTTTGGCCTATCCTATCCAGGAAACATCCGAGCAGCAACGTTCGGTTGAGGAACTGCAAAATACTTTAGGAGATTCCGGAAACTGGCAGGCCGAATGGAAATGGGATGGTATCCGCGCGCAAATGATCAAGCGCGATGGCAAGATATTTATATGGAGCCGGGGTGAAGACCTGGCGACTGAAAAATTCCCGGAACTACATCCATTTCTAAATGCGTTACCGGATGGAACGGTACTGGACGGTGAGATACTAAGTTTCCGTGATGGAATACCTTTGCCATTTAATGTTTTGCAAACCCGCATCGGCAGGAAAAACCTGAGCAAAAAGATACTGCAGGACAGCCCGTTAGCTGTTATCGCTTACGATTGTCTTGAATATAATGGCGAAGATATCCGCCCCAAAATGCAAAGCGAGCGGCGCAAGTTGTTAGAGGAATTGCATTCGGAAACTCCTTTTCCTGAATTTTTCCGTCTATCGCCCTTGATCAATTTTAACAGTTGGGATGAATTAGCTGCAAAGCGCGATGAATCCAGGGCGATGATTGCTGAAGGAATTATGCTGAAACGGAAAAGCGCTACTTACCAGGTAGGTCGCAAACGCGGTGACTGGTGGAAATGGAAAATTGATCCGTTATCTGTTGATGCTGTGATGATCTATGCCCAAAAAGGCCACGGTCGGCGGGCTGATCTGTATACCGATTATACTTTTGCCGTTTGGGATGGTGACAAACTGGTACCGTTCGCCAAAGCTTACTCTGGCTTAACCGACCAGGAGATCAATAAGGTCGACTATTTTATCAAACGAAACACCATCGAAAAATTTGGGCCGGTGCGCACCGTAAAGCCTGAACTGGTTTTTGAGATCGGCTTTGAAGGCATCAATCGTTCCACCCGCCACAAATCCGGCGTTGCCCTTCGTTTCCCACGCATTCTGCGCTGGCGACAGGATAAACCTAAAGAAGAAGCGGATTCTTTGGATACATTGAAGGCATTGTTGGGGGAATAAAAGATATTCAGGGTCCGTAAGAGACGCGATGCATCGCGTCTCTACAAACACGAAATGACACAATTTTTTATTTCTGTCTCAAAAAGTTATGATTGGCTTCCAGCTTTATTCTTTTAGCTTTCAGCTCCTATCCCTATCTTTAAATTCTCATAAACTGCTTTACTATGAAGAAACTTACATTATTTGTACTATCGGTCTTCACCGGTGGCTATACTTTTGCTCAAAATATGAACATCAAAACACTTCCCTATCCCCAAACCAAAAAAGTTGATACTGTTGATACCTATTTCGGCACCGCTGTTCCTGATCCTTACCGCTGGCTCGAAAATGATCAGGCTGCTGATACAAAAGCCTGGGTAAAAGAGGAAAATAAAGTTACCCAGGATTACCTGGGACAAATCCCTTACCGCGATGCCATCCGCAAGCGTCTGGAAGTTTTATGGAACTATGAAAAGTACAGCGCACCATTTAAAGAAGGAAAGTACACCTATTTTTATAAAAACGATGGTCTGCAAAGCCAGGCTGTTTTATGGCGGCAGATAGGCGACGGTCAGCCTGAAATATTCCTCGACCCGAATACTTTTTCGACTGACGGTACCACTTCTATGCAAGGCATCGATTTCACCAAAGACGGTAGCATGGCGGCTTACCAGATATCAGAAGGCGGTTCCGACTGGCGCAAAGTGATCGTTTTAAAAACGTCAGACAAATCAATTGTAGGTGACACACTTCGTGACTTGAAATTTACCGGCATAGCATGGAAAGGCAACGAAGGCTTTTATTACAGCACCTACGACAAACCTAAAGTGGGCAGCCAGCTATCAGGCATGACCCAATATCATAAACTGTATTACCACGTTTTAGGAACACCTCAAAGCCAGGACAAACTTATATTCGGCGGCGAACAAACTCCCCGCAGATATATTGGCGCTTATTTGACCGAGGATGAGCGTTTCCTTGTGATATCTGCAGCGACTACCACTACAGGTAATGAATTATACATTCAAGACCTGGGCAAACCTGGCAGTGAGATCGTAAATGTGGTTGACAATTTTGATAATCAGCACGGCGTGATAGATAACGTTGGCGGTAAACTGTATATCCTTACCAATTTATACACACCTAATTTCAAGGTGGTGACGGTTGATGCATCCGACCCCAAGCCGATCAACTGGAAAGATCTAATACCGGGGACCAAAAATGTGCTGACCGTGTCAACCGGCGGCGGAAAAATATTTGCCGAATATCTGAAAGACGCCACCACCTTTGTTCAGCAATATAATATGGATGGCAAATTGGAGCGAAATATCGAATTGCCCGGTATTGGTTCTGCTGGCGGATTTGGCACAAAAAAAGAAGAGAAGGAAACTTATTATACTTTCACCAATTATGTTTACCCGCCAACTATTTTCAAATATGATATTGCTACCGGGCAGTCCACTGTTTATAAAAAAGCCAATGTGAAATTCGATCCTGCGCAGTACGAATCGAAACAAGTGTTTTATAAATCAAAAGACGGCACCAAAATCCCGATGATCATTACCTATAAAAAAGGGACAGTGATGAATGGTAAAAATCCTTTACTATTATACGCTTATGGAGGTTTTGGAGTAAACCTGACGCCAGCTTTCAGCACCTCAAATATCGTCTTGCTGGAGCATGGTGGTATTTATGCAGTACCTAATCTGCGCGGCGGTGGCGAATATGGTGAAACATGGCATAAGGCTGGTATCAAAATGAAAAAGCAGAACGTGTTCGATGATTTTATTGCTGCCGCTGAATACCTGATCGATCATAAATATACCTCAAAGGATTACCTGGCTGTTGCAGGTGGATCAAACGGGGGCTTATTAATTGGTGCAGTAATGACCCAACGTCCTGATCTTTGCAAAGTAGCTTTCCCGGCTGTAGGTGTAATGGATATGCTTCGTTACAATCGATTTACCGCAGGAGCAGGCTGGAGTTATGATTATGGCACCGCACAAGACAGTAAGGAGATGTTCGACTACCTGTATAAATATTCTCCATACCATGCGCTTAAACCAGCCAGCTACCCGGCCACCATGGTGACCACCGCCGATCATGATGACCGCGTGGTGCCAGCGCATTCCTTTAAGTTTGGCTCCCGTTTACAGGAATACCAGCAGGGAAAAGCGCCTGTGCTGATCCGAATTGAAACAAAAGCAGGTCACGGTGCCGGTCAATCAACAGCACAGATCATAAGCGGACAGGCCGATAAATGGGCGTTCATGTTCCAAAACATGGGGTTGGCCTGGAAGGAATAATAAGAGGGCGGAAGTCCGAAGTCAGAAATGAATAGTAGAGACGCGATGCATCGCGTCTCTTTACGTAGATAAAGGGGTGTTATATCGGTATGAGAAGAAATACATTTTTAATAATTATTCTACTTTTTGTAAGCACCATTGCATTCTCCCAAAAGAAAAACCTCAACATTGTTTACATAGGCGATAGTATTACCCAGGGCGCACAATTAGCTGACCCTGGTACAGAAGCCCCGCCGGCAACCGCTACCGCATGGCTGCGAAAGCAAAAAGGTATCGGCAAGGTTGGTTTTTCCAATCAAGGTGTAAGCGGTTTCACAACGGTCGATTTTCTACCTTCTACCAATAGCGCATTCCCGCGGGCGGATAGAGCAGCATCGGCATTGAATACCAAAGATGCCACGCTGCTATTCTTTATAATGCTGGGTACAAATGACAGTGCCATTACAGGGCCAAATGGTTCGCCTGTATCTCCTGCAAAATATCATGATAATCTAAAAACTATCATAGATCGCTTATTGCAGCATTTTCCGGACAGTAAATTTGTGATTCAAAAACCAATATGGTACAGCCCGAATACGTATAATGGCTCGATGTATTTGCAGGAAGGCTTATCGCGTTTGCAAAGCTATTTTCCACAGATAGATCAATTGGCAAATGAATATAAGAGTGTAAATCCGGGCCATATTTTTACTACGGATGCCAAAGCGTTTGATTACTTCAGCAAACATTATTCAACCGATCTGATCCCTGAACAAGGCCATGAAGGTATATTCTATTTACATCCTAACAATAAGGGCGACGTAATGCTGGGTCAATTCTGGGGTGAAGCTATTTATAAAATCATAATAAAGAATTAACCCGGTTCTCGTACTTATTTTTTGTCCGCACTATATTTTCCCGGGCCCACAAATAATAAACCGGCAAACATTATAGCATCTTCAATAGCATGTGAGGCATTCATCAGGCCGCCTTCAGGGCTATGCAGGCTGGATAATGCAGCTACAATCAAATTGATCAATAACAATAAACAAACAGGTCTGAAGGCGAGACCAATGATCAATAAAAAGCCGCCCACAGTCTCCGTTAATGCGCATAAAAGGCCCCAGACAACTGGCCAGAAATGTATCCCTATTACACCGGTTGCACCACCAATCATTTCCCAGGTTTTTACACCTCCTTGTAATTTTGGGAAACCATGATAAATGAACATAATCCCCAAGCCAACCCGAATGATTAATAAACCGAAATTTTTGTAGTTACCTAAATTGCTGAAAAGTGCCATTTCGAGAGAGTTTATATTTAATATAACAAAAAAATAAAAATAATCCGATTTTAAGAAATTGACGACCCGGTACTAAACCGAATGACACCGCGTTTTCACGGGGAGCAAACGGGCATTTTCACCCTGCTTTATGATTTTTTAAATAATAATTAAATAATTAATTGCTTTCTCTTAGATTTATTATTGAAATCCAGGGGTAAAAGAGCTTTATACCCATATCAAAACTAAAGCCGGTTATCGAGGAGTTGGCGAAAAGTACGTCTGGCATTGCCGGGACACTGCAATTCCGCATACATGGTTGCGGGAACATGCTCGTCAAATGACCCTGCAGTATTTTGCGGCGAATATTCCTGTATCAATTCAGGAGTAACCTGCACTGTTGGAGAGTATTATCCGTAATTATATTTATTAATTCGGATAAAGAGCGGTGTTCAATATTACATTGAGCACCACTCGGATATTTATATCGTCAATTGGTTTGTTTCAGTGAAACCCTGACTTATCGATAAATTTATTTTCCTCCCAAGTATTAAGCTATGATTGTCGGGTATATGGCCGGCCGGAAAATCAAAGCAAACGGGGTAATTGTAATTTTTCACTACTTCCATAATAATTTCGGGCACTGTTTGGCCAAATGGAATATCATTATCCTTCATATCTGTAAAGCCGCCTACAATTAAACCTGCCAGTTTTTTCAGTTTACCGGCGCGATCAAGAGCGCGTATCATCCGGTCGATAGAATACAAATATTCGCCCACATCCTCTATAAAAAGTATTTTCCCGTCATAGTTATAGTCTGATGCCGAACCCAACACTGCAACCAGCAGGCTCAGATTGCCCCCAATCAAAACAGCGGCTGCTTTGCCGGCACGGTTCAAATCATGCGAATTAAACCGATAACTCAATTCTTCGCCAAATAAAGCTTTTCGAAGTGTATCCAATGAGTATTTAGAAGCATCCGGAATATTCACAGGCATTTGCCCATGTATGGTTTGAGCCTGGCAATTGGCGAAAAGATGAGAATGAAGCACAGTTATATCACTAAAACCAACGATCCATTTAGGATGGCTGGCAAACCGGCTAAAATCAATTTTATCGATTATCCGTACTGTGCCATAACCTCCGCGAGCTGCTACGATAGCCTTTATACTGTCATCATCAATAAATCGCTGTAAATCGCTGGCCCGAAGTTCATCGTCGCCGGCAAATTGGTGATAAGAAGCATTCACTGTTTCGCCAATCACAACTTCCAATCCCCAGGATTTTAACAAAGCAACTGCATCGTCCATAGGTTTGGGGAGTTTTTTAGCCGGGCAGGTGATAGCGATCTTATCGCCTTTTTTTAGGTGAGGTATGTTATGTCCGTCAGTAACAGCAGGTTTATCTATCATAAACAGTTAAAAAATTCCACGGACTTTCCGACTTACGGACTTTCCGGCACAAATAAATTATCTTTGCACTCCGTCCGCCAGCTGGCGGACGGAACGGATGCAATTTAATATAATGTCACAACTTAATAAATTTAAACGGTATACTATCACTTCGGCATTGCCTTATGCCAATGGGCCGCTGCATATTGGTCATTTGGCAGGCGCTTACTTACCCGCAGATATTTTTGTAAGATATCTGCGCCTGAAAAAGAAAGACGTAGTATACATATGCGGCTCGGACGAACATGGCGCAGCCATCACTATAAAAGCAAAAAAAGAAGGGACTACGCCACAGGCTATTATTGATAAGTATCACGCCCAGATCAAACAAAGCTTTGAAGAGTTTGGCATATCATTCGATATTTATCACCGTACATCATCGCCTATTCATCATGACTTGTCGAAAGAGTTCTTTTTGAACCTGTACGAAAAAGGCGAGTTTGTAGAAAAATACTCCGAGCAATATTTTGATGAGGATTTTCAACAGTTTTTGGCTGATCGTTATATCATAGGCACCTGCCCTAACTGCAGTAACCCTAACGCTTACGGTGATCAGTGCGAAAACTGTGGCACTTCATTAAACCCGACAGATCTCATCAATCCGATATCGACCCTTAGCGGAAAGCCGCCTATATTAAAACCAACCAAGCATTGGTATTTGCCGCTGGATAAATATCAGCCCTGGCTGGAAAAATGGATCGACACAAAAGAGAATGAATGGAAGGTGAATGTGTTCGGACAGTGTAAATCATGGCTTAAATCAGGCCTGCAACCACGCTCAATGACCCGCGATTTGGATTGGGGTATTGACGTGCCATTGGAAGAAGCCAAAGGTAAGAAATTGTATGTGTGGATGGATGCGCCAATCGGCTATATATCGGCAACCAAACAATGGGCGATCGACCATGGTAAAGACTGGAAATTGTACTGGAAAAAACAGAACAAAGAAGAAGATGAAACCTGCCTGATCCATTTTATTGGCAAGGACAACATCGTTTTCCATTGCATTATTTTCCCGGCTATTTTGCGCGCGCATGGCGAATATGTTCTGCCACAAAACGTACCGGCCAATGAGTTTTTGAACCTGGAAGGTGACAAGCTTTCTACGTCACGCAACCATGCGGTTTGGCTTCATGAGTATCTGGAAGAATTCCCGGGCAAACAGGATGAATTGCGCTATGTGCTAACCTCGATTTTACCGGAAACCAGTGACAGTGAGTTTACATGGAAAGATTACCAGGCACGTGTGAATAATGAACTGGTAGCTATCCTCGGCAACTTTGTGAATAGAGTGATGATACTGATGCATAAGTTTTTTGATGGCAAGATTGAAAACGCCGATGGAACCGTTACCTTAAAGGATGAAGGCCTCAATACAGAGCTTGGCCGTTTCTATGATGAGTTGGAACGCAGCCTGGAGAACTACAAATTTCGCCAGGGTATGCAAACGGTAATGGATATTGCCCGCTTAGGCAACCGTTACCTGACTGAAAAGGAGCCCTGGAAAACCATTAAAACCAATCCGGACGATGCTAAGCTCGCCTTGCATAACTGTTTGGTGCTGATCGGTCATCTTGCAGCATGTCTTCAGCCATTTTTACCTGCTACGGCTAAGAAGATATTAGGTATGCTCAACTGGCCATCAGGACAGATTGGTTTTGAAGAGGAAATCGTATTTAAAAACGGCCACCAATTAAATGAGGCTGCCTTGTTGTTTGAAAAAGTAGAAGATACTACTATCGACGCACAGATAGAAAAGCTGCATGCCAAAAAACAAACCGCAGCACCTGCACAGTCAGCACAAGCGCAACCGGCTAAAGCCAATATCAACTACGAAGAGTTTGCCACAATGGATATCCGCGTCGGCACTATACTCACAGCCGAAAAAGTTGCTAAGACTAAAAAACTGCTGAAGCTGACTATTGATACAGGTATCGATCAGCGTACTGTAGTTTCCGGCTTGGCGGAGCAATATGAGCCCGAAGCAGTTGTTGGCCGCAAGGTGAGCATACTGGTAAACCTGGAACCACGTGAGATAAAAGGTATCCTTTCGCAAGGGATGATCCTGATGGCAGAGGATAACGCAGGTAAGCTAAGCTTTGTTGCAACTGCGGATGATCTGCATAATGGGTCAGTGATAAGATAATGTGCAGATGTGCGAATATGCAGATGTGCAAATGCGTTTGATGAACTCATCTATAATTTGCACATTTGCACATCAAAAAATTTGCATATCTGCAAATGGCCCCGTAGTTCAATGGATAGAATAGAAGTTTCCTAAACTTTAGATATGGGTTCGATTCCCGTCGGGGCTACCATACGGGAAAGGTCATCAAACGATGGCCTTTTCTCATTTTTACAGTATCGTAACTTGCTGTTAATCTGCGTGATAAGAGAGAGTGGTTTGTTCACATAAAGAGTTCGATGTCCCGCTCCGTCAAAACAAATATTTTTGGGGTAAATCGAACTGATCAACTTGCGTTTTTCGGTAACACTTGAGCACTTATAATGTAACTCTAAGCACTTATTTTAAAACACGTTTGTTTTGCAATTATGAAATATTAATCAATAAATAAATTGCCCTTTTTTTGCAAAAGTTTTTTGGCAACCTGCAATTCGCGCCTGTTCGAATGTTTGGGGTCAGCAATTGCCAGTAGTTGTCGAAAATAGCTTTTGGAACTATGGCTGTCTTTGATTTTATACGCGGCCACGGCAGCGCCGTATAACCCATTGAACCGATTAGGATGTCTTGCCAGATCGGTTTGATAAGCTATTAACGCCTCCGTCGGATTGTCATTTTCCAGCAACATATCGCCCAGTAGTTCCCGAGCAGGAATCACTTCACACGGCGTAACCGGATGCTTTTCGGTGTGATCCTCCATATCAGCACCTAAATTCATCGTTTTTATGGCTTTTTCTTTTTCGCCGCGTTTGAATTGTATCCAAGCTTCTGAACTGATCATTTCAATTTTTACCTGATTGGCTTTATAGGCGTCTTTTTGTTCCACTAACTGACTATGCAATTCATTTAGACGATTGAACTCAGCTTCTGCGGAATCGATCTTATTCAAATGCACAAAGCCTAAAAGACGGGTAAAATGTATTATGGCACACTGCCATGGAAATTTTTGCCACGGAAAATTATTTGGGTGAATTTGAAGTGCAGCCGCTTCGGCCCAAAGTTTATTTTCCAACACATACCGTGACGGGATAGCAGCAAACGCATAAGCATCCTTGAAATTGACAGGATAAACGATCCCGATAGTATTTACATACTTGCATTGTTGTTGAGCTTGTTTATTTAGCCCCTTTTGTAAATAAGCATACACAAGGTAGTCAAGCCCGTGCATTTCTTCATCCCAAACCCCTTGAATTCCCGCTGCGGGAGCGTAACACCGGGCATAAGAAACGGAAGCCAGGTTGGCCTTGATACAATCATCCCATAATCCAAGACGGGTGAAAATATGAGAAGGCATATGTTGGGCGTGTGCTGAAGAAGGGGCGATAGTTGCATATTTTCGTGCAGCAGGTAGCGCCAAATTGGCTAAGCCCGGATAGTCATAAGTATGAATAATATAATGTACGATCCCCGGATGTTCCGGCTGTCCGGGATAAAGCCGGAATAGTATGCTCCCAGCTTTTTTTTGATTCGAGTAAGACTGGTCTGAAGGGTCGGCTGCAGCATCCAGCGCCAGCGCATAGAAAATTGCAGCCTCCTTATCTTCGGGATTATCGCGGTACGTCTTCTCCATGGCTTGCTCGAAAAGCTGACTACGCCTGTGGTGATCCACTTGGTTCCAATCTTTATAAAATAATGCCAGTGCATCTATATATTCAGCTTCTCTTTTTGTTTTTCCGGTAATAGATTGTGCAATTGTAATCGCCTTTGCACCTTTGATCAATTCTTGCTCAGACGGGGGTGTCCAAAGTGGATGATTATTACACATAGCAACTCCCCAGTAGGCCATTGCACATCCCGGCTCTTCGTCGATCACCTTCGCAAATGCTTTTTCAGCTTCTTCATATTCGAAGGAGTGCAACAATTCGATTGCTAAATCAAGGTCTTCTTCAACTTTTCCGGTACAGCTTGATTGAAAATCTACTTTCCCAAATTCCTTATCTGATTTACCACAGAGTGTGATCTTACCTCGTTTAAGATGAATCTGGCTAATGATTTCCGTGGATGGAACGTTTTTCGTTCGGTGACATGAAAATGCGATGAATGTAAAGAAAACGGTTACACCAACGATGATAATTCGCCTAAACCCTTTTAACGTTGACGCTTTCATGTTCATGGACCTAAGCTATAAAATTTCATTTATCAAGCAACAAATTTCAAAAGAAAAATGAAAGCTTAAATAAAAATAATTAGAATATTTGTTCCATAATTTATGTAGTCCGTAGGGGAAGCTTTTCGAACCCCTTTTTAGCAGACTTAAAGCTTTTAGCTGCATCTTGAATTATAGCAAGCGATTCACAATCAATCATTTAAATATATGAGGTTAGTCACAACGCCCTAACTTTAGTTAACATAATATTTTGTTTGAAGTAGTAATCGAAATCTCAAGACGTTGTATTGTGGCATTGAGATGCTTTTAAAAACGAGTTCAAGTCCATTTTTTAACCCTTTAGCATATTTTTTTTTATTGAATTTGTACAGATAAGGTGACCGATAGGCATCCCCTGGAGACAAATTGACTCAAATATTTTCTAGGTTTTACCGGATAAACGAAAATAAAAGCCCTTTGGGATTTAAGCTTGGCTTATATTTGTCCAGACAGATCATCGAGCGTCATCACGGGCGCATTTGGGAAGCAAGCCCGGACAAAGCTCGGTTTTTTTACTTTACCAATCGTAACCACCTGATCAATGGAACTTTGTTACCTGATTTACACCAGTGTGCCGGCAAAGCCGATGAATGATGCAGAATTGCAAGAATTATTAAGTGTCGCAAGAGAGGCCAACAGCCGGTTTGGGGTGACAGGCATGTTGATTTGCCTGCCAGAAAGCTTTGTACAGTTAATTGAGGGCCCCAAGGCACATATCGACCAACTTTACCGGAACATCCGGCACGACAGGCGGCATTTCCGAGTGACAACATTACGCGAAGAACGGATAAACCAGCGTTTTTTTCCTGACTGGTCCATGGCGTTTAAGAAAGAAGATAACGTGGATATGTTAGAGGGCGCGCTCGATTTACATGACGAAAAGGTATTCAGATTGTTTGATATTATAGAACACTGAGTGCTTTTTGAGGTTATAAACTAGATTACTCACGCAGGAAAACTTGAAATCCTTAATAATAAATCGACTTTGGCAAAAGAAACAAAGAAATTGAACCTTCATATCTTATTTTTTTGGCGGGTGAAGTTGATCAGTTATTTCGCCGGGCGATTTTCATGCCGGCGGCATCAGGTTGGGAAACATGGATGCAAGGGTTTTGCTCGACTATTCACCATGCCGATGCGCTGGTAAATAACTCGGGGAGCGATCGGATAGATCGGAGCATCAATCGCAATAAGGAGAACGGCTGCTGATATGTGGTTGAATATATGATATACAGGAAAATTGGTTTTCATAGAGCAAACACTCGTCTTCGCTGGAATTTAACACGCTGTCGTGGGTGTATTTCCAGATAAAGAAATGCATCTGACACAGGCGATGATAAACAAATAAGGAATAATTTGGTTAATATTGTTTCTCATCCTCTTAATATCGTGTCAGACGCCCGCGCCCAGCTACACAATTATCCATTTCTATCCGGTGGCGGAGAAATGGGCGACTTGATACGCGCATTCGACTGGTCTACTACACCGCTTGGCGATCCTTCAACCTGGCCAGCTGCTTTGCGATACCCTGTAAGCATGCTACTGAATACTGCATTTCCAGTATTGATCTGCTGGGGTGACGACTATATACAATTATACAATGACGCTTTCCGCCCTATTAACGGAAAGACCAAGCACCCACAAGCCCTGGGAACAAGCGCAAAAAATACCTATGCGGAGATATGGGACACCGTTGGCCCGTTGTTCGAGCGCGTCATGACCGGGACACCCGTTGGTTTTTCTGACCTCGAAGTAAAGCTGGAACGAAGCTGTTATCCCGAAGACTGCTATTTTGACTTTACTTATAATCCTATTTATGATGAGGAAGGCCTTGTCCGCGGTATCCGCGTCATCTGTATGGAAACAACAGCTAAAGTACTGGCGCTGAGGAAGCTGGACGCTGTTAATCATGAGATGGTCGCGACCAATGAGGAATTGAATGCTGCCAATGAGGAGTTGTCTTCCACCAATGAAGAGCTGGCCGCAACCAACGAAGAACTATTGCAAACGCAGGAATTGCTGACGCAAACTTTGGAGAGCCTGACAGAAAGCGAGGAGCGCTTTCGCAACCTGGTGCGCGACGCAGACGTAGGCATTGTTTTGCTGATGGGGTCCGAGATGCGCGTAGGAATTGCTAATGACGCCTATGCACGTTTGCTGAAGCGTACCGCTGCTGAACTGGACGGTAAGCCCATATTTGATTTCGTGCCACCCGAAGACGAGTCGTATTTCCGGCCACTGATCGAAGGCGTGCGAACCAGTGGCGAGCCGGCTTACCTGTACGAAACACCTTATCCGGTCTATAAAGATGGGGAAGCCATAACCGGCTATTTGAATATAATCTACCAGCCCTATCATGAAAATAATGGCCGTATTTCTGGCGTAATGGTGCTGTGCCAGGATGTGACGGCCCAGGTGGAGGCGACACAGCGGCTGAAATTGGCTAATGAAGAGCTGAGCGCCAAGGAATCGCGCCTCCAAATGGCGATAGCTGCCACAAGCCTGGGAACGTGGGAGTATAATATCTTTAACGGTGATCTCTATTGGTCGCCCGAATGCCGCGAGATCTATGGCATCGGCCGTGGCGAGGTTCCGACGATGGCCATCTTTGAAGATCGTATACACCCGGCGGACCGGAGTTACGTGCAGACAGAGATCGCCCGGTGCATTGCCGCAGGCAGTGAGGGCAAATATGAGATCACCTACCGCATATTACGCTTTGATAGTGATGAGACGTGCTGGATCAGGGTGAATGGCAAAGTTTATGAAGGGGCCGATGGATCTGCTGAAAGATTTATCGGCACGGTACTGGATATTACCCAACTTAAACTGGCGGAAGAAGAAAGTGCGAAACTGGCAGCGATCATTACCTCGAGCGACGACGCCATAATCAGTAAAACCCTCGATAGTGTCATCACGAGTTGGAACAATTCAGCGCAGCGTATATTCGGGTATACAGCGGAAGAAATGATCGGCGAAACTATTTATAAGCTCATTCCGGCTGACCGGCAGAACGAGGAAACAGAAATCATAGAACGTCTGCGCAAAGGTGAACATGTCGATCACTTCGAAACGAAACGATTAACTAGGGACGGCCGTTTAATCGATGTGTCTCTTACCATATCCCCGGTCAAAGACGGCCAGGGACAAATCATCGGCGCATCCAAGATAGCGCGCGACATAACCGAGCGCAAACTGGATGAAGCCAGGAAAAATGACTTTATCGGGATGGTCAGCCACGAGCTTAAGACACCACTTACCTCGCTCAATGCAATTATACAGCTGACATCGTCAAAGCTAAAGGACAGCGGCGATGCTTTTCTGACCGGCGCCATGGAAAGGGCCAACAACCAGGTTAAAAAAATGACCGCGATGATTAACGGCTTTTTAAACGTATCCCGGTTGGAGTCCGGCAAAATCGTGCTGGACCGCCGCGACTTTGACCTGTTTGAACTTTTGCAGGAAATCGTTACAGAAAGTAACCTGATTTCGCCTATGCACGCTATTCACGTCGATGAATGCGCCGGTATTTGGATCAACGCAGACCGCGACAAAGTGGGCTCAGTCATAACGAACCTGGTAAGCAACGCCGTGAAATATTCCGCAAAAGGCCAGCCGATAACCGTCCGTTGCGAGCGAAAAAAAGAGAGCGTCGTGGTTAGCGTGCGTGACCAGGGAATGGGCATCCCGCCGGAGGACTTACCGCGCGTTTTTGACAGGTTTTTCCGTATCGAAAGCAAGGAAACCCGGCAAATCGCGGGATTCGGTATAGGCTTGTATTTGAGTGCCGAAATCATTCACCGACATAATGGTAAGATATGGGCTGAAAGTGATCCTGGCAAAGGCAGCACCTTTTTCTTTAGTTTGCCGTTGGATGGTAAATAAGAAAGAATTTTCGATAACGACGGACCATACAACTGGGATTCGCTTATCCTCAGCATTTCACTCGTTTTTTCAAACGCCATGTGGGCTCATCACCGAAAAGCTATAAATCATTGAGTTAAATTAGTTGCCGAATTACCACCTTGAAGGATCACTTGCATCTAAAAAATTAAGTTATTTCATTTACAAGGTTTCAATAATCCCAAAAGTTCGACATTTGTCCGCTTCCTGCTGCCTCTGAACCGAGCGCGAGCAGGACTCGAACCGATTATTAGCCCTGCGGGCTAATTTTTTTAAAAATCACCCCGTTGCCTTTGTGTGCCTGCAGCGACAAATATTCAATTCAACTTGCCAAACTACGTAAGTCTGCCAAAAAGGGGTTCGAGAAGTTTCTCGTCGGGGCTACTAAATCTCCCATCCATGTGATAAGCATGGGAGATCATCAAAAGAAAATTTTTATCGAAGGCCTTCAGATTTTTCTGAAGGCTTTTTTGTTGAATTCGCTTGTATGAATTTATTTATAAGGCTTTAGACAAGACGACAGCATCCGCCAGGAGATTTAAATTTAAAAGGCTGGAAGACTATCTTTGCTCATCATGTCACAAACGCATTTTCCTGAAGAACTACTTTGTGCACGACTAAAAGAAGGCGATGAAGAGGCATTTTCGATAATCTATGATCGATTTGCTGCAAATTTGATCGCCTATGCTGGAGCACGTTTATTCCGACTGGAAGATGCGCGTGACTTAATCCAGGAGGTATTCTTAAAACTTTGGCATGATCGCCTGACCTTGCAAATCCATACTGGCCTCAGCAACTATTTGTATACAGCCACCCGGAACCGGGTCATCGATCATATCCGCAAAAATGTCATACGTGAAGAATATGGTCTATTGTTACAACACCTCGGTACGAATGAGACTCCCGACGCTCAGCAATTATTAGCGGCCAAGGAACTGGCCTCGCGTGTGCAGCAAGCACTTGATGCCCTTACGCCAAAAGTCCGGGAAGTTTACCGGCTTAGCCGCGAACAGCATCTAAGTATCCCTGAGATCGCGGCGCGACTGAACGTTTCCGAACAAACCGTCAAAAATCAGCTGACTACTGCATTGAACCACTTGAGGAAATCGTTGGTTCTCCCGGCCTTCATTTTAATGTCCTCGACATTCTGGTGGCTATCCTGAAAATTTATTTCAGATTCCGATAGTACCGAAGCGCCTTTCATCCGTCATAACTGAAAATTTATGACATGGACAGCGATGAAAAATCCCGCTTGTTAGCTCGTTATACCGAAGGCGCCGGCAGCCCTGAAGAAAGGGAAATGGTGGAACGCTGGTTTGACGCCCTGCAACTACCGGACGGAGAATGGGAACAAATATCACCTGACGCGCAGCAGGCTTTGCTGAAAAGACTTTATTACGATATCCGGAATGTTATCCATCAGGATAATATGGTGGTGTCTATACACAAGAGGATCAAATGGTGGCGCCCGGTTGCAGCGGCAGCAGCAATGTTGGCCTTCATTACAGCGGCGTGGCTGTTGTGGCCCGTGAAAAGTCCGGTGCAGGCTTTAGCAACACTGAAAGCACCGTCCGGCCATCTGCGCTTCCTGCGCCTGCCCGATAGCAGCAGCGTCTGGGTCAACGCCGGTTCACAATTAAAATACCCGGACCGTTTCCGCGACAAGACCCGGGAGGTCTACCTTAGCGGCGAGGCCTATTTTGACGTCAGACACGATGCCATCCATCCATTTATCATTCATACCGGGCCTGTGATCACCACCGTATTAGGTACCGCATTTAATATCAGGGAAGACCTGGCTACCCGCCACGTCACTGTTACGGTCAAACGCGGCAAGGTGAGTGTGGCCAATGGTAAACAGGAAGTAGCGGTATTGCTGCCGGATCAGCAGGTAAGTATCGATCTGCAAAAAAATAAAGCTTTCCGCAGTCCGGTTGATGCTATTCAGGTTGCAGCCTGGCGCGGTGGCGAGCTGCGGTTTGATAACCTTGCTTTTATGGATGCCGCCAAACAAGTAGAAGATCGCTTTGGCGTAACGATCAGGTTCAATAACGAAAAATTGAAGAATTGCCGTTTTTCCGCCAGCGCGTCAGCCGATGAGCCGCTTGACGAGGTGCTCAAGGTCATGTGCGCCTTCAACCAGGCTAGCTTTAAGCAGCAACCCGACGGCAGTATACTGATCAGCGGGGAAGGCTGTAATTAATAATACCATCATAAATTAAAAAGATGAATTCAGACGATTAAGGAATAGCGCTGAAAGCTGCAAGGCAGCAAAGCGGTGAAAATTAACCTGTGGACCGGCGGCTACCGGTCACAGGTTGGCGTTTTAACACATTTGGAAATCCATTAAAACTTTTAAAATTATGAATTTTTCTGCGAATACGCGGACTTACGCTCCTATAATCATACAATTCATGCGCATCGGCGTCTTTGTCATTTTCATTTGCCTGACTACATCAGCGATGCTGCTGGCCACTACCGCACGGGGGCAAAGCGCTGCGACGACCGAGGTTACCCTGAACCTGCAGCACGAGACACTGGAATCAGCGGTCAAAAAATTGGAGGCGCAGACCACCTTTCACTTTTATTACCGCCGCTCGGATATCAAAGACGTGAAGAACCTGACGTTGGACGCCGGTACAGTTTCATTAGCGCAGGCCCTGGAGTTGTTGCTCATCAATACCTTTATTACTTTCCGGCAAATAGATGACCACATCCTGCTGGAACGGATGCCACAGCAACCTTATACCATCAATGGCCGGGTGATCGACCAGCAACGCAAACCATTCCCTTTTGCGACGATAACACTCTTCAGGGATAAAGCGCCTGTGCAGTCCACGCAATCCGACACGGCAGGCCATTTCCACCTGACCGCGACCAGTGAAGGTGATTTCCTCATCAGGGTTTTCGCTGTAGGTATGGATAGCCTGACCATCCGCGTTATGCTGGCCGGACAAAGAACAGTGACTTTGCCAGACCTGACGCTGTTTCCATCGGCAACGCAGCTTAAACAGGTCAACATCGTGAGCAGCAGGCCTATGATCGAGCAACAACTCGACCGTACGGTGGTGAACGTTGACGCCATGATAACCGCATCAGGCGGCACGGTGATGGACGTATTAGCCAAATCGCCGGGCGTAGAAGTAAATGAAAATAATGTCATCAATTTACAGGGAAAGGGGGTCAAGGTCTATATTGATGACCGTCCAACCTACCTGTCCGGCGATGACCTGGCGAACTATTTACGATCTCTGCCTTCGTCGAATATCGACCGTCTCGAATTGATGACCACCCCACCAGCCAAATATGATGCTGCGGGGAACGGTGGCATCATCAATATCCGCACCAAAAGAATCGCCGCCGCCGGCTTTAATGGTAATCTGAACCTGGGACATATCCAGGGTGTTTATGGACGCAGTAATGATGGCCTGAACCTTAATTACCGGCAAAATAAATTCAATGTCGCTTTCAGTTTGGGTTACAACCATAATAATAGCTACAATGATGTTGACCTTGATCGCTATTTCGACCAGAGCATCACCGGCATTGCGCCTGACTTTTTGCAGCAGTCATTCACCCGGTACATGGGTAACAGTTACAGCGGGCGTCTTAACATCGACTTTTACGCAACGGAAAAAACTACTGTCGGTATTGGATTGAACGGCTTGCTGAATAACAGGGATGACCATACGCTGAGCACCAGCCGCCTGAGCAGCGGCAGTCAACTGGACTCCACCATTTTTGCGGATAACCTGCAACACCAGGACTTTAAAAATGGTGGCATTAACTTGAACTACCGCCATGCTTATGATAAAAAAGGCACCGAACTAACTGCGGACCTGGACTACGTCACTTATCATACACAATTTAACCAGGACTATACCAACACTAGCTATTTTCCGGATGGAACATTGTATTACCAGGATATCCTGACCGGCAACGTGCCTTCTCAGATTCGTATTTATGCGGCAAAAGCAGATTATAGCCATCCTTTTGCTAATGGCATTCAGTTTAGCACAGGGTTCAAAAGCAGTTATACCCATACGGACAACATTGCCGACTATTACAATACGGTAGGTGAAGTAACCAACCCCGACTATAACAAGACCAATCACTTTATCTACCGGGAAAATATCAATGCAGTTTATATTAACGCCAGTAAAGATTTTAAAAAGTTCTCCATACAGGCAGGGCTGCGGTTTGAAAACACCAACGCGGACGGACACCAATTGGGTAACGCCCAAAAGCCCGATTCGGCTTTCAACAGGAGCTATAATGGCTTATTCCCGACCTTATTTGCGCAGTACCGCATCGATAGCGCCAGCCAGCAGCGCTTAACGTTCCGCTATGGCCGCAGGATCGACAGGCCGGGTTATGCCAGCCTGAACCCCTTTCTTTCACAAATAGACAAATTCACCTACAATCAAGGCAATCCCTATTTGTTACCCTCATTTACCGATAACTTTGAGCTGGATTACGATTTTTTGGGCATTTCGACCGGGATATCGTACTCGTACATTCACGATGGAGTCGATGGGCTGGTGCAGATCATCAATGGTTACTACTATAACACTCCGGGCAATTTGGGAAACAGATATGTCGTGAATTTCGAGGCGCAATGGCAAAAGGACTTGGCCCAATGGTTTAATTTTAATTTGTACTCGCGGGTATTTTATCAGCGGACAACCACCAACTTTTATACCGGCCTGCTGGATACCAGGGGAACAGAGTGGGTTATCCAACCCATCCTGACCTTTAAACCAGGTAGGGACTGGACCATACAAGCAGACGGCCACTACCAAAGCGGCATACCCAGCGCGCAATTCATCGATGCACCAAAAAAATACATCGACGTGGCGCTATCCAAAAAACTATCGGCCAGTACGACCATCAGGCTCGCCTGCAATGACGTTTTTCATATGTTCTCCAACGACTGGACCATTGGTTACCTGGCCGGGACCAACGCAGCCAATTACCACAGCGTAGCTGACACACGGAACGTAGTGCTTTCGCTCAGTTACCGTTTTGGTAAAACTATTAATGACCTGCGTAAACATGAAGACACCGCTACTAAAAACGAACAGGGAAGGGTAGGAAATTAGTCAGTTATGACAGACCCAATAACCATAAGCTATATAACATGAACACAGCCTAAAAAAGCCCGGCCTGTCAAAAACCGGGCTCTAAATATCACTTAAGGGGCTCTGTATCATCATTCATCGCCGCAACAAGCATCAGATCGGCTTCAAAAAAGTTCAGGTTTTGTAGCTTATCGGCTACTAAAAACGCCGTTTTCTTGCAAGAAAATGGCGTTTTTTCCTTATCGGTAAAATTATAGGGCGAATTTTCCTAACCTCCTAAGACTCCGACAAACAATCTAACCTAAAATCAATAGTAATATACTTATTAACTCATATCTGAATCCGGCAGATGATCCAAAGCCATATCCAGATTAATTTCTTCCAGCGACTGTTCACTGTTGCATAATATTACAATTCGTGTTCCGGAGGCATTTTTGATGGTCATTTTTGCATCTATGTCTTCACATAACCCCCGTATTAATTTCAATCCCACGCCGCTGTCCTTTTCTAATTTGGCATGAGGATCCATTCCCTTGCCATTATCCGCGATTTTCAGCCTGATTTGATCTTTGATCCTTCCAAAATCAACATAGACTTCACCGTTCGGCCGGTCTGGGAACGCATATTTAAACGCATTTGTAACGGCTTCATTCACAATTAAGGCTAATGGAAGTGCCAGTGCAACATCGATTATTAAGTCTTCAACATTAATCTTAATATTTACCTGCGTTGATCCTTGAAAACTGTCTTTAATATGCGAGACCAGTTGCGGCAAATACTGGCCCATGTTAATTGACTTTAACTTTGATGATTCGATCAATTGCTCATGTACCAGAGCCATAGCATATATACGGTGCCTACTAATATTTACCGCGTCGAAGGCATTTCCTTCGAGGCTCGCGGCCTGATTTTCCAACAATAACATAACTGAGTGAAGGTTATTTTTTACACGGTGATTGACCTCTTTGAACAACAACTCCTTTTCTGCTAATAATTGGTCCTTATCTTTCAAGAGCTCATTCTTATCCTTGATCAACTCTTCGAGAGCATTATTTTTATTATCAATTTCCTCTTTTTGCATTGTAAGCAAGGCATTGCTGCGTTGCTTCAATCTATAGCGGCTGTAAATTAAACCAGTGATTATCAAAAGCATCGCAGATCCGGCAATGGTCACCTTCTGAATAAGTTGGTTACGCTTGAGTTTGATATCTTTTATTTGCGCATCCCTCGTGAGCGAGTCGATATGTGCATTTTTCTTCAGTGTTTCATTTTCCATTTCTAATGCGAACATCTGATAAGATTTAACGATATGATCAGTGGAATCCTTCTCCTTCTGTTCTTTAAGAAAATGGCCAATGACAGACTGGGGGCCACCTTTTACGTTGATCAGCTTGTAATGGCGGTTTTCGGTCAAAGTGATGCCTTCGAAATAACTTAGCTTATGTGCCATCGCAGCATACGTCTCTGTATAGTGGTAAGCTAGTTTTACCTGACCCGTTTCTGAATAATAATACGCAAGCGAATTAAAGGCATTCATGAGCTCTGTGATATTTTGTGGTGAAATCCTGCTAAATGTTCTTTTACCTCTGTTGCATATTGACCCGCTTGCGCAAGGCGTTTGGCATAAACCAGGCTATATAAAAAGTCAACACTTACCGATAATTTATCCAAATCGCTTTTCGCCTTGATTTTCATTTCGTTAAGTATTTCTAAGGCTTTGGTCTCTTGGCGAGTATGAGTGTATTCAGCAGCAAGTGCCGAAGACTCAGTTTTGATCAGGGATTCAGCATTGTATCGTCTTGCCATCCTCAATATCTCGATCGAGTATGGAATGGCCAGTTCATAATCATTCATTTTGATATATGTAGAAGCAATCAAATGTTTTATATAGCCGAGCTGTAAACTGGTATCTTTAACTTCTTTGGCAGTTTTCAGGGCCAACAGATTGTATTTTAAGGCATTACTGCAATCACCTAAGCCCATTGAAGTTCTACCGATGTTCCAGTAAATTCCTTCAATAGTCCTTCGGCTTACACTTTTTCCCAAGTTTAAAGCTTCAAATAATAACTTCAGGCCTTCTGTAGTTCGTTCGGCCTGAAACAGAAGATCTGCGTTTTGGGTCAGCAAATATGAAAGCCATAGTGCATTCCTGTCTTTCCTGAATATCGCGATAGCTTTATTAATATAATATATTCTGCTCCGGAGAGCAACAGGATCAGAAGTCGCGTAATACTGTGCTATGAGATGATATGACCTTCCCTCACCATCACTATTATTATGAATTTTAGAGAAAGCAAGCGCATCTTGGGCCGTTTTTAAACCTGCCTCTCGATCGTTACGATGATAACAAGTTTCGGCATGAAGAAGCATGGCATTAATTATTCCAAACTGATAGTTAAGCTGGCCGCTGAGCGCCGCTGCCTGAGCCGAAAACCTTTCTGCCGAATCGATATCCTTTTCTCCTTTCGTTGCTTTTAAAAGCATTAAATGGCCGAAAGCGAGTTGTAAGTTAACCTTATTTGTATCGTTTTTACTTATTGTGAGTTTTTGTCTCAATACCGGCAAAGGCAATTCATCGAGG
>Ga0207704_10000066_pt1 | contig 68294 bp, 39 predicted proteins | sample KBSMisM12_FD_184308 | JGI IMG/M metagenome (GOLD analysis project Ga0207704, IMG submission 184308) | Miscanthus rhizosphere microbial communities from Kellogg Biological Station, Michigan, USA - KBS Miscanthus M1-2 (SPAdes) (version 2) | ecosystem: Host-associated > Plants > Roots >...
CGTCCACACAACATGGTAAACACAATAGTAAAAGCTATGGGATAATTTCCTGTATTTCGTCACAAATACTAAGATAGCGGTTTCTGGCCTAGCCTTCACACCTAACCTACCGCCTTAGGCGGTGGTTTTACTATTATAATAAAAAAGCCCCGGAAAACCGGGGCTCTCATCATAAGTTTTATGGCGATTATATTAAATTCACACTACGATTTACAAATTCAGTCAGATCAGAACCAGTTAATAAACCTTGTGATAATAATGCCAGATCAAAAGCTTGGCGGGCTAATTGGGACTGTTCCTGTTCGTTTTCATCCTGCAAAATGCGGGTGACGAGTTTATGATTCGCATTGATCACCACTTTGTAGTTATCAGGCATGCTTCCATAGAAACCCATACCACCGCCCATAGCTGCCATTTCTTTCATACGGCGCATAAATTCATCCATAGTAACAGTTACCGGGAGTTCCTCGGGGTTAAGACTTTCCAGTTCCACTCTGTATGCAGGGCGATTGATTGCTTTATCAAAGATGGTTTTCACTTTAGCTGATTCTTCTTCAGTTAAAATATGAGCAGGAGCGTCTTCTTTTTTGATCAGCTTATCCGCTACATTCGAGTCGACACGTTTTAGGGAAGTCTTTTCCAGCTTTTGTTCCAGGCTGCTTACAAAGTGGTTATCAATAGGAGAGTTCATCACCAGCACGTCATATCCTTTTTTATTGGCTGATTGGATGAATGCATCCTGTTTTTCCGGATCATTGGTGTAGATGTAAACCAGTTGTCCATCTTTATCAGTCTGCTCCGGAGCAACTTTTTCTTTGTATTCTTCAAGGGTAAAGTTTTGCTTTTCGGCATTGGTCAATAAAACGAAGTCTTTGGCTTTATCATAGAATTTCTCTTCGCTTACCATGCCATATTTTACAAACAGACCGATGTCAGACCATTTTTCCTCATAACTTTTGCGATCACTCTTAAAGAGTTCTGCCAGTTTATCAGCTACCTTTTTAGTGATGTAGGTATTTATTTTCTTTACATTACTGTCAGCCTGTAAGAAGCTACGCGAAACGTTCAGCGGAATGTCTGGCGAGTCGATCACGCCATGTAGCAGCATCAGGAATTCGGGGACAATGTCTTTCACTTCATCGGTAATAAATACCTGGCGAGAGAATAATTTGATCTTATTGCGCTGAAAATCAAACTCATTTTTCACTTTCGGGAAGTACAACACTCCCGTCAGGTTGAATGGATAATCAACATTCAGATGTATCCAGAATAATGGCTCTTCAGAGAAGGGGTACAGTTGTTTGTAGAATTCCAGGTAGTCCTCATCCTTCAGATCGCTTGGCGATTTTGTCCAGATCGGATTGGTGTCATTAATGATATTTGGTACTTCAACCTGTTTGTATTTTGGTTTACCTTCCTCGTCTTCGCCATCAGGCTCATCCTCGGTCCTGGTTCCGAAAATGATTGGTACAGGCAAAAAGCGGCAATATTTATCCAATATTTCCTGCAATTTGTGTTTACTCAGGAATTCTTCTGAGTCCTTGTTAATATGCAAAGTAATTTCGGTGCCGCGTTCTGTAAGGCTGCCTTCGCTCAATTCAAATTCGGTGCTGCCATCGCATACCCAATGTGCTGGTTCGGCACCTTCCTGGTACGACAAACTTTCGATTTCAACCTTATCAGCCACCATAAAGGCAGAATAGAACCCTAAGCCAAAGCGACCTATGATCTCATTCGCGTCTTTGGATTCTTTGAATTTCTCCATGAACTCAGTGGCACCTGAGAAGGCAATTTGGTTGATATATTTTTTGATTTCTTCTGCTGTCATACCAATGCCGTTATCGGATAACGTAATGGTTTTTGCCTTTTCGTCAAATGCCACTTCAACGCGCAGATCACCCAACTCTCCATTGTATTGACCCAATGAACTAAGGCGTTTCATTTTTTGCGTAGCATCTACTGCGTTTGATACCAGCTCGCGCAAAAATATCTCGTGGTCAGAGTATAAGAATTTTTTAATAATCGGGAAGATGTTCTCGGTGTGGATCGAGATTGTTCCTTTTTCTTGCATAATCTATTATAGTTTTAGAAATCTGTTTTATGTCTAGTCCTTATTCATCAAGGCTTGTTCCAAAGTCAATATATTGTCAAATTGGCAGGGTGAGTTTAGCGATTAGGTTAGATTGGGTTGATTGGTTTATAACAAATTGATGAATGCACCGGCCAAGGCTTTTAGATTTTGAGCTATGACAAGATCGGTTATATTACCAGCAGCATCCATTTTTGAACGGACAAATTGTATCAATAGGGTAGTTTCTGATGAAATTTTGGCATCTATTGCTCCTAAGATTTTGATCATGGCTTCATGCGCATTTTCACCGCCGGTGGATGCAGTTATTAATGCCGTGGGTTTACCGGCGAATGAACCGCTGGATACTGTCCAATCTAATGCATTCTTCAAAGCTCCGGGCACACCGAAGGCATATTCAGGTGTGCAAATTATAATACCATCAGCTTGTGATATTTTTTCTCTGAGATTGGAAACCGTAGATGGAGGTGTATCGTTATCAATTCCCGGGTCAAATGCCGGAATATTCCTCAACTCTTCATAAATGTTATAATCGACTCCGGCCGGTAGCATTTTGCATAATAACCCTAAGATGTTATGGTTGGATGAACCTTCTCTTAAACTTCCCGATATAGCTAATATGTTTTTCATGAGTAAAGCTAAACTAAATAATATTTGAAGACAGAATTTAAAAGCTTTGCTATTTTTACAGCCAATTTACCATACCCCTGATATGACATTTAAACCAACACAATTATTGGCAGTATTTACCCTGCCTTTTTTGCTTTATTCCTGTGCTGCAACAAAACCTTTAGCTCCTGCAAAAACGGCAGCCGACGTTCCAAAGCTTATTCAACCTGTCTCCAATATCGATGTGCCGGTTACAGTTGACTTGAAAACTTACTTTGTTCAGGCTGAAAATTCGGTCCCAACTAAATATTCTGATAACCAGCAGCCTTGTGAGGGCTTGCGTTACTTTTATACTTTTACCCGCACGCCATTTACAATTACCGGAAGTAATAATATAGTGAACCTGAAATTTGTGGGCAGTTATGGGTTCAATGCTTCTTATTGCGCCAAATGTTCTTCCATGTTTGGTTCAGGGCCGCAATGCGTTGTTCCGGTTGTATCGGCACAGTGCGGCATGGGTGGAGAACCGCCCCGCAGAATGGAAATATCATACCAGACCACGATCGCCGTATTGCCTGATTATCATCTGAAATCAAAAACCATTTTATACCCTGCACCGCGGCCAATAGACCGCTGCAATGTTTTTATGGGCAACATTGATGTGACTGACCGCCTGATACAATATGTCAGCGGCCCGTTGAATGACCTTGGTAAGCAGGTAGATGATAAAATCGCTGCCTATAATATTAAACCCATTGTAGAGCAGCTATGGAAAAACATTGCCAGCGAAACCAAAGTAGGCGATGTGGGTTATGTATCTATTAATCCTGAGTCTGTGCGTTTGAGCAGTTTTAGTTTGAATGGTTCGCAGCTTACCTTTTCGGTTGGCTTATCAGCTAAGCCGGTGGTAACTGCGGTAAGTAACCCGCCACCTGCCAAACCGGTACCAAGCCTAACTGCCTACGCACCTGCAAAAGGATTTAATGTATATCTGGACTTATTGGAGAACTATGGTCACCTAACTAAAATGGTGAATCAACAGGTAGTAGGCCAAAGCGCTGATGTAGCGGGTAAGCAGTTTATTGTGGATAATACCAAAATATGGGGTAGTGGCAGTCAAATCGTCATGCAGATTGATTTCAAGGGCTCAAGTACAGGTACTATTTACCTGGTAGGGACACCGACATACAATCCAACCACGCATGAACTATCCTTTCCTGATCTTACTTTTGACCTTCAAACCAAAGCATGGATGCTAAAGGCCGCAAAATGGATGTTCAATGCTAAGATTACTGAAATGATACGTCAACGGGCTACTTATAATTTCACCACTTTCATTGCTGACAGCAAAAAAAGAATACAGAGTGAAATGAGCCGAGATATGGGCAACGGCGTACATACCGATGTAAACATTCGTGGGTTGGATATAATGGCAATTTACCCAACAGAAGAAAAACTGATCGTCCGGACATTATCGGATGGACAGATAAAAGTGAAAGTGGTGATGTAAATACCTATTAAAACCTATGGATACAGAAAAAATTATTGAAACAATCACTCATATTTTTGAAGGCGCCGATGAACGCAACTGGGACAAGGTAAAGGCTTCATTTGCTGATGATGTATTGCTTGATTATTATTCTATGAATGGTAATCCAGCCTCTGTTTTATCATCAAATGATATCATAACAGTATGGAAGGGATTTCTTCCCGGGTTTGACCTTACACGTCACTATGTAACGAAATTCCGCATTGAACAATCAGGTGGAATTGTAAAGGCACATTTTTCGGGTAAAGCAGATCATTTTATTGATGGTGAAAGCTGGACAGTAGAAGGTACTTATGATTTGGAATTGGCTATATCAGGCGATGAGGCTAAAGTAGCCAAGTTTAAATTTAACCTGCAAAGTCAAAGCGGCAATACAGAGTTACCCCAAAAAGCAGCGACATTAGCAGCAAAAAAATAGATTAATTCGCAAATACTAATAAAAAAGCAGAACCCAACCCCTCTGCAGATTGCACTTGGATATTGCCCTTATGCAACAACATAATCTGTTTGCAAAGACTCAATCCAATACCACTGCCAGTTTTTCGGGTACTAAAAAAAGGGATAAATATTTTATCGAGCAGATCGGTTGGTATACCTGAACCATTATCAGATACTTTAACGACGGTACGGTTATTCTGCTGAACCTCAGCTGAAAGCGTAATGCGCGGATGTTCCTTATCTTTCACCGCCTCGACAGCATTCACAAGCAGATTGATCATCACCTGTTCAATCAGATTAATGTCTGCCTCAACGGCTAGGGCAGGGTCGCGTAGCACTATTTCCAGCTCAATGTGTTTTTTCTCCATAGATGGATGCATCAAGCTGCTCAGGTTTTCGAACAGGTCACGCACCAGTATTTTTTTCAGGTCAAGCTTGGTGATCTTGTTCAGGTTACGGTAACTCTCCGTAAACTTAAGCAAGCCCTCGCTTCGGCGTTTAATTGTATCGATACCTAATTCCAAATCTTCCAGCTGTCCACCCATTGCACTGTTAACAATCTCGGGTGATTGCAGTCTGTTTTTCAAAGTATCGGCCAATGATGAAATAGGTGCCACAGAGTTCATAATCTCATGTGTCATTACGCTCAATAGCTTTTGCCAGGCCTTTGATTCAGTTTCGTCAAGGGCTTCACTTACATTTTGGAACGCTATTAGCTTGTATACCTTATCATCGCTACGGAGCAAGCTGGCGGTAATTAATACTTTAATTAGCTGCTGGTTACGGGTAATAGAAATTACTTTGCTTTCGCCGGGCTTTAAATCGGTAATCTCCTTATAAAGAGCCTCTTCTCTTTTTTCAAGTGAAGAAATTGTTTTAACGTAAGGAATGCCTATTATCCGTTTGAAGGCCTCATTGATCCAGCCCGTTTCGCCTGTTTCGAGTTCGTACGACAGGATGCCCGTATCAACAATCTCTAATATTTTTTGCAGGTAATGGTATTGGGTTTCCCGTTCGCGGCTGATGAGTTTAAAAGTAGAGTTGATCTCATTAAAACCCTTTCTGAGTGGTTTAAGCTCAGTAGGAGCCTTCCTGACATCAAAGTGGCGGGAAAAATCGCGGTAATGTATGGATTCCACAAACTGGCTCACCTCATCCTGAGCCTTTTTCTGAAAGCGGATCATATCAATCAGCTCATAAACCAGTAAAGGGCAGGCAATAACCATATACAAGTATGTCCCCTGTACAGCAATTATTGCAGTTGCGGTAAGAGTAATGAAAAGTATTAATACACGCAGCAGAAGCCGCCATTCATAACGTTTAAATATCATATTTGCTTAATCTGCGGTATAAGGCGGTGCGGGTTAGTCCTAGTTCTTTGGCGGCACGGGTAATATTGCCGTTATTCTTTTCGATCACTCTCAAAATGGCATTTTTTTCCAGCGTGCTTAGCGGAACATTATCGGCTTCAACTTCATCTTCAGTAGGCGTTTCGAGTATGGAGAATATAAGATCGTCCGGTTTCAATATATGGTCGTCAGCCATAATCACTGCCCGTTCTATGGTGTATTGCAGTTCGCGCACATTGCCCGGAAAATTATATTGCTTCAGTTTTTGCAGCGCGCTTTGATCAAAATCCATTGAAGGTTTCAGATACTTGTTGGCATACATTTTTGCGAAATGGCGGGCTAACAAAACTATATCGTCGTTTCTTTTGCGTAACGGCGGTACATTGATCTCAACGGTATTGATACGGTAAATCAAATCCTTACGAAAACGATTCTCATTCGCAAGTTCGTACAATGGCACGTTGGTTGCGCAGATCAATCGGATATCAATGTCCATAGCTTTGTTGGTACCCAGGCGCGTCACCTGGCGATTTTGCAATACGGTTAACAGTTTGGCCTGTTGCTGCAGGCTGATATTGCCTATTTCGTCTAAAAACAGGGTCCCTCCATGCGCTTCCTCGAAACGGCCTTCCCGGTCCTCACGAGCATCAGTAAAAGCCCCTTTTTTATGACCGAATAATTCGCTTTCGAATAAGGTATCGGTCAGTGCTCCCACGTCGACCTTAACAAACGGTTTATCAGCACGAAGCGAACGCTCATGAATAGCTTTAGCCATCAGGTCTTTACCGGTTCCATTTTCGCCCAATATCAATATGTTGGCATCGGTCGGAGCAATCTTGTTTACCTTGTAAAATATGTCCTGCATTACTTCCGAATCACCTAAAATTGAAGTATTGCCAGCTGACTTTACACTTGCTTTCGCCGGTTTAGTACCTTCTTGCTTATCCAATAGCTCCTTTATGGTATCTATAAGTTTTTCGTTATGCCATGGTTTAACAATAAAGTCATTGGCACCTTCTTTTAATGAACGGACTGCTAAATCTATATCGCCATAGGCCGTGATCATAATAACGCATACATTAGGTTTCCATTCTTTAATTTTCCGCAGCCAGTATATCCCTTCATTACCGGTATTAATGGCGCTGTTAAAATTCATATCGAGCAACACCAGGTCAACCTGGTTTCGCTGTAATAACCAGTTTAGATTTTCAGGGTTCTTCTCAGTGATAACTTCTTGCGTTTCGGTTTTTAGCAGGAGTTTCACTGCAGTTAACACATCAATGTCATCATCAACAACCAAAACAGTTGCCTTTTTTAAGATCATAGTACTTGTTTGTTTATATATTGTCCGGTAATTCGTTTACGATAAAGCTCTAAATTAGTAAATAAAAACAGCTAAGGATTGTATTTACGCATTAATAAGCCGAAAACCGGGACGCAATTTTTATGCTAAATATGATGTTGCTTACTAAATAGTTAATTGTGAACGATTAAATATGATTTGTTGCCGGAAACAGTTAAAATGCATTGTATCATAACCGGACACTTGCTGTAACAGAAGCGTACGGTCTAATTCTTTATTTTAATATTAAATTACTGAAAAACAGCTATTTAATTTGTGGCATGTGTTTTTGTAACCATTAATCAAAATATAATTTAATACCGTGGACAGAAAAATTGAAAAAAGTACCTGGAACCAAAAACGAATACTGACTATTGTGGGTATAACCGCATTGGTAGCTTTGATTGTATCGGTTACCTACGTGGGTATCACCAGCAAGAGCAAATACAATGCACCGATTGATCGTATTACAATTAGCGAAATAAAGAAAGGACCATTCTCAGAGTTTATTCCAGTAAATGGAAACGTACTTCCTCAAATTACAATTTATTTAGACGCTGTACAGGGTGGTACTGTACAGGCGAAATATGTTGAAGACGGCGCCAAACTTAAAAAAGGTGACCCGATTCTGAAACTATCTAATACAGACGTTGAACTGAGCCTTGCCAACTCTGAGAATGCCGTATACGCGGCACAAACCCAGATGCAAATTTCACAAAATAACGCGCAACAAAATACGGTGAACAAACTGCAAACCATGGCCGATGTAGAAAGCCTTTTTCGGGAAGCAGAGCGTGTATATAACCTGGATAAAAAGCTCTATTCACAAAAAGCCATCGGTTTACAAGAATATAAACAAGCTGAGAATACCTACAACTATCAACTACGAAAAAGAAACCTTGCCCGTGAGATTCTCCGTCAGGATACAATAATGACTAAAGAACAAGACGCACAATCTAAAGAGCAATACCGCCAGATGAAAAACAGTTTGCAACTGATGCGTAAAGAAGTATCCGATTTGACAGTAGTGGCGCCTATAGACGGACAATTAACTCAGCTCGATGCAGAAATAGGCCAGAATAAAAATAAAGGAGAGCACCTTGCGCAGATCGATGGTTTTACCGGCATAAAAGTACGCGCCAATGTAGATGAGCATTACATTAGCAGGGTGGTTCCGGGTATGACTGCCTATTACCCAACCGACGACAAAAATTATAAAATGGTAGTAAAGAAAGTATTTACTTCCGTGGGTACTGGTGGTACATTCCAGGTGGATATGATGTTTGTTGGTGATACCCCTCCGGGGTTGAGAAAAGGCCAAACTTTACAGATCCGCCTGGTCTTCAGCGATGAAGCGCCTGCGATACTGCTACCTAGAGGCGGCTTCTTCCAACAAACAGGCGGTAACTGGATATTTAAAGTGAGCGACGACGGTAAAACTGCTTACAAGGTTGACATCCAGGTAAACAGACAAAATCCTGATTATTTTGAAGTAATCAGAGGCTTGAAGCCAGGTGATAAGGTAATTACCTCCAGTTATGAAACCTACGGAGATATACAAGAATTAGTATTGACAAAATAGAAAACCTGATTATTAACTAAATAAAAACAAACCTTATTACAAGAAAGGTTTAGGAGGCACAAATGATAAAGATTACAGACTTAGAAAAATTTTATCGTACCGAAGAGGTGGAGACGATAGCATTAAACAAATTATCCATCCATGTAAATACAGGAGAATTTGTAGCAATAATGGGGCCGTCTGGTTGCGGCAAATCTACATTGCTGAACATTTTGGGTATGCTTGACGACCCTGATGGCGGTAGCTATGTTTTCAATGGTGTGGAAGTAGCCCACTTTAACGAACGTAAACGTGCCGATTTGCGCAAGCATAATATTGGATTCGTATTCCAGAGCTTTAATTTGATCGACGAGTTGACCGTATTTGAAAACGTGGAGTTGCCACTGATTTACACTGGTGTTCCAAGCTCTGAGCGTGTAAAAAGGGTAGAGGAAGTGCTGGATAAGATGCAAATTATGCACCGTCGAAATCACTATCCACAACAGTTATCAGGTGGTCAGCAACAACGTGTGGCCATTGCCCGTGCGGTTGTAAACAAACCTAAATTAATACTTGCGGATGAGCCCACCGGTAACCTGGACAGTAGCAACGGTAATGATGTAATGGAACTATTAACTGACCTGAATGAACAAGGCACTACCATTATCATGGTAACTCACTCTGAACATGATGCCCGTTACAGTCACCGTATTATTCGTTTGCTTGACGGCCAGACTGTCATGGAAAATATAATGATCTAAGGATCATTCCCCGAAACTCGATTAGTTTTTTATAATCAGTTGATTAATGTGTGTCTCCCTAACTCCTTCCAAACATCGGAAGGAGTTAGATTGAGAGTTTTTTGTCTAAAATTTTCCGGATATGATAAAGAACTACATCAAAACAGCCTTCAGAAGCCTCACCAAAAATAAGGCTTACAGCTTCCTGAATATTTTCGGTTTAGCTATTGGCATTGTATGTGCCGCTTTGATCTTTTTGTGGGTTGAAGATGAGGCGAACTATGATTCAGTCAATGTAAAAAAGGACAAGCTGTACGTAGTACGGGAAAACCAAAAGTATGATGCGTATGTATTTACGCACTCTTCCACACCGGGTATTATGGGACCTGAATTAAAGGAAACGTTGCCCGGAATTGCCAATGCTTGCCGTACTTCTGAAGGACAAGAAACCTTTCTGTTCTCGCAAGGAGATAAATCTGTATATGCCTCAGGAAAATATGTTGACCCATCAATATTCAGCATGTTTACCTTGCCATTTACGCAAGGTAATGCCCGTTTAGCTTTTACTCAGTATCACTCACTGGTAATTACAGAGAAAACAGCTAAAAAATTCTTCGGTAATGAGCCAAATGTGATAGGCAAAACTATCAAAGTTGATAACAAACAAGACTATGTTGTTTCAGGTGTAGTAAAGAATTTACCGGCAAATTCAAGCTTACAATTCGAATGGCTGATGCCATTTCAAATACATCTTGATAATAGTCCCTGGTTAAAATCATGGGGGAATAACAATACCACTACTTATGTGGAACTAAAGCCCAATGCGAGCCTTGATGCTGTTAATAATCAAATGTTTAATTATGTTCAAAAACATGAGCCCAAAGCCATTAGCCACTTGTTTTTGTTCAGTATGAACGACTGGAGGCTTCGCGATGACTTTAAGGACGGCAAAATGACAGGTGGAGGCCGTATAGAATATGTTCACCTGTTTACTATTATAGCCTGGATCATTGTGCTGATAGCCTGTATCAACTTTATGAACCTGGCCACAGCCCGTAGCGAAAAACGAGCCCGTGAGGTCGGCGTACGTAAGGTACTAGGCGCTGGTAAAAACTCCCTGATTTTTCAGTTTATTGGAGAGGCGATATTCATGGCCCTCATAGCTGCAGCAATCAGTTTAATTTTGCTCACACTTGTATTGCCTGGATTCAACCTTTTGGTTGAAAAACAACTTGCTCTTGGGTTAGATAAACCTTTCCATATACTTGCATTATTATCTATCGCAATCATTTGCGGTTTGGTAGCGGGCAGTTATCCTGCATTATACCTGTCTTCATTTAAACCTGTATCAGTCTTAAAAGGCATCAAACTAAAGGATAGTAGTGCGGCCTATATCCGCAAAGTGTTGGTTATTCTGCAATTTTCCGCGTCGATCATCCTTATCATCAGTACAGTAATAATTTACCAACAAATACAGCATATCAAGAACAGGGATTTAGGCTTTAATAAAAACAATCTCCTTGAGATCGATTTGCAAGGGCAAATAGCAAAAAACTATGCTCCTATAAGAGAAGATTTGATCGGTACCGGCCACATAGAAAATGTCGCACTTGCTGATCACTCCATTATTTATGGCGGTAATAATACCAGTGGTATGACATGGGAGGGAAAAGCCCCAGGGTCAGAAGTATTAATATCTCAACGCTATGTAACTCCTGAATTTATGGCTACATCGGGTTTAAGCATATTAGAAGGACGGAATTTGGTAGTACGGGATACCGGCAGGCCGATTCATATGATCATTACCAAATCCCTGGAGAAATTGATGGGTAAGGGAAGTGCATTGGGCAAAACTATGCATTACAATGGTGATACTACGATAGCTACGATAGTGGGGGTGGTTAACGATTATGTATATGGCGATATGTATGGCAAGCCAGACCCGGTAATGTTTATGATCGCTGCACCCAAGGATAATACTGTAATGTATGTTCGCATTAAACCGCAGGCTGATATTCAGAAAACCCTTGGTGATATTCAAAGTATATTGAAGAGATATAATCCGGCATACCCGTTTCAATATCGTTTTGTCGACGATCAGTTCAACGGCATGTTCCTGACCGAGATGCTCGCAAGCAAATTATCAAGGCTATTTGCTGCGTTGGCTATTGTAATTTCCTGTCTGGGATTATTTGGATTAGCCGCCTACACCGCTGAACGGCGTACCAAAGAGATCGGCATACGCAAAGTGCTGGGTGCAAGTGTCGCCAGTGTAACCGCTCTGCTTTCAAAAGATTTTTTGCAACTGGTAATATTATCCTGTCTCATCGCTTTTCCTGTTGCTTACAGGGAAATGAGCTTATGGCTGAAAGGCTATAAATATCATATAGAAATGCAGTGGTGGGTATACCTTGTAGCCGGAGGATTGGCCGTAGTAATCGCTTTAATAACGATCAGCTTCCAGACGATAAAGGCGGCGTTAGCTAATCCAGTGAAGAGCCTGAGAAGTGAGTGATCAGTTAATCAGGGAATTTATAAACCCATGACTAATGAACCAAAACCATGATAAGAAACTACTTCAAAACCGCATTTAGAAACCTTTGGAGGAATAAAGGTTTTTCACTGATCAATATTGTAGGGCTTAGCGTGGGCCTGGCTTGTTGTATGCTCATCTTTTTGTATACTATGGATGAAGTGAGTTACGACAGGTTCAATGTCAATGCAGTAAATATTTATCACCTGGCAGTAGATGAAAAAGCTCCTGATGGCCAGTTGCATAAATTTTCGAGCACAGGCGATATGCCCGGCCCCAACTTTAAACGACAACTGCCCGAGGTGCAGGATTTTGTGCGTATCCAGGGCGGAAGTTATACCATAAAGAGAGGTAACGAGGTTTTTGATCAGGAAGCATTGCATGTCGATAGCAATTTCTTTTCGGTTTTTACATTTCCCGTGGTGTATGGCAAACCGCAACATGCCCTGGATGATCTCCATTCTATTGTGCTCTCAGAAGAAGTGGCCGAAAAATATTTTGGCAAAGGAAATCCTGTCGGAAAAACGCTCGATCTAAAGGTTGATGACAAATTTCAGCCATTCACGGTAACTGCCGTGACCAGAAAAACGCCGCAAAATTCCTCAATCAAGATAAAAATGTTATTGCCGAAGAAAGTGAACCATATCGACAATCAGTGGCTCAACTTCTTTCAGAACACTTTCTTTGTGATAAAGCCCGGCACCAATATAAAACAGTTGGATGCGAAGATCAACAAGGTATTCTTAACCGATGCCGCAAGCGAGATCAAAGGAAACGCAGATAAATTTGGGGATAAAAATAAACGAACATTCAGCCTCCAACCCTTACTTGAAATGCACACCAGCACAGACTATCCGGCTGATAATGGTTTGTCTGACCAAAGTAACCCAATGTATTCTTATATTCTTTCGGGTATTGCTTTATTTATTCTGGCGATAGCCTGTATCAATTTCGTGAATCTCACCGTTGCCCGATCGCTCAAAAGAGCTAAAGAGATCGGCATCCGTAAGGTGGTGGGTGGTCAGCGCAAGCAATTGATTATGCAATTTCTGGGCGAATCATTCATTTTAAGCTTTATAGCCTTTGTTTTGGCTATTGTTTTGGTTCAACTGGCTCTGCCTGTATTTAATACATTGGCTAATAAAGCATTGGTTTTCTCATACTTATTAAGTTTTAAGCTGGTAGCAGGTTATATCGGTATATTTCTGTTGACAGGGTTGCTGGCAGGTTTTTATCCGGCGTTAGTTCTATCGGGATTTAACCCTGTACAGACGCTATATAATCGTACGCAATATATTGGTAAGAATTATTTATCAAAGGGTCTGGTGATATTGCAATTCACTTTGGCCACATTCCTTATTATATCTACTATTACCATTTACTCCCAGTTCAGTTACCTGATGAACTTCGACCTGGGCTATAACGATAAGAATGTTGTATCGATAACGTCATGGGGAATTGATAGGACAAAATTGCCTTTGTTCAAAAATGAATTGTTAAAGGATCCGTCAATACTCAGCGTCACAGCCGACCAGGGTGGCCGCTGGGGAACCATAGCGCATATTAACGGCAACCAACAGCAAATGTTCGATATGAAACATATCGATGAAGACTATTTGCCTTTGTTCCAGGTACCGATGGTAAAAGGCCGGAATTTTTCGAAGGCGATGGTATCAGACACCTCCAATGCGGTATTGGTGAACGAGGAGTTCGTTAAGCAAGCTGGCTGGAAAAAGCCGATTGGTGAGATCGTCGATTTCTTCTACGATAAAAAGAAATTTACCGTTGTCGGGGTTGTAAAGAATTACCATTTCGTGTCGCTTACAGAAAAGCTCTCGCCAATATTATATACGATGAACCCACATATGCCTTTCGGGAATGTTTTTGTAAAGATCAGCGATAAGAATAAATCGGAATCGTTAAACCGTATCCAGAAGGAATTTAAAGCGCTATTTCCATTTATTCCTTATCAGTACAAGTTCAAAGATGCCGAAGTGGCTGAGCAGTATGATAAAGAAGCTAAATGGAAACAGATCGTAAGCTTCGGCGCGGTACTTACCATTTTCATTTCCTGCATCGGATTATTTGGTTTGGCTACATTATCAGCCGAGCGCCGCAGGAAAGAGATTGGTATCCGCAAGGTATTGGGCGCCAGTGTTGAAGGTATCGTTAGAAAGCTATCAACGGATTTTGCCAAGTTGGTGATTATCGCGGCTATCATCGCCGTTCCAGCAGCATGGTGGGCCATGAATAAATGGTTGGAAAACTATCCATATCGGATTGAAATAAATGTTTGGATATTCCTGCTTGCAGGTGCATTTGTGCTATTTATTGCTTTGGTTACTGTAAGTTATCAAGCTATAAAAGCGGCCATAGCGAACCCGGTGAATAGTTTGCGGACGGAGTGATCGGTTACACGGTAGAAAACTCAATGAACTAACCATGATAAGAAGCTACATTACCATTGCTCTCAGGAATATAAAGCGTAACTGGAGTTATGCCTTCCTGAATATTTTCGGTTTGACTTTAGGCATCGCCTCATGCCTGGTTATCTTCCTCATTGTTAGGAATGAACTTAACTATGACAATTATAAAAAGGCTGACCGTATTTATCGCGTTACCCTGAATGCCATTGATTTTAATTCAAATGTATCATTGGCAATTGTGCCTACTATTCGGGTTGATTTTCCTGAACTGGAGCAGGTAACGCAGGTAATGTACAATAACGATGTAATGGTTAAGGTAAACAACACCCGTTTTCGTGATAAGGATTTTGCTTTTGTTGATTCAAGTTTCCCGAAAATATTTGATCTGAAATGGATTAAGGGTGACCCTAAAACATCGCTTTCTGAGCCCAATGCCATCGTTTTGAATGAAACTCTGGCTAAAAAATACTTCGGTGATAAAGATCCGATGGGACAGGTGATCAATGTCGAGAACCAGCTTAATGTAAAAGTGACCGGTGTGATAAAAGACCTGCCCGGAAATCGTAGCGTACCGTTGCAGATGCTGTGCTCATTAGAGACAATAAAGAGCCGGTTAAATCTGCGCGAATTCTGGAATATCGGTGGAGGCTTCTTTACTTTCATCCTACTGCCACCCAATTACCCGATCAGCAAAGTTCAAAGTAAAATACCGGCATTTCTGAAAAAGAATTGGGGGCTCAATCCAAAAGAAGTTCGTCTGCCTTTACAACCACTTAATGCCATTCATTTCGATCAGCGTTATATCAATAATGTGATTACTCCAACATCCAAGGCTACCTATTATGGTCTGTTTGGTGTTGCTTTACTTATCATTATTACTGCCTGCATTAACTTTATAAACCTGGCTACTGCGCAGGCAATAAAGAGATCAAAAGAAGTTGGTGTGCGTAAAGTATTGGGTGCCAATCGTCGACAACTAATCAAACAATTTTTGGGCGAAACAACGATAATGGTATTGTTTGCAGTTATCCTTGGAGTTTTTATAGCATTCCTATTCTTATCTAATGCCGCAGTCTGGCTTAATATCAATATTGATGCAGGGCAGCTATCACAACCGATAGTCGTTCTATGGATAGTTTGCCTTACAATAGCTGTTATCCTGATCGCAGGTTTATATCCGTCTTTTGTTCAATCAGCATTTCAGCCGGTTGATTCCCTTAAAAGCCAAAGTGCTAAATCAGTCCATGGCTTTAGCTTGCGTAAAGGATTGGTTGTGGCACAATTCGCTATTTCACAGGTTCTGATCGTGGGTACATTGATTGTAGCCCGTCAAATGAACTACTTCGAAAACCAGGATCTCGGCTTTAATAAAGAGGCTATCGTATCGTTCTATGTTCCTGATATGAAGAAAAACGCAGCTTTACAGCATTATATGGCTAATGATCCGGGTGTGGCTCAATTTACATTTTCGTCGGGAGCGCCAACTTACAATAACAATTTCGCCAATCTAAGTGCGCCTCAATTTGGTATCACAAAAGATGATGTTACTGAAGTAAAATTTGTGGATGAGAATTTCATCGATATGTTCGGCCTGAAAATGCTGGCAGGGCAAAAGATCACGAAGCGGGATCCAAAGGATACTACTCAGAGTTTTGTGGTTAACGAAACCCTGATCCAAAAGATGGGAATAACGGATCCGGCAAAGGCCATCGGTCAACGTATAAATATAAACGGGCGACCATCTACTATCATCGGTGTTATCCGGGATTTTCAAAGCGAATCGAAACATAAGAAACGCAGGGCCTGCGCGCTGCAATATCAGCCAGATCGCTTCTTTATGACCAGTATTAAAATACAGCCATCAGCAATAAACAAAACTATACAGCATTTAAACAGATGGTGGTCGACACTATACCCTGATAACTTGCTCAATTACAAATTTTTAGATGACAATATCGCAAGTTTTTATACACAAGAACAAAAGGTATATACCGCATTTCAACTCTTCTCATCCATTGCTATCATTATTGGCTGTCTGGGTTTATATGGTTTGATCGCATTTGCAGCGTCACAACGAACGAAGGAGATTGGTATCCGCAAAGTGCTGGGCGCGCCCATCATGAATATTATTGGTCTGTTTTCTAAAGAGTTTATACTGCTTATCACCATAGCTTTTATTATAGCGGCGCCACTAGGTTATTACATGATGCATAACTGGTTGGAGAACTATGCCTATCACATCAGTATAGGTCCGGATACTTTCATTGTAGCTGTTATCACATCAATTCTTATAGCGGCCGCAACCATTGCTTACCAAACCATTAAGGCAGCAACGGCCAATCCGGTAAAGAGCCTGCGAAGCGAATAAATGCCTGATTAAAAAATAATTAAAAAGTGCAAAATGGGATGCAACCTAATGTTTTTAAGTGGCGTCTTACACTAAAAACTGATAAACTATGAGACAATTATTTAAGCTTTTATTGGCAATCACATTTATAACCGGCAGTGGGTATACATTTGCAAAACCACACGCATTGGTAACAGAAGATTCTCTTGTAACTGTTAACCGCCAAATAACTGAGTTTGATGCTTTGCAGATTTCCGGGCCTTTTGATGTGTACATCGAACAAGGAAATACGGAGTCGCTCAGCTACAAAGCCCCGAAGGAAGTGCTGGATCGCATTCTTACAGAAATTGAAGGTCATACTTTGCATATCAGTAATAAACACGATAACTGGGGCTGGAGCGATAAAAGCTGGTGGAGTGATAAAAGCTGGTGGCGCCATCATCCTAAAATTGTAGTGAATATTACAGTAAAAGACCTGGGCGGTATCAAGGTATCAGGATCAGGCGGGGCTTTTTTTGTTAATGGTATTTCTACCAATTCGTTGAAACTGACGGTTAGAGGCTCTGGGAGTATTCGCGGTAAAGTAAATGTGAAAGAATTAGAAAGCCATGTTTCCGGTTCAGGTCATATTACGCTATCCGGAACAGCAGGTAGCTCAAAATCAAAGGTTTCAGGATCAGGAAATTTCGTGGCAGCAGACCTTGTTACTTCAAGTTCAGTAGTACGTGTTTCAGGTTCAGGGAATGCCAAAATAAATGCCAGCGACAAAGTTGTTGCAGGAGTCAGCGGATCTGGTGATGTGCGCTATACTGGCGATGCAAAATCTGTAAAAAGCTCAACAAGCGGAAGTGGTAATGTGAGTAAGTTTTAGTGATTCATTAATCAATGATTAGTTAACCTGTGGTCAGGATAAGAAGTAATGATCGGTGACTAATGACAAAGAAACTAACGCGATGATTAAAAATTATATAAAAACGGCATTTCGTAATCTTTTAAAAAATAAAGGATTTACGGCTATCAATATCCTTGGGTTGGCCTTGGGGCTGGCCACCTGTTTACTCATTGTATTCTATGTGTTTGATGAGTTGAGCTTTGATAGATTCAATACCAAAGCTGATCGTATTTACCGGGTAAACGAGAATGTGAAATTTGGAGGAAATGAAGGTACATACGCCGAATGCCCTGCACCCACTGCCGCCGCATTGAAAGGTGATTTTCCTGAAATTGAACAGGTAGCAAGGTTTAGGCAACGTGGTGGGAACCAAGTAAAAAAAGGCAATCAGAATATCCAGGAAGATAACATGGTTTATGCCGATAATGCCATTTTTGATGTGTTTACCTTACCAATGCTAGATGGCAACCCAGTGACTGCTTTAAAAGCAACACATTCAGTTGTTATTACCGAAAAGATGGCGCTGAAGTATTTTAATACCACAAATGCGGCAGGGAAGGTTTTGACTTTTAATGACACCTCCCTTTACAAAGTGACGGGCGTAATTAAAAATATACCTAAGCAATCGCATTTCAATTTTGATTTCATTCTTTCTATGCCATCACTTGCCGAAAGCAAAGAGGACGCCTGGTTTAGCAGCAACTTTGATACCTATGTCCTGTTCAGACCCGGTGTCGATTATAAAAAATTTGAAACCAAGCTCCCGGAATTTTTAAGGAAACATGCTGAGCCTCAGTTGCAAAGCATTTTGCATATGACTTTTGCGAAACTGGAACAAACAGGTGACCATTTCCGCCTTAGCCTTATTCCCCTTCTGAAAATACATTTAGAGTCGAATGCGAAATATGATATGGGAAATAAGGGCGATATTAAGATCGTATACATATTCTCGGCAATAGCCATATTTATACTTTTGATAGCTTGTGTAAATTTCATGAACCTGTCTACCGCACGCTCGGCGAACCGGGCAAAAGAAGTAGGGGTTCGTAAAGTATTAGGTTCCTCCCGTAAATATTTGATCGCCCAGTTTTTGACAGAATCAGTTATGGTAACTTTGGTAAGCGCCATTATTGCTGTAGGTATAGCATGGGGATTTCTGGGGCTATTTAACCAGGTTTCTGCAAAGGAATTGGCTGTTACTCCGCAAATCATGGGTTGGTTATTACCGGTGATGATTGTATTTATAATCGTCGTAGGTTGCCTCGCAGGTTCATATCCGGCTTTGTTCCTTTCAGGCTTTCAACCCATTGAAGTGCTTAAAGGGAAGCTGGCAGCAGGTTTTAAAGGCGGCATGTTCCGTAGTTCATTGGTGGTTTTCCAGTTTTCTATTTCAATTTTTCTAATCATCGGTACCATTGTTATTTATAACCAATTAAAATATATCCAAAATAAAGATTTAGGGTATGACCGTGACCATGTATTGATAGTAAACCAGGTCTGGACATTAGGAAATAAGGCAAAAACTTTTAAGCAGGAGGTTAAACAATTGGCAGGCGTGAAAAGCGTAACCATGACCGGTTTTTTACCTACATCAGGCTACAATAATAATTCCTCTTTATTTAAGGATCCTGTCTTGGATTCTAAAAGAGCCATACAAAGCTCGATATGGAACGTTGATGAGGATTATATACCTACGCTTGGAGTAAAAATGAAAACAGGGAGGAACTTTTCAGTTGATATGAAAACTGACTCCTCCGCAATTATCATTAATGAAGCGGCTGCGCAATTATTGGGATTTTCAAACCCTATCAACCAGCTTCTTTACTTGCCTATGGATAATAAGGCCAAGGTAATGAAGCCGTTCCACATTATTGGTGTTATAAAAGACTTTAACTTCAAGTCATTACGTGAAAATGTTACGCCACTGGTTCTTTTTGATAGCGAGGACACTGGAGCCTTGAGTATAAGAATCAATTCTGCCAATATCCCCGCCTTATTGGCGCAGGTGAAGGATAAATGGAGAGCAGTATCGCCTAATTTACAGATCAGCTATTCATTTATGGATGAAGATTTCGACAACAATTACCGTACAGAGCAACGCATCGGGCAAATTGCCATTTCATTTACCTCGCTAGCTATCATTATAGCTTGCCTGGGCTTATTCGGTCTGGCTGCATATGCTGCTGAGCAACGTACCAAAGAGATAGGTATTCGCAAGGTATTGGGTGCAAGCATATCGGGCCTTGTCGGTATGCTATCCAAAGATTTCATAATGCTTGTTTTAATAGCAATACTGATTTCGTCACCATTGGCCTGGTGGTTCATGACTAGGTGGTTCCTGCAAAGCTTTGCTTATCACCAGCCATTTCAATGGTGGGTAGTTATACTGGCAGGCGTATCAGCCGTTTTGATTGCTTTTATAACCATCAGTTTCCAATCTATAAAGGCGGCTTTGACCAACCCGGTAAAGAGTTTGCGTTCGGAGTAATTATTTGTTATCAACACGGGGCATTGGTAATTAGAATTTAGATTTTAGAATTTTTCAACATTATGATAAGAAACTATTTCAAAACGGCATGGCGTAATATCTTAAGGAATAAATTTTACGCAAGTATCAATGTGATTGGTTTAACAGTGGGCCTTACTGTTGGGCTGTTGATCTTACTTTGGGTAAACGACGAATTGAATTTTGATGGCTTTCATAAAAAGTCAAAGCAGATTTATCAGATGGAAGCTCAAATAGGCACAGGTACCAGCAAACAAACATGGGGAGGGGTGCCTGCGCCTATTGCAACACATGCAGTAAAGGAAATTCCTGAAGTGGTAAACAGTGTTCGTATAGGGCAGAACTACGACTATGCCATATTCCGGTATAAAGATAAATTACTACCTGCCGGCGAAAACGGTGCATATTATACCGAACCTTCTCTATTCAAAATATTTGATTTTAAACTGTTACGGGGAAATGCAAATAACCCATTCCCTGACCTTCACTCTATAATCATTACCGAAAGCACGGCGAAACGTTTTTTCGATGATGCTGATCCAATCGGAAAAGTATTGCTTGCAGATAATAGGGACAACTATACGGTGGCTGGGATACTGCCCGATTTCCCCGAAAAATCAACCCTTAAAGCTGATATACTTTTTTCCTTTGACGTTGTTAAAAAGAATTTTGGTGGGAATGGTAATTGGAAAACAGTGGAAGACGACTGGGGTGATTATTTCTACCAGACTTTTTTGCTATTGAGACCAGGTGCTTCACCGCAAACAGTGGCAAATAAGTTAACAGCTATACATCAGTCAGCTCAAAAAGAAGCAGTGGGGGCTGGTTTGAACTATAAAATGCAAGCGTTGGAGAAAATACATCTGTATAACCCAGATGGCACTCCTGCCGGTTTGCAAACTGTCAAAATATTCCTGATAGTGGCAATTTTGATTCTGCTAATTGCTTGTATTAATTATGTCAATCTTTCTACAGCCAGAGCGATGATGAGGTCGAAGGAGGTAAGTGTCCGTAAAATAATAGGTGCAGAAAGACTACAATTGTTCGCGCAATTTATTATTGAAACTACGTTGTTCTTTTCTATAGCACTTATACTTTCATGTATTGCAGTAAAATTGCTGATGCCGGTTTACAATAATATCTCAGGCAAGCAAATGACTTTCGATTTGATGGATTTAGCGGTGTGGAAGGTGATTGGTCTTATTGCTATCTGCACATTAGCAGCATCCAGTATTTATCCTGCTTTATTGCTATCATCATTTAAGCCAATTAGTGCATTGAAAGGTAAAATATCATTGGGCATAGGAAATGCGCTTTTTCGTAAAGCATTGGTAGTAACCCAATTTATATTTTCTATAGGCCTGATCATAGGTACACTGATCATTAACAACCAGTTAAAATATATACGGGAAAAAGATCCTGGCTATGACAGGTCACAGGTGTTCTCATTTGGTATGCGTGATATGCAAAAGAATTATCAGGGTATCCGTGCTGAATTGCTGGAGCAACCCGGCATTAAAGCAGTTACCAGTGCACAGGATAATATTGTGAGTATTGACGGCAATACCGGCGATACCGACTGGGATGGAAAGGCCCCTAATCAAAGTTTCCTGATACATCCAATGAGTATAGACAGGGAGTATTTCAAATTCTTTAAATTAAAATTAGCAGATGGTGATTCATTTTTAGGTGTGGCAGCAGATTCTGCACATTATATTTTGAATGAGACCGCCGTAAGGGAAATCGGCATGAAAAACCCTGTAGGAAAAAGGTTTAAATTGCATGATCGTGATGGTATAATAGTCGGCGTCGTAAAGGATTTTAATTTTGCATCACTTAAACAAAAGATCGAGCCTTTTATATTTTATTATCGCCCCGGTAACAACTGGAGAATGTTTGTAAAAACTTCCGGGAAAGATGCACCCCGTGCGCTTGAAGCGGTGCGGAATGTCTGGAAAAAGTACAACTCAGCATTCCCTTTTGACTATTCGTTTCTTGATGACGATTATGACCATATGTATAAATCAGACCAGCGGTCGGGCAAACTATTTAGTGCTTTTGCAGGGATAGCTATATTCATATCATGTCTGGGCTTATTTGGCCTTGCTACTTACACCTCACAAGTAAAAATAAAGGAGATAGGCATCCGCAAAGTATTGGGTGCAAGTGTTACCAATATTACCACTATGCTCTCAAAAGATTTTATGGCGCTAATAGTTATATCCCTGGTAATAGCCAGTCCCGTTGCATGGTTTCTAATGGGTAAATGGCTTCAGGACTATGCCTACCGTGTGAATATAGAATGGTGGGTGTTTGCGTTGGCTGGTTTGGCGACTATAGTGATCGCATCTATGACCATCAGTTACCAGGCGATAAAGGCTGCTCTGATGAATCCCGTGAAGACGTTGAGGTCGGAGTAAAAGGTTAGTTGATTAGAGATTAGGTGTCATGTGTTGCAAATTCCTAATCTCTAATTAACTGACTACCATTGTATCATAACCGGACACCGGTTGTTGCACAAGCGTACATATTTTCTTGCAGACTCTGTTTTTATATTGATGACAATCAGGTATTTGTAGTTTTGGTATTGCTTTTAACGTGATTTGAGAAACAGAATCCGCTATGCTAAAGAATTACTTAAAAATCGCATTGCGTAGCCTTAATCGCAATAAAATCAACAGTATTATCAATATCAGCGGTTTGGCTATTGGCTTGGCTTGTGTGCTGCTAATCGGCTTGTATATCAAAGACGAATTAAGTTATGACAGTGCCTTTAACGATGCCAACAGAATATATCGCGTAAATACACATGAAAAGATTGGCACTGAAGAATTCACGGCCGGGCATACACCGCCGCCTACAGGGGCAGCGTTGACCAGCAATTTCCCGGAGGTAGAGAGTTACACCCGGATTTTTAAACCGATGGAATCGGTTGTGAAATATGTAGTAAGCGGGCAAACCAAATCTATTACCGAGCGAAAGATACTTTCTGTTGACTCAAATTTTTTGGAATTCTTCAGTTATGACATGGTAGACGGCGACCGTAAAACTTGTTTAAATAATCCGTACGCAGTTGTTTTGACAGAAAGCGCCGCACATAAATATTTTGGCAATACACCAGCAATCGGTAAAAATCTTGAATTTGATGGCTATAAAGCAGTTGTGACTGCTATAATGAAAGATATTCCCAAACAATCTTCTCTACAGTTTGATGTATTGCAATCAATTGTTGGTGTGCAGCCAATAAAGCGTTTTAGCTGGAGCTGGATCTGGCTACAAATGGGCACTTATGTTAAATTGAAAGCTAATGTGGCTTCAAATCCGGAAGCATTGCTGGCTTTACAGGCCAAATTTCCGGCAATGGTGAAAGTTCAGGCAGCAAGTGCATTTAACCGTATCGGGCAACCCTTTGATGACTTCATCAGAAAAGGTGGAAAATACGAAATTAAGCTACAGCCATTAACCGATGTTCACCTGTATTCAGCTAATATAGGCAGCCGTTTTATCGATCAGGCGGATGTAAAATACTTATATATTTTCGGAGCAATTGCATTATTTATTATGCTACTGGCCTGTGTTAACTTCATGAACCTGTCTACGGCACAATCTGCAAAGAGGGCAAAAGAGGTAGGCATTCGCAAAGTGCTTGGCTCTGAACGTAAGCAACTGATAGGCCAATTTCTTGCTGAGGCATTAGTTTACACCTTGTTTGCTGCGGTTATTGCCATTGCCCTGGTTATCCTTTGCCTGCCTGCATTCAATAACCTTTCATCCAAATCATTGAGTATTAATTCTATTTTGAATTTTTTAACCTTAGGTGGTTTATTGGTTGCAGTGATCATTACTGCCTTACTTGCAGGCAGCTACCCGGCGTTTTTGTTGACTTCATTTAAACCAGTTACGGTTTTAAAAGGCAGCAGTGATTCAAATAACTCGTTAAGTGGTTTTCTTACCCGAAATGTACTGGTTGTTTTTCAGTTTACTGTATCCACAGTGCTCATCATTTGCACTATTGTCGTTTATAAACAACTCATTTATAATCAATCAAAAGATCTTGGTTTTGATAAAGAGAATGTATTGGTAGTAAATAACGCTGGCCGGCTTGGTACGAGCGAAGAAAGTTTTCGACAAGAATTATTACGGATGTCTGAGATATCAACAGCAAGTGTAACTACAAATCTGCCCGCAGAAAATACGGCCTTTACGGATACCTATATTCCTGAGTCAATCAATAATGCGAGCTCTGCCGAGAAGAAAGTAGACCTTTCATCATTCATTGTTGATGATTCTTTTGTGCCTGCATTAAAGTTGAAGATGAAATCAGGGCGTAATTTTTCTACAGTATTTGCAGATTCAGCATCGGTGATCCTAAATGAGACCGCGGCCAAACAAATGGGGTGGAAAGATCCTATCGCAAAATATATGGTATATCCCGGAGGAAATGGCACAAGATTTAAGGTGATAGGCATTGTAAAAGATTTCAATACTGAATCATTGCATAGTATTATTTCACCTTACGCATTATTCTATACAACCTCTAAAACCTATTCTATTCCCACATCTTATGTTATTGTAAGAATTAAGTCGGGCGATTACAATAAAACGGTTAGCAAAGTCCAGGCCTTATGGAAACGATTTATGCCAACAAGTCCGTTTGAATATACATTCCTTGACGAGCAATACAATTCGCTTTACCGCACCGATCAAACCATAAGTAGAGTGTTCACAGTGTTTACATTTTTATCAATAACAATTGCTTGCTTGGGATTACTTGGATTAGCTATGTACACTGCTGAACGCCGCACTAAGGAAATAGGTATTCGGAAAGTACTCGGAGCTTCGGTTAAAAACGTGATTGCGATGCTATCTATCGAATTTTTAAAGTTGGCAATTATCGCCTCTTTGATCGCTTTCCCGGTAGCATGGTATGCGATGAATAAATGGTTGCAAGATTTTGCTTACCCTACTACCATGAACTGGTGGGTATTTGGATTAGCGGCAGGAATCACTTTGGTCATTGCATTAAGTACTATTAGTTTTCAGTCCATCAAAGCGGCGCTAATGAACCCGGTTAAGAGTTTACGGTCGGAGTAATCAGTTAACCGATGACAAGTTAGTCAGTGATTAGAATTTTTCTGATAATTTTCCGGTTACATGCAACGTATGTATTTAAAAATTAGTCTAATGGTTATAAAACAAATCGAAGATTATGAAAACTTATTTAACCTTATTAATTATCGCGTTGCAAAGTACAATGGTATTGGCGCAAGATGACAAAACTCCTTACATGACCAAATCACTTGCTAGCGACGCCATCAATAATGTCATGGTAAATACATCCGCAGGCGGTATCGAAGTTAGCGGTGAAAGCAATCAGCAGCCACGTGTAGAAGTATATGTGAGAGGCAACAATAATGAGCACCTCAGCAAGGAACAAATTAAAAAACGCCTGGATGATGACTATGATTTGAGCGTATCTGTAAGCGGCCATGAATTGACCGCCATTGCAAAAAATAAACACAATTTTTCAAACTGGAGACATCAGCTAAGTATCTCATTTAAAATTTTTGTTCCTGAAAACTGCGCAACTAATCTAAAAACCAGTGGTGGCGGCATCAGCCTGGATCACTTAAAAGGTAATGAAAGATTTACTACAAGCGGGGGCGGTTTGCGTATTGATCATTTGTTAGGTACTATCAATGGCCGCACCTCAGGTGGTGGTATCGAAGTATCTAACTCAAGCGAGGATATTGATCTGCAAACCAGCGGTGGCGGCATTGATGCAAGAAATTGCAATGGTCATATCAAACTGAATACCTCAGGTGGCGGAATTCGTCTGGCTGACTTAAAAGGTTCGATAGAAGCCCATACCAGCGGAGGCGGCGTTGATGGTGACAATATCGAAGGTGAGTTAGTTACTAATACTTCCGGTGGGGGTATCAGTTTAAAAAGATTAAATGGCAGCGTTGATGCTTCAACCAGCGCAGGTAGTTTGTATGCGCAATTGCTGCATGTAGGTAAATACGCCCGTTTAAGATCAAGCGCAGGTAATGTAGATATTGAGCTGCCCACCAAACAAGGTCTTGATTTGGACCTGCGAGGTGACCACGTTAACCAACACCACTTTGAAGGATTTCATGGCGAATGGAATGACGACCACGTGCGGGGCACTGTGAATGGTGGTGGTGCCGGTGTTAGTGCGAGTGCTAGTAGCGGAAGCGTTAATGTGAAATTTAATTAAGCAACCAATTCAATCAAACTATAAACAACATAACAATGAAAACCCGTATCATACTATTTTTCCTTGCATGCCAGAGTATTGTTGCACTGCCACAGGATAAAAAGACCCCATATCTTACCAAACCGCTTTCAGGCGACGCGATAAAACATGTTTTTGTAACTACTTCAGGCGGTAGCATTACCGTAAGTGGTGCTCCGGATGAAAAACCACGTATCGAGGTGTATATTACCGCAAACAATGGGTTCACGCCATCAAATGAAGAGATCAAAAAACGCCTTGATGAGGATTATGATCTGAACATCTCCGTAAACGGCGACGAATTACGTGCATCAGCTAAAAACAAACATGAGCGCGATTGGGATTGGAGGAAGTCGCTGAGCATTGCTTTTAAAGTTTATGTTTCAAAAAACGTATCTACTAATCTGGAAACCAGCGGTGGAAGTATCCATTTAGATAACCTGAACGGTGAGGAAAAATTTGGTACCAGCGGTGGTAGTTTGCATATCGATCGTTTAACCGGTAATATTCATGGCCGTACTTCAGGGGGCAGTATAAGCGTTTCCAACTCCGGCGATAATATTGATTTACAGACCAGCGGGGGCAGTGTTCATGCTGATAATTGCAAAGGAACGATCAAACTGGAAACTTCAGGCGGTTCGCTTCACCTGAACGATCTGGACGGTAAAATTGATGCTACAACCAGTGGTGGCAGTATCCAGGCTAGTAATATCAAAGGTGATTTACGTACCGGCACATCTGGTGGCAGTGTCAACCTGAATGGTTTGGCTTGTACACTGGATACCTATACTTCAGGCGGTAGTATTAATGCTGATATAAGCCAGCTTGGCAAATTTGTTAAGATTGATGCAAGCAGCGGCCACGTCAACCTGCATTTGCCTAAAGGTGGTATGAACCTGAATGTACATGGCAACCGCGTATCAGCAGATATAGACGGCAACTTTGACGGCACAAAAGATAAAGACAGGATAGAAGGTAAACTTAACGGCGGTGGTGTGCCGATAGATGTTAATGGCGGAGGTCGCGTTACATTGACAATGAATTGATTGGAATAATCAAGTTGGAAGTCCTGAGTCGATATATAATATATTTTGACTCAGGACTTTTTTTTACCAGCGTTCATATTCGTACAGAAAGTGTTCTATATACGAACAGTTTCGTATATAGCTATTTTGGTAAATATCTGTCAATAAGATGGTTGAAAGTTTGGCACACAATTGAACGCCAAAACAAAAACGAGTATCATGATCAGGAATTACGTCAAAACCGCGTGGAGGAACCTCGCAAAAAATAAGGTATTCTCCTTTATCAATGTCTTTGGACTGGCAGTAGGGTTAGCATGCTGCATGTTTATTGCCGCCTACGTGTATTCAGAGCTTACGTACGATACATATTCTGTGAACTCGAAACAACTCTACAGGGTCGGGATAAACACATTAAGCAATGGCAGTGCCACTGATTTTCCGAATGTAGATATAGCTGTTGGGCCCGGAATGAAAAACACTTACCCTCAGATACTTTCTTTTACCAGATTAACCAACTGGAAACAAACATTTGTAAGTTATAAGAACAGGCAGTTCAAGGAACAAAAATTGGTGTTGGTCGACCCCAATTTTTTGGAATTGTTTTCAATCCCACTCCTTCAAGGCAATGATAAAACATGCTTGACTGAGCCTAACAGTATTGTTATAACAAATGCTTTATCTATAAAGTATTTTGGCAATGAAGCACCTATAGGTAAAACATTAAAAATCGGTAATGACCTGATGAAAGTTACCGGCGTAATCGATAAAGTTCCTGATAATTCCCATTTTCATTACGATGCATTTATAAGCAGCAGTACATTTCATGATCCACAACAAACCTGGAGCAATGTGGGTTATTATACTTATTTACTACTGGATAAAAATGCTGATCCTAAGAAACTAGAAGCGCAGTTTCCGCAATTAGTAGCAAAATATGTGGTGCCTGAAGTGCAGCATGATATGGGAGTAAGTTTGGCAGAGGCGCAAAAGGCAGTGAATACCTTTAAATTTTACCTGCAGCCAATTACGGATATCCATCTGCATTCCTCGACCAAGTTTGATATGGAGCCTAACGGCGATATGAGCTATGTATATATTTTTGGCGCTTTGGCCGCATTTATTTTATTGCTGGCCTGTATCAACTTTACCAATTTATCTACAGCAAGTTCATCTAAACGTTCAAAGGAAGTTGGTATCCGTAAGGTAATGGGTTCGCTTAAAGAGTGGCTGGTAACTCAGTTCCTTGTTGAATCAGTTATGCTAACGCTTTTGTCCATGATATTGGCTTTGGCTATTGTTTGGGTCTTACTGCCATATTTTAATGATTTGGCGGGAAAGCATATATCGAACGGGTTTTTCCTTAGTTTCAAAGCAATTGCCATTGGAATAGGTTTGACGCTGTTTGTAGGCATACTGGCAGGGTTATACCCTGCATTTTTCCTTTCATCGTTTCGGATTATCAACGTTCTTAAAGGAACAACAGGTACCGAACCTGCCAAAAAGAATTTCCTTCAGAGCAGCCTTGTGGTATTCCAGTTTACCATTTCTACTGCATTGATCATTGCCACATTTATAGTCTATCAGCAGTTGCATTATATGCAAAATAAAAAGTTGGGCTATGACAAAGAGCAGCTATTGGTTCTAAATGACACTTATCTGTTAGGTAATAATGAATATCCATTTAAAGATCAGCTAATGCGCGATAGCCGGATAATGAATGCTACGGTTTCAACTGATATACCCGGAAATAGTAACATGAGCGGAACGGAAATATATCCGCAGGAAAAAGCATCGGATGAGACTAAAAATGAGATTCACTGTAATATTTACCGGATTGATGGCAATTACCTGTCGACCTTTGGTATTAAGTTGGCTAGTGGGAGAGGTGTATCGCCGGATTTCCCTGCAGATTCGTCAGCCGTTGTAATTAACGAAGCGGCTGTTAGCGAGCTGGGTTGGAATAAAACCGATCCGATAGGCAAAACGATCGTGCGCTCGGGTAGGAGAGCGTTTACCGTTGTGGGTGTGGTCAAGGATTTTAACTATACATCAGCTAAACAAAAGGTGGCTCCATTAATGATGCTACCTATGCACCGGCATGGTTCTATCGTTCTAAAAATAAAAGCAACCGAAATAAGCAACCTGGTTGCCGATATTAAAAAACAATGGGATGATTACAAGGCTGGCGGACCTTTTAGCTATTATTTTGTGGATGAACAATTTGCGTCATTGTATTCAGCCGAACAACGTACAGGCCACATCTTTACTTCTTTTGCTGTGATAGCTGTTATTATTGCAAGCCTTGGATTATTCGGTTTAGCCGCATTTATGATCAAATTGAGAATTAAAGAGATTGGCATACGTAAGGTATTAGGTGCGTCGTCTGGCAACATTACGGCGATGCTTTCAGCCGAGTTTTTGAAATTGGTGCTGATCGCTATTATTATTTCCTTCCCAATCACCTGGTTTGCAATGCACAAATGGCTGCAGGATTTTGCATATCGCACAGCTATTCAATGGTGGGTATTTGTATTGGCAGGGTTCGTTGCGCTATTAATCGCTTTGATCACTATTAGCTTTCAATCAATTAAAGCGGCTATTGCTAATCCGGTTGAAAGTTTAAGAAGCGAGTGATTTTTTGTCATTGGTCATTAGCCACTAGTCATTAGAATTCAGGGTTTAAGATTTAGATTTTAGAATTTATCAAAATACTGGTAACGTTTTTCTTTGACACGAAGTCTTATAGATTGAAACCGATTCATTAAATCTGAACATTATGATAAAGAACTATTTGAGAAGTGCCTGGCGTAATATAGCGAGGCACAAATTTATTTCATTCATTAATATTTCCGGCTTAACCATCGGTATTACCTGTTGTTTGCTGATCCTGGTCTACATCTTAAACGAGTTGAGCTATGACCGGTATAATGAGAATGCCGACCGTACTTATCGCGTTACCCGTACCTTTTACTCAAAAGATGGTTCCGAAAACCTTCACCTGAGCTCTGTAGCGCCACCATTTGGTCCGCTGCTAAAAGTTGCGTTTCCTGATATTGAGAAAATGACGAGAGTGCTACCTAGCAATACTACCGTATTTAGATACAAGGATAAATTGTTTAATGAAAAAGATGGCTTTTTTGCCGACGAAAACTTCTTCAACGTTTTTAGTGTCAATGTCACCGAAGGAGATAAGAAGACCGCATTAAATGACCCTTACAACATTATGATCACGCCGGAAATAGCTAAAAAGTATTTTGGTAGCGAAGATCCGATCAACAAGACAGTTATCCTGGATAATACCAAGCACGAATTTAAAGTAACCGGTATTTTTGAACCTTTTCCTTCAAATGCGCATATGCACCCGAACATGCTTGTTTCTTTTAATACATTGAAAGATTCAGTTATTTATGGTGAAAAACAGCTGGAAACCAATTTTGGGAACAACTCATTTTACACCTATCTGCTATTGCCTAAAAACTATAATTCAGAAACTATCAGCAGGCAATTAAATTCTTTTCTGGATAAATATGTTCACCTGCCTGGTATGCCGCCGAACATTAAAACCTCACAGGCAACAAAACTTACTATTCAAAAGCTTACTGATATCCACCTGCAATCGCACCTGGATGATGAGATAGAGCCGGAGGGCAGCATGACAAGGGTTTATGTTTTCGCTATCATCGCCATTTTTATCCTTTTGATCGCTTGTATCAACTATATGAATCTGTCTACTGCACGTTCAGCATTACGCGCTAAAGAAATAGGTGTGCGTAAAGTGATCGGTGCTCAAAGAAAAGAGATTATCCGCCAATTCCTTGGCGAGTCGGTGTTAGTTACGTGGGTAGCTTTGATCCTGGCTGCGGTATTCACGTGGCTATTATTACCTTACATTAATCAATTGGCTCACTTAAATCTCGCATTCAGCAGTCTGTTAAGATGGAATATCTTGACGGGCATCTTGTGTCTGCCATTTTTTATAGGCCTGCTGAGCGGTTTGTATCCGGCTATTTTCATGTCTTCATTCAAGCCGGTGCAAGTATTGAAAGGTGTATTGAAAGTTGGTTCAGGAAATATTTCTTTCCGTAAAGTGCTGGTTGTGGTACAGTTCTCTGTTTCTATTGTTTTGATAGTAGCAACTACCGTCGTTTTCCAGCAGCTGAGTTATATCGAAAATAAATCATTGGGTTTTAATAAAGATCATATATTGGTTACCGGCTTCCCTGGCACTTTAACCAAACAATTTGAATCTTTCAAGCAGGAGCTACTTAAGAACCCCTCAATAAAAGCTGTCGGTCGTTCATCACGTATTCCTTCAGGTCGTTTGCTGGATGATCAGGGTGCACAGGTAATAGAAGGTGGTAAAAGCATACCTACAAGTATTGAGTTGAAATATATCACCACCGATTTTGGTTTCGTGGATACTTATGGTATGAAGATGGCTGCAGGAAGAAATTTCTCCCGCGATTATCCGACTGATACAGCCAACTATGTTATCAATCAAACTGCAGTACAGCAACTGGGGTGGAAAACCGATCAGAATGCTATAGGCAAGGACCTGACTTATGGCGGAACCAAAGGAAAAGTAATAGGAGTAGTGCACGATTTTCATTTTGAATCGCTGCACCAGGCTATAATCCCCATGGTATTTTTGCTTCCTCCACCATCCAGCGGCTATTACAACAGTATATCTATAAAAGTGAATGGAAATAATGTACAATCGGCAATAAGTACGATCAGGGATACATGGCATCAATATGTACAAAATGTGCCATTTGATTTTACATTTCTAGACGACCGTTTCCAGAAATTATATGACGCCGAGCAAGAGGAAAGCAAGTTGTTTACCATATTCTCAGGCCTGGCCATATTTATTGCCTGCTTAGGTTTGTTTGGTTTATCTGCATTTACCATATCACAGCGCGTTAAAGAAATAGGAGTAAGGAAAGTATTAGGGGCCAGTGTACCGCAAATTGTCGTTGAGTTGTCCAGAGATTTTATGAAACTCGTGATCTTCTCAGCAGTAGTTGCGCTACCGGTGTCATGGTTCTTGATGCACAAGTGGCTGCTTGATTTTGCCTCCCGGATTGATTTAAGTTGGTGGGTTTTCCTTGGTGCCGGTATCATGGCGTTCATTATTGCATTTGCTACAATAGGGTTGCAAACTGTAAAGGCGGCTAATGTAAATCCGGTGAAGAGCCTGCGCTCAGAATGAGCTATAGCTCTCGAAGAGAGTTTGTGTTCCGAATAGTCTCAAGTCTGGAGTCAAAAGTCTTAAGTCAGATATAGAAAAGACTTTTGACTTAGAACTTAAGACTTCGGACTTAACCCCACTGTATCATAACCGTACACCTGTTGTCCGCTTGCGTACATGGGGTGTGTGGTATTTTATTTTAATCAACTAATAATCAAAGGCTTGCCTTATTGGTATGGGTTTTTGTGCAAATTGTGCCTAACTGGTGCAATCATGATTAAAAACTACTTTAAAATCGCCCTCCGTAATTTTAAACGGCACAAGCTGTTTACGCTCATCAACATTATTGGGTTATCAATTGGTATCAGCGCTGCTTTGACGATCTATCTAATCGTTAATTATGATTTTACATTCGATAAATTTCATAAAGACAGCGATCGAATTTATAGGATAGTTACAAATTATACATTTTCTGGTGAAACTGGATATAATGGCGGCGTCTGCGGTCCACTTGCAGAAGCTGTAAAAAATGATGTAACTGGTTTGGAGGGATCAGCACCGCTTTTTACATTATATCAGTTTAGTATAATTATTCCTAACGGAACAAAAACTCCTGCTAAATTTAAGAACCAGGACGGCGTTGTACTTGCCGATCAGCACTATTTTAACATGTTTCAATATAAATGGCTGGCAGGATCAATAAAAACATCACTGAACGCGCCATACCAGGTAGTATTGACCTCAGATCAGGCCAGAAAATATTTCCCATCCTTGTCATATGACCAAATGCTTGGTAAGCAAATCGTGTATGAAGATACTCTAAAGACTACTGTTACGGGCGTAGTGCAATCCATTAAAGAAAATACAGACTTTAAATTTCAGGACTTTATATCGTTCATCACTATATATAGTGCCCACTCATTGAAAGACCAGGTGCAACCGAACGAGTGGGGCAGTACCACATCAGCTTCGCAGCTTTTTGTAAAACTAATGCCCAAAACTAACCCATCCGGTATCGAGAAGCAAATAAATGCAATACTTAAAAAAAATAACCCTCCCAAGCCTGAAAACAGGGGGAGTAGCACAGAATTTAAATTGCAGCCTTTTAGTGACCTGCATTTTAATGAGAAGTATGGTAACTTCGATATTGGTAATGTTGCCAATAAAACCACTTTATATGGTTTATTGGCTATAGCCACCTTCCTTCTGATACTGGCTTGTATTAATTTTATCAATCTCACAACTGCCCAGGCTTCACAAAGGGCCAAAGAGATAGGTATACGCAAAACGATGGGCAGCAGCCGTTCGCAATTGGTAGCTCAATTTTTGAGTGAAACATTTTTAATTACGCTGCTGGCAGTGATCATTTCAGTCGCGTTAACGCCTGTAATATTGAAACTTTTTGCCGACTTTATTTCAAAAGATATAAAAATAGATATAGTAAGTCATCCCGGATTTATTTTATTTATTGTATCACTTACAATTGTTGTGAGTCTGGTATCTGGCTTTTACCCGGCGCTTGTATTGTCTAATTATAAACCTGTGCTGGTTCTTAAAAATCAGGCTTACACCGGTACGAATAAAACCCGTAATGCATGGCTGAGGAAATCATTGACCGTCACACAATTCATTATTGCGCAATTTTTTATAATGGCTACTATTTTAGTCAGCAAACAGATCTATTATGCGTTGCATAAAAATCTCGGATTTAAAAAAGATGCTATTGTATTTGTCACAACCCCTTTCAAAGGTAACACAGATGTGAAAAAGCAATATTTTGCTGATAAGATGCGCACATTGCCACAAGTAGAATTGGTAAGTGTAGGTGAGGCGCCTCCGTCTTCCGGAGGCACGCGATCTACTGAAGTCACCTATAAAGATGGCAAGAAGGAAATAAAAACTGACCTGCAATTAAAAATGGGTGATGAGAATTACATTCAAGTTTATGGGATAAAATTATTGGCAGGACGTAATCTCCGTTTTGGGGACACCACCAAACAAATGGTCATCAACAATACCTATGCAAAGATACTGGGCTTTAAGAACCCTCAGCAAGCCGTTGGGAAATTTATTGAATGGGATAAAAAGCAGGCGGAGTTAATTGGTGTCACAGCAGATTTTTATCAAAAATCGCTTCATTCACCTATTAAGCCTTTAGCCATAATATATCACCCAGGCACCTACAACAATAATATCATACATATTGCATTGAAGCCACAAACGGTCCATGGGAACGAATGGGAAACCACCATCACAGCTATCGAAAAAATATGGAAAGGCGTGTATCCGGATAACGATTTCGCTTACAGCTTTTATGACGAAAGCATTGCCAAATTTTATGAAAGTGAACAGCATACTTCCAAATTACTTACCTGGGCTACAGGACTGTCTATATTGATCAGCTGTCTGGGATTACTGGGATTAGCGATGTTCACAACAAACCTACGCACAAAAGAAATAGGTGTACGTAAAGTGTTGGGTGCAACAGTTACCCAAATTGTGACGCTTTTGTCTACCGAGTTAGTACTGTTGGTTATTCTGGCATTTGTAGTTGTAACACCCCTGGCATGGTTGGCCATGAATAAATGGATGCAAAATTTCGCCGATAAAACGACCATCAGCTGGTGGATATTCGCCCTTAGCGGATTAGGTATGTTGCTTACAGCTTTCCTGACCCTAAGTTTTCAGACCATCAAGGCCGCTGTTGCTAATCCGGTGAAGAGCCTTAGAAGTGAGTGATACCAGTCATTAGAGTTTAAGATTTAGTGTTTAGAATTTATATACCATGATCAGGAATTATTTTAAAACTGCCTTCAGAAATTTATGGAAGAACAAGACCTCTTCCGTCATCAATATTTTCGGTCTTACTATTGGTTTATGCAGTTGCCTGCTCATCGGGCTGTACATTCAGCATGAGTTGAGCTATGACAGTTTTCAGGCTAAAGGAGATCGTATAGTTCGCACCATTATGGCTTACAAGTTTGATGGCGGTGCGGAAATGAAGAAAGGGAATTTTACCAGTGCCCGTGTAGCACCAAGGTTCAAACAGGTATTCCCGGAAATAGAATCGGCAACACGCATGGTTCGGTACAGCAGGGTAGTGCAGTATAATGATAAGTTGGTCAATGAGAATAGTTTCATGTATGCTGATCCTTCTTTTTTTAACCTGTTTTCATTTAAACTCATTCGTGGCGAAGCTGCAAATGTATTGAAAGCACCAAACCAGGTTGTTCTAACAGAATCAACTGCTAAAAGGTATTTTGCTAATGAAGACCCGGTTGGAAAAGTATTAAAGGTAGGCACTGATACAACCCTTTACCAGGTTACCGGCGTGATACAGGATTGTCCGTCGAACTCCCAGATCAAATTTGATTTCCTGTCTTCATGGTCGTCACTCGGATTGGCTGATGAAGAAAAAAGCTATTGGGATGCGAATTACACTACCTACTTTTTGTTGAAGAGTAAAGAATCTATTGCCTCTCTGCAAGCTAAGGTACCCGCATTTATGCAGAAGGAAATGGCAGGGCAGGGAGCAACTGTAAATTATGAACTGGAACCTTTTAATAAAATACATCTTTACTCTCCATATGAGGGCTTTGAACCTAATAACAATATCACTTATATCTATATTCTCGAGGCAGTAGCTTTACTAATGCTGGCTATAGCGTGCTTCACTTATGTGAATCTGAATACAGCACGTTCAATGGAACGTGCACGCGAGGTAGGGGTGCGCAAAGTGATAGGAGCCGGTAACACGCAACTTTTCTGGCAATTTATAGGCGAGTCTGTTCTTCTGTGTACTATTTCGACTATCCTTAGTGTCTTAGCAGCAGCTCTACTATTACCAGTGTTCAACCAACTTTCTGATAAACAATTAACCATCGATGCGATTTTCTCTATTCCATTTATAGCAGCCGCTCTATTATTGATTGTATTGGTGAGTTTCCTGGCTGGTACCTATCCCGCATTGATCTTATCGAATTTCCAGCCAGTAAAAGTGCTCAAAGGATCATTTAAAAATACCAGCTCGGGCCAATGGGTTCGCAAATCTCTGATCGTATTTCAGTTTTCTATCTCGGTTGTGCTGATCATTTCCACTTTTATAATGCAGAAACAACTCAAATATATCCAGAACAGGAATTTGGGTTACAACCGCGACCAGGTACTCGTATTGCCCATGGATAATAAAATGCTGGCTAAGGTGGATCTGATCAAACAAGAGCTCAAATCAAATTCAAACGTGGTCAGTATAGCCCGCTGCTCTAATCCCCCTACAAATATAGTAAGCGGATATAATATGCGGTCGGCCACGATGCCCGCAACCCAACAGATTGCGGTTACAGCCAATGTTGTGGATGAGGATTTTGTAAATACAATCGGGCTACAAATACTAACTGGTTCAAATTTATCTCAGCAAGATATTAAAGATGCGTCATACGACGACTATACAAAAAACAGCTTCCATTTCATCTTAAATGAGTCTGCCGCTCGTGAGCTGGGCTGGACACCTGAGCAGGCCATCGGAAAAAGAATGTTTATGGATGACACCCGTCCCGGGTATGTTAAAGCAGTTGTAAAAGATTTCAATTTTGAATCGATGCACAATCCTATAAAGCCACTGGTGTTATTTCCCGAGGCAAGGGGCCGAATGTTGCTGTTAAAATTGAAAGGCAATAATTTGCAGCAAACCATCTCATCTCTTGAGACGAAGTGGAAGCAGTTGGTTCCTTATCGTCCTTTCGAATATCATTTCCTGGATGAAGACTTCAATAGGCTATATAGTTCTGAAATGCGCCTGGGTAAGGTCCTTACTGTTTTTGCATCAATCGCAATTGCTTTGGCATGTTTGGGTTTGCTTGGTTTATCAGCCTACGCAACTAAACAGCGGATTAAAGAGATCGGGATACGTAAAGTATTAGGTGCCAGTGTAGGTAATATCGCCGGATTATTATCGATAGATTTTGTAAAACTTGTTTTCATAGCGATCATCATTTCTACTCCTGTCGCCTGGTGGATGATGAATAAATGGTTGCTAAGTTTTGCTTATAAAACCGAAATGAACTGGTGGATATTCGCAATGGCAGGCATTTGTGCCATAGCAATTGCTTTAATTACAATCAGCATTCAATCTGTCAAATCTGCGCTGGCTAATCCTGTGAAAAGCCTTCGTTCAGAATAATCAGTCGACCTAAACGCATTACGTAAACCATAGATTTATAACCAATGATAAAGAATTATATAAAAATCGCCTGGCGCAATTTATTAAGATATAAGCTATTCAGTTTAATCAATATTTCCGGGCTGGCCATTGGTCTCGCGGTGTGTATGCTTATCATGCTTTACGTGGCGCATGAACATAGTTATGATCGTTTTCAAAAAAATGCCGACCGCATATTCATTCCGTCACCGCAATTGACGATGAACGGCAATGTGATGAATTTAGATTTTATGAGTTACGCCGCAGGCCCAATCATTAGCCATGGGCAGCCGACTGTTGAAGGCTATATGCGTACATTGGGGTATTTTAAACCTGTAATTGCTAGTAATCCTTCGTCGCCCGACAGAAAATTCTCGGAAAAGAAATTGGTATTTGCTGATCCAGGCTTTTTTAAATTCTTTTCATTTAAATTATTGTCCGGTGATGCTTCCAATGTTTTAAGCAAGCCATTTTCTGTAGTGATATCTCAGGAAATGGCAAAAAAATATTTCGGTGATAACAATCCGATAGGTAAACTATTAACTCTAAAAACAGATAGCGCCTTCACATACCAGGTGACCGGTATCGCCGAAAACTGTCCGTCTAATTCATCAATCGAGTATAATTTCGTAGCATCCGGATCGAGTTTTCTTACGATGAAGGAAGCTAAGGATTATGTGGGTTCGCAAGAAATTAGTTTTGGGTCATTTAATGTGTACCTGCTCTTAAAGCGTGCTTCCGATACAGCTAACTTGCGTCGTAGTCTTAATACGATGATTAAGAAAGATAAAGACTCCCCTGATATGAAGTTTTTATTAAAAACATTAACAGATGGCCATTTAAATTTTAACTCCGGAGATCGATCTAACATAAAATACCTGCAAATATTTCCTCTTGTAGCAGTATTAGTATTGCTGCTTGCGCTGGTAAACTATATGAGTCTTTCAACTGCGCAAGCTACTTTACGCGCAAAAGAGATAGGAGTGCGTAAGGTGTCTGGTGCAAGCAGAAAAAGTATTGCCGCCCAGTTTTATGTTGAATCGGGCTTGTATGCCATTTTATCCTTCATTTTAGGTTATCTGATCTGCTACCTGTTCAAACCGGTATTTTTGAATGTGCTTCAACTCAAAATTGATGATGCATTTCTGTACAACCCATTAGTGTTGGGTTTATTGGGGATTCTGCTGTTGGTCACTATTTTGGTTGCTGGTAGTTATCCGTCAATTGTTTTATCAGCGTTTAATCCTATCGTCACACTTAAAGGTAAAATGAGTAAGCAATCAGGAGGCGTTACGGTACGTAAAGTGTTTACCACTTTACAGTTTACCATATCGGTAGGGCTGATCATATGCGGCATTATTATCGATCGCCAGCTATATTACTTCCGGCATGCAGATACTGGCGTCAATAAAGAGAATGTAGTTATGATTCCGGTTGGAGCTGGTTTTGGTAAAAATTATGCCTCGTTTAATCGGGACATCAGATCATTAGCGGGCGTGGCTAATGTCGCAACATCAAGGTATGCTATGTTCACTTCTTATGATAACTATGAGATAGAAGGCAAAACAAAAGATCAAAATGTGATGCTGAATGCGCTCTCTGTGGATAATAATTTCATGTCATTAGCAGGATTGAAATGGAAATATCCGCCTATATCTGAATCGCGCCTTAAAGGTGATGATAAATTAGTGATCAATGAATTGGCAATAGAAAAATTGCACCTGAGTGGCAATCCGGTAGGTAGTTTTATAAAATCAGGTTCCCGAAACGTTGAAATAGTAGGGGTAGTAAAAAACTTCAATTTCGGGTCAATGGAATATGCCATTCAACCCCTTGGACTTTTTATTGTTCCTGATACAAATCCATATTGGACTATAAGATCCGGTTGTAACCTGTTTGTTAAAGTAAAACCACATACCAACCTGCCTACATTGCTGGGCACAATGGAAAATTTCTATAAAAAATATGATAAGGATACGCCGTTCAATTATACGTTTATGGATGACTCTTTCAATGCCCAATACAAAGCCGAAGACAGGCTGGCATCTATATTCAGCATATTTACAGTGCTTACTATTGTTTTGGCAGGGATGGGCCTATTCGGGTTAGCAGCATTTACTATTGAACAACGCACTAAAGAGATCGGTATTCGTAAAATATTAGGAGCGAGTTTATCATCTATCACATCACTGTTATCGGTTGATTTTCTGAAGCTGGTATTGTTATCCATACTGATCGCATCGCCAATAGCATGGTGGGCTATGCATGGCTGGCTGGAGCATTTTGCCTATCGTATCCACATTCAATGGTGGATGTTTGGTGCAGCTGGATTGTTGGCTGTGATTGTCGCGCTCATTACGATTAGCTATCATGCAATTAAAGCAGCTATTGCCAATCCGGTGAATAGTTTGCGAAGCGAGTGAGCAATGACCAGTTAATCCGCCAATAAACTAAACCAATGATAAAAAACTATTTCAAAATCGCATGGCGCAACTTGTGGCGTCACAAACGGATGACATTTATCAACATTGCCGGTCTGGGTATCGGTATGGCCGCAGCCGTGCTTATAGCAATGTGGGTACAAAACGAGCTGAGCTTTGAACATAGCCAACCCGACGCGGATAATATTTACAGGATAAAAACTCATCTAACCATATCCAAAAACGAAACCTGGCTATGGGAGACTTCGCCATATATGCTGGGCGAATTTGCTTCACGGCAAATACCACAAATTACAGGTATTGCCCGTATGCGAACTCATTACAATGACCTGAATTTGTTGGATGGCGGCAAAATCATTACTGAGCCTAAAGCCGCTTACGTAGACGAAGGCTGGTTTAAAATATTTCATTATGACCTTGTAGAAGGGGCATTTGATGGATTTGTGAAAAATCCATTCAGTATTATCCTGACACAATCTGCCGCAAAAAGATATTTTGGTAACCAGGAAGCGGTGGGTAAAGTGTTACGAATAGATACCAATAGTTACCAGGTGCAGGCTGTTGTTAAAGATTACGCGGCCAATTCAAGCTTCCGGTATAATTTGTTGATGCCTATGGCATCTCAATTGGCTAATCCTCAGGATAAGAAGAACTCGATGCAATGGGGGAACTACAATTATATCACATTCGTTAAATTACGGCCGGGTGCCAATGTCAAGGCGGTTTCCGATGTGTTGTTTAGTATTCAGCATAAAAACCACGAGAAAGACAACGGTAATGAAAAATTCAGTTTAACCAAACTGAAGGATATGCATTTCGAAACAGATTTGCAAAGTTCTTCATTCATACACGGCAACCGGACAATAGTAAATGTTTTTATAATACTTGCAGCTTTATTGCTCATAACTGCGTGTATCAATTATGTAAACCTGACCACCGCACGTGCCAGTATGCGCTCAAAAGAAGTAAGCGTTAGAAAGATAGTGGGCGCTGGTCGTGGGCAACTTTTTAGTCAGTTCATGTCCGAGTCATTGTTAGTAAGTCTTTTGGCATTGGTTTTGGCTCTTGTTTTAGTGCAGGCAGGCCTGCCATGGTTCCGTAATTTTACAGACAAAGAATTTGATAACCCACTGACTTCGCCGATTGTGTTAGTGATATTGGGCGCTACTTTACTGGTTTCGTTTTTGCTAAACGGACTTTACCCGGCAATGCTACTTTCTTCATTTAACCCGATGAGTGTTTTCAGGGGTAAATCGGTGCTTAACTTTAAGGATGTAGCTTTAAGACGTACGCTGGTAGTGGCACAATTCGCTATTTCTGTCGTATTGATCGTGGGTACGCTGGTAATTTATAGACAACTGCGCTTTATCCAGACAATGGACCCGGGTTATAACCGCTCGCAGGTGCTTAGCTTTAGCTTTCCGTACTGGACTATTCCCCATTTCGACTATAAGAAGGCTGACGAAATACTGGCAACTGTAAAACAGCAACTTAAATCACAAGCAGCTACTTCTGAGGTGTCAATGGCAGGCGGCGACCTGGTGAACTTTGACAACTCCAGTTCCGGGAGTTTCGACTGGACTGGCCGGCCAAAGGATTTTAACCCCTCATTTGCACCATTGGAGGCCGATGCCGATTTTCAAAAATTGATGCAGGTGAAAATGAAGGAGGGTAGATGGTTCAACAACGGTGTCGCCGATAAAAAAGGTGTAATACTGAACGAGACTGCGGTAGCACTTACAAACCTGCACGAGCCAATTTTGGGTCAGCGGTTTGTGCACCAGGGTGATACCGGTTTTATCGTAGGCGTTGTAAAGGACTTTCACTACAAAAGCCTTCACGACAAAATAGGCCCAATGGTTATTTCAAACACAACCGGTGTGGGCTTTTATATCCGCACGCATCCGGGGGATGCTTTTGGTGCTATTGCCGTGGCAAATAAGATATGGAAAGAATATTTCCCGAATTCGCCATTTGTCTACGAATTTTTGGATGACAGCTACAACAATCTTTATAAATCTGAACAACAATCGTCTGTGCTGATCACCTTGTTTGCAAGCATTGCCATTATCATTTCGGCACTGGGTCTGCTGGGCCTTGCTGCTTTTGCCGCTGAGCAAAAAGTAAAAGAAATAGGTATCCGCAAGGTATTAGGTGCAAGCATACAACACATAGTCAGGCTACTTTCCGCTGATTTTATCAAAATGGTGGTAATAGCCAGTTTAATTGCCTTCCCTATAGCCTGGTGGGCGATGAACAAATGGTTACAGGGTTTTGCCTATAAGATCAACCTGTCATGGTGGATATTTATGGCGGCAGGATGTATAGCTTTGATTATCGCTCTAATAACAGTAAGCTATCAGGCTATAAAGGCGGCGATAGCTAACCCGGTGAAGAGCCTGAGAGCGGAATAATAAAATGGTAATTTTATTAAGAAAGATATGTAAGATGTAACTAATCAAGCTGATATGGTGATAGTTAAAAAAGCCGGATGTTTAATTATATTACTTGCCTGGATTTTACCAGGCTATTGCCAACCGAATGACAAAGGAGCTTATTTTACATTGTTTGTCATTAACGAGAAATCCCAGCCTGTTAACGGAGCGTCGGTTAAATTATTGAAGAACGATAAACTTATCAATGCGACCACTACAGATTTAAAAGGTACAGTGCAGTTTGAAAACCTTGCTGACGGTAGCTACACGTTTTCGATAACCTATACAGGTTATAAACCTCAGAAAAGTGGCGTGTACCAGCTACCATCTGATACTTTAAAAGCCGTGACAATCAGGTTGGAACCCTTAAGCACCGCGTTAAACGAGGTGAATATCACGGCGATCAAACCATTTATCGAACAGAAAAAAGGTAAAGTGGTGCTGAATATTGGTTCGTTGGTTACTAATGTGGGTACAACGGTGCTTGAGGTATTGGAAAAATCGCCTGGAGTTACAGTAGATAGAAATGAAGGTATTACTTTACAGGGTAAAACGGGAGTGCTGGTAACAATAGATGACAAGCCAACCTACCTGTCTGGTGCCGACTTGAACAACTTACTAAGTAGCATGAGCTCTGCCGAGGTAGAGCAAATTGAATTAATAGCAAACCCTTCAGCAAAATATGATGCCAGCGGCAACGCAGGCGTCATAAATATTAAAACAAAAAAGAACAAGGCGAAAGGGTTTAATGGCTCTGTCACAACATCCATTGGACAAGGCGTATATCCTAAAAATAGTGAAAATCTGACGCTAAATTATCGTAGCGGTAAGATCAATACTTTTATTAATTATAACCGGAATTGGGTTAAATACCTTCTGGATCTTTACGCTTTGCGAAAGTACTATAATGATAACGAGGCACTAACTGCAATGTTACAGCAGCCTTCTTATTTCAAAGGTACATTTCTGAATAATACACTAAAAACCGGCCTTGATTATGAAATTAGCCCTAAAACCACAGTCGGATTAGTATTAAGCGGCACCCTTATTCAACGCGATGGTGGTAGTACGTCCACTGCTACGTGGTTGAATCCTGCAGGTGCAGCAGACTCGGCTATCGCTACTGTCAATCAAAATAACAGCCAGTTTAAAAATGGCTCTGTAAACTTGAATGGCAGGTATGTGATATCAGCATCACAGGAAATAATGGCAAATTTTGATTGGCTGCATTATACGATTCAAACTGATGAAAATTTTAATAATCAATTGCTTACGACAAATGGATATACTGAGCAATCAAGGGGCAACATGCCAACTACCATAAATATTATTTCCGGCAAAGCTGACTATACATTAAAACGAGGTGAAAACACAACTTATCAGGTCGGGTTAAAATCTTCACATAGTGGTACAGATAATATTGCATCGTATCAAAATTTTGATGGTTTGAATTGGGTTGAGGATAACACCAAAAACAACCATTTTATTTATAATGAAAACATTAGTGCTATATATGGTAATATCGAACAAAAATATCAGCATTTAACCGTTGAAGCTGGTTTGCGATATGAATATACAAGTTATCACGCCGATCAACTAGGCAACGCTATTCAAAGAGATTCAGCTTTCTCGCGCAATTATGGTGGATTTTTCCCAAACGGGAGTATCAGTTACCAGGCAGATTCGTTAAATAATTTCACCCTTAGTGCCGGCCGACGTATAGACCGGCCCGTATTTCAAACATTAAACCCTTTCTATTTCATTATTAACAAGTACACCTATCAAACCGGTAATCCATACCTTTTACCCCAATATAGCTGGAATTTGCAGCTTAGTCATCAATATGGAAGTTTGCTCACTACAGGCATATCTTATAGTGTTATAAGTAACTACTTCTCTCAATTATTCCTGGCCGATACAGCAAAAGGGATACTCTTATACTCGCAGGGCAATGTCGGTCATATCAACAATATTGGCCTGTCCGCAACGGTTGCTACATCGCTGTTCAAATGGTGGTCGCTCACGGCACAAGCTGTTTATAACCATAAGAACTTCTCCGGATTTAACGGAAATAATTATAGCTCCAAAGTCAATCAGCTTAATATAAGCTCAACAAGCCAGTTTATCATACGTAAAGCATACACTGCCGAATTGTCCGGCTTTTATACAACCAAAGCTCGTAATGATATACAGGAGTTGTTGTATCCCACGGGGCAGCTGTCGCTCGGGTTATCAAAATCTATTCTCAAAAGGAAAGGGACTTTAAAGTTCAGCGCACGTGATATTTTTTACACGAATGCGATGGAAGGGTTAACGCAATTTCCAAACGCAACAGAATACTTTAAAGAAAAAAGAGATTCAAGGGTTTTCACACTTGCCTTTGTTTATCGTTTTGGGAAGACTTATAAAGCCGCAACACATTCTGAAGGAAGCGCTACAGAGGAGAGCGATAGAGTAGGTAATGGTTGATGCGATTTTTGCTTTTGATCTATAGGCTGGTTGTCTATGCCACTGTATCGTTTCCGAACATATTGTGTTTCATATACGAACATGTTCGTAAATTTTAATATAACGCAACAGGCTAATAATCAGCGTATTTTAATTTTGGTACGTTGTTTACATAGTTTCTAACCATATAAACCAATCTACTATGCTGAAAAGTTACTTTAAAATTGCCTGGCGTAACATTGTCCGTCATAAAGGCTATACAACCATCAATATCTCCGGATTAACTGTTGGTATTGCAGCTTGTCTGCTCATCTATGTTGTTATTCAATACGAAATGAGCTTTGAAAAGTTCAGGCCGAATTTTAAAAATACATACCACGTTGTAACCCAGCAAAAGCGCGAAGAGGGTTTTTCTTTTAATCCCGGCTTGCCTGTACCATCCGCAGAAGCTTTACGGTTGGATTTTCCGCAACTTAAAGTTGCACCGTTGGAGATGAGCTATGGTAGTCAGATTACCGTGCCTGAAAATAGTTCGAAAGCAAGTGTCGGAGACAAAAAATTCACCGAGAATGTGGGTGTTGTTTTTGTTGAACCTACTTTTTTTGATGTTTTCCAAACTGAATGGCTGGCTGGAAATTCGTCGGCATTGTTAAATCCTAATATGGTTGTGATCGATAAAAGCAGCGCCAATAAATACTTTGGTGATTGGAAGGTTGCTATGGGACGATCACTCAAGATGGATAACCTGGTTAATTTGAAAGTTGCAGGTATAGTAGAAGATGCAAAACCAAATACGGACCTGCCGTTTAAAATAATGGTTTCATACGCTACATGGAAACTATATCCCGATACTTATAATTACAACAATAACTGGCATTCAGTAAGCAGTAATTACCAGGTATTTGTACAACTGCCACCAAATGAGTCTGTCGATAGGATTAACGCTCAGCTCAAAACATTTAACCACAGACACGCGGGCGACAAAGGCAAAAACAATCAAATCCAGTTTTTGCAACCATTGTCAGATATGCATTTCGATAACCGTTTCGGTAACACCCTTGGCGATCACATGACAAGCAAAGCTACTTTGGCTACACTTTTGTTCATTGCCATAGGTATCATCATTATGGCTTCTATTAACTTTATTAATCTGTCCACAGCACAATCTGTTGGCAGATCCAAAGAAGTTGGTATACGTAAGGTATTGGGAAGCAGCCGTAAACAGCTTGTTTGGCAAGTTGTAGGCGAAACGGCGATCGTTGTCATCATCGCAGTGATATTATCCGTGATCATAGCAAAGCTATTGCTGCCCTACCTTAAAAACATAGCCAGCGTACCTGACTCAATCAGTTTGCTTAGTTCAGGAAGCATATTGTTCCTGTTTGTAGTAACTATAGTTGTTATTCTCTTATCAGGAATTTACCCTGCGTTGGTAGTATCAGGATTTAAACCTGTACTTGCCCTGAAAAACAAGATCACTGCGGCTTCAATTGGTGGTATCCCGTTACGCCGGGCATTAGTTGTAGCTCAGTTTGCGATTTCGCAACTGCTTATCATCGGTACCATTATTGCCGTCAGACAAATGAATTTTGTAAATGATACCGATCTAGGCTTTAACAAAGATGCCATATTGGTTATTCCAGGCTATACAGACAGTGTCAGCCTTGCTAAAATTCAATCGTATAAAGACCGCCTTTTACAGAATCCGGCTGTCAAATCGGCAAGTTTTGTATCCGATGTACCTTCATCTGAAAATAATTGGGGAACCAACTTTTACTATGATAATTCAACTAAAGAAAATGGCATTACTACCTATCTGAAATACGGGGATGCAGACTATTTTAAAACATTCGGGCTGCATTTTATTGCCGGTCATGGTTATGATCAAACTGATACGGCACGACAAGTGGTAGTTAATGAAACCTTCCTGGCTAAGCTAAATGTGAAGCCGAAAGATGCTATTGGTAAAACTGTAAAACTTGGAGGGAATAAACACTGGCTGCCGATAGTGGGAGTGGTAAAGGATTTTAAAACCAACTCGTTGCGGGAGACAGTTAAGCCCATCGTTATTTCTGCAAGCAAGAAAGTTGAACAGGAAGTAGCCATAAAAATTCAAACCAAGAGCCTTAGTAGAACAGTTGCAGCATTACAAAGTCAGTGGGAAAACATTTACCCCGAATATGCCTACAACGGATATTTCCTGGACGATAACATCGCCCAATTCTACAAACAAGAAAATCAGATGGCATTGGTCTACAAGATATTTGCGGGCATAGCTATATTCATTTCCTGCCTGGGGTTGTATGGACTCGTGTCCTTTATGGTGGTGCAAAGAACCAAGGAAGTAGGTGTACGTAAAGTATTAGGTGCATCGGTAGCCAGCATTGTTTACCTGTTCTCAAAAGAATTTATACTGTTAATAATAATCGCGTTTTTAATAGCCGTGCCTGCGGGCTGGTATATAATGTCGGGTTGGCTCCAAAACTTTGTCTACCGGATCCCGATTAGTCTGGATGCGTTTGTGTTGGCTTTGGCAGGAGCTATTGTCCTTGCGTGGATCACAGTTGGCTATAAGGCGATCAAAGCCGCGCTGGTAACACCGGTGAAGAGCCTGAGATCAGAATAATCAGTTAACCGGTGATTAGTTAATCAGTGTTTTGAAATACTAACAATGACTAATAAACTAAGACCATGATAAAGAATTATATCAAGACCACGTTACGCAGCCTGCTGAAGAACAGGTCGTACAGTTTTTTGAATATTACCGGATTGGCTATAGGAATAGCCTGTGCTTCGCTGATATTTTTATGGGTAGAGGATGAACTGACCTTTAATCACAACTTCGCTAAGCGTGATGTGTTGTATAAGGTCTACGAAAATCAGACTTATGAAGGTAAGATCAGCACATTCTTCGGCACACCAGGCCCCATGGCTAAAGCTATGAAAACTGAAATTCCGGGCATCAAAAACGCTGCACGTATGACTGGCGACGGAGGTAACGCCATGTTTGCGCTGGGTGATAAGGTCATTACCGAAACAGGCAATTATGCTGATCCGGAGATATTCTCCATGCTGCAGCTTCCTTTTGTAAAAGGTTCGGCTGACAATGCGTTTAAGCAATTGCATTCGGTTGTGATCAATGAAACCATGGCCCAAAAGTTTTTTGGCGATGCTGATCCCATAGGTAAGGCTTTGAAAGTTGATAATCAGCAGGATTATATTGTAACCGGGGTTTTTAAGGATCTGCCTAAAAATTCTACTTACCAGTTTCAATGGCTTGCGCCGCTGGAAAATATAGATCATAAACAGCCATGGATGACTATCTGGGGTGCCAACTGGGTTCGCACATTGGTTGAATTGGAACCTAATGCCAATATCGCAGCTATTAATAGGCAACTGAGCCACTATGTCGCATCTAAAACCAAATCGGATAATACCACAGTTTGCTTCCTGTTTGCGATGAACAACTGGAACCTGCATAACAGTTTCACAGATGGTAAAATGAGTGGTGGGCGCATTCAGTACGTAAAGCTGTTCTCATTTATTGCGTGGATTATTTTATTAATTGCCTGTATCAATTTCATGAACCTATCGACAGCGCGTTCTGAACAACGTGCAAAGGAAGTAGGTGTTCGTAAAGTAATGGGAGCTGGCAAAGGCAAGCTAATCGGTCAGTTTATTAGCGAAGCGGTAATTATGTCGTTCATTGCTGTGATATTAGCCATAGGACTTATCTATGCGGTGATGCCTTCATTCAATACACTTGTGCAAAAAGAACTCTCGGTTAATATTCTTGAACCATTACACTTAATCTATATTATTCTCATAGGTACGGTAACCGGGCTATTGGCTGGCAGCTATCCTGCATTTTACCTGTCATCATTTAATCCTATCACGGTTCTGAAGAACATTAGGATCAAATCAAGTGCCGGATCGGGCTTTATCAGGCAAAGTTTGGTGGTGATCCAGTTTACCATATCTATTGTATTGATCATCGGTACGATCATTATTTACCAGCAAATACAGCATGTGAAGAACCGTAACCTGGGTTATAATAAGGATAACCTGGTTTACATCTATTTACAAGGCGATCAATCAGACCACTTTTCAGCTGTTTATAATGACCTGAAACAGTCGGGTATCGTAGAAGATGCAGCATTGAGTGATAATATAACGCTGGAAGTTGGCAGCAATACCGATAATTATACATGGGAAGGTAAGGATGTATCAAAAAATCCTTTGATCTCGTGGCAAAATGTGAGCCCGAAATTTATTTCAACTATGGGTCTGAAACTTGCCGTTGGACACGATTTTAATATCAATTCTGCCACAGACAGTTTGAATGTAATAATCAACGAAACTTTCGCCAAACAAATGGGCAAAGAAGGCAGGGTTGGTGGGATTATTCGCGATGGCGGCAAAAAACCATTTCAGATCATCGGCATATTAAAGGACTATTTATATAATGATCCGTATGGTTCAACCGCTCCGTTGTTATTATACAATCATCCTTCGGGCACAGGAGTGCTAACTATCCGATTTAAAAACGGCGTTAATATACAGGATGCGTTAACTAAAGCAGGCGCTATTGTAAAAAGAGACTATCCCGGATATTCTTTCGAATATAAATTTATTGATGATGACTTTAATAAATTATTTAAGACGGAAACCTTAACAGGTACATTATCAGGTGTTTTTGCAGGACTAGCAATCCTTATTTCTTGCATGGGCCTGTTTGGATTGGCCGCTTACACAGCTGAACGACGGATAAAGGAAATAGGCATAAGAAAAGTACTCGGCGCCTCAGTTTCAGGCCTTGCCGGGTTGCTATCAAAAGATTTTTTGCAACTGGTTGGCATTGCGTGCCTGATCGCATTTCCATTGGCATTCTGGGCATTGCACAGATGGCTGGAGAGCTACCAATATCGTGTGGATATTAACTGGTGGGTGTTTGCTTTGGCAGGAGTTTTGGCTATGCTGATTGCTTTAACAACAATAAGCTTCCAGGCTATTAAAGCGGCGTTAATGAATCCCGTGAAGAGCTTGAGGAGTGAATAATGTTTGTCACTTGTCATTAGGGTTTAGGATTTTAAAATTATAGTTTGAACATATGATACGGAACTATTTCAAAACAGCATGGCGCAACCTGATGCGTAACAAAAGTTATGCTGCCATTAACATTGTCGGGCTGTCTGTAGGTATAGCAGCTTGCACGCTCATTTTTCTGATCATTCAGTTTGAAACTAGTTTTGACACCTTTCATACAAAAAAGAATAAAATATATCGTGTCATTACTGCATTTCACAACCCGGATGGCATTAACCTTTCAAGTGGTGTACCACTGCCCATTTCAGAAGGACTTCGGCTTGATTTTCCGCAATTAAAGCAAGTAGCACAAGTTATGCAGAATGATGGCAGCCATTACTCCATCGGAAATGCGAGTAAGGGGGAGCAAGTAAAGAAGTTTAAAGAAGACTGGGCTTATTATATCGAGCCCCAGTTCTTCCAGATTTTTGACTACGCGTGGCTTGCAGGTGACAAGAAAACTGCTTTGTCTGAGCCTTATACTGTTGTCCTTAGTAGGGATGAAGCCAACAAGTTCTTTGGAAACTGGCACGATGCAATAGGTAAAGTTATTAAATACGAAAACAAAACCGATCTGAAGGTAACAGGTATTATTGAGAACACTCCAGCTAACACTGACATTCCGATGAAACTCGTCATTTCTTTCGCAACTCTGCGCGCAAAAGGAAGTGATTACTACGGTAACCTGCACGATTGGGTAAGCACTTTTGGAGACAATAGCTGCTTTGTGATCTTACCAGACAATATTACTCCTGCCAGGTTCGATCAAAATCTGAAAGCATTTGTAAAAAAGCATAAACCTGCCGATTATGTAAAAGATGGATTGCAATTACAGCCATTAAATGAAATGCATTACAACACGGATGTCAATGTTTATGGCGGTCACCCTTTTGGTAAACAACTGCTTAAAGTAATCAGTCTTATCGGGCTATTCCTTTTGCTTATTGCCTGTGTCAACTTCATCAATCTGGCTACAGCGCAAGCAGTAAATCGCTCGAAGGAGGTTGGCATCCGTAAAGTTTTAGGAAGCAACCGCAATCAACTAGTAATGCAGTTTATTAGCGAAACGCTGATCATTACTTTATTTGCAGTAGTGTTAGCAATAGGAATTGCCGAACTAACCCTGCCCATGTTGAACCATTTGCTTGAGATAGAAATAAGCAGAACTTTCCTTGCAAATCCTCTATTCCTTGCGTTTTTGGCTGCTATTATTGTTGGTGTAACCTTGTTGTCTGGTTTTTATCCCGCCGTGGTGTTATCTGGATTTAATCCGATCGAGGCTTTAAAGAATAGGATTAAGGCAGGAAAAACAAGTGGTATCTCACTTAGAAGGACTTTGGTTGTTGTGCAATTCATGATAGCACAATTCCTGGTAATAGGCACACTGGTTATTATTTACCAGATGGATTACTTCAGGAACAAATCGTTGGGATTTGAAAAAGAAGCCATTCTGACTGTTCCATTTCCAGGCGATAGCATTAATAGGTCTAAAGTAAGCACCCTAAGAGATCAGCTTTTGCAACAACCTGGTATCAAAGATGTGAGTTTTAGCTTCGCAAGTCCTTCGGACAATAATGGCTGGAGCAGTGATTTTAAATTTAATAATGCACCAAAACAAACCAATTTCAGCGCTAATTTAAAATGGGCTGATGCGGAGTATTTTAAGTTGTACAATATTCAATTTGCTGCTGGTGAATCATACGGAAAGAGCGACACCATACATGGATGGGTAGTAAACGAAACTTTAATTCACAAATTGGGCATCCGTGATCCTAAAGATGCCATAGGTAAATATATTAAGCTATGGGATGATAAAACGAAATATGCGCCAATAGTTGGCGTGGTAAAGGATTTCAATGTCGGCTCACTGAAAAATGCCATTCCACCGGTTTTGATGAGTAGCTGGAAGAATGTTTATCAGAAATTGAATATCAAAATAGAGCCTAAGAATGTGAACCAAACTTTGGCGTCAATTGAAAAGTTATGGAACAGTACTTATCCCGAGGGGATATATGAGTATCAGTTTCTGGATGAAAAAATTGCCAATTTCTATAAAAGTGAAACCCAGCTATCGCAATTGTATAAAATATTTGCTGGCATAGCTATTTTTATTTCTTGTCTTGGCCTGTATGGTTTAGTGTCGTTTATGGCTGTTCAACGTACCAAAGAAGTAGGTATCCGTAAAACCTTAGGTGCATCAGTGGGGCATATCGTATACCTGTTTTCGAAGGAGTTTACTATATTGATATTGGTGTCTTTCGTTATTTCCGCCCCGATCGGTTACTATTTTATGCATAAATGGCTACAAGATTTCACCTATCGCATACCTATAAGCCCTGAAATATTCATATTGGCAATAATTGCCTCAATAGCAATTGCCTGGGTTACGGTAGGGTATAAGGCGGTTAAAGCAGCTCTGGCTAATCCAGTGAAGAGCTTGAGATCGGAGTGATCAATTATCATGTAAAATAAAGAGTCCTTCTCAACAGAGAGGGGCTTTTTTGTGTCCAAATTCGCCCAATCGCCGATCACCGGTCGCTTATTAACCAAAAAAGAACTGTATCATAACCGAACGCATTCTGTTACATAAGCGAACACCGGATAAAATCAAATATTGTATAACATATTGATATATAACGAATTGAAACTTTGGTATGTTATTGATAGCTTAATGCCAAAATGAATTAGTATTATTAAATCAATAATTCACTAAATCATAATTAAAAAATTAAACAAATGTTATCACTACAACACGTTACCAAATATTACCAGTCAGGAGGAAATAAAAATTTTGTACTGAACGATGTGAGTCTTGAAATAGATGAAGGCGAATTTATTTCAATTATGGGTCCGTCGGGATCAGGAAAATCTACTTTACTAAACGTTGTCGGTATGCTTGATGAACCTTCTGAAGGTTACCACTATTTTATGGGTCAGGCTGTGCATCAGCTTAAAGAAAAACAGCGTTCGTCTTTATATAAACAATATATCGGTTTCGTTTTCCAGGCGTATCACCTGATTGACGAGTTAACTGTTTATGAAAACATCGAAACTCCTTTAATTTATCAGGACATAAAAGGTTCAGAACGTAAAGCTATGGTAGCTGATATGCTCGATAGATTCCAGATTGTTGGCAAAAAAGATCTTTTCCCTGCCCAGCTATCAGGTGGCCAGCAGCAGTTAGTTGGTATTGCCCGTGCATTGATTGCGAAACCTAAATTATTGCTTGCTGATGAGCCGACAGGTAACCTCAATTCAAAACAGGGTGAAGAAATAATGGAGTTGTTTAGGAAATTGAATAAAGAGGACGGAGTGACCATTATCCAGGTTACACACTCAGAAAAAAATGCGGAATATGGCACCCGTATCATTGATCTTCTGGATGGTAAAATCAGCTCCTCGAGAAAATTCTGATCTACAAATAATACAACATATACAATGCGATTTAGTAAATACATATTAACACTTCTTTTTATAACAGGTACTATCTACGTTAATGCACAAGTAACTGATACTTCATTTACATTGCAAAAATGCCTTGATATTGCTGTCAAGAATAATTTACAGGTAAAACAAAGCGGTATAACTGCCGAGTCGGCACGGATCGATCTAAGACAATCCAGGGAGAATTTATTACCGTCCATTGGTGCAAATGCTTCACGTTCATTTTACAATGGTCGTGGCATCAGTCCTATTACCAATGCTTATGTAAATCAATCGCAAACGAATGATAGCTACAACTTAAATGGTAATATGACTTTATTTAATGGATTTGCATTGCAAAATGCAATTAAGTCAGCATCATTAGCTTACCAGGCAGGTAAAATGAATTTCCAGGCAGCCAAAGATGTAGTCACTGTACAGGTTATCATTGGTTACCTGGCTATACTGGACAACCAGGAAATATTATCTGCCAGTAAAAATGCATTGGCTGTACAGCAAGAGACAGTTAAAAGAATGGACGTGCTTGAGCAACAGGGAGCGAACAAGGCGGCATCGGACCTAACTGACCAAAAAGGCGCACTTGCAAGTAATGAGGTCTCGGTAGTAAATGCTCAAAATAATCTGGATGCATCAAAATTGAACCTGTTTGAATTGATGAATATCCCGTTTCAGCCAGGGGCTTCGTTTCAGGGTCTGAACGCGGAAGATTTACGGGGTGAATATGGCGCCGATCCAACTCAAGTTTATACAACAGCGTTACAGCAATTCGCTGCTGTAAAAGCCGCTACTTTAACACGTCAAAGTGCTGAAAAGAATGTAAGTGCATTAAGGGGAGCTTTATTACCCTCAATAACCCTGGGCGGAAATTTGTCAACAGCATATTCAAATACAGCGAGCCAGCAGGACTCTGGCAGTGTGTCTCATTCTGTCGCATACAGAGATCAGCTTAAAAACAACTATAACTCTTCAGTAGCGCTTGGTTTAAATATTCCAATCTTTACCAATGGCATTAGACGTAACACCCTGGCGAAGGCCAAGTTAAATGCGATGTATCAAAAAGATGTTGAAGAAACTACAAAGATCGAACTTAAACAAAATATCGAACAAGCATATTATAACATGATGGCTGCATATAAAAAATATCAGTCATTAAATGATCAGGTGAAAGCATATACGGAGAGTTACCGCATTTATAAACTTCGTTTTGATGCTGGTGTATTGACGTCAGTTGATTTCATCATCGCAAAAAACAACCTGGAGTCTGCTACAGTAAATTTGATTAGTGCTAAATACGATTATATTGTTGACAGCAAAATACTGGATTACTATCAGGGTAAATTAACGTTACAGGAATAATTTTAGCTACTCATTAATGCCGTGTTCTATGGCTGATCCGATGTTATTGTATTATGATTTGTTAAAATCATGTATTATAAATCAGGTATTTAGTTTCACAGGTATCGAATAAAGACAGTAAATTTAAGGGCTAATTAAAACTTATGTTTAAGAAAGCCCTTTACATATCACTCTGTTTATTATTTTTTTCTGGTTTAATTGTTTTCGCACAGTTTAAATCAGATGCCGGGAAAGACAAAATAAGACTCAACCAGATTGGGTTTTATCCTAATGCTTCTAAAATTGCCGTCGTACTAATCAACAAAAAAGGCAACTTCACACTCCAGGCAGAGGACAAGAAAGTAGTTTACAAAGGTCAGCTTAAAAAGTCCGGTCAACCCGATTTTGCCGGCCAATATACCTGGATTGCAGATTTCTCTGCTTTCTCTAAACCCGGTAAATATGTTATAAATGTCCCTGGCCTGGGCACATCTTATCCTTTTAGTATATCCAGGAATGTCCATCAGCAGGTTGCCGATGCTACTATAAAGGCATTTTACTTTATGCGGGCGTCAACACCGCTTTTGGAGAAATATGCCGGAAAATGGCACCGGGCAATGGGACACCCTGACAATAAAGTGTTGGTGCATGCCTCAGCGGTAAGCGAGGGGCGACCAGAAGGCGCTATCGTTTCTTCGCCGCGTGGCTGGTATGATGCGGGCGATTACAATAAATACATCGTTAACGGCGGCATTACAACCTATACCTTATTGTCGCTTTTCGAGGACTTTCCGGAGTATATGAAAACCGTTAAGCTAAATATCCCGGAAAGCGGTAATGGTATTCCCGATCTGTTAAATGAAACACTCTGGAATCTGCGATGGATGCTAACCATGCAGGATTCAATTGACGGTGGTGTCTATCATAAGCTTACCAACGCGGCTTTTGATAAAATGGAAATGCCGGATAAAGCGAACGACCCACGATATATCATTCAGAAAAGCACGGCTGCCACGCTTGACTTTACAGCGGTTATGGCACAATCGGCACGTATATTTAGGCAATATGAAGTACAATTACCAGGTTTCGCTGACTCATGCCGTGAGGCTGCTCTAAAAGCGTGGGAGTGGGCACAAACACACCCTCATATTATTTATAATAAGTATGTGCTTAATGATAATTTCAGGCCCAAAATTACCACTGGGGATTATGGTGACGGAGAGGTGCGGGACGAATTCATTTGGGCGGCGTCAGAATTGTTTGTCACCTTAAAAGACATTAAATACGTTCGCAAGATCAACGTTATTCCTGATATTAAAATGCCTCTGCCGTCCTGGAGCCAGGTGCGTGTGCTTGGATACTATACGATTGCAAGGAATAGTGAGCGCATCGCAGGTACCGGATACAAGAATATTGCCGAGATAAAAAAACGGATTGTGAATTATGCTAATAGTCTTATTAAGGACGCTGATAAAACGGCCTACAAAGCTGTGATGTATAAAAAGAAGGCAAATTTCATCTGGGGCAGTAATTCTGTAGCCGCCAACCAGGGGATAGCATTAATACAGGCTTATAAAATTACAGGAGATAAAAAATATCTGAAATATGCGCTGGATAACCTGGATTATATTTTAGGGAGGAATGGTACAGGCTATTCGTTTGTAACCGGATATGGAAGCAAGACACCTATGCACCCGCATCACCGGCCATCGATTGCTGATGGTATAGTCGACCCAATACCGGGCTTGCTCTCAGGAGGTGCAAATCCAGGCGATGAGGATCATATTCCGCTGCCGTCATCTATTCCGGACCAGGCTTATATTGATAATGACCAGGCCTATGCTGCTAACGAAGTTGCTATCAACTGGAATTCGCCGATGGCTTACCTACTAAATGCGCTTGAGGCTTTACAAAATAATATAAGCAATTAAATTTCAGATAAATACAGTGTTATATTAAACCAATTATCAAACCAAACCCACAATCATGAGAAGAGTATTTTTAAACCTCATCGGGCTTGCTCTGCTTACAACTCCGGTACTGGCACAGGTTAAAAAGCCTGTAGATGCGCTCGACAAGAAAGTCGACGCTTTGATCGCCAAAATGACACTGGAGGAAAAAGTAGGGCAAATGACCGAAGTGACGCTGGACGTTGTATCAAAAAGCAACGCCAGCACGCACCAGCTTGATCCTGACAAGTTAAAAGAAGCGATCACGAAATATCATGTCGGTTCTATTTTAAATGTTAGCGGATTTGCGTACGACCGGAAACATTGGTACGAAGTCATTTCCCAAATACAGGATGAGGCAGGCAAGGACCGTTTAAAAATACCGGTGATTTATGGCATCGATGCGATACATGGGGTTACTTATACTTTGGGCAGTACGCTTTTTCCTCAGGAAGTAGCGATGGCTGCAACCTTCAACCGGGATATTGTACACAAAGCAGGAGAGATCACCGCCTATGAGACCAGGGCCAGCTATATTCCCTGGAATTATTCTCCGGTGCTGGATCTGGGTAAATCACCACTCTGGCCACGTATTTATGAAACCTTTGGAGAAGATCCTTACCTAGTGAAAACTATGGGAGCGACTATTATTACGGGTTATCAGGGAAGCAATGTTGGCGACAAATACCATGTGGCTGCATGTATGAAACATTATTTGGGTTACAGTTACCCATTGAGTGGAAAAGATCGTACTCCGGCCTGGATACCTGACCGTTATATGCGCGAATACTTTTTGCCTCCTTTTGCTGAGGCGGTGAAAGCAGGTGCAAAAACCCTGATGATCAACTCCGGTGAAATCAATGGTGTGCCTGTGCATGCCAGTAAATATATGCTGACCGATGTGTTGCGAGGAGAGTTGCATTTTGATGGTATAGCTGTAACCGACTGGAGGGATATTCAGTATCTGCATGACCGCCACCATATTGCTGCTACTCAAAAAGATGCTGTGATGATTGCAGTAAATGCGGGTGTTGATATGAGCATGGTGCCGTACGATTACACTTTCTTCACCTATTTAGTTGAGCTGGCAAAAGAAGGCAAAGTACCGATGAGCCGCATTAATGAGGCTGTACACCGTATTTTGAAGGTGAAATATGAATTGGGCCTATTTGAACGTCCAGTGGGCAATCCGGATGATTATCCAAAATTTGGATCTGATGAATTCCGCAACGTAAGCCTGCAGGCAGCCACGGAGGCTATTACTTTATTGAAAAATAACAATAACACTTTGCCGCTGAAAAAGGGCATCAAAGTACTGGTAACTGGCCCGACTGCTAATACCATGCGCTCGTTAGATGGTGGATGGAGCTATAACTGGCAGGGCGACCTGGCTGATAAATTGGCTGTAGGAAAGAATACCATACTGAAAGCAATTGAGCAAAAGGTTGGAAAAGACAACGTGATCTATCAGCCTGGAGCATCTTTCGATCAACTGCAAAATGTGGACGAGACAGTCAATGCGGCTAAAAGTTCAGACGCAATTGTTCTTTGCCTGGGTGAATTATCTTACACCGAAAATGTGGGTAACATAGACGATTTGAGTTTGCCTGCGGCCCAAACGCAATTGGCCGTTGAATTAGCCAAAACGGGTAAACCTATTATACTGGTATTAGCCGAAGGTCGGCCAAGAATTGTAACGGATGCTGAAAGCCATTCCGCAGCTACTATTATGAACTATCTATCGGGAAATGAAGGTGGTGATGCATTGGCAAATATTCTTTTTGGCGACGCGAATCCTTCAGGCAGATTATCCATTACTTATCCCCGATATGCAAACTCACTGAACAATTATTACCGCAAAAACCTGGAAAATGGCAATCCGGACGATAAACATGGTTATAATCCATTGTATGAATTTGGGACAGGGTTAAGTTATACTACCTTCAGCTATAGTAATTTGCATATCAATAAGACCGAGTTGATGGATGGTGAAACTTTAACGGCTAGTGTTGAGGTAAAAAATACAGGTTCGGTGGAAGGAAAGGAAGCTGTATTACTGTATACCAGTCAGATGTATGCCAGTATAGCTCCTGATTATAAACGCTTAAGAGCATATGATAAAGTCGACCTAAAACCCGGAGAAACTAAAACAGTTACCTTTAAATTGACATCAAAGGATTTAGCTTTTGTGAATGATGTGAGCAAAACTGTAACTGAAGCGGGCGATTTCAAAATAATGATCGGCGATAAGTCGATCGGCTTTAAATACATCAGCAATACGGTTCCGTCCAGGACGGGAAGATTGTAAAATGCTGATTAGATGAACTATTCCGGTGATGATTTTATAATCAGTCATTGCCGGACTAGTTTATAATTAAATAATAGTCGTTATAAAAAGCACCAGCATCATGCAAAAAGTTAGGGCTGCAAAATACATCACCCACATACCGATCATTTTAGTAATTGTCCTGAAGATATTACGTTGATATACTACCCGCAATGAGCGATAGATATACCAAATTATATATAACGTAACAGGTAAAGTTAGCCATTCCATAATGCTTTTGCTAAATGGGGTAAATATCACTTGTAGCAGCATAAATACGCCCAGGAATAAAAACAAAAAGCAATGAAAGTGGAAAGAGTAAATCAGGTGTTCCACATAAAATTTTTTGTTTCTCCAGAAAGTGACCTTAAGTATAAGCGAAAATATTGGCAGCAGCAGGAACATCATCTTGGGTATATTATGCCTTAACTCCTCCTGAAAAACCTCTTTGGCATGATTGCCATATTGCTCGCGATATTCAAACGTCTTTTTATTCCATATTTTTCCCAAGAAACCATCCCGGTCGGCTTCAGGTAGCTTTTCCTGATTGGCAATATATTCACTATAACTTGTATCCTTAGTCGTGGGATGAAACCATCCATTAGGAGTATTTTTATAGTCCGTTACAGTTTCTCCCGCTTTTGCCGGGGTTGCAGCTACTTCCTTGTCAGCTGGTTTTCCATTCTCGTTAACATGCACGATGTTACTATCGCCATTAGTCTTAAACAGCAGCAGGAAATAGACAATGCTGATAAAAATGTACATTTTGATGGGATGCAAATATTGCGCACGCCTGCCTGCTATGTACTCATTGGTAAGAAAACCAGGTTTGAAGAGTAGAGGCTTTAATGTGTGAAAAAACTGGTGATCAAAATGAAAGTAGTCACTGACGGTATGGTTCATCATATGACCAAAGCTTTCATGGATCTCGAGGTTTTCCTGGCCGCAGTTATGACAGTAATGGCCCTCAAGTATGGTACCGCAATTCAGACAATTATTCTCATCCCGGTAATGTTTTTTCATGATCTAATACATTCAGATATGTTGTGTAGCTCGTTCTAATGCAGCTGTATGTTTATACCGGAACACAAAAGGGAAGACCACAGCTATAACTAATGCGTAAGCAGCAAAAGTAAGCCATATGCCGTGCCAGTTTTTGCTATGATCGGGCATGGTAAAAAACTCATCAATAATGAAACCGCTGGTCAGGCTTCCAAACATTGCTCCAAACCCATTAACCATCATCATAAATAAGCCTTGTGCACTTCCCCTGATCTCGGGTGTTGTCTGCGTTTCGACAAACAACGAACCAGAAATATTAAAAAAGTCGAATGCCATACCGTAAACAATACAGGATAGTATAATCATCCATAAACCGCCATCGGGATTACCAAAAGCAAAAAACCCAAACCGTAACACCCAAGCCAACATACTGAACAGCATAACATACTTAATACCAAACTTACGTAAGAAGAAAGGAATTGCCAATATGAATAATGTTTCGGATACCTGAGATATGGACATTATAATGGCAGGATATCTTACTGTGGTCAGATTTTTATATTCAGCTACATTTTTAAAGTCTTGTAAAAAAGTATCACCATAAGCATTCGTTAATTGCAACGCCGCTCCTAATAGCATCGAGAAAATAAAAAAGATAGCAAATTTTGGCGTTTTGAACAAAGTAAATGCTTTTAAACCGAATAGCTCTACAAATGATTTGTTGCCTGTTTTGGTATAAAGCGGTGGGCATTTTGGAAGTGTGAATGCGAATATTCCCAATCCAAATGCGACAGAAGAAGCTATATAAAACTGATTAGCGGTGGTTTCGCTATGAGTCAAACTTACCACCCAGAGCGCTGCAATGAAGCCAACTGTGCCCCACGTGCGTATTGGTGGGTAGTTGCTTACAATGTCTATGTTCTCCTGCTTTAAAGCAGAATAAGCCACCGTTATAGATAATGATATGGTTGGCATGTAAAACACCATATTTAATAACATTACCCAGAAGAATGCGGTTGGATTAGTAACGAGAGGTAAGGAGAGAAGAGATAAAGCCCCCAGGATATGCATTATCCCATATAATTTTTCTGAATTGATCCACCTGTCGACGATAATTCCAGTAAGAGCAGGCATGAAAATCGCCGAAATACCCATAGTAGAGAATATCGCGCCGAATTGTGCACCCGACCAATGTTTATTTTGAAACCAATAAGCGCCAATAGTGAGAAGCCAGGAACCCCATATAAAATATTGCATGAAGTTCATCAGTATTAAGCGGAACTTAATATTCATAGAGTGCCCTGGTTTTATTAAAAGCCATAATTATTGAGATCAAAAGCGAAAAATAACGAAATAAATGTGGAATCAGAAAGACGAACAGTCGGTATTATCTCACATCTCAAATCTAGTATCTCAAATCTCCGTTAAGATGCTTTTCGACGGTTCAGTTCATCCCTGATTTTAGCGGCTTTTTCATAGGCTTCTTCTGTTAAAGCTTCCTGGAGTTTGCTTTTTAACTCATCAGTACTTAACGAAGCATAGCCGCTGGTAGTCGGGGCAACGGCTTTCTCTTCTGTGGTATCGCTCATATTTTCGAGGTAAACGAAGTCATTCCCTTCAATTACTATACCTGCAGTTGAAAGTATAAATTCGTAAGTATAAATAGAGCAATCGAAACGCACCGCCATAGCAATTGCATCAGAAGTTCGGGCGTCTATCTCGATAGTTTTTTTACCGTCTGAGCAAATCAGTTTGGCATAGAATATACCATCTACCAAATTGTAAATGATGATCTCCTGAATGGTAATATTATAAGCCTGGGCAAAGTTTTTAAAGAGGTCATGCGTAAGCGGCCTGCTTGGGGTCATTTTCTCGATCTCAATAGCAATGGCCTGTGCTTCAAAGCTTCCGATGATGATCGGCAGTCGACGGCGACCATTTACCTCGCCAAGAACCAGTGCATAAGCGCCGGATTGAGTTTGGCTATATGATAGCCCTACGATATCCAGCTTGATTTTTTTCATATTGTTACCCATCACTGATTCTGTTTATGCTGATGCTTTGTGTTCTTTAACTGCTGCAATTAATTGTGGTACTACTTCAAAAGCATCGCCAACTATGCCATAGTCGGCAACTTTGAAAATAGGTGCTTCGGGATCTTTATTTATGGCCACGATCACCTTCGATGAACTGATACCTGCCAGGTGCTGTATAGCACCCGAAATTCCTATTGCAATATACAAATTTGGACTGACAGCTATACCGGTTTGTCCAACATGTTCGCTGTGCGGGCGCCATCCGGCATCCGAAACTGGCTTGGAGCAGGCGGTAGCAGCACCTAATAGATCGGCCAGTTCTTCTATCATGCCCCAGTTCTCAGGACCTTTTAATCCACGTCCGCCAGAAACTACTATTTCTGCATCGGGCAAAGAAACTTTATCGGTTGAGCGGATAATTTCCTTAACCATCGCCTTAAAGTCAGATTCCTTAGTTTCAGCAGAAAATGCTTCGACGGTTCCGGCTGCTGGTTTTTCAACGACCTTGTATGAGTTCGGCACTAATGCAATTACTTTATTAGCCGATGTTAGTTGAACAGTAGCAAATGCTTTGCCCGAAAATGCGGTCTTTTTAACGGTGAATTTATCACCTGCTATCTCGGGTAGAGCTACTGCGCCGTCTGCAACACCTGCTTCTAATTTCACACCGATGCGTGGAGCTAATCCGCGCCCTGAAAATGAATTGGATAAAACCACAATATCAGCTTCTTCCTTTTTTGCTGCCGAAGCAATAACCGATGCATAAGCCTGGTTAACGAAATTCTTAAGCTGAGCATTTGATACGTTAAGCACTTTATCTGCACCGTATTTACCAAGCGAACTAAGTTGATCGCTAGCTACATCACCAATAGAAATGGCTACAAGATTGGTATTGCTTTGATCGGCGATTGCACGGGCGTAGGAAACGGCTTCAAAAGTTGATTTTTTGAATTTGCCTTCTGCATTCTCTGTATATATTAAAACTGACATATAATGATCCGGTTCGTAAAATCTATTTAAATTATATCACTTTAGCTTCGGTATGTAATAAACCGATCAATTTTTCTGCTTCAGTAGCGGCTACCAATTTTACTTGTCCGCGAGGCGCCGGTGTTTCATAGCTCAATATTTCTGAATTGTTTTTTACTTCAGCAGCTTCAACTACATTCAGCGGTTTGGTCCGTGCCGACATGATACCACGCATATTAGGTATTTTAGGTTCGGCAACACCTTCAGCGGTACCTGCAACAAACGGAAAAGGTATTGTTAGTACTTCTTTACCGCCTTCAATCTCACGCTCTACTGTACTTTTATCGCCATCTACATCCAGTTTTTTGATGATAGATACCGATGGAATATCCAAAAGTTCGCCCAGCATACCAGCCACTTTTGAGCCATTATAATCAATCGACTCCCGTCCTGTTAAAATCAGGTCGAAAGCATTTTGTTTCACGTATTGTGCAATTTGATAAGCCACAAACCAGGCGTCGTGTGGTTTTGCATTGATGCGGACAGCATCATCCGCACCGATAGCCAATGCTTTACGAATGGTAGCTTCGGTATTAACTTCACCAACGTTAATCACAGTAACAGATCCTTTACCTCCTTCCGTTAGCTCGATGGCCCTTGATAATGCAATCTCATCGTAAGGATTCAGGATAAACTGAACGCCGTTTGTATTAAATTGGGTGTTATTATCAGTAAAAGTTATTTTTGTCGTCGTATCAGGAACATTACTTATACATACCAGTATCTTCATAAGGCTGTTGTTTTAAATTGGCGAATGATCTTTACAATGTGTGTTATGGTTTTATACTTTTACTCATGAACACACCAAATAGTTTTCATGAAATAGGTTTCGCAAATTTAGATAAAAAAGAGAGAGTTTAAAATGCAGTCAAGCCGATTAGAAAAGCTGTTGGAATTTTTACAGAACGAACCCGAAGATGAATTCCTGCAATATGCTCTTGCAACCGAGTATCTCAGGTTGAATGATACAGAAAAAGCTTTGCAGTATTACGAGCACCTGGTAAAAAATCACCCGGATTATGTGGGAACCTATTATCATCTCGGGAAATTATACGAAGCCCTGAACCGCAAAGAAGATGCGATAAGCATTTATGAAAAAGGGATGGAAACAGCTAAACGAAAACGTGATAATCACGCGTTTTCAGAACTACTAGCTGTATACCGTGAAGCCACGGGCTGGGACGAAGATGACGACTATTAAAAGTTTACCGGTCATTAATCATTTGTATTACAATCCTAAGAAAGTATTGTATAAATACACCAATGACCAATGACCAATGACCAATGACCAATGAGGAAACGTCAACTACTGTTTATTCGCGATGTACTGATCTACACCTTCACTGCCTTCGGCGGCCCGCAGGGCCATATAGCCATTTTGCTGCGCGAATTTGTAGAGAAACGCCGCTACATTACCGAGCAGGAGTTGATGGAGCTGAATGCATTGGCCCAGATATTACCGGGACCGTCATCTACCCAAACACTAGTAGGTATAGCGTGGAAAGTAGGAGGGTTGAGGTTAGCTATTATTACATTTCTGATCTGGATAACTCCATCTGCCACTATTATGGGTATTGCTGCCATCAGCTATAAGATGTTTTTGACTCATGCGAGATTTAATGAGGTGTTGCGTTTTGTGCAACCTATTGCTGTAGGGATAGTAGCTTACGCCACATACACCTTTGCTGTAAAATTTCTGAAAACGAAGGTGACCACTATGCTGGCTATAGGGGCACTTATTGCTACTTTGATATTACAGAATGCTTATGCGTTCCCAATTTTGGTCTTATTGGGCGGAATCATCTCGTCAGCATTAGAAACACAACCTCAGGAAAATGAACTTCGGGTAAGCTTGTTTGCCAATGTGAACCCTAATAAAATGTTCTATTTCATTGGTATTCTGTTGGCTTTTGCAGCGTTGGGTGCCATCATTAATCAAACATCACCTTTCAGTTTGCCTATTCGTTTGTTCGAAAATTTTTACCGTAACGGTATCCTTATTTTTGGTGGCGGACAAGTGCTTGTGCCCCTGATGTATACTGAGTTTGTGGAGGTAAAGCATTACCTGGGTGCATCTGAATTCCTCTCGGGATTTGCTTTACAACAAGCGCTCCCCGGACCAACCTTCTCATTCACCTCATTTATCGGTAGCATGACACTTGGTAATAAAGGCCTGGGTTTATGGGGGCAAATCCTTGGTAGTGTTATTGCAGTAATCGGTATAAACCTGCCGGGACTGATACTTATCTTATTTATCGTGCCATTTTGGGAAGATCTGAAAAAGATAACACGTATTCGTAATTCGCTTAGTGGCATAAGCGCAGTCGCAGTGGGTTTTATGGCAACAGCATTGATCTTATTGACCAAACCATTCGGAGCAAACTGGATGGCTTATGGGTTGATGATCGGCTCGTTTGCCTTACTGTACTTTACCAAAGTAAAAACCCCGATCGTTATTGTAATCGGGGTGGTTTTGGGGTTAATATTTTGAGATTGATTGTAGATGTTGAGGTTTTTTTAACTATTTCAACTTAAAACGGCGCATCATCGTCATCAATTTCATTTGCTCTTGACGGACGGATAATAAAGTTGCTCGGTTTATCAAAATCCTGTGATGGAGTTAAGCCGGCGAATGCACTTCCTCCCTGAGGAGAGAAATCACCCATACCCTGATCCAGATCCTGGAATTTCACGAACTTACCTACGAACTTCAATCGCACAATACCAGTTTCACCGTTACGGTGCTTAGCTATAATAACTTCACCTACGCCGTTGGTTGGGTTCCCGTTTTCATCTTCCGTCATACCGTAATATTCGGGGCGATATAGGAATAATACCATATCCGCATCCTGCTCAATTGAACCAGACTCACGTAAATCAGATAGCATTGGACGTTTAGAAGCACCTGGCCTGTTTTCCACAGCACGGCTCAACTGTGATAGGGCAATTACAGGAACGTTCAATTCTTTTGCAACAGATTTCAACGCACGTGATATACTACCAATTTCCTGCTCACGGTTACCTCCGCCCTTACCGTCGCCGCTTTTGCCCTGCATCAATTGCAGATAGTCGATGATGATCAATTGGATATCATGTTGTGATTTTAACCGGCGGCATTTTGCCCTGAACTCGAAAATATTCAACGCCGGGGTGTCATCAATAATTAGCGGTGCCTGTTCCAGTCGACCTATTTTAGAGTGTATCTGCTGCCATTCCCATTCTTCCAATGTCCCTTTACGTATCTTCTCCTGCTCAATTTCGGTTTCACCGGATATCAAACGATTAACCAGCTGAATCGACGACATCTCTAACGAGAACACTACAACCGGTCGGTTAAAATCAACAGCAGCATTACGTGCACAGCTTAGCACGAAAGCCGTTTTACCCATTGCCGGACGGGCTGCGATGATCACTAAATCTGATTTTTGCCAGCCAGACGTCATCCTGTCCAGGTCTGTGAAGCCGGATGCAACTCCGGTAAGACCATCTTTTTTATCCTTCAATGACTCGATCTCTTTCAAGGTCTCGTGCAAAATGTCATCCATTTTCCGCGAGTCGCGACGAAGGTTGTTTTGCGCGATGTCGAAAAGGTTCTTTTCGGCTTTATCCAACAAGTCAAGTACATCTGATGTATCTTCATAAGCACTATTGATCACCTCGGTTGAGATGCGAATCAGTTCGCGCTGAATGAACTTTTGGATAATAATACGTGAGTGGTACTCAATATTCGCTGCAGAGGCCACACGATTGGTGAGCTCCGTGATATAATAGGCGCCGCCTATCATCTCCAGTTCGCCGAATTGGCGCAACTGCGCCGTCACTGTAAGTATGTCTACCGGCGAGGTTTTTTCAAAGAGGTGTCGTATCGTCTTGAATATCTTCTGGTGACTGTCTTTATAAAAAACCTCGGGCTTAAGTATATCGATTACAGAGGATAACGCATCCTTCTCAAGCATCAGCGCACCGAGCACCGCCTCTTCCAAATCGACTGCCTGAGGCGGTAACTTACCGAGACCGCCGTAAGGTGTTGGGTTAGTAATTCTGTTGCGTCTTTCATTGGTAGTAGGCTTGTTGTAAGGGTTATCGTTCTCCAGAATCATAACCCAAAAATATACGAAAAATTCACGATTTACTTATACGTTAACATCTTTTTTTGAAGTTTTTTCGAAAGCCCAAACAGACAGAAAATTAAATAATTTGTAAATAATTAATTAACAATGATTTGTTGAGAAATTTAATTTGTCGCTGTAAATCAGCCACTATTTATACTTGTTAGTAAATTGAACTTGCCATATATACTTTAAAAAATTGGTAAAAAATGCTATGCATTTTAAGCCCATTGCAATACAATTAATATGGCTAATTTTACGCCCTCAATTCAATAAGAAATAATGGCTTATAATAATAGGGAAAGCAGGGAAAATAACCAGATGGTTTTCGGTATCCGTGCCGTAATAGAGGCGATTCGTTCGGGCAAAGAAATCGAATCGTTATATATACAAAGAGGTATCGGAGGGGGCCTGCTTAACGAGCTTAAAACATTGATGCACGAGTATGGGATTGCCGGGCAGCAGGTACCTGTAGAAAAGCTAAACCGTATTACTCAAAAGAATCATCAGGGAGTGATCGCTGTTATTTCGCCTATTGTTTATCAAAAGATAGAAAACATCATTCCAGAAATATTTGAAAAAGGGGAGACCCCGCTGATTTT
>Ga0207704_10000067_pt1 | contig 66570 bp, 61 predicted proteins | sample KBSMisM12_FD_184308 | JGI IMG/M metagenome (GOLD analysis project Ga0207704, IMG submission 184308) | Miscanthus rhizosphere microbial communities from Kellogg Biological Station, Michigan, USA - KBS Miscanthus M1-2 (SPAdes) (version 2) | ecosystem: Host-associated > Plants > Roots >...
CTCGTAAAAAATCTAAAAAGTAGCGCCGCCGCCGAGCCACAGCTACATAGTCTCACCCTGAAAAAGGGTGAGCTATTTAGTTGGAACTATACTGCTTGTGCTATTACGTATAACCCCGACATAGAAAATACCGAAGCCTACCTACTGCACGAGTTCAGTCACGCGCTCCTAGGCCACAAAGAATACGCAAAAGATATTGAACTACTAAATATGGAGCGTGCAGCATGGGACAAAGCTCTAATAATTGCCGACACGTTTAATGTAGACATTGGCGAAGACCTCATCGAAGAATCACTCGATACCTACCGTGACTGGCTTCACAATCGCTCTACTTGCCCCAATTGTAGTGCTACGGGTATTGAAACAAGCAACCAGCTATACGAATGTGTCGCTTGCCATACAACCTGGCACGTAAACGAAGCCAGGGATTGCTCCCTTCGTCGCTATACAACCAAAAAACACCTCAAATAGAGGTGTTTTTTGAATACTTAGCGATGTGACTACTCAGCAACTGGAGTAGTTGCTTGTGCGTCGTCAGTCTTCTTAGTACGACGTGAGATACGGCCACCCTTAGCGCCTGCAACACGTGCAAGATCTGGGTTAGCAGCAAATCCACCAGTGTGACCGTTGCGGCCACCCTTAGCACCGATTTTAGCGTAGAAGCTAGGATCTTTAGCTAAGTTCTTTTGTGCAGCCTTAAGGCCACCAGCTTTTGTACCTGCCATTTGTAGGTTCTCCTCACTCGGATAATACCGAGTAAATTAAAAAGGTCTCGCCTTCCTACCTCTGGTAGATGGTTCGAAACCCTCGCTTTTACCTCACATCTGAGATGTGTATGTTTTTATATTAGCACAAACACTTCAAACTGTCAATGGTTACAAGCAAAATAATTATGGTATAAAAAGTATTGCACTTATGCATTCTGTGCGATATTATAGATATGCACCTGTTTGAACCTCGAAAAACTACGAGATTCACCACAAAAAGGTTCTCACGCCTGCGAGACGTGAGAAAGCAAAGAAATAACCCGCCTGCGAGACGGGTTATTTTATTGAGTCGAAATTGTAATAAGCGAACTGCACACAAGAAACCCTCGACAGCTCCAACAAATAGTCTAGTTTAGCATTGCACGTAATGCGGCTTGATGGTGCGAAAAGCTATAGTATCCATAGCTACCAAGCTCGATCACCATGCTCGGAATGCCCTGCTTGGTTGTCGTCCAGGTCTCGTACGCACCAGTAATATCGTAGTCAAACCCACCCCCGGAACTATAGGTTGTATCGCTATACCCAACCATAGAGGCATATTTTGCAGCATAGCCAGCAGAGTATCCACCTGGGTCACCTGTCACGAGACTACCGACCGCATGGAACGAAAGTAGCAACCGAGGATGCAAGCTTGCCGTGAGGCCCGCAAGCGCCTGGGCTTCAGGCTCCGAAAGCGGCGCGGCACCACCTCCACCCGCATGAGGCCCATCAGTATCGTTGATATCACTCACCCATCCGTCGGTCGGAAAGTTGCGATTCAAATTAACACCATGAGCATTTGTGCGCGTATTTGCAGCCACTCCGTCCGGGTTGATGGTTGGCACCACGACAACCCGTCTACCACTATATAAACCTGGATTTGCCTCTAAATCATCCGTCCAGGCACGCATAAGACCACTCGAGCTAGGCTCATTACCGTGAATCGCACCAACATACATCGTAACTGGCCCGCCCATGCCAAATGTATACGCCACAAGCGCTCTGCCACGAACCGAATAACCATACACGGATGTCGTATGACAGATTGTTCGAGACGAATATGCCCATCCTGACGCTGAAGCAATATCATAGCTACTCAATATACCCTTAGCGACAGTAAGGGTGAATGGCGTACATAGACCAGCATTTAAGGTGTAAATAACCTGATTTCCGCTCCGTGCTATTTGTGCGGTCGCCCCCGATATCGCCACTAGCTTGCTTATGTCTTGCGCGCCAGAAAGCGCCTGATCAAATGTCACCACAATACGTGCATTCGTTGCAACCCCAGAGCTACCGACAGATACATTTGTAACCTTTGGGCCGCCCGACGTGCTAAAAGTCACCGTATAGGGCGCAACGAGCGAGCTTCCGTCCGTAGCCTCAAGATCTGATATTTTTAGGGTATACGACTTCTCGCGCGACAATTCACTCGCTAACGCCACAGTGATAGTCTTATCTTTTACCGATGTAGTCGTTGCGACAGCGGTAGCAACACCTTCCTGTGTCAGGGCTGCATTTACGCTCCTAAGGGGCTTATCTGTAACAAATGTTAGTTCAGTTGGTTTCGAATAAACAATGTCGCCACCCTTCACTGATCCATCAACAACTGTCGTTGCCGTAAGTGTCGTAATCGTCCTCTTGAGGGCTACCGATGGTGTCTCTGACTTGAATACTCGCAGTACTTCAAGTTCATACTGCTTGCCCTGTAATAGCGCCAATGGGGCCAAGTTACAAGAAAGAAGAGCTCTGTCCTGAACCGCATCGCATTGAGCCGTTCTTTTATCTACACGGACATAGTAGGTATACAATTTGTCAGGCTGGTTAAGAGTCAACTGGAGAGCTCGAGACGCCGGAATAGGCTTACTACTTTCCAAGCTAACATTCGGAGCGCTCCCCGTCACAACCGATACACGCTGCTGAAACAACCAGCCTCCAAATGGCGATATGGCTACAACAGCTCGACCAGGATCTGGGCTTTTTATTGGCTCTACACAGGTGCGCGTCGAAAGGAGTGGGAAATTTCCTATCCGCAGTCCACCTTCAGTAGCCATCGAAAACTTTTCATTAGCTACCGTTCTTTGCGTGCTCGGTAAAAGCGTTAGCCATGCAATACAAGTACGCTCAGAAGCATACGAAAGTTGCACCGGCCGAGGAATAACCCAAAGCACAACATAAATAAGAATAATTATAGCAACGAGAGCAATAGCCCAGGTGTGTCGATCTTGCGATCGCACCCAAGTTCTAAGCAGATTGATGTATTTGTGTATCAATCTACCTCACTTACGTTATCGGCGAACAGCAACAGCTAGCTCAGCATCGACGTATTCAACAGAAATTTTCATTTTACCACCTCTTTTTATTTATACCCACTGATATAGTAATAAGTATACTATTCCTATATAGGCTAAGCAATAGAATTTTGGTTAAATAACTTTAAACAAAGACAAAACCCCTGGTATTCCCAGGGGTTATTGTATAATTCGGCGCCGTGCTAGTTTCCCACTTGTGGCAGTATAATCGCCGCTGATGAGCTTAACTTCTGTGTTCGGAATGAGAACAGGTGTTTCCTCATCGCCATGGGCACCGAAATAAGGCTTTGCTCCTCAGAGGTTCCGAGTAGGCAACCTGGGAAAAGCCTTATTTCGATGTCCGTAACGTGATGCACGGGCTTGGTGATGTCAAAGATTGACGTCTGGTATTCGTTATGAACACCAATTACTAGTTAAGTCTATCTCTTTACCGTCGTTATTGCAAGCAATAGCACTGGTAAAGAGAACATAAAAAGGCAATGGGACTATTAGTATGCTTCGGCTCCATACGTTACCGCACTTCCACCTTGCACCTATCAAACAGATAGTCTTTCTGTGTCCTCATAGGGAATTCTAATCTTGAGGCTAGTTTCGCGCTTAATATGCTTTCAGCGCTTATCTATTCCGCACATAGCTACCGGACAATGCAGCAGGTGGCCACAATCCGTACACCAGAGGTGCGTCCGCCCCGGTCCTCTCGTACTAGGGGTAGATCCTCTCAAAATTCCTGACGTCCATACCGGATATAAACCGAACTGTCTCACGACGTTCTGAACCCAGCTCGCGTACCACTTTAATCGGCGAACAGCCGAACCCTTGGAAGGTGCTCCCCCTCCAGGATGTGATGAGCCGACATCGAGGTGCCAAACAGCGCCGTCTATGTGAACTATTGGGCGCTATAAGCCTGTTATCCCCAGGGTAACTTTTATCCGTGTGCGCTGTCGATCCCACATTCATGTAACTAATGTTACGTACAGCGGGTCACTTGCTCCGACTTTCGTCTCTGATTGGAATGTACTCCTCACAGTCAAGCTGGCTTATGCGCATACACTATCACTTCGATTTCCATCCGAAGTTAGCCAACCTTTGAACGCCTCCGCTACTCTTTAGGAGGCAACCGCCCCAGTTAAACTACCCATCATACACGGTCCGCTTACCGGATAACGGTAAACGTGAGATCAAGATCACAACAAGGTTGGTATTTCACCTGTGCCTCCACAAATACTGGCGTATCTGCTTCAAAGGCTCCCAACTATGCTACACATGTTGTAACCCGGATCAATGTAAAACTGTAGTAAAGCTCCATGGGGTCTTCTCGTCCTGGTATGGACAGACGGCATCTTTACCGCCAATGCACTTTCACCGAGTCCTTCGCTGAGACAGTGCCCACATGATTACTCCATTCGTGCGGGTCAGAACTTACCTGACAAGGAATTTCGCTACCTTAGGACGGTTATAGTTACCGCCGCCGTTCACCGGGGCTTCAGTTCGTACCGTGAAGCACTCCCCTTAACCTTCCGGCACCGGGCAGGAGTCAGCCCCTATACATCCACTTTCGTGTTAGCAGAGACCTGTGTTTTTGATAAACAGTTCCGTGGGCTCTTTTGCTGCGGCCCCCACATCGTTAGATGTATGAGTATCGCGTACAAAAAAGCAAATCCGATTCGTAAAAATCATTGCTCTATCTCAGTAAAAAATATTGGTTATAAAAAAGGATTTTTCGACGCTGCATCCCGAAGGATACCTCGCGTACTCATGACTAAGTCATTACACTTAGCCGATTTAACCTTGTTCAATACTCTCGCTGAGTATACGCGGCATATATCCACCGAAGTGGGGGCAGACCTTATCCCGAAGTTACGGTCGCTGTATTGCCGAGTTCCTTAGCGAAGGTTCTCTCGTAAGCCTGAGTCTACTCGACTCGAGCACCTGTGTTGGTTTGCGGTACGGGCGGACATAATCACACGTACATCTGCTTTTCTAGCCAGAGCCTTTTCCAAAATCGCCACTTCGAAAAGTAGCTTTCACTCCCTTTGCCTTCCGGCTCGGTTGGACGGATACATACCATGAATCCGCTTCGAATATCTCTCCGTGAACAGTGTACAAATTACGCCGGTTCAGGAATATCAACCTGATGTCCATCGCCTACGCTATGCGCCTCGGCTTAGGCCCGACTAACCCTGAGATGATTACCATGGCTCAGGAAACCTTGCTCTTACGGCCGACAGGATTCTCACCTATCTTATGGTTACTCATTCCAGCATTCTCACTTCCTAACGCTCCACTGTACTTTCCAGTCCAGCTTCACTGCAGATAGGAACGCTCCTCTACCACTTGCAATAAATTGCAAATCCATATCTTCGGTATTACGTTTAGCCCCGTTACATTTTCCACGCAAGATCTCTTGACTAGTGAGCTGTTACGCACTCTTTAAATGAATGGCTGCTTCTAAGCCAACATCCTAGCTGTTTAAGAAATCTCACCTTGTTTCCCACTTAACGTAAATTTAGGGACCTTAGATGATGGTCTGGGCTGTTTCCCTTTTGAGCGACGAACTTAGCTCCGCCGTTCTAACTGCCGTGATTACACATACGGTATTCGTAGTTTGTTAAGGGTGGGTAGGATTGCTCCCCCCAGTCCTTTACAGAGCTCTACCCCCGTATGCTACTACACGACGCCAGTCCTAAAACTGTTTCGAGGAGAACCAGCTATCTCCGAGTTCGATTGGCATTTCACCGCTAACCACAAGTCATCCGGGCCCTTTGCTGCGGACTACGGTTCGGCCCTCCACTTCCTGTTACAGAAGCTTCAGCCTGCTCATGGTTAGGTCACCCGGTTTCGGGTCTAATCCTATCAACTAAATCGCCCTATTCAGGCTCGCTTTCACTGTGGCTCCGTCAACTGACTTAACCTTGCTGATAAAATTAACTCGCTGGATCGTTCTACAAAAAGCACGCCGTCACACCCGAAGGTGCTCCGACTCCTTGTAGGCACTAAATTTCAGGATCTATTTCACTCCCCTCCCGGGGTTCTTTTCACCTTTCCATCACTGTACTAGTTCGCTATCGATCGTATATCATATTTAGCCTTGGCTGGTGGTCCAGCCGGATTCAGACAGGGTTTCTCGTGCCCCGCCCTACTCGATAAAACACATATAAGGTCAGCGTCGTTTTCGCGTACACGACTTTCACGTCCTTTGGTTAGTCATTCAAACTATTCTGCTAACCACGCCGATTTTTTACCTTACTACCAGGTGATAGCCTGATATCGCAAACCAGATACCTCAATCGAAATTGAATTCTCTGGCTTGGTCTTGTGTTATATCACAACCCCTTATAAGTATTCGCCTATCAGCTTATTTGTAAGTCAGTAAACTGACAAACAAAAACTTGTAAGGTTTGGGCTCTAACGGTTTCGCTCGCCACTACTCCCGCCATCGTTATTTACTTTCTTTTCCTCAACCTACTAAGATGTTTCAGTTCAGTTGGTTCCCGTTCACATAACCTATGTATTCAGTTATGGACAACATGGCATTTCCCATGCTAGGTTTCCCCATTCGGAGATCTCCGGATCATAGCTTGTTGACAGCTACCCGAAGCTTATCGCAGTCTTCCACGTCCTTCATCGGTAATATACGTCTAGGCATCCATTTAGTGCCCTTGAGTACCTTTTTATGCATTGACTTAACTAGTAATTGTTATTCACAATTACTTGCCGTCAATCTTATTTCTTACATCACCAAATTGTTAAACAACTGCACTCTCTCTGAAGCGCACATTTCACTACATCATCAATTTGATGTACGTTTGTCTGCGTTTCAAATAAGCCTTGGACAACTTATCTATCCTACCACTCTCACCTCAATTTGTCCAGAGGTAATTGTTGTAATTTCTGTGATAAAAAGGAACCTCCACGATTCACTTCCTATTACGTCAATCGCCAGAGGTTCCCTTGGAACATTCGCTTTACTAAAGACTGATTATACACGTTGCAGATTTAATTGCAAGGGGTATTTCCAATCTTTTAATAAAATTCCATATGTGGTGGGCGATGAGGGGCTCGAACCCCCGACCCTCTCGGTGTAAACGAGATGCTCTAGCCAACTGAGCTAATCGCCCACGGCATATGGAATTTTATCTTTTATGGTGGGGCTAGATGGACTTGAACCGCCGACCTCGTCATTATCAGTGACGCGCTCTAACCAACTGAGCTATAGCCCCATAAAAAATTATTGGTGGAGTAGCAACGGACGTAGCCCGAGCTACCCCATATAAAGGTACTGGCCATAAGACCAAGATATGTGTCATACCGAAGTATGGCAAATATCTTGGTGGAGGCACAGGGACTCAAACCCTGGACCCCCTGCTTGCAAAGCAGGTGCTCTAATCAACTGAGCTATGCCCCCATAGGCTGTGTTAAATTTTTAACGGCTCACATCTCTCACGTGAACTTTATCCATTCTACCCTATAAAAAAGCAAAAAACAAGAGTATACTTACATTATGGAATACACTTTTGACTGGGGCGCATTCATTCTGGGCATCTTGATACTCGCAGCAAGTGGCGCTCTCGTAGTTTACTATCGTCCGATTGCCGATAACTTCGGTAGCGGCGCGGCAAGCTATGATAGCTACCGCATTTGGGGGCTAATCGGGTGTGGGCTTGGGCTTGTTGTCATGCTCAACCTTCATACCTTTCTGCTTACGCTATTCTTCTCCCAACTCTTCGGAGGAAACTAAACGCCTTCGGGCGTTTTTTTAGTATCTAAATTATCCATGCCTTCAAACACAAAAATAACTCCTATTACTAGGAGTTATTTTCTTTTAACAATCTGGTTGTGCAACATCACGTCAATCTCTTTCGAGATTTCTTTTTTGAACTTCGTCTCACCCCGAAGGGTTATTGTAAATATGTAAGCTCAGCATATTTACGAGACCGACCTAGCTTCAAGCTATGATTTCTCAAGTAGCTTGGCATAACTCTCCCTAGAAAGGAGGTAATCCATCCGCACCTTCCGGTACGGATACCTTGTTACGACTTAACCCCAATCATGCCCCCCACCTTAGGCCGACGAATCGGACTTCGGGTGTTGGTCACTTTCATGGTTTGACGGGCGGTGTGTACAAGACCCGGGAACGTATTCACCGCAACTTGCTGATTTGCGATTACTAGCGATTCCGACTTCATGGAGGCGAGTTTCAGCCTCCAATCCGAACTGGGACTAGCTTTGGTGCGATTTGCTCCACCTCGCGGCTTCGCTGCGCATTGTACTAGCCATTGTATCGTGTTTCTAGCCCAGGACGTAAGGGAAATACTGACCTGACATCATCCCCTCCTTCCTCCCCGTTACCGGGGCAGTCTGATTAGAAAAATTCAACTAATCACAAGGGTTGCGCTCGTTGATGGACTTAACCAAACATCTCACGACACGAGCTGACGACGGCCATGCATCACCTGTCATAGGGTTCCAAAAGGCACTAATTGGTTTCCCAAAAATTCCCTAGATGTCAAGCCCTGGTAAGGTTCTTCGTTTAGCATCGAATTAAAGAACACGATCCACCGCTTGTGCGGGTCCCCGTCAATTCCTTTATGTTTTAGTCTTGCGACCGTACTCCACAGGCGGGATACTTAACGCGTTAGCTTCGCTACTGAAGGGGTCGATACCTCCAACAGCTAGTATCCATCGTTTACGGCGTGGACTACCCGGGTATCTAATCCGGTTCGCTCCCCACGCTTTCGTGCCTCAGTGTCAGAAATGGTCCAGTAACCTGCCTACGCCATTGGTGTTCCTTCTTATATCTACGGATTTCACTCCTACACAAGAAATTCCAGTTACCTCTACCATTCTCGAGTTTGTCAGTTTAGATAATAGCCTGTACGGTTGAGCCGCCAGATTTCACTATCTACTTAACAAACCACCTACGCAACTCTTTACGCCCAGTCACTCCGGATAACGCTTGGATCCTACGTATGACCGCGGCTGCTGGCACGTAGTTAGCCGATCCTTATTCATAAGTTACCGTCATATTCCTCACTTATAAAAGCAGTTTACAACCCGAAGGCCTTCATCCTGCACGCGGCGTTGCTCCATCAGGCTTTCGCCCATTGTGGAAGATTCCTCACTGCTGCCTCCCGTAGGAGTCTGGACCGTGTCTCAGTTCCAGTCTGGCTGGTCATCCTCTCAGACCAGCTACGGATCGTGGGCTTGGTGAGCCTTTACCTCACCAACTACCTAATCCGACGCGGGCTGCTCCTAAAGCGAATAAATTCTTTAATCCGAAGACCATATGCGGTATTAGCACACCTTTCGGTGCGTTATCCCTCACTTTAGGGCACATTCCCACGCGTTACTCAGCCGTCCGCCACTCGTCAGCACCTAGTAAACTAGGCCTGCTACCGTTCGACTTGCATGTGTTAGGCACGCCGCCAGCGTTCATCCTGAGCCAGGATCAAACTCTCCATAAAAAATATGGTTTAACTACATCACTGAAGTGATAGTACTTTCCATAAAGTGTTTCTAGTCTCCTAGAAACGTCTACTCAAAATAGACTGACGATGATAATTGCACAACCAAATTGTTAAACTGCATAATCATCAAACTGCTCTCTCGTTCAGGCTGTTCTGCTCTGTACCTCGCAATTGACTGTTGGCTATTGTATAGAACAATTTCGGGTAAGTCAACACCTTTTCGCGTCTATTTTGTAGCAATAAACACAACTAGGCCGACAAGTACGCCTAATACACTGCCCGCAAGAATCTCTAGAGGGGTATGCCCTTTAGCTGCTCGAGGTACTGTAACCTTAAGCTTTGCTACCTCTATAATTTGCTTGATTGCAGCACCCTGTTCACCTACTGATCGACGCACTTTTACAGCATCATAACAAACGATCAAAGTAACGAGCGTAGCGAGTCCAAAAAGGCCTGATTCCACCCCATCTTTACAGAGAATAACAGTCCAAACGGCGACCGAAGTCGCCGCATGTGAACTTGGCATACCGCCAGAGATAAATAGCTGATGAGTAAAATCAACCTGCTTACCCTTGGCCATGGCCACAGCATACTTAATGATATGAGCGATAAGCCATGCCGCTACTAATGCGATTAAGTATGCTGAAATGTTCATTTATTTACTCCGTTTTTCCTTCCGCAGCGTCATCAGCTGCTTCATCTTCTTTTGTCTCTTGCATGATACCGATAGAAGAAACTGCATCCCCTTCGCTCATACGCATAATACGGACACCTTGTGTTGTACGTCCAAGTGTTGGGATATCTTTCAACGCCACGCGGATAGTCTGACCATTCTGGCTTATCAACAATGCCTCATTAGCGTCCTCTTCAAGCGTCTGAACTGTAATAATCGGGCCGGTCTTCGAGGTTACTACTGCGGCCTTAATACCCACTCCACCACGTTTGTGGCTCGGGAAGTTAGAAACCTTAGTAATCTTGCCGTAACCCTGACTGCTTATGACTAAGAGTTTCTGATCATCAGCGCAAACAATATCCATACCCACAACGCTGTCGTCAGGACGCAGACGTACGCCACGCACACCGCGGGCGGCACGACCCATTGGGCGGCATTCCAGCTCGTTAAAGCGCACCGCTTGGCCAGCAGATGTTGATATAATCACATCATTCTTCCCTGTCGTTTGCTTAATCCAGCGAAGTTCATCGCCATCATCCAGCTTGATAGTGATCAAGCCATTCGTGCGAATGTTTGCGTAATCCTGTAATGGAGTCTTCTTCACAGTACCCTTTGTGGTTGCCATAAAGAGATATCCTTCACTGCCAGCGTCTTTTGCGTGGTTAATGATAGAGGTAATCTTCTCCTCTGGCTGCAGTTGCAACAAGTTGACTGCAGCGACACCCTTCGCCGCAAGGCTTGCAGCGGGCACTTCGTATGCCTTCAAGCGGAATACGCGACCCTTGTTAGTAAAGAACAGCAGCCAGTCATGAGTACTTGCTGGAACAAGCTGATCAATCACATCCTCTTCCTTGGTTGTCATACCGCGTTTACCTTTACCGCCTCTATGCTGGCGACGATATTCACTTACAAGCGTTCGCTTAATGTAATTCTCGGTTGTAAGCAAAATAACAGTATCTTCATCAGGGATAAGCTCTTCATCACTAAACTTACCAAGCTCATGATTGATAATCTTCGTACGACGCTCATCGCCATACTTTTCTTTCATCTCAAGCAACTCAGTCTTGATTATCTTGAGGATCTCATTCTCATCAGCAAGGATTGCCTCAAGCTTAGCAATGAGCTTGATGAGTTCATTAAGCTCATTCTCGATAGATTCACGCTCAAGTCCCGTCAAGCGTCGTAGCTGCATCGCAAGGATTGCTTTTGCTTGAATCTCACTAAGCGAGAACTTTTCAATCAAAGCTTTTTCAGCTACATCCTGCGTCTTGCTTGCACGAATCGTCTTAATCACTTCATCAATATGATCAAGAGCGATCTTGTAACCCTCTAAGATATGCGCTCGTTCTTTCGCCTTACGTAGCTCAAAGATAGTACGTCGGCGCACAACACTCTGACGATGCTTTACGAATTCATACAGCATTTCTTTCAAGCCTAAAACGCGTGGCTGCACACCGTCGACAAGTGCCAGCATATTAAAGTTGAACGTAGTCTGTAGTGGCGTTAACTTAAAGAGCTGGTTCAAGAGCTTCTTAGGGTAAGCGTCCTTCTTAAGCTCAACAACAACGCGGACCTTACCACGAGCTGTTTCATCACGCAAATCACTAATGCCGACTAGCTTCTTATCTTTAACCAGTTCGGCAATCTTCTCCACGAGGGATGCTTTGTTAACGCCATAAGGAATCTCAGTTATCACAATCTGACGTCGGCCCTTAGCCGTCTCAACAACATCAGCAACAGCGCGCATCGTTACGCTACCGCGTCCGGTTTGGTACGCCTGCTTCATTGGCGCGCCGCCATACACTGTTGCACCAGTTGGAAAATCAGGGCCTTTAACGTGCTGCAACAAATCATCTACAGTTGCATCGCTGTTATCAATTAACTCAATAGTTGCATCAACAAGCTCACCTAAATTGTGCGATGGAATGTTCGTAGCCATACCAACGGCAATACCAATCTGCCCGTTAAGCAGCAAGTTTGGTACCTTAGCTGGCAATACTACCGGTTCTTGGCGTGAACCGTCATAGTTATCACGGAAATCAATCGTCTCTTTTTCAATATCGACGAGCATCTCGTCGGCAAGCTTGGCCATACGAGCCTCTGTATAACGCATCGCTGCCGCTTCATCACCGTCCATAGAGCCAAAGTTACCCTGACCCTGGATGAGTGGATAGCGAAGTGACCATGGTTGCGCCAAACGAACCATCGAGTTGTAAATCGCCGAGTCACCATGTGGGTGGTACTTACCCATCACATCACCAACAATCAACGCACTCTTAACAAATTTTGCAGTTGAGCGGTTGTTGTTAACATTCATCGAATACAAAATTCGACGGTGCACTGGCTTCAGTCCATCGCGCACATCTGGCAATGCACGGTCAATAATCACGCTCATAGAGTAGCGGAAGAAGCTATCTTCCATCACCTTCTCGAGTGTTCGATGCTCAATGCCTGGCGTTTCTACTGGGCTCGCATCAATCATAGCGTCATCTTCAAGTGGCGCATCGTTGTTCATCGGTGTATTTGTCGTCTTGTCGTCGTCCATCATAAACCCCTAAATATCTAGTTCCTCTAGCTTTGCGTTCTTCGCCTCAGATTGAATGAAGTTCTTTCGAAGAACTACATCGTCACCCATCAACTTTGTAAATACCGCATCTGCGCGCTCGGCATCCTCAACATTAACCTTAATAAGGACACGATTCTCTGGGTTCATGGTCGTTTCCCATAACTGGTCGGCATCCATTTCACCAAGTCCCTTAAAGCGTGAGACCGTCACGCCAGCCTGCTTGAAACGATCGTCCTCACTATCAATAGCAACACCGCGATCTTTCTTATCAGTAATCAGAGCCTCGATTGCGCTGTCTAGTGAAGGCTCGTCGTACACATACTGCTTCTTTTGGCCTTTATTAATACTAAACAGCGGTGGCTTAGCGAGGTAAACATAACCACCCTCAACGATCTCTTTCATATAACGATAGAAGAACGTAAGTAGTAGTGTTGCAATGTGGCTACCGTCAACATCGGCATCTGTCATGATAATAATCTTGTGATAACGGAGACCATTAACGTCAAATGAGTCACCGATACCCACACCGAACGCCTGAATCATAGCAACAATTTCCTTGTTGGCGAACATTTTATCAAGACGAGCACGTTCGGTGTTAAGTACCTTACCGCGAAGCGGCAAAATCGCCTGCGTCTTACTGTCGCGACCTTCTTTGGCCGATCCTGCAGCTGAGTTACCCTCTACAATGTAAATTTCACTATTATCTGGGCTCTTAGATGAACAATCCCAAAGCTTGCCAGGAAGTCCCATGCCGTCGAGCGCACCCTTACGGAGCACATTATCGCGAGCTGCACGAGCCGCCTTACGAGCACGAGCCGCAAGAAGTGCTTTTCCAACAATCTTCTTCGCAACTTCAGGGTTCTCCTCAAGGTAATATGCAAAGTACTCATTCATCACCTGCTCAACGTAGCGACGAACTTCTGGATTACCGAGCTTATTCTTTGTCTGACCTTCAAACTGCGGATCTGGCAATTTCACCAAAATAACAGCAGTCAGACCTTCACGAATATCATCACCCGAAAGATTGTCTTCTTTTTCCTTCAAGAGTGAATTCTTGCGTGCATACTCATTAATAACACGAGTCAACGCAGCACGGAATCCAACAAGGTGTGTACCGCCATCTGGCGTGAGCACGTTATTAGCAAACGGCTTTACGGTCTCGATGTAGCTATCATTGTATTGCACCGCGACTTCCACCATTGAATCATCAACCTGCTTCTCAACATAGAAGATATCGTCACTAACAACTTCTTTACCAACGTTAAGATTCTTAACGTAGCTCTTAATACCACCCTCAAAGTAAAACGCCTGGCGTTCTTTTGTACGTTCATCGTATACCGTTACATAAACACCTTTAGTAAGGTACGCCTGATGGCGAAGATAGTTAACTACCCACTTGTAGTCGAAGGTAACGGTCTCTTTAAAGATAGTAGGGTCTGGGTAGAACGTAATAGTCGTACCAGTTGGACGATCAGTCTTCCCCATTTTCTTCAGTGGCATCGTTGTCGCACCCTGAGCAAACTCGATGCGATACAACTCTCCCTTCTGAACAACTTCAGCAATCATCTTTGTCGAAAGTGCATTCACAACACTCGAACCTACACCGTGAAGACCAGATGAAACCTTGTAGCCACCGCCACCAAACTTACCACCAGCATGAAGCACGGTCAGCACCGTCTCAAGCGTACTGAGGCCCGTCTTAGCATGCTTATCGACAGGAATACCACGACCGTCATCGGTAATAGTAATACCGCCATCCTCTAGAATACGTACGTCTACGCGTGATGCATACCCAGCAATCGCTTCGTCAATCGAGTTATCGGCAATTTCCTTGATTAAGTGGTGTACGCCATCATAGCCGGTGCTACCAATGTACATACCCGGGCGCTTACGTACCGGCTCCAGCCCCTCAAGGACTTGAATCTGTGAGCCATCATAAGACCCATCGTCTTTTTGTTTAGCCATCATCCCCTCACTTCAGTCATTCAGATGTTATTACATTAGGCATATTGTACCACAAAAAAAATTGTTCATTCAAGCTATTGTACTGAACATATTTCTTATGCTAAACTTTTCTATAAGAGGTAATTTAAACTAATAACAAAAACAAACCTAAGGTAGTACTATGTTCAGAAAACTTGTATCAAACCTAGCCTTTAGCCCAGCACTTGTTGGACAAATCGGATTCTACGCAAAACGACTGCGTAAAGAAGAAGCCACTCGAAGAATTGGCCTTATTTTCACTGTACTGGCGCTTGTCGTACAGTCATTTGCTGTATTTTCGCCACCCGAAGCGGCAAATGCATCAAGTCCTTCTAACTTTATTCCAGGCGGAGTAAAGACACTTAATGACTACCTCAAAAACTACGACCAGAATACTAACAACATTAAAGACCTCTTTACTGAAATCGGCATTACCCGACAAAACATTGCTGACGCGCAGTCGAGCACTGTTAATTCAAAAGACATTCCTATGTCTTGGGGTCTTACTTCGCAGTTTAGTGCAGCTCAAGGCGATAAAACCTACACAGTTCGCACCTCGAGCGGTGGCCAGAGGACGTTCCACTACCACCCATTATGGCTATGGGACAGCCTCCCTTACACCAAGCAGTACGGGTCAACATACGAAGCCTTCGTCGGTAAGTCGAGTACGGGTCAGTGGTTTGCGCTTATGAAAGTATGTGGAAACCTACTTCTTAAAACCAACCCACCAGCGCCAAAGTGTCCTACTGGCACCGTCGGCACATACCCTAACTGTACACCTCCACCAAAATGTACTGTGGCTGGCAAGACAGATCTTCCTGCATCAAGCCCAGATTGTAAGCATGATGCTGTAGCAGCGTGTAGCATGCTCAAAATAACTAAGCTTACAGATAAGTACGAGCTAAACGGTGCAAGTACCGCCGCCTACGGCGCGACTATAACGAGTTATACATATGTCATCAAAAAAGATGGCAAAGTCATAGATACCATCACCAACCCCGCCGGCGGCAAGCTAGCAAACACCGCCTACACAAAACAAACTGCGCAAGGCACCTACACAGTTGAATTGACTGTTAAAACCTCTCTTGGCAATAAAACCTCACCAGACTGCGTAAAAACCTTTACAATTCCTGCGCCAAAGATGTGTGAGTTTAATCCAAAAATTCTAGCATCAAGCCCAGAATGTCAACCTTGCCCAGGTGATTCAACACTTTGGATAAAAGATGAGAAATGTAGTGCTCAGATCATCAATACAAAGAGTGCAGCAAACATAACCCAGGGTAACGTAAATGCAACAAAAACAACTGCTCGCGCAGGCGATCGAATCGTTTACACACTAAACCTTACCAATAATGGTAAAGCACCGACGACAGTCACCCCGATGGATGATTTGACCGACGTGTACGACTATGCGACACTCATCGATCAAGGTGGTGCCTCATTTGACAGTAACACGAAGACACTCACCTGGCCTCAGGTAACCTTGAAGCCTGGCGACAAGCAAACAAGGATATTCACCGTAAAGCTTGCCGACACAATCCCCGCAATGGGCACTGGTGTCAGCAACCGCACATCATTTGACTGTCGTCTTGATAACACCTTTGGAAATAATACGAGCATCAACGTAGACTGCCCTCCTGAGAAGCAGATCGTTGAACAAACCGTTGGACAGCTTCCACACACTGGCCCACGCGAAAATATGATATTTGCAGGTACTGTTTTCGCAATTGTAGTCTACTTCTACGCCAGGTCACGCCAAGTAAAGAAAGAAATTCGACTAATCCGCCGCGACTTAAACGCAGGCACAATATAGGCATAAGGGTGGGCATACAATGAGCAACCAAGAAAAAGACAGTTTCAATAGCCACGAAGCATTCGATGATAAGAATCTCGAGGCACTCAACAACGAACAAGGTGAAAAAATTAAAGAAAATCTCGAACGCAACGTCGAGAATAAATCTCACGAAGCACTCGAGGGCGCCCGCAAAGAGGCTCTCGAACAAGCCACAAGTGTTGAGAAAAAGCACGAAGCAAAACGCGAGCAATCCCCTGCAGAACGCCGCGGACCGCTCACCAAGAAGGAGCGTGACCGCAGCTTTGATAACACAATGGAAGAAGTCCGCTCCCAGATGTCAGGAACGAGCCGTGCCTTTAGCAAGGTCATTCACAATAAGACTGTCGAGAAAGTTAGCGATGCCGTTGGAAGCACTGTAGCGCGCCCTAACGCTATCCTATCAGGGTCCGTCTTCGCATTCATATTTACCCTTGCTATCTATCTCATCGCTCGATACAACGGCTACCCACTCTCTGGTGCCGAGACAATCGCCTCATTTGCCCTTGGCTGGGTTCTTGGATTAATCTTTGACTACTTCCGAGTACTCGTCAGCGGCAAAGCTCAATAGTCTATCTAGTGAAGTTTGATAGAAACTTCATCGCTTTTGTCATCCTGCCCTCGTACGCTCAAATGCTCTGAGGGCATTTTTGGTGCCTGTAAAACCGCATCCATTTCTGCAGATACACTCTTTGAGTGAGAAGCTTCAGGCGACATCACAGTGGTCGTCGCAGGAAGTGGTGCCGGTGCCTGCTGTGCAACAAATGGTTGCTGCTGCAAAGGACCCACAGAAGCAGGCGCAACTACATCATTAACGAGTGGTCGTTGCGGCTGAGGGGCTGGCGGCAATGGCGTTGGCGGCGTCAACTGAGGCTGGAGTGGAGTGGTAGATGCTGCAATCGGAGTGGGCACCGCAGAAGTTGCAGGATTCTGTGTTAATTGCTTACGCTTAGCTAACCACTCATCAAGGAACGATGAACCTGAGGCAGGGCCCCCAGAAGCCCCCACGGGGCCCTGAGAGCCTTTTACAACCTCTTTCTTAACGCTTAAGCGTTTAAATATAGCCTGCTCAACCTGACCGCGTGGATGGCCGTATTTGGCCGCCGAAAGACGCTTAAGTGCGTCGCTCAACTGCTGGTTCGCTTGCCCCATCGGTGGTATCCAGCTCATACTAAACGGAGCCGATGGTACGCCCTCAATCTGCGCAACAACGACAGACTCGTGATTCGGCAGTTTAGTAAGATCCTCAGCATCAAATACTGGTGTGTAGCGCTTTACCATAATCTCGGCGTCAGTGATACCAATACGACCAGTAATCGTTGTACCAACGTTACCAATAATCGCCTCGCGCAGATCCTCTTTAAGCTGTGTCATAAACTGGTTCCCAAGCACCAAGCTCAAGCGATACTTACGAGCCTCAGATAAGATCGTTTCAAAACTATCTGTTGCAAAGTTCTGAAACTCATCCACGTACATCGTAAAGTCTTTGCGTTCTTCTTCAGATATATTCGCACGCGCCATCGCGGCAGCCTGAAACTTCATGACAAAGATAATACCAAGCAACTTTGAGTTAAGATCACCCATCTTACCCTTTGATAGATTGACGAGAAGAATCTTATTATTGTTCATAATATCCGCGAAATTGAATCCACTCTTCTGTTGCCCAATAATGTTACGCATCGCGTCATTACTAATGAACGGACCAAACTTAGAAACAACCCATGAAATCACCTCACCAGCCTCACTCGACTTCTGCGAAGCTGGGAATTCCTTCGTCCAGAAATCAAGTACCTGCTGATCGGTAACGTATTTCAGCTTGCTCTTCATAAATTCTTCGTCAATCAGCAGCTTTGGAATATCAATAAATGTACCGCCATTCGGGTCGCTCATTAATAGCAGTGCACAGTTACGGAAGATATGCTCCAATCGTGGACCAACAATACCAGTGTGCCCTGGGTCATACAGCCCATACAGCATACTAATCGCCTCTTGCACCAAGAAGTCCTTTTGGTCGGGGGTGTCGAATTCAAACATATTAAGACCGACCGGGTTGTCCATATCGCTCGGATTAAAGTACACCACGTCCTCGACGCGCTCCTTAGGAACCTTGGAGAGCAATGCCTCAACAGAGTCACCATGTGGGTCAACAAACGCAAAACCACGACCATCCATCATGTCCTGATATGCAAGATTCTCTTGCAGCACAGACTTACCAACACCCGTCTGGCCAATGATATGTAGGTGTCGTCGTCGATCTTTCGTACTCAACCGAATTGGCTTACGTACGCCACGGAACTCGTTATAGCCAAGCAGCAAACCTTCTTCCATGATTTGCGTTGGGCCATCGACTTGTTTACTCATCTGACGCTGCACCTGTGATGTTGGAATGCTGTTTTGATCAGGCAAATGGAACAAAGTAGCAAGTTCAACGGTATTAAGAATATTCTGAGTAATCTGCTGCGGGAAAAATCGCAATATATATGCCGACGTTAGCTCCTCAAGATTTCTAGAAAGATTAAACTTAAATCCATTAAATGATGGTGAATCGAATAAAGCAAAGGCTGCAATAATATTCTTAAGTAACGCCTGCGACTGTGCGGCTGTGTTTGACGATACGACAATACGAATCAAAACTTCGTAACCAGGATAACGCGTCTTCTCCTGAATCGCATCAACCACTGACTGCTCTACAGAGTTCAGCTGATGTTTTTCATCGGCCTCTTTTTTACTATCAGTCTCTGGCGGCTTCCAAAGTGCTGTCGCTACGTCTTTAACCGCAAACGAACCAGAGAGTCCGCCCTTTTTAATACCCTTATCTTTAATAATCTTGTCAGCCAAAGATATAGAAGACTTCGTCCAGCCTTCATTAGCCGGTCGTATAAGTACCTGAAGCCCAACACCGTCCTCGCGACCAGCAGCAGAAATAGCATTAAGCAGCGCACGCGAAGCGTCACGTTTAGACTCCATATAGGTTGCAATCGGATATGAGAACTTCTTCTTAAGAGTAAACTCGCCACCAATCGTTCCACTCAGCTTACCCACCTTACTGAATACCGTATGCTCCGCAACCTCTTCAAGCCGGGCTGACGGGTAGGCCGCTGCGACCGCCTGCTTAACAACATCCGTAAGTACAGTTGGGACAACCGCATAGTAATAGACAAGCCCGTCACGCGCAACGATCTCAAATGACAAATGACGCTGACCGTAGATCTTGCTCTTAAAGCCTTTCGTCGCAGTACTTGCGATAATGTTGTACATCACTTGCGCCTGCGAAAGCACCTCCTCGGTTAGATCACGCTTATCTCTATTCTCACCCGCAATATCTTCACTCGCTGGTGGCAGATGAATAAGAATCGGCACCATCTTAAGCCCACGTTCGTAGTTTTTTGCGTCACGAAGCGTCCTTCGATACATCAAAAAAGCCACCGTAGCACCCCCAAGCACAACGATAGTGATAATAAATAATGTTACAAAAACTCCCGCCCCACCCATCTAATTAATCACCCGACTCGCCTATCTGACGCCCGTAGCGGCGACGAATATACTCAATCTGAAGCTTACTAATCTCTTGCTCGCGCTTATACGGATCGTCACGTGTTTCGGCTAAAATCTTCTTAGCCTTATCCACCCACTCTTTCTCAATAAGATCATCATCATTAGCAATAATCGGTGAATCGTCCGATACGGCGGCCTGAGCCGGCTGAGTAGATGTAAGTACAGGTGCAGGCAAAGCTGGCATAGCAACTTGTGCCACTTCAGCCTGAGCCGCCCCTACCTCCTGCTTATTATCTCGGTATACTTCCCCATTACCAGGAAAGTGCTCGATTTGAGGCACAGAGGTCCGTTCACCAGATGGGGCTGGTGTTATCTCTAATCCCCCCGGAATTCCCTCTTGCCTCGGTTCCATATCTGTAAATTATAGCATAGCCATTTCAAAATAAATAGCGTTATCGCTGCCTTGCAACATAGAAACAGGCCACCGCTTCAAACGCTACAATGAGTAAAAATTCATAAGGCCCCATCCTACCAATTGAAGACATACCTACAATCATAATTGGCGCCAAAGCAAGCACCGATGCAAAGAGGTACGTACGTCGAAACGATAGGTGTATATCGGCTTTTTTGCGTACTCTTGCAATAATCAAAATAATTCCATAAAGCAAAAAAGTTAGCACCCCAAGTACTAACACATAAATAAGAAAGAAGACAAACAGTATCCCAAGTGGATGAATAGACGACGGAGACGTCGACTGAAATAGCGCAGATAAAAGAACGAACGCGCATAAGGTGGATAGTGCTAATACTTTCCCAAGCATACATTTACTATACCATTGAAAAGAGATTTGGAGCCCTAGCGACGAGTGTAAAAAAGCGAAACACCTGTATAAACAACTATTAGGGTCGCCCACTCTGTCGCTAGAATGGCTACTGACCGCTCGCGTAACGCGAGCATAGGTCCTTGCGATAGGTTCCACTTCACGCTTGGTGGTCTCTTTGCAACTCCCCTCCAGGGTCACAAGGATTAACCAAGCGCGAGGTACTTCTTTCGCGCGCTACGACACCGAGAATCTTCTGTACGAGTACTTCAGACTCAATCGGCGGAGCATAGGCAGCGCCACATATTGGTACTAGTATAAGGTGCGTAGTCTTTTGCAAGACTATAAATCTTGTACCGGTGCCGATGCCTACTATCCGTCTACAAGCGATATGCATTTGTAGCGCGGACCGTCAGTTTTTGTTTGAATTGTTAAGGATTTTTTGTGGTGGCTTTTGTGTTTGTGTTGACTAAAAGCTTACCCTAATACTAGCATGAGCACTCAATTTCGTCAATACTGTTAGCACTTATTGGCGATGTTTTTTATTCATCATCCAGTCAATAATTCAATTTCTTTAGGTGTTATTTTCTTATTGTTGATAAAATAGCAACGTTGTTAATATTGAATGTATAAAACACTCAGTTGTGCGTTGTAGGAATTATATGAGCAATCTGCAGCACATATTTCCTGCAAAGTTTGTATTTTAAAGCCAATACAAACCGCGCACCGAAACTCCAACATTCACAAATCATCAACTTACAAAACTAAACAGACCCGACGTTCATACAACTCGCAGTGACAGCTCATAAACCACATATTTATAAAGAACTTAAAAATTACACAGACTCGAAAACGCAAGACTCAAACAATTTCCATAATTCTAATGACATTCAAAATTAAATAGCACATAAAGTCCGTACAGCGACTAAGCGCACAGTCAGCAAAGCCTACACAACATACAAAACCAGACCCCAGCATACCAACGCAAACATAGTAACCGTCCATTGCACGGCATAGCTACATTTTTTCATTTTATTACCCACAGACAGTCCCCCGCCCATAGCGCCCAACCACTTCAGACTCACACTAGCCGCAAAATACCGCCCCTAGAAGCCTAAAAATACTCGTTATTCGTAGTATTTTTTACCAAAAAAATGTCTGCAAATGTTATTGACATTAGCGGTTTTACCGCATATTATAGGGGTAGTCCTTGAGCAAATAAATTGTACAGGGACCAAAAACAAAAAACATTGAAAAACTCCACGATAAAAACAAGCACTACTCGCAGGTGCTTGTTTTTTATTAGTCACGTTTCCCTTAAATAACAAAACAACCCGCTTCAAGCGGGTCATGTGTACACAATTTGGTGGAGCTGCCGGGTACTGCCCCCGGGTCCGAAAGGTAATCTATTATTCGTCTACGCACATAGTACTGTTCGGGTGCTAACCGCCGTAGAATCTCAAGAACAGAACAAAGATAACTCATTGGCGAGCCGCAAGAAATTAAAGTACAGAATCATTGCAGCAGCAATTCGTACCGCCCCTACAGGATATAACACGCTCTACAGCTCGTAGGTTAGCCGTATAGCGTGGCTCTGGAACTTAGGCCAAAGCTGGCGCGAATGAAGGAGCAAAGAAGCTCTTCACACGCTGTGCAAATGTGTTTGCAGTTAAAAGTACTGATTACGTCAGTGGTCGATACGCAGAATAATATATTAAAATCCTCACGTCGAAAGCTATATCAGCCCCAAATGTGTAATTTATATTATAGCATATTGTAATCATATTTACAGTACATACCTCATATGCTTAACTGGCCTACGTATGGGAAGTGTATGCAAAGTTTTATCAGTGGCGCCTATTGGCGTAGAGGGCCATATCATTGAAGTCGAGAGCGACACCACAAAAGGCTTGCCGAGCCTATCAATCGTCGGCCTCGGCAACAAAGCTATCGACGAATCAAAAGAGCGTGTCAGGAGTGCTATATCCAACTCCCTACTCGAATATCCCGCCAAACGCATCACAATCAACCTTGCACCCGCAGAGCTACCAAAAGATGGCACACACTACGATTTGCCTATTGCGCTCGCCCTGCTCGCTTCTAGTGGGCAATTAAAGCAAGATGAACTCAAAGATGCTATATTCGCTGGCGAGTTAGCTCTCGACGGGTCGGTCCGCCCCATCTCAGGGGCTATCACAATTGCAGAGACAGCAAAAAATGCTGGATACACAAAAGTATTCTTGCCAGAAGCTAACGCCGCCCAAGCAACACTTGTGCCAAGTATCACAGTATACGGCATAAAAGACTTGAAAACGCTTTATCTTCATCTTAAAAAAGAGGTGCAACTATCGCCAGCGAGCTCGACGCAGATGGATATCAACACCTCTAGTAGGCTGACAGATTACCTCGACGATATCTACGGCCAAGAGCAAGCCAAGCGTGCACTTGTCATTGCTGCAGCAGGCCACCATAATATCCTACTCAGTGGGACTCCAGGCGCCGGTAAGACAATGCTCGCAAAAACCCTCAACAGCCTCTTACCGCCGTTAACGGCCGAGGAGCGGCTTGAGGTAACGAAGATCCATGCCCTTAGTAGCTCACGAATCAACACCGTTATCTCGGCCCGACCGTTCAGATCACCGCACCATACTTCAAGCCAAGTAGCCCTCGTAGGTGGAGGCTCGCGGCCACGACCCGGAGAGATAAGCCTTGCGCACTTAGGCGTTCTATTTCTTGACGAAATCCCTGAATACCCCCGAAGTGTATTAGAGTCACTCCGTCAGCCGCTTGAAGACCACATCATTTCTGTGTCTCGCGCCAATAGCCAGGTCACCTACCCTGCCGACTTCATGCTTATTGCAACAATGAACCCTTGCCCCTGTGGATATTACGGCGATCCAGAACGAGAATGCACCTGCAGCATGACAAACATTCTTGCATACCAAAAACGCCTCTCAGGGCCACTTTTAGACCGAATCGATATCGTGATTCCTATTTCTCGCATCCCTCACCGTGAGTTACTTAACGAAAAATCGTCGACTAAAGAACAACATCGTAAGGCGTTAGCAGACATAGATAATGCTAAAGCTATTCAATCAAAGCGATATAATAGTAGTAAAAAGAGCAACAATTCACTCACCAACAGTGAAATCAAGCGCTTCGCACCATTAAATCCGCCATCTAAACAATTCCTTGATACTGCAGCAGAAAAGCTAAAATTGAGCGCGCGTAGCTATTTCAAAGTCATAAAAGTTGCGCGCACAATCGCTGACATCGCGGGCGAAAAAGACATTGAAATCCCTCACCTTGCCGAAGCCCTACAATACCGTAAGGTCACTTGATAATTATCCCCGTATCTGTTAAGATGCTAAGAGAGTAACTGTCAAATCTAAGTAACTCGCTAGAAGAAGGAGAGTAGCATCAACACATCAAATCGTATCAACGAAGCAATTCGCGCACGCGAACTTCGTGTCATTGGTACAAGTGGAGAACAGCTCGGCATTATGTCGCGTCAAGACGCGCTTAAAGCAGCCGAGGAGGCAGGCGTAGATCTCGTAGAGATCTCCCCTAACGCTGACCCACCTGTTGCCAAAATCGTCGACTGGGGTAAATACCAGTATCAGAAGATGAAAGAGCAACAGAAAAACCGTCGTAGCAATAAAGCCGTTGAGCTTAAGCAGATGCGTTTTGGGCTGAAGATTGGTGCAAACGATCTCGAGATCAAGCTACGAAAAATTCGCAGCTTCCTATCAGAGGGTCATAAGGTTAAAATCCTTATCTTCTTCCGCGGACGAGAAATGGCGCACCGTGAACTTGGTTATGATCTTATCACCAAGGTAATGTCGCACCTCGAAGATGAAGCAATACTCGAGCAGAAACCAGTGATGGCAGGTCGAAACCTGAGCATCGTAATAAGGAGCAAGTAAATGCCAAAAATGAAGACCCACAAGGGCACTGCTAAGCGAGTGAAGCTAACCAGTACCGGCAAACTTACCCGTCGCCGAGCGTTCGGGAACCACATGCTCTCTAAGAAGAGCAAGTCGCGCAAGCGCAACATCAATACTACCGCTACTATTACCGGCAGTATGGCAAAAAACGTTAAACGAGCGTTAGGAGTCTAGTATGCGCGTAAAACGAGGAGTTCCAGCACACGCTAAGCACAAAAAGGTACTAAAAGCCGCTAAAGGTATGCAGCACAACCGTACACGCAGCTTCCGTCTTGCGAAGCAAGCAGTTGTACGAGCATTGCAATACGCATATCGTGACCGCCGCAACAAAAAGCGCGATCTTCGCGGTCTATGGATCACCCGCATCAACGCGGCTGCTCGAGAAAACGGTACGACTTACGGACGTTTCATCGCAAACCTTCGCACCGCTGGTGTCGAACTTGACCGCAAGGTCCTTGCCGACCTAGCCGTAAACGATCCAAAAGCATTTGCAGCGATCGTTAAAGAAGTTACTAAGTAGTATAACCTTACCTAGTACACCAAAAAACCACCCAGATGGGTGGTTTTTTGGTGTACAGCTTGTCTGTAAGCCGGGTTCTGTCGAGAACGATCATCTATCTAGGCACGCCATTGCTGGCACGCTCAAGCGGTTATCGGATCGTACGAGCGGATCACTCTAGTGTACGCTCCTCCTTGCAGCCGACAGGGTTTACCTCCTCCGCATGTTACCATGCGTCGCTGTGAGCTCTTACCTCACTCCTTTCACCCTTACCTCTGGTTATCGCTTCCGAAGAGGCGACTCCCAATAATGAGGCGGTTTCGTTTCTGTGGCACTTTCCCTAGGGTTACCCCCGGCCGCCGTTAGCGGCTGTCGTATCCTACACTGCCCGGACTTTCCTCTAGCTAATGCTAGCGACCGTCCAACAAGCTGACTCCCCTATTATAGACGAAAAGTACCCTTTCGGGTACCTAAAAGTCCTCATCTCGACTATAGAGCGCTAGATATTCCCCGCATTACTGCAAGGTGGGAAATCTCACGTCGCTCCCACGGGAACGAAAAATATTGAAATCCCGAATCTATGATATTAGGAAAATCATATGCACCCCTAGGAAATGAGGACTATCTATAGTATACCGCAGCCCACTACACTGCGCCAAGAATGCGAGCAAATATTGTCACAATTGCATTAATTGCATTGCTCATGTAAATCATAATTGCCTGATTGAATAAAAGTACGATCATCAAAATAAGCATGGTGCCATATCGCTCAATCATATCCATAATCTCACGTACAAAGTCAGGAGCGAGCGCGTAAAGAACGCGAGACCCATCTAAAGGTGGGATTGGGATAATATTAAATGCAAAGAAACCCAAATTAACCTTTACTGCAGTAAATAGAACGATTCCCATAAGGCTCTGGGGTGCAACGTTAAACCCTACAAGAATAGCAAAAAATAAGAATGCAAGTACAAGGTTAACGAGCGGACCAGCGATAGCAACAAGCGCCATACTCCACTCATTGCGTAGGTTTGATGAATTAACCGGAACAGGCTTTGCACCACCGAATACTGGCATATTCGCCCCTGTAATCATGTTAAGAACAACGATCATCATAGGAAGTCCGATTGTCATGTAAGGGTCAATATGCTTGAGCGGGTTAAACGATAGCCGCCCTAACAACCGCGCAGTCTCATCACCCAACTTTAACGCAATAAACCCGTGCGCAAGCTCGTGCAGCATCATCGAAATAAGAATCACACCTAAAACAGTAACAAGATAGACAATTTCCATTACCCTTATTGTAACACAGGCTACCCCTTGACGAAGATGCTTGATGAGCGTATACTATAAAGGATTGTTATAAAATTAAGTGTAAGTGGAAGATCAACTATGGCAGCACGCTGTGAACTCACCGGTAAGGGCAAACAATTCGGCCACAATGTCAGCTTCTCTTTGCGCCGTACAAAGCGCGTTTTTAAGCCAAATCTTCAAAAGAAGACATTCGTTGTAGACGGCCAAAAGGTTACTATGACCCTTTCTACTCAAGCTATCCGTACCCTCAAGAAGAAGGGTATCCTAGCTACCGCTAAATAAGCACTGCTTATCAAGCAAAAATACCGCCGTAGAAGACTCTACGGCGGTATTTTATATGAGAAGAAACTTACCCGAGTATTAGCTACGGGTAAGTTCAATCACTGTAAGCACAGCTGGAAGAGACGCACTCGACTTAAGCTTATACCTAGCCATCGTCTCAATTGGAGCGCCCAGTTCAGATACAAATGTTGCGAGCTGATCTTGCGGCACCTCGTACTTCAATGCTGCGTCCGCATAATGCACAGGAATCACAGCCTTCGGCTCGATTGAGCGAGTCAGTGCTGCAGCACTTGTTGCATCGAGCGTATAGCCACCACCACCGACAGGGATAATAAGAATATCGACAACACCAATTGCTTCGAGCTGATCATCATCAAGTTTTGCATCAATATTACCGAGGACTGCAACCTTTACGTCGCCACATTCAACACGATACATCGTAGAGAGCTTCTCTTGCTCTGGAGTATCAATATGGCGAGTTGCCGCAACACCATGAATGGTAAAATCACCTACCTCATACTCGCCCGGGCTATCAATAACGATACGCGCTTCAGGATTCTGTACACTAAAGCGAGTCTCTGTAGCAAGCTCTACTTCATCCTTGGTCTTAATATCCTTAAGCCCAACAAGTGAGAGTTTAGGGTCGGTTGTGAGTGAAACCTTTTTAGTCGTGAAGACTACTGTATTACCACCCTTATACTCTAAATCAAACATATTCTTCCTTAAATCTTATTTACTTAATATCTCATCAACATCGGTCAATACGGCATGTTTGTTATTGAGAATGTCATTGATGAAGCGATCATGTACACTGAGCCTATAATAAAATTCATCATAGGTTAGTATGCTATAGGCGAGCTCTCTACCCTCAGCCGATTCGATTGCATGAATTGCAGCCTGTACCTTTTTATCCGGTAAATCACCGACAAGTAGTAAATCTACCCCGCTAGCAGAGCCGTCGACAAGCACTCCTGCGATGACGGCGACCCTAAGACCTGCAAGCTCCTTAATCGTCTTTTGCCACTCACTTGATTTTGCATCTTTCTTCAATGGCTCAGATTTCTGATCTGCAAAGATCGCACGAAGCGGCACATAGAAATCATATCGCTGGTTAACTTCATAGTACAGCTTGTTATCTGTATTTTTGCTTGTAATGATACCCACATCAAGCATATTAGAAAGTTCACGACGCACTGAGTTAATCTGCTCACCAATAAGCCGAGTTATTTCCCGTACATAAAAGGCTTTACCCGGGTTATTCAAAAAGAGATGCAGTAACTTTACGCGAGTTTTTGAACCAAATAATGCATCAATCATCCCTTATATCCCCTTCTGTACGTATGGTATCACAGATTACTCAGCTCATCTAGTCGTCGAGTAAGATACGTATACGCTTCGTCGAGGTTTGCCCAATAAATGTGCTCGTTTCGCCTGAGCCAAGTAAGCTGCCGCTTTGCTAATTGCCAATCCCGAACAATAAACTTCTGTTCAAGCTCATCCGCAGTAAGTCTACCGTCCAGATAATCGTGAATGAGTGGATAGATATTACCCGTCATAGCCTCATTATCCCAGCCGTATTTTGCAGCCGCTTTTTTAGCCTCTTCGATGACACCATCCCGAAAAATAATCGCCGCACGCTTCTCTATCCGGCTTCTCAGAATATCCCTTTCCGTAGATATTCCAACAACGATAGTATTACCATCAAGCTCGTGCTTTCTCTTTAAAGAACGCCCTTTGCGTAGTATATTATTTACAACATACCGTTTATTCTTTTTATTTTCTGGTAGCGAAATGTTGTTTTTAGAGCAATAATCATACAGTTCGTCGAGGCCCTGCGCCATCAAGGCTTCACGACGCTCTACATCGTTCCCTTCATCCGGAAACTCAAAGTTATACATAACCGCATCGACATAAAGACCCGTCCCACCAACAATGATTGGCACATGGCCACGCGCTCTAATCTCGGCAACCTTCGTATTTGCATACTGCTGAAAGTCTGATGCAGTGAACCGCTCACCTGGGTCAACGAGATCAATACCCCAATGCGGTATACCGTCCTGCTCTTCGACTGAGGGTTTAGCAGTGCCAACAGACAGGTCTCTATATATCGCACGAGAATCAGCAGAAATAATCTCACCGTCATATTGCTTTGCGAGCTTAATACCAAGCGACGTCTTGCCACTTGCGGTTGGACCTACAATTAGAACAAGCGGAGGTTCTGATCGAAATCGGCCGGTCGCCATCGACGCTCCCCAAAATTACATACATGCCAGTTTTCATCACACTCAATACCATCCTGCTCGAGTAATTGTTTCTGCACAACCTGGCCGCCATGAAATCCCACGGCAAGCCCACCTTGCGCATTAACAAGTCGGTGCCATGGCAAATCTTCTGGCCCTTGGTGCGCGATACCGCCAACAATCCGAGCAGCACGAGGCGATCCAGCCATTGCAGCCAGATCACCATATGTTGTTACTTTATCAACAGGAAGATCACGCATCAATTGGTAGACACGTTCACGTATATTTTTCTCGTACTCAATGTCGTCCATTTACAGTGCCTTCAGATAATCTGCAAGGCCATCAAGAGCAACCTTCTCCTCGCCCTTTTGTGTACGCACACTAACTTCCCGCGCTTCCATATCCTTAGGTCCAACAATAAGTTGCACTGGGATTTTCATAGCTGTAGCTTCACGAATCTTCTTGCCAAGGCTTTCGTTACGATCATCTGTTGTAAATCGCACTTCATTGTATTTCACCGGTTTCATCAAAATCACCTCTGATAATGTCGATGTTATTTCATCAACATAAGGCTTTACGGCATCATTAATCGTCAAGATTCGAAGTTGCTCAGGTGCCGCCCAGAACGGGAACCAGCCGCCAGTATGTTCAATAAATACGCTCATAAAGCGCTCAATCGAACCAAGCAACGCACAGTGAACCATAATTGGCCGCTGCTTTAATCCCTGCTCGTCCGTATACTCAAGATCAAAACGTTCCGGCATTGCATAGTCAAGCTGCACAGTAGCGAGCTGCCATTTACGTCCGAGTGCGTCTGTCGCCATGAAGTCCATCTTTGGACCGTAAATAGCGGCTTCCCCCAGACCAATCTCATATTCAAGCTTAAACTGATCAGCCAACTTATGAATTGCGGACTCCGCGCTATCCCACATCTCTTTGGTGCCCAGGTAGTTATCAGCTCCATCACGGAACGAGAGACGAAGCGATAGCTTCATATCGAGCAATGAGTACAGGTCCTGCGCGCTTTCAATCAGCTCAGAGAAGATTTCTTCAACCTGACTACCGGTACAAAATACATGCGAGTCATCTTGCGTAATCGCTCGAACACGGCTTAAGCCACCGAGCTCCCCGCTCTTTTCATCGCGATACACAGCAGTAGTCTCCATAAGCTTAAGTGGTAGCTCACGATAGCTTCGTGGATTACCAGCAAAAATCTGCGTATGATGCGGACAGTTCACAGGCTTAAGCGCCAATTCATCACCCGATTCGACAGAGGTAAATCGCATAAGCTCAGGGAACTTCTCAAAGTGACCAGAAACTTTATAGGTATCCAGCTTTGCAATAGTTGGAATCCAGACTCTCTGATAACCATGCTTCGCTCGATAACTCTGAGCTAACTCGTTGAGCTTATCGCGTAAAATTGTGCCTCGCGGAGTAAATAGTGGCAGGCCTGCACCAATCAACTTTGATGACGTAAAGAGATCGAGCTCCTTACCTAATTTACGATGATCACGTTTTTTCGCCTCTTCAAGCATCATAAGATGCTGATCGAGCTCTTCTTTGGTAGCAAACGCCACACCATACAAACGCTGCATCTGTGGATTCTTCTCGTTGCCACGCCAGTAAGCCCCAGCAACGCGCATCAATTTAAACGCCCCTACCTTGCTCGTACTCTCAGCATGCGGGCCACGGCAAAGATCGGTAAAGTCGCCATCGGTGTAAAATGACACCTGTTCAATAGCTGCATCTCCATCAGCAGCGAGACCCAGCTCAGCCGCATCAAGGTCCTTAGCAATAGTTGTACCAGCACGGCGAAGATCGTTCAAAAGCTCTTCTTTATATGGCTGACCGCGTTCTTTCGCCCAATTAATTGCCTCATCAACATTCTTCTCGCTACGCTCAAATGGGAAATCGCGTGCAATAATACCACGCATTTCTTTCTCAATTTTCTTAAAATCATCCTCAGAAATTTTAGTATCTCCAAGGTCAATATCGTAGTAAAAACCATTTTCTACGACAGGCCCTACGCCAAACTTAGCTTGTGGCCATAAATGCTGCACAGCTTGCGCTGTAATATGGGCCAAGCTGTGGCGCATCGCATAAAGTTGCTCTTCGTTCATATAGAACCTCCTTTTAAATACAAAAAGCACGCATATCGTATACTTTACGTGCGTGCCTCGGTCCTGAAGCTCAGGAGGTTCCACCTTGGCTATTCTCTTACTCCGGTTCTTTTACATGGTACCGCAATCGCTTCTCATGGGCTCAAGAGATGGTTAGACTCTATCATCGCTCTAATAGTAGCATACCGTAAATACCTTGTCGTTGCAATACCACCCCTGTTCTGGTATGATATCTAGTGTTCCAGGCAACACTTAGGCGCAAGCAACGGCACCAAAGTATACATCTGGGCGATTAGCTCATTTGGCTAGAGCGCCACATTGACGTTGTGGAGGTGATAGGTTCGAATCCTATATCGCCCACCAAACAAAGACCGACCCCCAGGGGTCGTTTTTGTTTTCTGCATTTCCCCACACTCCTTCCACAGTTTTCCACATCAGATTATAAACATTCCTACGCTACACAATTCGCCTGGTGATATATTACCTCACTCACGCTAAGATTGACATTTTTTAGTGCTTATGCTAAAATAAGAGCATGAGTAAAGATACACCCCGTACATCAGAGATAAAAGCTCATAGTCCAAGTTCTGCACTCGACCGTTTAACCCTTACATTTGAATATAACGTCTCGTACGCAGATGAAAAGAAGTCCATCAAAGAACGAACTTCTTAATCGGATTCCAGCTTATAAAAAAGAGCGACCTAAGCGTCGCTCTTTTTCTGCTTCTTCAGTTCTTTATGCCGCTCGCGCGAAGCCATTGTTGCCTTATCGGTAACATCAAACTTATCCAGGTATTTACCAAGCATTAGGTGAGTCTGCGCATTAAGTGATGCGATAGCACTGTAACAAATTGACGTTACAGGCATTAGCACCCACTGTAGCACCATCAAGATAGTGCGACGACGCTTGTAGCGAGCTGGGCGTGGAGGTAGCATCTTGAGCATCAAGAGGATCGTAATGAAAAGACCGATCATTGCTACCTGCTGAATATAGCTAATTACCGTTGGCAAGGTGTGTGCAGCTATATCACGTGAAGCACTCGGGTTAATAATGAGGGGCACCCAGCCGCCAAATGTAATCAAGATTGCCATTGTCGCAAGAGTAATATGGCTGTCTACGAGGCGAGCAAACCGGGCAAAACCCTCAAAGAAAGGTACATTACGCTGCTTCGTAAAAATACGTGTAGCAACATATGGGATATCAGAGACACCGTAACCCCAGCGTCGTAACTGCTTAAACTGTGTCACGAGCGTCTTCTTAAGCGTATCTGCCATCACTGCATCCTGGTAAATTGGCACATGAATTGGCAACACACTATAATTACCACCAAAGTAAAAATAGCTTCGCCAATACTGATGGCCATCCTCGACAATGCTTCGTTTGCTCCAGAAGTCCATCTCCACAAGCGCCGAAAGTGGTTGGCTGTGTGCTGCAAAATTACGCAATGTATGAGGACGCATGCTACTGATAATCGTCCAAAACGAGTTGCCGGTCGCAATCACGCGCATTGGTGCTGGTGCATCCCAGATGTTACCAAAGTAGAGCGCAATTGGCTGATACGAAAGATGCTTACGGTCGGGCTGTGTAATATATTCATAGGCAACATAATCAAAGTAGGTCGGATAAGGGCGGTTGTCGCTATCAAGCGTCGTTACAATAACTTGATCGTAACCAATTTTCTCTTTTTCGCACCACTTTTGCAGCTCAAAACCAGCATAAGTAATGTTTGGCCCCTTACCCATGACTTCATCAGCCATATCTTTAGGGTGTTTAACAATCTGAAATGTGTAGAACGTATCTTTGTATTCTTCCTGGAGACGCTTCGCGGTTGCTTCAATATCAGCACCACCCCGCTCTTCATAAGCTAAAAACAAAATAATCTGCTTATTATTGTAGCTAGAATTACGCACCGACTCGAGCGTAGGCTGAATGACATCGTACGCCTCATTATATGCAGCAATAACTACCGCATGGTACAGCGACGAAGGTTTTGGATATGCGGCTTCATCGGCCGCTATCAAGCGCAAGTTCTCTTTGTGATTATTATAGTCATAGCCGCTCGAATGCTCATCCCTAACGGCCTCATAGCTACTTGTTGGGTTTTCAAGCTGCTCAAGTCGAGCGTGCCAATCAACACGCTGCGCACCCACAAGCCTACTATGGCCCTGTACGGTATGAAAAGCGATACCAATAGACTTAATAAACACTGTAATAATCAATAACAACAGATAAATTGCCGCCCAAAGCGGGTTAACAAACGACAGCACAATCAAAAGCACAAGCATACCGTAACTCAGGAGTGCAGGAAGAATCTCGAAGAAGCGATACAGTTTCGTACGTTTACCAAGTGGAAGCTCTAGATTAATCATGCAGCGTGACCAAGGCTAATAATTGCCATCGTATACGCAAATGCGACAAGAAGCACAGTAATACCGAACCAGCCAATAAGTACACCTGTCTGACGACGCCCCATGTCATGCAACTTCACCATAAGGGCGGCGTGAGCCAATGTTACAACAACACCAAAGAGTCCGAAGCTGATAAGATACTGCCAATGATCTTTATAAAAATGCGCTTCACCAAATGCCGTATAGCGGGTATATACCGTCACATCACTTGGGTGAACATTGAGTGCAACAATCAGACAATATGCGGCACCCACAAGCGTGATAAGCCCCATAAGTAATACGTACGGCCTATCTTTGGCAACTTCCTTGAGTGATATCTTGATTGCTTCTTTATTCATACTATCCTATGGAGCCGTCTGCCGGGATCGAACCGGCGACCTGCACGTTACGAATGTGCTGCTCTACCAACTGAGCTAAGACGGCGTGTGATTTATCAATCGTGATTTATTATAGCATTATGCCATATGGTTTGAAATCCCCGAGAAGGTGTATTGCTAAAGAGAGCCTAACCTGTTACTATACTTGAAGCATATGCGCTCGTAGTGAAGTTGGCCTATCACGTCTCCCTGTCACGGAGAAGATCGCCGGTTCGAATCCGGTCGGGCGCGCCAAAGAAATACACTCACCATTTGGTGAGTGTATTTCTTTGTTAACCGTGTCCCAAACTACTACACACATAAGGAAGACCTCCTTTTTAAAGGCCTTCCTTATGAAAATTTAGCTAGATAAGATTACTATTTACCGTAACGCTGCTCAATAACCGACCAGTTAACAAGCTTCCACCAGTTCTGGATATAGTCGTCACGCTTATTCTTGTAGTCAAGGTAGTAGGCATGCTCCCACACATCAAGCCCCATAAGAGGCTCTTCCCCGCCCTGCATAAGAGGGTTGTCCTGATTAGGTTGCGCTAAAATCTCCAGGTCTGGAGTAAGCCAAACCCATCCGCTACCAAAGAGCGTAAGAGCTTTTTGATTAAACTGGGCCACAAACTCATCAAAGCTTCCATATTTTGCCACGATATCTTCTTGCAATTTACCTGCCGGCCCCTCAGTGCCATCCGGCGTCATAATCGTCCAAAAAAGACTATGATTATAGTGCCCGCCGCCCTGATTACGAATTGCCGTTCGTACACTTTCAGGTACTTGATCAAGGCTCTTCATGAGTTCAATGATGCTACGTCCCGTTAATTCAGGGACTTGAGACACCGCAGCATTAAGTTTATCAACATATGCTTGATGATGTTTAGTGTGATGCAGTCGCATAATTTCTTCGCTAATTACCGGCTCAAGCGCATTATACTCATATGGTAAATCTGGCAGTGTGAACATATTGATGCTCCTTTTTTTGTTTTTTATTTACTTATCGGAAACGTTTATGTACTCTTGAATTTTATGAGATGAACCAAGCTTAGAAAAGTCATCTGCAAAAGTTGTTAGTGGAATATGTAGATAGATAAAATCAACCTGCGTCCCGGTCTTGTCTGCTATCTTCACAAAGTAATAGCCATCGTCAGTAGTACTCTTCAACGGGCCAGATACAGCGCCCTTAGCCATTTTTGATACTTCAGAAACACGAAGTCCACTGAATTTACTTGTCATATCAACCGGGCCTGATTGACCAGCGGTCACTTTGCCACCTTTAGACTGAGCCATCTGTGCTGCCACAGCTGCCAAATCACCATTTGTTGAAGTAACAAGAGCCTGTGCCTGCTTAACCTGAGCGGTTGCGTTATCATCAACCGCAAACGCAATTTTTGCTTCTAACATACTGTTTGCAATACGAAGACGGTAATCACTCGATGTCTCACCATAATAAAGCTGCATCGATGAATCATACGTCTCTTGAGATACTCGACCGTTGGCAGTATTGCGCTCCTCGTTAATAAATGCATCAATATCGCCATTTGTAACGCTGATATGCAGCTTACGCGCAAGCTGGCGTGCATATGCAGTCTGTTCTGCCTTATCAAGTGACTGGCGCTTAATATAATCAAGCTGACGCTTACCATCTGAGCTATCAAGCTTAATTTCACCGTACTTGTTGAGATAGTATTCAGATCCACGGTACTGCACGAGATAATCACTATAAGGCACCTGCTCATCGTTAACGACTGCTACAGGCACAGGGATAATACGAGTAAGCCGGTACATAAACGCACTTGAATTTTGCATTGGATAAAGCTGCCACCATCCCACAGCAATAAGCAAAATAATAAACGCTATCGAAACAACAATAGTGTTGAATACGAGACGATGGCGTGCATACTGAATTGGATATTTAAACCGACGACCACCAGCAAGAATCCTCTCGCGGTGCTCGGCAACCGTGTCATTAGTAATACGCGTTGGCGCTGGTGCTTCTTCTTTTTTACGCTGTACTCGTTTAATTAGCTTCTTCATCAAGTCCTTCTTGCTGAGCGCCCTTAGTAGCTTCATGCACTGCATCCTGCAGTTTGTTATAAATCTCGCTTGGATGCTCAACCTTATGGATTACGAGATCGCCTACAAATGTCTGTATCACGATGGTACCGAATTTAAAGACTTCTCCGGTAAAACCAGGTATATTATAGCTTATGTTTTGGATTTTAGCCAAACGCAGCTCGACAACATCCTTACCAAAGAGACCTTTCTGAGTCACCTGTCGAATACGCTCCGAGGTCACGATATACACCGTGAAATACCACATAACAAAATAGTAGGCAAAAAGAATTAAACCAAGTGCCAATCCCCCTATCGGCAGCAAGAATAGCGTAAGATTCTGTTGCCAGATGAGCGGAGGAATCGAAGTGATTACAAACGGAATCAAAAGAGCATAAAAACCCTTTCGCATAGCGATTATATGCCTACGAAACACAAAGAGTATCTCTTCACCCTCGTGCTGACCTTCGAATACTTCGTTAGATATCTTTGTCATACTATGTTGGTACCCCGGGCGGGAGTCGAACCTGCAACCTTTTCCTTAGGACGGAATTGCTCTATCCAATTGAGCTACCGAGGCATGTCTACAGTATATAGAATATATCCCCTAACTGCTAGAGGTAGCTCATAGAGCGGACCATTCGTAAACGTAGGTCCGCTCTCGCCACTTGTATTTAACGGGTGAACTTTTCGTTCAATACTGAGTAATCGTACAATTCACTGTCACTGAACCAGTGGTCAATTTCTTTAGCCGCTTCCTCTGGGTCGCCACTTGCGTGAATGAGGTTTGGGATGCCCTTATTTGCGTCGTCGGCATAACCAAAGCTCATGTGCGAGAAATCTCCGCGAATAGTACCCGGTAACGCACTCTTTGGCTCTGTAGTACCAACAAGTTTGCGTACGAGCTCAACAGCTTCAACACCCTCAAGCACCATAGCAATAACCGGGCCTTGAATCATCATTTCGAGTGTAATATCAAAAGCCTTCTGGCCGCGGCGAGTAATCATCTGGCCAATCTCTTCATAGTGCTGGTGGTAGTGCTCTTTTGTTGGAGTAATCATTTTTGTTCCAACAATCTTAAGCCCTACACGTTCAAAGCGAGTAAGAATCTCTCCAACGATGCCGCGCTGAATTGTATCCGGCTTAAACACTACAAGTGTCTTTTGTACAGTTGATGTCATTGTGGTGGTCCTTTCGTTATTTTCCTACATTGTATCAAACTCTTACGATTAGGTGCTAGATTTTGCCACAAGCAGTATTATAGATATATGTACATGTCGGAATTAATCCTAGATTTTGTCGAATATCTCGAAGTAGAGCGTGGCCGTTCACCAAAAACTTCCGAGAACTATAGGCGCTACTTAGAGCGGTTTATTGAGTTTGCCGACAATATAAAAGTTGAAGACATAACAAACGAAGTCGTTCGCAAGTACCGGCTCTGGCTCAATCGCTACGAGACTGAAACCGGCGGCGAGCTAGCAACAATCACGCAAGCCTACCATCTTATTGCACTTCGCGGGTTCTTGAATTACCTGAGTAAAAGAAGTATTCAAACTCTTGCTCCTAACATGATCGAGTTACCTAAGGTTCACCGTAAACAGGTAACGTTCTTGCACTTCGATGAAGTTGAGCAGATACTTGAAGCGATCCCCAATGACGAAGCTCTCCCCCATCTTCGGGACAAAGCAATCCTTGAACTACTTTTTTCTGGTGGACTTCGTATATCTGAGCTCATAAACCTCGACCGAGGCCACATCAACACCAAGCGACGTGAATTCATGGTGCGGGGTAAAGGGCAAAAAGACCGGCCTATTTTCATTAGTCAGTCGGCCGCCGATGCAGTTGATGCTTACGTTATAGCAAGAGTTGATACACTTGCACCGCTATTCTTAAACTACAGCCGCAATAGTATTGCATCAACAGATGGTGGATATCGTCGGCTAACCCCTCGCAGTGTTCAGCGCATGATTGCTCGTTACGCTAAACTTGCGGGCATAACAAAACATGTTAGCCCGCACACTATGCGGCATAGTTTTGCCACCGACCTACTAATGAATGGTGCAGATATTCGAAGCGTTCAAAGTATGCTTGGCCATAGCAACATTAGTACCACCCAGGTCTATACTCACGTTACCGACGCACACCTCAAAGAGGTATACGAAAAATTCCATTCCGATTCGGATAAATAATTTATTCAGCTACGGCTTAGTGTAGTCACACGAGCCAGCGATATACTGTGAATCAGATACACCAAAGTCTTTGCAGAAGTTATGGGTAAGATCAACCGTTGCACGTGGATACAATTCTGTCTCAGCAGGACTTACGAGTTGCACACGGGCGCGAACACGGCGATACACATCTGCAGCGCGTCCAGTTGAATCAATAGCCGGCTCAACATCCTGAAGCTCCGTACCTACCGGCTGAATTGTGTAATCTGTATCGCCGTATAAACTCGTAACACGTAGGTAAGCTTTTCGATCTGCAATCTGCGCAGCAGGAAGTCCCACAGGTAGCGGCAGCGTAAGCGTTGCACTACAAATATACTGTCCGCCAATGCCAGGATTACATTTAACCGGTATCAATAAATTATTCGTCTTAGAGCGTCGAGCATCACTTGAAAAATCAGCGACCGAAAGACCAACAGACGATGGATATAAGTAAAGGGTGTTCGACCCACCACTCTGATCAAAATCATCAAGTTTAAAGTTCTGGCCATTATATTGCATAAGCTGCACGCGAAGTAGCGGCGGACGAGTCTTCCCTACCGCAGCCCATTTAGTTGCCGTAGGCAAGAGCGGAGACGGACTCGCATTTAAGTCAAACACGGTACTCGCACCTGGATTCTTGAACCAAGATACTGTCACCTGCGTAAATGAGCCTACGGTCTGCAATGGAACCACCTCAGAAGAGTCCTTACTTAAACTACCTTGATAGTCTGAAGTATTGCGATCAACTTTCACACAGCTATAGGCCTGATCGTATCCACCATCGGTACCAGAGCTACTTTGTACCATAACCTCATCTGTGTTCGCACCTGAGTCACTCGCGCTGAGTACCTTTGCTGAATGAACGGTATTGCATTCATTCGCAGCAATTGCTGAACAAGCCGCTGCATCATTATTACCAATACAAGCTTGCAATACACGCTTACCATCTTCAACACCAGCAAGCGCAGAGTCGTACGCACCACGGGAAAGCTCATCGTTATTCGTACGCTCTTGATCCTGTACAACGAGTCGCATAAAGCTTACCGATATTGTCATCAGCAGCAATACACTAAACACGACAATCATAAGCGCAGTTGCACCGCGCTCGGCAATGCGTTTATTTTGTATCGATCCGAATATCATTACTTAGTTCCTCCAACTCGCACTATCATATCGAAATCATCAACAGCACAGTAGTTGAAATCAGCTGTCTGCGAATCATTTGGCTTACACTGCACAAAACTATTTGTTGAATCATTTTGAGTTGTACCGATCTCGTTCGTGCCCAAGGTATACGAGATTTGATACATACCCTTGTCGCCAGTGACTGCGATTGGCGTCATGCTCATTGAGTAAAGTGCATAATCACGATCCGACCCTCCAAACAAATCAGTTGCCTGCTCAGTACTCGGAATATTCATCGGGTATTTACCCGATCCATCTTTATCACAATATGCCTGATTTGGACTTACTATGCGAGCAAATTTTACCGGAGTGTTCGACGACCCCATTGTTACTTCATCAGTATTCGGTGCATTAAGAAGCGCAGCGCTGTTCCATAAGTAACTAACAGTTCCAAGACAAATCCGGCCACTCGTAAGACTACCGCTCCCGACCGTAATCGCACCACCTGTTGGCGAGCCACCAATCATACTAATGCCCGTAGCAAGAAAGTCCCGTCGCACAGTGTCCGCAAAGTCACGTCCTGACTGGTTAATCGTCTGGTTCGTGCTGCCTTTAATATACAATTTCCCCGCCGTTACAGTAATTGTTAGAATCGCAATTAACAGTATAGATAGGAACGCAATCGCGAGAGTAACCTCCACAAGAGTAAAACCGGCTTGTCGTTTTTTAATCATAAATCCTCACAATCGTACCAAGTGTCATAGGGATGTGAATACCAACACTATCCCAGCAAGCATGAATATAAAAATCGTATGCAGTCACTGCTCCGTTCTGTTGTGCGCGAGTCGCCTGAATCCATATACCCTGCGATTGAACCGCACCGCCTGCATAATCAATCTTGGCATACGTAGCAGGTGTAATATACGTAGCCGAGGTTACCGATTGTCGTGTAAATGTCGTGTTTGTAGGATCTGCATTATCAATAACCGGTTTAATGTAAAATCCCTGACTAATCGAAGCGACTTGCTCACAGCTCTGATTAAGTGGTAAAGGATTACTAATTGCCCCGCTAATGAGCGTCTGCCATGCAGGGCTCTTTGTATCACGAATATATCGAATCAACTCGGCCTGGGTATCAATTTGCTGGCGCACTAATGTCGTCTCAAGGTTACGCTGAGTTGTTGCTACGCCATTATTAATAATCGTCATCGTGCCGACGGCCGCAAGTGAAAAAATGGCAAATGCCAACACCATCTCTACAATTGTATCTCCTTGGGATGCCCGCCGCATTATACACAGTTCCCCGAAGTAATTGGCTGAACGCCCGTTGTATTTGCTGCGCCCTTCTGAATAAGTACACCCATCGGTTGAACGCCAACACCCATAAACCCAGTCTGATCAACGCAAAGCTTCATATCAGACTGCGCCACATTAATAAGATCAGTAACTTTAATCGTATCGGAATTTGAGGTATATGTTTCAACCGTGCCCGACACAGGAACACGCAGCACCATCATGCTAAACCGAGCTGCGTTCTGAGTGCTAGGCTGCAAAAATGATGAACCCCACTCAACCGTATAGCTACTTGTTTGATTGCCTTGTTGAAGAAGCGAGGCCGTAAGAATATCCTGATTCGACTTTGAACTAATGCCCGTATCACTACTTGGATCATGGCGCGCAATCACCTGGCTCACTGTCACCGTTTGACCATCCGAGCTACGAAGGATATTACCAAGCAACAGGCAGTCACTTGCACCTCGAGTGGTACCGCCCGTAAGCGTTGATATACCAGATGAATTACAACTCTCATCTGAAGGTCTATTATTCAATACATTCGTCGTCTGAGAGTATTGCCCCTTGAAAAAATCAAGCGCTTGATTAACAGCGTCATTATATCGTTCATGATTAAGTGACGAACCAATACCCGTAAGCACCATCGCAATCAATAAGCCTGTTACCGCAAGAACAAGTGACGTTTCGACTATTGTAAAACCGCTGTTGCGAGGGTGCGCCATACTACCCTGATTATAGCATAAGCATATTCTGGAGATAGCCTGTCGGACCAAAAATCATGGCAAGCAACCAACTTCCAAAGAGCATAACGATAAGTGCTCCGAGAATCATGAACGGCCCAAATGGTATACGCGCGTGACGATGAAGTTCACGACGTGCATACAGAGGGATAAGCATGAAACATCCAAGAAGGTTAGCAATAAACAATGCTAAGAAGGCGTACTGCCATTTGCCTAAAAGAAGCGCGAGCCCTACACCAAGAATTCCATCCCCCATGCCAACCCACCCAAAGAGAGAAAACATCAAATATAACCCGCCAAGCAGCACAATGCCACCAACAAGTGACCAAATATCAAGAGGTGCACCCGAGAGAACCATAATTACCTGAAATACCATTCCTACACCAATAAGCGCAACATTGATAGCAAATGGCAGTAAAGACCACTTTGCGTCATACACAAAAAGAATTGCCATCACAACACACGCAATCAACCAAACCGCAAAACCAACGATATGCATCATGGAATCAAGTGCGTATGGCCACAAAAGATATGAGCCGATAAATACCATAGCAAGCCCAACCTCTAGCAGTATCTCAGCTACGCCAATCGGCTTGCGACAATAGCGACACTTCCCACCAAGAGATACCCAGCTCACTACAGGGATAAGATCATACCATGCAAGCTGGTGGTGGCAATGGAGGCATTCCGATCTATCCTGAAGGGTTGGACGCAACAGTGCCTTAAGGCGCTTCAATTCAGCCGCATCAACTTCCTCACCCTCTCGCTTATCCTCAACAAGCTGATGAGCGCGAAGACGCCATACTTGAGCACCGGCAAAGCTACCCAGCAATGCCCCTAGCACTCCTAATACAACGATAAGCGCTATATTCATTGCCTTATAATAGCACGAACATTAAAAACTCCCGCACCTTAGCGGGAGTTTTTAATGTGTATGTTACGCTCTATACGTCTTGGCAGAAGAATGCGTCACCGTTCTCCATTTTGATAAGAACTGCCGCATTACGGGTTGATCCTGCGATTGCAGCGTTACCGCCTGAATTACATTTCGCTCCGGTGATAACCTGGACAACGTTTGTGTCAGCGTTACCAACACCCGTAACCCCGTTACGCACAGTTACGATGTAGTTATTGTCTACAAGCGTGTCACTTGAAGCTGCGGTGTAGCTACCGTTGTCACTCTTTGTACTTCCTGCGCTTGTTCCATCTACATAACCCTGAAGTGCTGTACCATTTGCAGGTTGCTGGCCACGGTTATTAGACTGGTAAGTCGTAACTGCAGAAGTTACTTTACCAAGGACATCCTTGCGTGCTGCATCGCGCTGGTTACGCTGTAATGCAGGCAACGCAATAAACACCATCAAGAAGATAAGGGCTGCAATAGCAAGCACCAATACCACCTCAATAATGGTAAAGCCTTTCTGCTTTAATTCCTGTTTGCTCATTGTTGAAATTCCACCTTCCTTAACGTTAGAGCTAACTGCTTATGTACAATAATATCGCACTTATCGGCCCAGTGTCTAGCACTTTTTTAATGAATATTGCCGACCAATGCATAGATTGGGAAAAGAATCGCACCCACCATACCACCAGCGAAGACCGCAAGCACCACCATCAAGATTGGTTCAATCGCCGTTGAAATCGCCTTGATTTCATCATCAAGTTCATCTTCATACACCTGTGCAGTCTTACCCATCATTTCATCAATCTTACCAGATTGCTCACCAATCTTAATCATCTGCGGCACCATTGGTAAAATATAGTCTTCAGGCTTCAAAGCAACAGAGAGCGCCTTACCACCCTTCACCTTCTCTGCAGAACGGTCAATTGCCGCACTAATGATAGTGTTATTCACACCCTCGCTACTAATACGAAGCATGTCGAGCATCGCCACACCAGTCGCAAGCAATGTTTGCCCTGTACGTGTAAATCGCGCCATATAGAGCTTGCGGAACATACCGTTAAACATCGGCACATTAAGCTTCAAACTATCTTTTACATGGATACCGGCGTCGGTTTTGAAGTACTGCATAAGGAAGTAGCCTCCGATACCCAGAATAATGATAGTAAGCCACCAAAAGTTCACAAGAAAATTCGTTGCCCCAATCATAATCGCCGTCAGGAATGGGAGCTCTTTATGCATATCTGTGTAAAGCTTAGCCACCTGAGGCACCACAGTAAGCAGCATGAAAATCATAACACCAACAATTACCACAAGCACAATCGCCGGGTAAATCATCGCGCCACGAATCTTACTCATCATTGCTGCGTCTTTCTCTTTCTGAGTTGCAATACGCTTCAAGGCGTCATCAAGCGTACCAGAAGCCTCACCAGCCGATACAAGCGCAATCACGATCTTATCAAAGACTTCCGGGTGCTTACTAAACGCGTCCGAAAGCGTATGACCACCTTCGACTTCACCAATAATTTCTTCGACGACACGCTGCATCTTTTTGTTCTCAGTCTGCTCCAAGACCGTACGCAAGCTCTGCGCAAGTGGCAAGCCAGCACCGATCAATGTTGCAAGTTGTCGCAGGAAAACAATTTTATCTTTTACGGTGACTCGATTAGCAATCTTAGCAAAGAGCGAGCCATCTTCGTCTATTTCAGAGATATTCAGCGGCATCAGCCCTTGTTCAATCAACAACTTTGCAGCCGCCGTCTCGCTATCAGCTTGAACCATCGAGCTAATGACTTCGTTACTCGATTTGTCCCGCGCCTGGTAATTGAACTTTCTCACCTAAATTATCCCCGCATTAGCCTTTCAAATTCCGTAAGATCAACGGCAAACTCCCGTGCGCTGTCATAGGTAATCGTGCCACTCTGCACAAGGCTCACAAGCGTGCGATCCATTGTTTGCATGCCCTGATCGGCACCCGTCTGAATAATGGCATCAAGCTGGTGGCTCTTGCCTTCACGAATCACGTTACGAACTGCTGGGTTAGCAATCAAAATCTCAGCGGCAACAACGCGTCCACCGCCAATTGCCGGTACAAGCCTCTGACTACAAATCGCCATCAAGATATTCGCAAGCTGCGAGCGAATCTGTGGCTGCTGGTGTGGTGGGAATACGTCAATCATACGGTCGATACTCTGTGCTGCAGAGTTTGTGTGAAGTGTAGCAAACACCAAGTGACCAGTTTCAGCAATCGTAATCGCTGCGCTAATCGTCTCAAGATCGCGCATCTCACCAATCAGCACAACGTCTGGGTCTTGACGCAAACTCGAGCGGAGTGCTGCAGAAAATGAGTAAGTATCATAGTGCACCTCTCGCTGTACCACTACTGAACGCTTTGACTTATGCGTGAACTCGATTGGGTCTTCGATCGTAATAATATGCTGGGACTTCTCAGTGTTAATCTTATCAACTAATGCCGCGAGCGTTGTCGACTTACCACTACCGGTAGGTCCGGTGACAAGCACAAGTCCACGCGGGTACTCAGCGAATGTCATAACAATCGGTGGCATACCAAGCTCAGTAACAGATTTAATTTCATTTGGAATTAGACGGAGTGCTGCCGCAAGGTTGCCACGTTCATGGAATGCATTTACACGGAAGCGTCCAAGTGTACCAAAGGCAAAGCTAAAGTCGAATTCTTTATCCTTTAAAAGAATCTGCTGCTGATCTTGGTCCAAGATGGCGAAGACGAGCGACTCGACCTGCTGTTCATCAAGCGGGTTAAAGCCCGCAACTGGCGTCAGTGAGCCATCAACTCGGAGCATTGGAGGCAAGCCTACCTGGATATGAAGGTCTGAGGCTCGTTTCTTCACAACCTCTTCTAGTAGTACCTCAATCCGTAAATTATTCTGTGTTTCCATTGCCTTCCCCTTTATGCCGTATCTGATGTTACTCGGTTAACCTCTTCGAGAGTTGTAAGTCCCTGCAGAGCTTTAAGGTATCCGTCCTGACGCATGGTAATCATACCTTGCTCAACTGCCTTTCTCTGGATTTCACCGCTTGTCGATCGCTTCACAATGAGCTCACGAATCTCTTCAGTGACATCCATTACCTCGTAGAGTCCGGCGCGGCCTGAGTAGCCACGTGGCGAGGCGGGCGTATCATGCCCTTTCACCAAAGTATAAGCGGTTTGGTTGGCAAGTGGCAAGTCTTTATAGCCAAGATCAGCTGAAACTTGCGCCACCTCCTCTTTTGTCTTCGGCAGTAAGTGTCCGACATTATCAAGAATACTTTTAGTCTCAAGCGGACTCGACCAGTACGCATCGCGCTTAGCGGCAACACGGCGCACCAGGCGCTGACCAATAATCGTATTCACAGTACTCGCAATCAAGAATGGCTCAATTTCCATATCAAGAAGACGCGGGAGCACTCCGGCTGATGAGTTCGTGTGCAGTGTGCTAAACACAAGGTGACCCGTAAGCGCCGCCTGCACGGCAAGGTTAGCAGTCTCACCGTCACGAATCTCCCCTACCATCACAACATCCGGGTCCTGACGCAAAATTGACCGAAGCCCAGAGGCAAATGTAAGTCCTACTTCGGCATTAACCTGAATCTGATTAACCCCATCCATCTTGTACTCAACTGGATCTTCAAGCGTCACGATATTCACCGTGTCGTCTTTAATCTCCTTAATAAGTGCGTAAAGGCTCGTCGACTTACCGCTACCAGTAGGCCCACTCGTAAGAATCATGCCATTTGGTCGTTTAACGCCCTTGCGAATTGTACGTAGCGCGCGTCCAGCATAACCCATTTGCTCAAGATCAAAAGAGTTGCCTGTTTTATCGAGCAAACGAATTACCACCTGCTCACCCCAGACTACTGGGCTAATAGCGATACGAAGGTCAACTTCTTTATTGCCAACTTTTACCGTAAACTGGCCGTCTTGCGGGATACGGTGTTCGTCAATCTTGAGGTTGGACAAAATCTTAATACGGCTCACAAGCGCTGGCTCGATGCTCTTTGGGAGCTGCATCACTTCACGAAGTACGCCATCGACACGACAGCGAATCTTAAGGGCCTTCTCGAGAGGCTCAATGTGGATATCACTCGCCCTTGCCTTCACTGCATATTCCAAAATCGTGCTCAACGCCCGACTAATTGGCGAGTCTTGAACAATCGTCTTAATATCACTACTCTCAGCCTTTGCATCCTCTTGTGATGCGCGCGCCGCGACGTCAACACTCGAAAGGTCGGTTTTGTACTGATCAAGTACATGTCGTACACCCGCCTCAGACGCCATAAATACCTTAAGTGGCCGCTGAATACGATTCGCCAAGTAATCCACTGCCTGCACGTTGTTCGCATCAATCATAGCTACAGCAAGACGATTCTGCACTTCCGCAAGCGGCACCGCCATAAATCGCTCCGCAATATCAGAAGGCAAAAGCGATAGGATTGATTGGTCAACAATTGTGTTCGTAAGATTCACATACGGCACGCCCGAAACCTGGGCAATGCCATGTGTAAGTAGCTCGTTATCGATAGTTCCATCAGCCGTAAGAGTAGCAAGCAGTGGTTTATTCTCTTTTACAGAACGCTCGGTTGCCGCCTTAATCGTCTCAGCACTAACCAACCCCTCTTCCTGGAGGAGTGTAATCAGTTTCTGCTGGATATCATCAGTCATCAAGGCCATAGTAAACTCCTACTATTGCGCAGACTGACCACCGCCAATTACCGTTTGAACCGTTGGGTTAATCGCATCAGCCCTAAAAACTTTAGTATCTGGTGCGGTAACATCAGGGTTAATCTTCTCAATTGTTTTCACATCCTCACCCTTTTGAGGTGGCTTCAGAAATGAAATCTGGTTAGCAATCACAAACGAAATCATTACTGACACACTTGCGATGAGCACAACCATTGCTATGTCGCTCTTCTTCATTATTTGCCTCCTGGCGTAATCGACTTCGATTGTAGCTGTAGCTTAATACCTGGCTGGTAGTACGCATGCGCAGTAATTGTCGCCTGGTACGTCGTATCGCTTCGTTCCAAGATAAAGCTATCAATATCGATAACCCTAATTGAATTCTCAAGCCGTGTTAGTGTATCTTTGATAGTATTCACGTTATTCGATGAAATCTGCATCTGCAATGAAATCATATTGTCACTCGTAGCGCTACTATCTGTAGTATCGGTATTTGCATTTGGATCAACCGTGTCAACAGATAACGAGTCGATAGAGAGACCATCTACACCAGAGAGAAGTACTTGCTGCAAGGATGCTCCAAGAGCAAGCGAATTACGATCCGCAGGGAGCGCATCAAGCGGAACCTGCAATGCGTTCTCATCACCATTTGCCTTTACAGAATTAAGCGCTGAGTTAGTCTGCAATACAACAACATTGCTTGTAAGGTCTTTGGCGACTTTATTGTTGTAATTAAGCGTATTGACGGTTTCGGTCATTGCGCCCACGACCTTCACTTTAAACATAATCTGTTGCACCAAGAAAATTGCCACAACAACGCAAATACCCACAACAGCCGACATGCCCGCTACCCATATGAACATAGTACGGCTTGAGTCAGCAATTGCTCGGCGCTTCGGACTTACCATTTGAGATGCCATTATTTATCCTCCTTCAAATCCGTCGCAGCCTGACTGAACATACTATCTGGAATCAAGGTTTTTGAATCGGTAACATCAACACGAGCGCTTGGGGTGCTGATCTTTACGTCACTCATACGATTATCGAGAAGTCCGTCAGGATATGTAAAGATAATCGTGAAGCGTACAACCTTAGCACCTGATGCATCTTCACCATAGCTTGTGTCTTGCAGTGTAACATTAGAGGTAAGAGGCATCTCTTCGGCGCTATCATTACCCTGCTGCTTTGCAGTGATTTTCGTATTGAGAATCGTCTTCCTGAAGACGTCCGTTGCAGGATAGCCACCCACCGCTGAACCTTCGAGTGTAATAGTATTCTGTGTTGGGTCAAGCGTTACTTTAGAGAGCTTTACATCATTTGGTGCTGGCGGATTAATCGCCGCAATCACATCCAAAAGACGTGAATCAATGGTTCGCTTATCGTTCTGGCTCGAAATAGTACCAAGCTGATTCTGAATTGTGAGTGCACTATCAAGATCAGAAACCGATGAAAGCTTATTGTAACCAGTAGTAATCTGTCCTTCTTGAATCTTTTGCACCGCTACCTGACCGCCAAGTATCAGCGCAAGTGCTACAACAACAGCTACCGCGACAAGTCCAATAACAATCGAGAGAGAAATTGCTACATTACGCATGCGCTGCGCATGAAGCATTTCCTGCTTAACATCTGGTACGAGGTTAATCTGAATCATTGCTCAACCCCTCGTTTCGCAAGGCCGATCGCCGTCGAGAACTCCATAGCCACAGCTGCGAGCTGACGCTGATCAGCCTCAGCCATCTGAATTCCCTGCCAAGGATTACCGAGCTGTACACCTTTACCTACTTTACCAGCAAGATACTGATCAAACTGAGGAATCGTCGCCGCAAATCCAGTTACGATTACGCCGCCCACGGCAATGCTCGGGTAGCGCGTCTCAAAGAACTTGATTGACTTCACAACTTCAGCTGCAAAGTTATCAAGTGTTGATTCAAGTGCGCGAAGAACCTGTCCTTCCAAGCGGTCAGGAGCAAGGCCAAACTTCAAGATAAACTGTCGCGCCTGATCCTCTTGAACGTTAAGGTTAGTGACTGTCGACTTCACAAGCGATCCAACACCAGTTGGAATCGTACGTACAAGGCGCGGCGTGTCACCGTACACAATCGCAATATCTGTTGAGTTCTCGCCCATATCAAGCTGCAGTACAGCGCCCGTCGCCCCGGGTGTCGTCAACGCGCGAACCATGGCAATCGGGTCTGGTTCAGCGGCAATCACGTTGAATCCAAGGGCTTCGACCAACTCAAGTCGATCTTCACTATACTGGCGTGCAACACTCGAAAGCAATACTTCTTGCTGATTTTGCGCCCGCAATGAATTACCAAGCAATGCCCAGTCCACCTTCGCGTCATCAACTGACATCGGAATGTACTGGTCAATCTGATATTTCATCGTTGCCTTAAGCTCAGATTCGCTCACCATAGGCACATCAATAATCGTTGTAAACGTCTTGCTCGAAGGTAAACCAATCACAACATTCTTCGATTTAATACCACTCTGTCCAACAGCAGTCATGATTACTTCACCAACCTTACGGCGCGCCTCTTCGGAGTCGCTACCTGTTAGTTTACTGTCGATAGGTGCATACCCGTAATGTTCGAGCGTGTACCCTGCCCCTGCTTTTTTGAGTTGAACAACCCGAATAGCATTAGTGCCAATATCGAGTGCAAAAAAGTCGCCCAACCCTTTCAATATATTCATACTAGCTCTTAGTATACATAAGCAGTATGAGTGATTGCAAGGCCTTTAACCACTCGCTAATATCTTGGCGGCAAATCGGTTGAATAAACCGTCTGCCATTGGCCGTTCTGCTTCGCAACATTATTCGACCAGATATAGCTGTCACTCCGAAGATTAATCTTCTCAGCAGCATCTTCAGGCTTCGTTTTATCATAGTACGAGCGGTCCAACAGTAGCTGGTTGGCCATAATCGGACCGTTAATAACCAACTGATTTGAGCAATTCGTAGAGCGCACCGCTGTCTGCGCAACATCGCTACACGTATTAATCGTGCCAGTCGCAATAAGCCATGCATCAATATGCTTCACATTACCAGCAATATTGATGTTGTTACCTATCAATATAAGCTGCGGTATGCCGTTCGCATTTGTTAGCGACCCAGTATTGTACATAATATCTTGATCGATTGTAATTGTACCCGTAGTCGTAATTGATGCCGACCCTGTAAAGTTAGCGATGTTCGCACCCGGCACGATACTTCCGATATCACTTGCCTTAAATGATGTCGCACCTTGATTATGGTTAAGCGGTGCACCATTGTAGGCAGCCGTCCTCACAAACGCACTTACGCTCGGAATCTTACCCATATTAGACGCTCCATCAAAGCACCCATACGCTGGTGTACAACCCACTGGCGTACCTGTATTCGCGAACGTCAATCCACTCCAGACCGACTGAGGGCTTGCGTTACCACCGTTTGCCCCAGATTGCGATGCAAGGTTTGCAATACTTCCTGGCGCTAAAATACCGTACTCAACCCAAGACCCAGCGTTATTAAATACAAGACTCGTTGCACCTGCATTAATATTTGTACCGCTGAACACTGACCCTACGCGCAAATCATTACCAAGAACCTGCACAAATGGCACACGCTCAATTGTCGAGCAAGATACTGTACTATGCTTCCAGGTTGGCGCGGCAACAGATCCTTTGTTTACCGACGTAACATAGCACACCTTTGAACCTGGATCAGGAACGCTCGCAAGAGTATCGACAAAGTTAGCGACATTCGTTGTACCCTTCGCGAACTTTGTCGTGCCATTTCTCACAGTCTGACATGATCCTCCGACGAAACCAGAAAATTGCGTACACGGTGCAGCGGCCGCACCCCCCTTAGTGTAATTTGCCCCCGGTGCAACAATAAATCGTGTGACCGACCAATCAACATCATCAGAAGCTGTGTTACCAGTGTTATTCACTGATGCGGATACGTTAATATTATTATCTCCCTCACGAAGTAACGACGGTGAAGTTGTAATCTGCGGAGTCAACGTATAATCAAAATTCAATACAATATTTATATACAAATCTCTCTGGGAAAGACCACAATCATCAACATTCAGCCACGCATTCGTCACGTTTCGTGGACCCCCACCTGAACAGTTCTTCGTTGCCCTATACTCGTCAGTAGTATGATACGCGGCAAAATACTTATTCTCCACAATAAGGTGGATCGTACCAGAGCTTGTAATTGGCTTGCCAGGAGCAGTCTTATACGTAAAGTTTGTCGTCGCCGACCAGTAGCGCGAATTATCATCACGCCAGAGATTCAATATTCCATTACCCGCATCAAGCGTTGCCGTTCCGTCCCAGGGCGATGACGCGACCTGGAAGTCAACGATCTTCCTTCGACTAAATGCCATCGACGGATACATACAGCCACTACCAAAATCATTTGGCGAGCGGTCATTCGCATTATTTACAGACGTTACCCAACGCGCAGAGCTGTTAATAATCGAGGCTCCAGAAATACTTGTTTTACAAGCGCCACCATTGCCTGCAATATCCGGCTCCACCAGCGGGCCACACAAAAATACGAGATCATTTACCTGAAGTGGTATCGATGTCGTACCGTAATTCACGGAAAGCGGAACCGAAGCATTACCTTGGCCGCGCTTCGACATCCAAATAGCATTATGGTATGAGGCACCGCTATTAATACCACCCGTGCGCAGATTACCGCCGCCCGCGCTTGTGAAATAATCATTCCTGTAGCCCTGCAGGTGGTCTTTACAGTCAGTATCCCAGCCTACCGCATCCTGCACGCCATATTGCAACAAATCTTCAACCTGAGCAGTCGTTTTTTTAGCCGCGTGCGCCACGCCAACACTACTGATAATTGCGAGCGCCACAATAAGAAGTGGCATAACAATTGCACGACCCTTAAACAGTTTCATTATTTCTGTCCATCCGCTTCATTTAAATCATCACCCGAGAGCTGTTGCGTATCAGTTTTTTGCTGTGCCTTCAATGTAGCGAGCGACCCACGAAGATCACTGATATTAATTGCCGGTGGGTTAAACACCGTACTGTACGCGCCGCCGGCGCTCAAAACACGCTGCAGCTGATTAATCGTGTCACTTGCCTTGTCGGCTTGGCCACTCGCAAGAAAGTAACGCGCCATAATATATTCGCAGTTTGCATCATTCTTATACTGCCCAATTGCCATCACTTCAGTTGACATAGCCGTCAATGCAGAGAGGTTGTTATTGCCAATTGCCGTTGAAGCCCTTTTAATAACGTCATCGTTACAGACCGTTACAGGAGTAATTTTCGCCTGGTCAGGTTTTGAACTACCTCCATCCGCCCCATTATTTGCGAGCAATGCAGTGACGGCATAAATACCAGCTCCAATAATACAGAGTGCGACGACAGTTCCTGCAACAAGCAATATTTTCTTACGCATGCTTATGCTTAGTATAGCGGAACCAATTAGCAAAACCAAGCAGGCAAACATGCCGGCAAAAGTCCCCTACCCTATGGATCACCACATCCACTCGCCACCTCTATTGTGATACAATATTTCTATGATTTTATCTATTGGCATAGCGAATTTGTAACCCAACTTCCGTTCGAGATAAAAATGAAGATGCCACCACCTGATAACAGACGGGGCTACTCAAAGAGACGGCTCAAGACTACTATTTAGGCATTTCCTCTAGGACTGCGCTATCACAATAGCCCTTACTGAGTGCCCTGTCGTTTTGCACTTTCAAGTAGTCGCGTGATGAAAGTTTCGATTGCTTCGTTATCGTATAAATCAGAATCTGATTCATCAAGAGACTCCACTAACTCCTTGAATTCTTTGCCACTAATGTATGTCTGATCGTGAGAATTATTAACTGACACCCCCTCCTCGCTTAGACCACGCGACAACAAATGCACGACAACACTATTCAATCTCTTCGTCTTTGCTGGATCGTCAGGATAAATTGTCACATCATCATTAATACCAAAATGATAACCTGAGTCGAGGAACGGCGAAGGTGCACCCTGCAGAACATTTGAACGAGACGCATATATGTCTATAGGGATGCCGCCAACTTTTGTAATACTAATATTAGCCACGCAATGGTCAATCATAAAAGCAAGCTTGTGGTTATCACCACTGTCAAGAATTGACTGAAACAATTCGCCAATTGATGCTAGGTCTTCTTCATTTCCACTTTCTAATATTCTTTTCTGAGCCTCTTTGAACATGGCGTTTTTTATTTCAGACTTAAAGCCCATGACTTCCTTTGACGCCTGAAGAAAATCAATCATAGCAAGGCGAATTTGTTCATTACTAGCTGTATCTAGAGAATCCTGCGAACGCTGGACTGCGTCCAGCTCAGAGCTAGTTAGCAGAGTCCGCTGTCCAGTATCTACAATACTGCCATCCTCCATTCTAATAGTTGTTGAAATTAGTGCCTTTTCACCACCACCGATTTTATTCAAAAAAGCGAATCCTGCGTGCAGCAGTTCTCTCCGAGTAACATTTCCCGCTTCAATAGTGGACGAAGGTAAGCCTGCTTGTAGTAATCGTGTCCATTCGGGGCTGCCAGCCTTCACTGTACCTAGATGAATAATTTCCTCTGGATCTGCAGGTACCGCCTCCTGCTCTAATAAATTCTCATAGAGAGAAACAACTTGAGGTGAAAAATCACCTGCTATTCCTGGCATTACCCCAGAATGATCTATTATTGTGTCCGCAGATGGCACATGCCTTTGCTCTACCTCTGATACCTCTGGAGTATTACTATCTATAGAATTGTGCGTTTTCTCAGTCATAATTTTTTGTAGTTTTTTAGTAGTTGATAAAATATTAACACGGTTATGTTTATTTGTCAATTACATTTCTTTTTTCACCCCTGTTGTAGTATGATTGGTTTATGAGTCTCGAGATCGGCATAGCGGGGACGCAAGACTGCCTTTTGTAATCCACTTCTCTGTTCCCATTCAACAACAGAATATAGCTCCCCGCAAAGGCAAGCGTGAAACTTGGACGAAAGGGCCCGTATATCGTTTACTTACAAACGAAACTTACGTTGGCCGCCATTACTAATAATAAAAGTGAATCGTGTCTACCGAAGAATCCTAAAAAAGAACGTGAATATATCCAGCATACTGACAAAACTAGCCGTAAAAAGCGCGACAAGTCAGAATGGCTTATGGTAGAAGCGCCCCCTATTGTTTCTGAAAAGCTATTCGAAAAGGTACAAAAGCAAATTGCGCTTAATGCTAAGTATGCATCTCGCAATACCAAGCACGAATATCTCTTAGGTGGACTTATTTACTGTACATGCGGCTCACGCCGCTCATCAGACACTGCACGAGGTCATTACTATTATCGTTGCACGGACAGGCTACACCAGTTCCCTAACCCACCTAAATGTGCAGAAAAAGGTATCAATGATGCGGTTACTTGGGAGAAAATTGTTATACTGTTAACAGAGCCGAAACTAATCGACGAACAGTATAAAAGATACCGTAAAGAATCCGCTAACTCAAAAGTAATTGATACTGACATTTCTTCAATCGAAAAAGAGTTATCAAAGCTAAAGGACGAGGAGCAGCGTTACATCGCCGCTTACGGTCGCGGTGTTCTAGACGAAGCGTTATTTGACTCAAGCATGAATACTGTTCGAGCAAAGAAAGGTGCGCTCTTGAATCAAAAGGCAGAGGCTGTGGCTACATCCGATAAGGTTATTCCAGAAATAAATGCTGATGAGTTAGCTGAGAAATTTACTCAACTCGTTGATAACCTCGAATTTAGCGACAAGCTCTCCATTACTCGAAAATTAATAGATAAAGTCATAGCCACAAAGGAAGAAGTAACAATATGCGGAAACATACCTCTAACACCGATGAAAGGAGAAAAAGCAGCTTATGAGTCTATCAATCGGTATCGTAGGCCTCCCGAACGTTGGCAAGTCTACTCTTTTTAACGCCCTCACCCACAACGACATCTTGGCGGCAAACTATCCGTTTGCAACCATCGAGCCAAACACTGGCATTGTCGCCGTCCCCGACGAGCGTCTGCAAACACTCGCAAAGATGTACAACAGCGAAAAAATCACCCCAGCCTCAGTAACCTTCGTCGACATTGCCGGCCTCGTTGCAGGCGCCAGCCAAGGCGAAGGCCTCGGCAATAAATTCCTCGCAAACATTCGCCAATGCGACGCAATTGTTCATATCGTACGCGCATTTGAAAGCGGCGACATCGTCCATGTCGAAAACAACGTCGACCCAAAGCGCGACATCGAAACAATCAACACCGAGCTTATCCTTGCCGACATTCAAACCATCGAAAGCCGCATGGCGCGCTTGCAAAAAGAAGCTAAGGCAAACCCTAAAGCTAAAGGCATTTACGATAGTCTTGTTGCACTTAAAACAGATCTCGAAACAGGCCGACCGGCAAACTTGAGTAATAATTTTACCCACGAAGCCACTGAAGACCTTCACCTACTTACCGCAAAACCAGTCATCTATATCTTTAACGTCAACGAAGAAACCCTCACGAGCACCGCTCGCAAAGATGAGCTCAGCGCCATCGTTCCCGATTCTCGCGCGCTCTTTATCTGTGCACAGCTCGAAGATGAGCTCAAAGGCCTCGACCACAGCGACGCCCAAGAACTACTTGAAAGCTACGATGTCAAAGAACCTGGCCTCAACCAAATGATTCACGCAGCCTACGATCTCCTTGGCCTGCAGAGCTACCTTACCGCCGGCGTGAAAGAAGTTCGCGCCTGGACCATCAAGCAAGGCTCCACCGCTCCACAAGCTGCCGGCGTCATTCACAGTGACTTCGAGCGTGGCTTTATCGCCGCACAAGTTGTCGACTATTATGATCTTGTCTCTGCCGGCTCAGAAGCCAACGCACGCGCCGCAGGCAAAATCCGCACCGAAGGCAAAACCTACATCATGCAGCCAAACGACATTGTTGAATTCCGATTCAATGTCTAAGAGGGCTAAAGCGCCGCTCGCTACCTTTTACTATGGATACTAAAAGCGAAGTGCAACCAAAGAGCCTCCTAGGGGAGGCTCTTTGGTTGTAACGGTATTCATAGTAAAACGGTGGCGAAAAGGCACTTTACCCAAATAGTGTAAAGAATTAATTACTTCAACTTCCGCAGCTTATAAAACCGCTCCAAGTTCCCTCTAGCGCCCTTCACGTCACTATCCGCCTTATCAATAATCCTAAAGTAACCCTTCGTCCACACCTCAAAATCTCGCAAAATAGTACGACGCACACTATCGTTCTTAATCACACCGCTACTTGTAATCTGCTGGCGGCTCGCCTCAAATTGGGGCTTCACCATTACAAATATATCTGTCGCAGGACTCACAATCTTAGCAACATGCGGCAAAATCTGGCGCACGCTGATAAACGATACATCCATCACCACGATATCTGGTGTGGTTGCTGGCGTAAAATCGCGAATATCAGTCTTTTCATGTAGCTCAATCCGTTCATCGCCACGCAGTGATGGGTGCAACTGATCAGTTCCGACGTCCACAGCATACACTTTAACTGCACCATTCCGCAGTGCATAATCAGTAAACCCACCAGTAGAAGATCCGACATCAAGCACCGTCTTACCGGCAAAATCAATATTAAACTTGCCTGCCACACTTGCAAGCTTCAGTCCAGCACGACTCACATACTGCTCTTCAGCGGTCAGCACAATCTTTGCAGTGTCATGTACAAAGAATCCAGGCTTTGTTGCCACTTTACCATCAACCGTCACTTTACCAAGCTTAATCCAACTCTCCGCCTGTGATCTCGTAGGCACGAGCCCTTGCTGAACAAGTAGTTGGTCAAGTCGCTGTTTCACTGGCGCCCTACTTTTTACGTTCGCGGTATTCGCCGGTCGCAGTATCAACAGAGATAATATCGCCAGTCTTGATAAATGCAGGCACTTTCACCGTAACGCCAGTCTCAAGTGTTGCATCTTTCAGTACGTTACTGGTAGTGTCACCCTTCACTACATCTTCGGCGTAGGTAACTTCGAGGTAAATATTCTTAGGAAGCTCAACGTTAATCACACGATCACCAAAGAATTGCAGGCTTAGGTTTTCACCTTCCTTCAAAAAGCCCTTCGCGTCGTCCATAAGATCAGCAGAAAGTTCAAACTGCTCAAATGTCTCAGGGTCCATGAAGAAGTAGGTATCGCCATCAGTATAGAGGTACTGTACGGTACGACTACTTACTTCAGCTGCTTCAACCTTTTCCTGACCCTTAAATGTCTTTGGAATCACTGCACCAGTAATCAAGTTCTTGAGTTTCACGTTCACAATCGAACCACCGCGGCCCATCACCTTCTGGTTGTATTCCATCACGCGGAATGGCTGGCCTTCAATCTGGCAAACAACGCCCTTTTTCAAATCAGTTGGTTGGTACATAAATATATTCCTTTACTTTGTTTTCAAGTGTCGTATAGAAAATCGCAGGGTGAGAGATGCTATGCGACGCAGATCAAGGCGTAGACGAGGCTCGGACCGAGCAATATTTAACATATTGCGAGGGAGAAGCGTAGTCTACAACGCCGATATGCGCCGCGGAGCGCTCTCACACTAGCCGTGTGATACGAAAGGCATCAAAGCCAAGTGACGTGCACGCTTAATAGCTACTGCAAGCTGGCGCTGTTGTTTAGCGCTAAGACCAGTCTTTGCAACTGGCTCAATCTGACCGTAGATATTAATGTAACGTGAAAGTGTTTTTACGTCACGGTAGTCAAAGTATACTGGAGTATCCTTCTTAAATCGCTTTACCATATTAACATTCTCCTAGAATGGAATCTCCGACAAGTCGATTGGCTTGTCATCGATATCTTCAATTACTACATCGTTTGATTTGCTGCTTGATGAGCTCGAGCGAGCAGGTGCACCTGCATCGTCACCACGGCCACCACCGACAAAATTAAAGTCCTCAACGACAACTTCAACTGCCTGACGGTTGTTACCATCTTTATCTTGGTAGCTACGCTGGTCAAGACGGCCACTCACGAGAAGTGGTGCGCCCTTCTGAACGTACTGCGCGATGATTTCGCCTGGTTTACCCCATGCAACACAGTTGATAAAGCTCGTCTGGTCTTGCATTTGACCATCCTGGCCTTTCCAGCTGCGTGTTACTGCAAGACTGAAATTAGCAACATTCTGACCGCCGGTTGTCGTTCGCATTTCGACATCACGTGTCAGGTTACCCATCAAAATTACCTTATTAAACCCCTTAGCCATTGTAGGCCTCCTCCACTTTGTTACTACTCTTCTGAAGTATCGTTGTCTTCGTTCTCAGCAGCGCGCTTCTTTGCTTCTTCGAGCAATGCACGGCCCTTCTCGTCAACAGTAACGAGCAAGTAGCGAAGAACTTCTTCAGTGATGTTTAGCGTGTTGCTAATCTTGAGTGGTGCAGTTGCAGGCAACTTCACATCAAGTGCAACGTATACAGCGAAGTCTTCGCCTTTAATGCGGTAAGCCATTTTCTTCTTACCCCAGTTGTCTTCAGAAACGATTTCACCACCGTTATCTGTGACTAGTTTACGCACCTTTGCAAGTGGCGCTTCCAGATCAACTTCTAGATCTGGATGAATAAGAACGGTTAGCTCGTATTCTTTCATACCGTAAAACCTCCTTTGGGATCCGTACGGATGGTTACCTTATCTCAGGCAACCTTAGGTTGATAACAGATATATTATAACCCAAACTCAACAAAAAAGCTACTCTAAAGAGGTGTCTCGCTTACCAAATGCAGGAAATCGCTCACGCATCAACCTTCGAGCTTCGGCATTAGCCACTTCTTTCTGTTCTGGCGATCGCCTACCGTGTATGTCGGCTGCTATTAACGCGCGGTGCGAAAGCTCACCAGCCCAATTTTCAGCCGTCTGATAAGACACAGGCTGCCACTCTCCTTCAGCACCCTCCCGGTACATCACACGTGCATTACCCTCTTCATCAACATATAGCTCTTGCTCGCCAGTCTCAGTAATAATGCGAACAAGGGTCTGCTCCGTAGGCCCGAATTCACTCTTTCTCCTTGCATCATAACTCGTTAAGTGCAAATAGTACTCTTCTGCCGTTACCTTAGTTGCGCCAGGTTCTGCATAGCGACGAGTCACAAACCCTTCATCCTCAAACGTGCGATTCCCCACCTGAAGCGTATAGCCCTGCAGCCTTTCGCGATACAAAGTACGCAGCCCTTGCACTTCACTACACACTCTTTGCCCTAGAACACGGGCAAGCGCCAAATCATGTTCTGTAGAGTTAGCTTCAGCTGTCCCAGCAACCTCTCCTGAAGTCTCAATTTTATTAGGTTTTGCGAGTATTTCTGTGTGTGCCATATTGCCTGCCTTTCGCGCCTAGTTACACTTGTTTTACTCCCCTCCAAGCGCGATGTCAAGCGAAGTGCTACAATTATTTGTGATGATAGTAGCAATTCAAGGTCAGGCCGGCTCGTTCCATGAGCAAGCCGCACAACAATGGTATGGTGCATCCGTTGATATTCTCCCTTGCACCACATTCGGTGATGTCTTTAACGCCTACGCCAATGGCGAAGCCGACGCCATCGTGACAGCAGTCGAAAATACCCTCTACGGCAGTATTAACCAGGTATACCAATACATTGAAGATTGCGAAGCGCCTATTGTAGGCGAAATCAAACTCGCCATTGAACAGATGCTGATTGGTCTACCAGGCGCTAAACTAAGCGACATCACTGAGGTGTATTCTCACCCCGTCGCCCTAGCCCAGTGTAAAAAATGGCTTGCAAAACACCTACCTGACGCCGAGCTCATTGAATTTTTCGATACCGCTGGCGCCGTTGAATACATTAAAAACACTGGCGAAAAGCACATGGCAGCAATTGCAGGCGAGCAAGCTGCAAAGCTCTACAAAGCCGCAATCATTCAGCCATCTATCCAAGATAATCCAGATAACATTACTCGATTCTTAGTGCTCGAACCAAACCTCGCCGAAACCGTCTCGCGCTCGTCACTCGTTATCACCACAAGCCACAAACCTGGTGCACTCGTCGAAGTCTTACAGGTATTCGCCGACGTAAACATCAACCTCGTAAAACTCCAGTCACAGCCAATCGTTGGCCAACCATGGCACTACAAGTTCTTTATGGTCGTTGACTGTGCCGGTAATCAACTCTACAAGTTAGTCGAGCAAATCGAACAAAACGACCACCAAGTCACTCTACTCGGCGAATACAAAGCCGCATAAATAATGTGACCCGCTCCACTTCTTTCATCCAACGGTACTAAAAGCGAAGTGCAACCAAAGAGCCTCCATCAGGAGGCTCTTTGCGTGTAACAGTACCTTGGACGAAAGAAGTGGAAGAGGGTCTCAGCTCTTACACTTCAACGTCGGCCCCGCCGCCATCAATCTCATCCATACTATGAATCAACACATCTCGTGGCCGCGCACCATCCGCTGGGCCAATAATTCCCTGTTCTTCCATTTCCTCAATAATACGCGCCGCCCGAGCATACCCAATGCGTAGCTTACGCTGCAATAGGCTCGTACTAGCCTTGCGCGTTTCAATCACAACACGGCAAGCATCGCGGAACATACTGTCACCGCCTTCATTATCAAAGTCCATCACTACACCGCCCTTACCGTTCAACTGAACAGGCTGCGAGATAATCTCATCGTTATATTGTGGCGGTGACTGCAGACGCAAATGATCAGTAATCTTCATCACCTCATCATCCATTACCCACGCACCCTGGATACGCTTTGGTTTCGGCATACTTGCTGTCTTCATCAACATGTCACCCTGGCCAAGAAGCTTCTCAGCCCCTACCTGGTCAAGGATAGTACGGCTATCTACTTGGCTCGCTACCGTAAACGCAATACGTGCAGGCACGTTAGCCTTAATCAAACCGGTAATCACCGTTACATCTGGGCGCTGCGTCGCAAGCACTAAGTGGATACCCACGGCACGTGCCTTCTGGGCAATACGTACAATCAATGCCTCAACATCCCTCGCCGCAACCATCATAAGGTCTGCGAGCTCATCGATGACAATCACAATATATGGCATCGTGCCTTCATCAACTTGCTGCATGTTGCCATCTTCATCAGGCACACTCACTGACTTATTCTTCACCTTTTGGTTATAGGTCTTAATATCACGTACCCGCTCTTCAGCAAGCAGCGTGTAGCGTCGCTCCATCTCATTAACAGCCCACTTCAACGCGCTCACAGTCTTCTCTGGGTCAACAATCACAGGTGTCAATAGGTGTGGAATGTCTTGGTATGGCGCCATTTCCACCTGCTTAGGGTCAACCAAAATCAATTTCATATCGCTCGGCGCATTGCGGTACAGCAAACTACAAAGCAGAGTGTTAATCATCACCGACTTACCGCTACCAGTCTGTCCTGCCACAAGCAAGTGAGGCATTTTATTCAGCTCACCGACAACAGCAGCACCAGCAATATCTTTACCAATCGCAAATCCAAGTGGCTCGTCAGACCTACGCCATTCGCTGCTATCTAAGATACCGCGAATACGTACATCAGCCGCACGTTTATTCGGCACCTCAATACCCACTGCTTTTTGGCCTGGAATTGGAGCTTCCATACGGAGGCTACTTGCCGCAAGATTAAGCGCAATATTCGTCTCAAGTGCGGTAATACGGCTTAGCTTGATACCAGCAGGCGGCTTCAAAGTGTACTGTGTTACCTTTGGGCCAATGTTCGCACCTTCCATCTCCACATCAATACTAAATTCACGAAGCGTATCCTGAATCACATGTGCGTTCTGCTTGATATCGCCAGCATCCGCTGGAGATTGCTTCTTCTCAAGTAATTCAAGGTCGGGAAATTTCCAATTAGGGTCGCTCACAGCAAGCATTGCCACCTTCTCTTCAGCTTCTTTATCCTGCTTCACACTGTTCTTGAGACTACTGAGCTTAGCCGGCTTCTGATCTTCAGAATCCATCATTGGGACGCCGGCGTTCAACTTGAAATCAGCAGAGAGTGGGCCACTTTCTTTTGTGTCACCTGCCGCTTTGCGCATGATACTAACATTCGCTGCATCTTCACCGCTCTCAGCACGACCAACAAGACGCGCCAAGAAGTGTCCAACATCACGGAATGAAACCCTAAGGAAGAAAATCCCGGTAATAACGATGAATAGCAGGTAAATAAATACAGCAATTGGCGTATTCACAAGCGCAAGCATCGCATTATTGAGCCCGTCGCCAATTGCCCCGCCAGTTGATGGCTCGCCTACAGTGCGGAACAGCCCCGTAAGACCACTTGTCCATATAACAAGCAGGATAGCTGAAAACTTTGTCATGAGCGGCAAACGATTATCCTCAGCCTTCAAAGTTTGCACCGCCACATAAATCGCAATAATTGGCACGATGTATGTAGCCGAGCCAAGAACACTCAAGAAGAAATCGCGCATCCAGTTAAGTAGCTGACCACCGCCTCCAAACCATGACACAACAAGCAAAAGCGAAAGTGCAATCAAGAGAATTGCAGAAACTTGGCGCCAAAAACCATTCGGCAGCTCATGCTGCGGTGAGTCAATTTTCTTAGTCTTTCGTCCCCTAGTGGTTTTTCGCTTTTTTGCCATAACTTTTATCTATTGTATGCCAATCGACATCTGTTGTATATCTGTATGCCTTTATAGTAGCATAAATTACAACAAAAATCAATACCGGCTACGCTTAGATTGTTGCAGATTCGCGTGGTTCACGAGGCACTTGTACCTCTGAATCTGGCACCTGGCGTGGTGGGAATTTACGGCGCTGTGCTGCAGCCATACCCTGGCGTGGTGGTTGGGCCTGGTCGCCCTCAGTCGTAGCGTTAGCATTGCCCCTTCCGCCCCCCTGTGAGCGGTTGTTATTCATCCCAATCTCATTAATCACAGGAATCACAATTGGCGTACGGCGAGTCTGATCGTACAAAATGTGCGTAACTTCGTCTTTAATTTCTTTCTTAATAACCTCAATATCGTACTTACCGGCAAATGCACGAGCAGCCTTTTGCTTGATGTACGCACGGATCATACCCATAAGCTCTTCACTATCACGAAGGTAAATAAACCCGCGACTAATGATATCTGGGCTTGTAAGCAATCGGCCACTGCCGCGCTGTACAGTCAGTACAACGACAAACATACCTTCTTGCGACATGTGAATACGGTCCTTCAACACCACTTCACTGACGATTTCGCCAGCGTCATCGTACATAATACCGCCAACATGGACACGACCAATCTTACGTGCGCCTTCGTGGTCAAACTCCAAAACGTCACCAGCATCACAAACAAAGATATTGTCGCGCGGAATGCCACATTCCTTTTCAGCAAGCTCGGCATTGTGCACGAGCATGTGAAATTCACCATGGTATGGAATATAGTAAGTTGGGTTTACAGCCCCAATCACACGGATGTGATCTTCGTAGTATCCATGCCCTGAAAGGTGAAGCGGACCAACACCCGTAAGGTGGGTTTTACCGTTCTGGATAATCTCACCGCCTTCACGCATCAACCCGTCAACTGTACGAACAACATACTTTTCGTTGCCCGGGATTGGGTTTGAGCTGAATACAACAACATCACTACTCTTAATCTTAATGTACTTGTGCGCACCAGTCGCCATACGGTTAAGCACTGCAGAAAATTCACCCTGGCTACCAGTACAAACAATAGTAACCTTGTTATCAGGAAGCTTAATGATATCTTCCATCTTCATCACAGTGTCTTTTGGCACTTTAATTGCACCCGTACGAAGCGCAACCTCAAGGTTTTGAATCATGCTAAATCCAGCAAAGGCAACTTTACGCCCATGCTTTTGTGCCTCATCAAGGATGAGCTGCATACGGTGAAGCTGACTTGAGAAGCTTGAAATAATGACACGACTGTTCGGGTACTTCTCCATCACCTCGCCCATACTGTGCTGAATATCAAATTCACCATGGGTGTGAGTACCATCTGATTCACAGTTAGTTGATTCGTTAAGGAATACTAAGAAACCTTCTTTCTGCTGAATCTCAGACAATCGTGGGAAGTCAAACTTTTTGCCGTCAACCGGATTCTCTTCGATGCGCCAGTCACCTGATGCCAAGATATTACCAACTGGCGTACGCACCACAACTGCCGTAGCGTCTGGAATTGAGTGATTCACACGTACAAGCTCAATACTGAATGAGTCGCAAACTTGTACAATATCATGCGCTTCTGGGTTAAGTTCACGGTAATCAGGAGTAAAGCTGCCATCAGTTTCCTCCATTGTGCGCTGTAGCATACCGAGCGTAAACTTACTTGCAAATACTGGCGCAGGAAGCTTTGGTGCAATATGACGAAACGCACCGATGTGGTCAAGGTGACCGTGTGTAAACACGTGTGCGCGAATACGATGCTTGTTCTCTTCAAGCCAAGTAGTATCTGGCGTAATGTAGTTGATGCCTGGGTAATCACTACCTGGGAACAAGAAACCCATGTCAATGACAATAATGTCGTTATCGTATTCGATAGCCGTCATATTCTTGCCAATACCCATTTCACCAACACCACCAATAGGAATAATCTTAAGTGTTGGGCGCGGTGAGCGTGGCTTTTTAGGCTGCATACTAAGACTAAACTGCTTGCCGTCGTAGCCGTTAAAGCGTGATTTGTTCACCGGCACGTTAATAATGTGCTGGCTCGCTTGCATATTTACGCCCTCAGAGATACGGCGCTGCGCGCGAAATACTTCGCCCTTTCGAGTAGTCGTCGCGTTTAAAACTGAGTTGTTTGACTTTGGTTTTGGCTGATTATTAGGCCGTTTTGCTGCATCATCAGCGTTTGGTTTTGCGAGACGTCGTTGTCCCATATATTATTTCTCCTTTTGGTTAATAAAAATAATGTCAATAATAAGAATGTCAGAAGAGGAAGCGGTGGCGAAACCTTGGCGTATGAGTGCGAGGAGCCTACCCTTCCTTCTATAAGTCGCTTTCTATTATACACCCTGAGGAGCATTTTGGCAAGTTTGCGACCACTTAAGCAAGGGCTAAGTCAGGGGCCGTATCGTGAAGGCATATTGGTAACATTAAGAGGAAGATCAAATGAATATCATCTCACGCGGAATAAGAAATGCTTTTCGCAACACCGTACGAAGTGGGTCCATCATCATTATTTTGGCACTGAGTATTGGGCTCGTTATCGCGATGCTTGCCGCCCGCCAAGCAGTGCAAGATAAGATCGCATCCGTAAAAGCAAATACCGGCAACACAATCACTGTCTCACCTGCTGGTGTCCGTGGCTTCGACGGTGGCGGCAACCCGCTCACAAGTGACCAGCTTGCGAAAGTAGCAAAGATTAATCATGTCACAAAAGTAGTCGAAACATTAAACGATCGGCTCACATCAGACAATACTTCTCTGAGATCAGGCATTGAGCCAGGCAGTCTCGGTAACCGTAACGCCAATAACAGCGGCGTAGGCGCCGGCCCTACTATGGTTTTCCGCAGTGCAGAAGAGGATGGCTCGAGCGATGGCACAACTCGCACCTTCACGATGCCAGTTACCATCACCGGCACAAACGATGCCTCAGCGATCAAAACCGAAGGCTCAACCGGTCTTACCTGGAAAAGTGGTGAGATGTTCGACACGAGCAAAGATGCAAATGTCGCGGTTGTCGGTACACAGATTGCGAGCAAGAATAACCTCAGTGTCGGTTCAACCTTCACCGCTTACAGCACTACTTTCACCGTTGTTGGCATCTATGACGCCGGGAATACATTCAACAACGACGGGGTTTACATTCCGCTCACGACTCTCCAGAAACTCTCCGATCAGTCTGGCAGTATTACAAGTGCAACCGTTACGATTGATTCAAGTGACAATCTAACAAGCGTCACGAACACCATCAAGACTCAGCTCGGTTCAGCCGCCGATGTAACAAATAGTGCGGATATTGCTGCAGCAACCACAAAGCCGCTCGAAAGCGTTGCAGGCATTGCCCTCTTCAGCCTTATTGGCGCAGTAATTGCGGGCGCAGTAATCATTCTGCTCGTAATGATTATGGTAGTACGCGAACGTCGCCGTGAAATCGGTGTCATGAAAGCCATCGGTGCATCAAATATCGTAATTATGTGGCAGTTCGTTGTTGAGGCAATCACACTTACCGTACTCGCGCTTGTCGTCGGTACGGGCATCGGTATCGTTGCCGCAACTCCGCTCACAAACGCACTTGTCTCTAACGATTCAACGACAAGCAGTACGATAACAGGCCCTTCAGATACACAAATGGGCGGCGGTCGACGAATGATGAGCTTCGCAGGCCCAGGTCAGTTTGGCCAAGCCAGCCGTAAAGCAGTCGAGAACATCCAAGCCTCAGTCGGTGGCACAACACTCGCTGAAGGCGCCCTGCTCGCACTCGTAATTGCTGTTCTTGGTAGTGCAGCCCCATCGCTCATGATTAGCAAAATTAAGCCAGCAGATGCAATGAGGAATGAATAATGTTAGTAGTAAAAGATGTAACCAAACAGTTCAA